>Ga0209645_1001495_pt1 | contig 11676 bp, 17 predicted proteins | sample ETNvirenome_6_30_FD_184070 | JGI IMG/M metagenome (GOLD analysis project Ga0209645, IMG submission 184070) | Marine viral communities from the Pacific Ocean - ETNP_6_30 (SPAdes) (version 2) | ecosystem: Environmental > Aquatic > Marine > Oceanic | place: Pacific Ocean | collected 2013-06-19
TTCTACGAACAATTCATTGGAAGTACCTGAGGTACCATCCACTCTCAATTTTGCTCTTACGTTTCCGTTTGAATTTTGGAAGTCTATGCCGGGTTGGTTCGCGTCTGCTGTTCTCTGGAGTGTGATCACGGCGTTTGGTGTCTTGATGTGTAGGTCTGTGTCCGGAGAACTTACTGTACCTATCCCCACCTGTCCGCCTGTTTTTAATAAAATGTCTCCTGTGCCATCTGTGTCTAGTGTGATGTTGCCGTTTGCGGCATCGGTAATTTTAATTGTGCCTGAATCTGTTCCACCATTTGTGCTCAACGTCAGATCGCCTGTGCCCTGTGTTGTGATAGTGGCGTTGGCGTTGTTGTCTCCCACCCTAACGGTGTCACCGTTTAGGTTCACGTTACCAGTTCCACCTGGTGTGATGTCCACGTCGGCGTTTGAAGGCGATGACAAGGTTGATCCTACGAATGTGATGTCACCGGTGAATCCTGACTGTGCATCAACGTAGGCTTTTGTTGCGGCATCTTGGGCACTGGTTGGATCTGTTAATCCTGTGATCTTACCTGACATGGCAACACCATCTGCTGAAGTTTCAAACTTTTTAGTGTTGTCGTGATACAGTTCAACTGCTCCGTCGGCCACACCCTTTATCATGGTTTCTGAACTAGCGTCCTTGCCAATTATCACATTGTTGTCACTCTGCAGGTAAAGACTTCCGGTCCCTGTCTCTCTTATTATTGAATGACTTCCGTTGTGGAATAACTTTAGGTCATCGGCATCACCAATCCCTAGATAGTTGTCACTAGCACTGCCGTCTGGTAGTGATAAAATAGCATTGACTTTTACTGCACCTGTGCCTGCCGCTGTGAGTTCTAGATTGGCGTTTGATGCTGATGTTGTGATTGTGTTGTCAGCAATGCTTATGCCACCGTCCACGTCCAACGTGCCTGTGACTTTTGCTCCGCCTCCTTGTACTCTGAATGCTTCTGCTAGACCGCCTGATACCGTGAATGTCTGGAAGATCAATTCATTGGCTGTTCCGCTTGTGCCGTCGAACAGGATCTTTGATCCTGATGTACCTGCCTGCCCTAGGAAATCTATGCCAGGGACGCTGGCGTTGTCTGTTCTCTGAATTTTAAGAAAAGGTTCGTTACCTTTTAAAAGTAAATCACTTAAGGCTTCTATATCGCCTGTACCTGACGCAGATAGTTGAAGGTTTGAATTTGAAGACCCTGTTGAAATCGTGTTATCGGTTATGCTTACTCCGTCAATAGTCGCACCACCTGTGAAGGTTCCTGAGCCGTCAACGACTAGACCTTCATTGATGTTAATTGTGCTACTGTCTGCACTAGTAATAGTAGTTCCATTAACACTTATACCCTCTATGTCAACTCCTCCTGTTCCGTTACCTGAGATAGTAACACTGGAGTTTGTTGTCAGTGAAGTGATGTTGTCACTGTTGACAGATATTGCGTCTATCTCGACCTTACCTGTGCCGTTTGGCTGTATTGATATGTCACCGTTTGTCACAGTGGTTGTTAGGTTACCATCTGCGGAACTAGTGCTGTAAAGATCAATAAAATTCTCGTTGATCTTCGTCATTGCGGTACGTAAAGTATCGCCTGTTGCTGGATTTCCCAGTGCTCCTGTGTCTATGTTTAATCTCGCCATAATGTGTTAGTCGTATTTATTAAATAATAATATGTTCATTGAAACCCTAAAAACCATGAAGTTGTACAAGAGGGAGAGCAAACTAGGCACCATGCACAACTACCACAGGAAGAACCTTATCTACGTGTTCAAATGTGATGCCTGTTCTGAGACATTCATGAGGCCAAAAAGCAAGGTCGATCCAGAACGTGCATCTAACGACTACAAGCACGTGTGCAACAACTGTGATTCAAAAAAGTTCGCCCAGTCAGTGGGTGTTAAGATGCGTAAGGTGTATCAGTTGGACGCCAGCAGTACCAAAACCTTATAACTTTTTCCACTTGATGTCGTCACGTGAGCCTGTTATCCATCTCTGCAGGTCAGCGTATATCCCGCACTTTATATTTGGTTGATCGAAGTACCACCTCAGGAAAGGATTGCCCTCTAGATACTCCTTCCTGTTGATGAAATGGAAGTTTGTGTTGGGAAATTTTCTGAAGGTCTGCCTAAGTTGATACATCCATTCGTATTTTAGATACGCCTTCATGCTGGCCCTGTCCGGGTAGTTAATGCTGTTCTTGTAGATGTTGTTTTGTAGTCTGCTTGGTGTTTCCATTTCCCACTGTTGGGCACCCATTATATCAAACGCCATTATTACTATATTTTTGACGCCCGACTCAGCGGCCATCAAGACCGCACTGCAACCGGAACCACGTGCCTTGGAGAAGTCATTGGTCTTTATCTTTCCACCCTTCTTGACGTCACCTCCACGCCATACTCTGTAAATCTTAAGGCCTTCCGGTATGTCATGTTCGTGATCACCTTCACAGATGTAGTTCCATTTGCTTATGTCTGCAGGACCATGTATAGTTGGAGACTCCTTGCCATTGTTGTGCCATTTGGCAAGTTCCTCGTACATGGGAGGGTTTACTGCCACTATGTGATCACAGAGCATAGGATGATCTCTGTATATGGCATTACACCCATATATTGTGCCATGTCCTTTTAAATTATCTATTGGGAAAATATTTCTTGATTCACCGTTGCCTATTATGAAAGCAGTATCCATTATACGCCAAACGATTCTCCACAGCCACAACCAGAAGATGCATTAGGGTTTGTTATTTCAAATTGTGAACCGAACACTTCTTCCTTCCAGTCTATCTTTGTGCCAGCAACATACAACATACTTGCGTCATCTACAACAAACTTGCCTGTGTGCCAGTCCTCTGTGTGGTCATCCTGTCCAACGTCTTCTTTTTTATCTATGAAACCCCACTTGTACTTGAATCCAGCACATCCGCCGCCTTCGACCATGAGGCTGACAGCATATTTGTCTGGTTGTTTTGCCAAAAGTTTCTCCATTTGATTTTTTGCTTCTTCTGTAATTTCGAACCATTTCATACTATTAATTATCCTTACTTTTGTCCAGTGTTTTGTATTCCAACACACATCCAGAATTTAGTGGCATCCAACTTCTTCTCGAAACTCATGTATGCATTCTGGTCTTCCCAATGATTCTTGGGATTTAATATTTCGCCTGCAGGCTCGAACCACCATCCCCATTTTCCTTCACAGTTCTGCTGGCACCAGTCTATGCACTCGCTCATTACACCGTTCGAGTTTAGATCGACATTGAATTCAAACTGTTGCATGTATCCACAGTCATCTGGAATGTCCTCCATGCTAGGATTGTTGCGTTTGACTTTCACTTTACCGTAACCTCTAGAAGTTTGTTGCATGTTCTAGGCTCCATTTGTGTACTGAACATTTTTCACTGCACTCTCGCACAGCACCAAAGTTATTGAATAGGTTTGACCATGATGGGTTATCAAGCACTTTGCCCAAGGTCTCATCAAAGTTTATGTAATCAAAAATGTTCTGGTTGTGTTGATACCTCAGGCCAGTCCAACAACAAGGTTTGAACTCACCTTTTGCGTTAATATATAGACCTTTATTACCTATCATACATAGAGGAACAATCGACTTTTGTTCCGTACTTTTATTATAGAACCTTTTTGTGAAAATATCAAGGCAGTTGTCATGCCATTTTTTACCGCTTAGAGCGATCTGTGTTCGTGTAAATCTACCAAAAGCAATATATTTGTCACTTGGTTGTAAAGGGTCATCTGCAGGATAACTTGGATAGTTCTTATTGAACTTTGTGCTTAATGTCAATTGAAAATTATCAAAACCTAAATTTGTTGCCATTTCTTGCATGTGAGCTATTTTATTTTCATTGAACTTGAATGCTATTGCGGCCCAGGTCTTGTATGCTTTCGTATTTTTCAGAGACTCAATACCGTTAATAATAGAATACCAATTGCAATTGACTCTGTAAATGTTGTTAGATTCCTGATCCCACCCGTCTAAGGAAAAATGGATGTGGTCCTTTTCATTTAGAATAGAATTTAATTCCTTCCACCACGATTTTGTCTTGTATGAACCATTTGTGACAATGACAAATTGTACTTTTTTGTTATGTTCCCTCAACCAAGCAAGTATTTTAAGAAAATCTTTTGCGTAGATTGGGTCACCGTCATCACCGCAAAATGTTAATTTTCGTACATCGGTAAGAAGTTTACCAGTAAAATTATTCTGGAACCACTCTAGTGTTAGATCTTGATTGGTCAAGCCATGGGGCACTTCCTGTCGCGAACATCTCGGACATTTCAAACTACATTTTGAACATAGTTCGATGTGCCAATGCTCCAAGGGCCAATTATGAATGTTTTCAAACATACCTAATTTTACACTCTATTATTTCTTTTGTAAAGGCTTGTGGAGAAATCCACTTACGGCCTGGCCCACGCATTTAAGACATTAAGAGGTCAGTGTTTTTGCCGACGTCACACATTGTGGCGTTGCTGTAATTATTTATCTCCAGTTATCTACCACCCATTGATCTGCACATTCCATAGGATTAGGAGAGCCATGGAACACTGCTACTTTGTTCCCTACATTTATATCCACGGGTTTTTTGAAGAACTTTTTACCATCTTTAGTCAATAATTTAGTGTCCTTCAAGCCTATCATCTCCCATTTGTACGATCTAATCCAATCGTCTGGAAACCAGTTGATGTCGTCTTTGGCTCTTTTGGTTATCCAATCTTGGTCTCCGTGATTTTGTTGCATGATTTGTGCTGACCGTTCCTTGAACTCATTCCACAGGTAGTTCATTGTGCCTGCCTCCCATCGCATACAACTAGAGTTACTCAATTTCCAATCCTTTACTCTGCACCTGTTAAAATCTCTTATGATGTTAAACTTACCTGGATTGTATGTGAACAAAGCATCTATATTGTCAAAAATTACAACGTCTAAGTCGAAGAAAAGTATGTTGCCTTTCAAGGGCATGTCAGGAGAAAACATCCATAATTTGCTCCACCACGAGGTTACCCATGGATCATTTGGCAGTTTGATTACATTTATTTCTGGATCTAATCCTGAGGGATCGTCAGTAAGGCAATGGAACTGGTGTGGCACTGTGGTATGCCTCTTGACCATATTCTTAAGAACATTGGCATATTTAGAAACATACTTGTTCCCCCATTTAACGCACACCACGTGATTTGTATCCACTTTGTAATCCTTCTATCTGTATTTGTTTCCAATCATCACTGTCGAGGCTGTATGTGTACTCGCATTCGATGTTGGATTTCATGTTTTTGATTTTTTTTATATTTAAATTATTACTCATTGTGTTATAGATTTCTTTATAGGTTTTCCCTTTGCCAAAAGATCTTTCCAGGTCAACTTGTCCTAATTTAATATATCCAAGTGAAAGTTTTTCGTCTTCCCAGTCATAGTTGTTGTCTTTCAACCATGCTCTATATTGATCCATTTCGTCTTTTTTCCAATCAAATGTGTTTTCCAGGATGGTCTGTCCCCATTCTATATCAAACTCTCCAGAATAGTATTTTTGGTGATTTATCTCTGAACACAAGGTTTCTGTCATTTTTGGTGCATTCTCATCTCTGAACACTTCGAATAATGTTTTGCCCACCTGTGACCAGTGTAGGTACACCCCGCCTAAATGTCTGTCATACCTATTACGTTTAAACAAATCATAGTCCTCTTTATGGAGGTCGAATCTTGGTGCGTTTAAGAAAGTTGTTATTTGTGAAGGCCTTACCCAGTCAGGGTCCAGAATCTTCTTTCTGTAAGAGAGAACCCATGCTTCTATTTCGTGACACAAATTGTTCAACTGCCTGATGGCATATTTTGTCTTTGTGTCTGCTTGTATGTAATATTTAGATAGTTTCCATGCAGTGCCCTGTAACTCCTCGAAATATCTATGCAATAGATTACAAGTTTCGTGCTTCAATCGTAGGCCAGGAGTTTTGTGCTCTTGTCCCATCGGCGATACTCCCATTTTAAGTTTACTACTGTATTGAAAGTCGTCATTGCTAAAAGGATGTATTTTTTCGTATGGTGGATCGAAACTAAAAGAATTCAGTTGCTCTATGCTTTGGTTCAATTCTCTGCAAAGGTGAGATAGGTCTCTTTTGGTATCTGCAAATCCAAGGAAACAGAAATTTTTTTCTAATATTTTTTTATTTTTTAAATTATCATCAAGAGCATTTAGAAATCTACTTCCTAGAGAAGTGTCATACACATCAAAATAATACGATAAGTTGTCAAGTTCTACCTCGACTGTGCTTAATATGTTATTCTTTTCTGTAGATTGCACTGTTGGCTCCGTGTTCCGCACACTCCACTTCGACAACATAACATCTATTATCAGTTTTTTCCCTGATTAATTTGTCTGCAAAATCAAATGCATGTTTGGCAAACATTTCAGCACCTACACCATCGAATATTCTTATTTCTGCCAGATCTAATTTTTCTAGTTCTTTGAACTTTTCAATATGCGGGTCATCTTTATCCAATGCAAGTTTGTGATCGAAGTGATCCTCAAGCCATGCCTTGAGAGGTTTTAGTCCTCCAAAGTCCACCGCCCAGTTTTTGTTGTCTAGATCATCACAGCCAAAAGTGAATTTGAATTGTAGGCTGTATCCGTGAAGCAGATGGCAGTGCGAGTGATCTGCATTGGGTTGTCTGAACACAGACGAAAGTCCTATGTTGTGTCCATATGTTTTAGTTGAGTAGTAAGTCATCTTTTCTCCTTTTTTGATGACTTGCAGAGTGTTTATAGAGGGTTGAAAGTCTTGAGTCCTCTCGATCATTAGTTTAGTTTTTTGTTCAACTTTTGATCTAGATCCATCTGGAACGCTGTGTCTCTGATACGGTCCGTGAGGTCATTTGGTATATTTAACTCACCGTCAATAATACTTTTCAAAAAGTGTATCATTACAGTGAATTCATTTCTATTCGCAACAGTTTCTGGATCGATACCGTGTTCTTCCATTGCATTTAACATGGCCTCAGACACGTCGATCAATGCCTTAATGCTAGTTGAGTGTTTGTCAAAATGTGCCATTACGTGATTATCTTAGGCTTTTCAGGCGTCTTAATTGTAGAAAACACTCTTTTGTATTCTTCTGCAATCTTGTCATTTATATGTGCTATAGAAACCAACTTGTCTATGGCAATGTTAAATGGTTCGTCTTGTTTGGCAGTGGAGAAAAATGTACCAAATGCCAGGCCTTGCGGGCCATTCATTAATACAAGTGCCTTGTCTATACTGATGTACGAGTCGGCCTTACCTGTGAATTTTGCAATGACTTCCTCTCCTGAAGCCAATTTAAGAGTTACTAGATCTCCATCTTTTATTTTATCAAACATACCTTATTATAAACTATCCTACAATTTTGTCAATGTATTTTTTTAATTCTTTGTCTTGTACGTTGGGAGGAATATGGTTCATGAAAAATATCTGGTAACTGTCAGATCCGTACTTGCCTATTCCGTGCAGATCACTGGCCTCCTTCTTATCCCATGTAAGGTATTGTTCGGTCATTTTCCTAATTCGCTTTGATCTGACTTCCCACATTCCGAGTGGTTTCAACATTTGTTGTTGAGTCTTCAATCGGCCACGCAAATATGCTTGTGGATTGGGGTACCTTGCAAAAAGTTTTGGTAAGATTATTTTGACATGCTTACGATATGTTAGATTAAGGCACATGACACCCACCATGTGTTTCCATTTTTTGTGTGGTGCTTTTATCTGTTCTTGCACCATTAGGTGATCAACCATTGGATTTGTCATGTGTTTATTTTATAAGGATTTACTTTTTTGTCAACTGATTGTTGATCCATTTGGCAAGTCCAATGTAGGTATCTTGGAAAACATTTTTATGTTCCTTCCACTCATCTGGCATTTTCCAATTTTCTTGGTTAACAATAATCCACCTACATTCAGAGTGTTCAAACAATTTGTTAAATTGGTATATCCAATATCTAGGATCCACTGGTCTTTTGATATACGTGTAGCCTTTTGATCCCTTATAGATGTTGTTTACGTTTTCAGGCTTTTCTTCCTTGCCAAGTCCCCAAAGATCCATTCCCACTAAAAACACAGCCTTGGGTTTGAAACTCATTCCTACTAGTGCGGCAAACTGTCCGGTGCCCCAATGGAAAGGGTCGTCCTGTCTTTTATCACCGTCGTATGGCAATTCTGGAACACATTTAACATTTGGCCAGTATGCGAATTGTTGATACCAATTTTTCCTAGTGTATATGGTTGTGTTTTTACCACAGGTGTTTGCGGCTTCTTGGCACATATGCCTGTCACAGGCAACCACGTATTCTAGATTGTGATCTCGGAATAGGGCATTACAGCCGATCATCGTGGTGACGTTTTTCAATGGTGTAAGGTCGAATCCCCGCCTACTTTCACCGTTGCCTATTACACTTACAAACTTGGTCATAAACTTATTTAATCTCCCCTTTAAACACACACAGACGCCTGTATATTGCTGGTAAAATTCATTTTGGAGTAGTTGTACATATCATTGATTTCCTGTAATTAAATGCCATATGGTACGATATTTGTCCCAGGCTTTTTGTAAACTAGGATACCTTCTTCTTAATTCTATTGCTTCTGCACCTGTCATTTCCGCCTCATTATAGGCCTCTTCTTCGTCCTTTGCTTTCTGTGATTGCTCTATCAGAATCCTATCTCCGTTTGGTAATTGTTCGTAAACTGTTTCGCCGCCGTCCGGTGAAACGTAAATTGGATTTTTATTTTTATTCTTAGGCATCAGTAATATTTTTTATGATCGGCACCAGGATGTGCATGTCTCATTCCCCCTATTTCTTTGCTGTCATTTTTATGACGTGGAATGAAGTGTATGTGAGGCCACATGATTGTCTGTCCGGCCGGAACACCTATGTTCATGCCAACGTTGTATCCTGCTATGTTGCCTTTTTGTATTTGTTCATTTCCGTAGTCGTAAGCAAGTCCGTAAGATCTGCCTATAAAATGCGAATTATTTTCCTTTGGTATGAATAATTTATGTCCTACCACACACGGGTATCTGTCATCGAAGACGAAAGTAAAGTCTGTCTCCATAATGGGAGAATCGTTACTGAACCACACACTTTCATCAACACTGTTGACTTTCTCATATTCTTTCTTGTAGATAGGTTTTGGCGATCGCATTTGTTTTTATAATTCCTATCTTTATATTACTTGAATTTGGACTGTGTTGCAACCTTATCAAATCCCATGTTTTAGTCTTTGGGACTGACTTGTTGTATTCCCATAGTGCCAGAAGATTTACCAATGCCTTCCTTACTTTCTCAGCGCCGCCATGTTTTTTGCAAGTATCAGACCTGCCAACATGAACAACTTTTTTCCCTATCTTTATTTTGTACACACAAGGCAATCTTATCCATTTTGTTTTCGGGTTTTTATTGTGCGTGATTTTATAGCCTTCGACTTTGTAAAGGTCCTCTATGCCAAACCATTTAATATCTGACATTCTTGATTCCTAATTGCTTGTACACTCTCTGCACTTTCTTTGCTTGGAAATAACAGTCTTCCAGGGCATTATGTAAACCTGTCCTTTGTTCGTTTGGATCACGAGGCACAAGAGAAAACAAAGTCCTCGAATCTCTAATCTGCCAGTATTGCCATGGCTGTGGATGCCCTAATTGTGAATAAAGATTCTGTAGTATTGCGTAATCAAACAGTGGTCCTTGGCACCAGAACACATCAACTCCTACACACCATTTGTTTATGGTCTTTATCATTGCATCTAGGGTAATTCTGTCTTTGTCCCCCAAAGCCTCTTCCATTATTTCTGGATCTTGTTTACCCCACCAATCGAGAGTGTCCTGCATGACGTCTCTGCCCATTTCTGTCTGTGAGTCAACGTCAACACGGAAATACATTCCCTGTGCTGGTTCGATGTTAGTGTATGGATCAAATTTTACACCACCAACAGTCAGTATCGTGGCATTAGGATTCGTGCTTAAAGTTTCCAAGTCTATCATTGCGTGGATCATACACAATTATACTATGGAAATGTGGTAATGTCAATTAGGAGTTGATTCCACACCATTTAAGGAAAGTGGTCGGCAGGAAACCTAAGTCAACTGAGCGACGAGAAGAGAACTGTTCAAGGTACTGGCCTGCACCGATACGATCTTCCGAGGAAGGTTCTTTTTCTATCATTTTGCTTATTTCCAAAAACTCTGGTAAATTACTTTTGTCCTGTATGCTTTCTATGAAATTTTTTTTTGATGTGGCATCTAACACGTGTGGCATCATGTAGTTTGTGTTTGTCAAAAGGTTAATTTCAACCTTATGTTTTTCAGCGTACTTTTGATAGAAATCCTTGAACCCCAGTACAGATAAATTTGAAATTGTAGAAATGAAAACTATTTTATGACCATTTTTTTCGATCATCTGCACTCTCCTGTCAAAGTCTTTCCATGATACCCCATGTCTAATCAATTCAAAAAGGGCACCTGTGGCTTCTGCTGATAGATTGAACACTATATTTTTTCCTTTAGTTTTTTTCAACAGTTGTTGTAATCTTTTATCACTTACTCCTAAACCAGTGTTTATAGTAATTTCCTTTCCATTAAGTTGTTTCAATTCTAAAATTTGGTCAAGTTGATTGTTTAGCAATGGTTCTCCACCCATAATTTTAATTTTATCTAGACCTTTGGAGAGTTTTATTTCATTTAGTAACTGTTTGAAGAACCTAGTGTCAGTCCCCCGTGATTTCTGTTTCATTTTTGACCAAAGTGTTGCCCAGTTGCTGTTTTGTTTTACAGGGACCTTATTGACAATATACTCTCCATTATTTTCTATGTCACGTTGCCATGCCGAACTGAACTCGGATGAACAGTACATACAGGTCAGATTACAATCTGTTGAAAGTATGATACTGAGTATTTTTAATGGTGAAAACTTATCGTTAATGTAGGTTTGATCATACTTGCCATATTGCCTTGTGCTTGGTAAACCTTTTTCTTCGTACTGGAAGCACCCGTAGTGGCATGAGGAACATGATCTATTCTTAAGCATAAGATCACGATCTTCAAGCATTGTGTCAGTGTAAAACAATTTGCCTGGGTTGCCCTCCAACCAATCTAAATCCACTCTTTCAGGATATGCTTTACAACAGTTGTAAAGGAGTCTGCCTTGCACATGCACCTGCAGTTCAGTGAATTTTGCCGAGCAATAATAATTCATGCTGGTATTTAAATGTTAAAAAAGGGGTGTGTAAATTAAGATTGTTTTGTCGGATCGTAGTGATCTTGATACTGCTGGAATTGATCCTCTGTAAGGCAATATATCTGTCCGTTACTGTCAGGAAAATTTAGCATGGCGTATTCTCGTACTTCCAGTCCGGCCGCTTCGCACTGTTGACGTGTGTCATATAACTTCTGTTCATAAACACTTTCACATGCTCCGGCCAAACACATATAAACTACCAAAATAAACTTCATATTAGTATTTACGGTCAAGAAAAACAAGTAATACGAGCGGTTCATGTAACCCAGATATGTGGTTGATAAATATACACATATTATGGATTTCGTAACATTTATAAAAGACGTAGGATTCCCGATAGCGGGTGCCATAGCGGCAGGTGCCTTTGTGTTCATCACACT
>Ga0209645_1001496_pt1 | contig 11670 bp, 18 predicted proteins | sample ETNvirenome_6_30_FD_184070 | JGI IMG/M metagenome (GOLD analysis project Ga0209645, IMG submission 184070) | Marine viral communities from the Pacific Ocean - ETNP_6_30 (SPAdes) (version 2) | ecosystem: Environmental > Aquatic > Marine > Oceanic | place: Pacific Ocean | collected 2013-06-19
TGATGAACTGAATGTGCCTTCAGTTTTTTCATCTGGCTAAGATTTAGCTTTGCCATTTTTCTTTTTTTTAGAACGTAAGATCATAAGATCTTCTCTGGTAATTTTACCATCACCAGTTTTGTCTAGTTGTTTTTGTTTTTTTGTTAAAGGCATGATTAAGCAATCCTTAGTTTTCTTCTGTTTGGTTTGCTACGACTGTAATTACTAGCAGTTTTACGAACACCACCTGGTCCTTTTATGTCTCCTTTACATACTCGAACAGCATAAGCATTAGCATAAGCAGAAGGATATACATCAAACTTCCGCTTTGCTGCTGCTTTACCTCTAGCACATAATTTACCCATATTTAACGGCCAGTATTAAATACATCACTACCACCTATACGTCTTTGAACATCTTCAGTGTATGTGACATCTTTACCATAGCGTGGATCTGACATAGCAGTAACTACTTCTGCTGTAGATCTGTATGGTGTGGGTCCACTTTGAGAAGCACGACCTGATACTAAATTTGGTTCGACACCCATAGCATTGTTGTATTGAGAATAAAGACCTTGCACTGCAAACTTAATTGCAGTTGCATTTGCTGTTTCAGTTAAAGAATTAAACTCCTTAACTTCATCAGCAGGGAGATTGTCTATAGCCCATGCCACCATCTTACTGTAATTTTCATCTCCACCGACAGAATCTTTAATTCCTTGTATTTGTGCAGAAGCTATGTCTTCGCTAGTTGCACCACCTCCTCTAAGTCCATCAAGATAGGTGTCGATTACTTGTTTAGAGAAGCCTGCTTCTCCTAGTTTTGCATAATCATCATCATTAATTTCACCTGTCTCTTCAAATCTATTAGAGATTTCTTGTGGATCAATACCAACTTCTTCTAATACAGAAGCAAGACCATCACCATAAAACTCTTCCGCATTAAATTCTGGTTCTGTGGTTTCTGTTTCTTCTTCTGTTTTTGGTTGATCTTCTTCTGTTACCTGCCCTAGCTTGCCTTCAAGTTCTTTATAACTAGCAGCTAAGTCTTCTACTGATTTGAACTTACCTAAAATAAGACCATTATCATCAGTTTCATTTTTAGCTAAAGTTTGTAAGTCTTCAGCAGACATTGGTGGTGTCTCTGAAACATTAACCTGGGATGAAGTCATAATATTTGTTTAGTTATAAGTCATTGTACGACCATTTTTAGTTTCGACCACTTTTGGCTCTGTAGGGGTAGGTTCATCGTTGATACCTAACTGACTGACTATAGCCTTTGCTGGTTCTGTCTTTGGTTTAGGATCAGGCTTCTTGCTCGGCATTGGTTTCCTCCGCTAGTTGTTGTGCGTTTGCATTTTTCTGTGGATCAAGTAATGGAGATCCAAGAGCAGCAGGTCCAAGATGTTGTATAAGCTGCTGCTGTTGCATAGCTTCCATCTCAGCCTGTATCTCTTCCTGTGTCTTCACTAGGTTAGCAGTATCTATACCGATTGAATTTGCTAGACGTTTTATAGCTTCATCTACATTCATGTACTGTCTCATAATATCTGGACCTAAAGCTTGTGAAACTGTGCCAATAAATTCAACAAGCTTATTGCGATCATTACCACGACCAAGACCTTGTACACCTGTAACGATTTTAGGTTTAACTATTTTTTCTGGTAGTTTTGGAGCTTTACCAGAACGTACGAGCATGTGCATCCTACGTTTTAGATATGGTAGTTGAAACTCTTGAGTAAGTATGGAGTAGATACCACCAAGACTATTCTCTAGCTCATTAGCCATCATGGTAACTTCTGCTGCTGTTACTCTTTCGGCATCTCTCTGAACAGAACGTGCCATCAGAAAGGCATACTCTAGTCTTGATTCAATTCTTTGTATTGCAGAGAAAGATACATTAAAATCTGCACCCTTGTTGACTTGCATAACAGAAATATCTGCTGCACTACCTTCTCTTATCGCACCGTTGGGAGCTTTGGCTAATGTCGCTGCTCTGGTTACACCATTAGGATTTACAAGAAACAAAGTCTTAGCTGATGCCGCTGCACCTTCAATGATGGCTTGCATTAAAGCTTCTAAACTTATCAAGTCTCCTCTGTATTCTTCTACATAACCTCTACCGTAGTCTTCACCATCAGCACTCATTCCAAACCTTAATGGAATCCAAGGTGATACATCTGCCTTTGACCTGCCATCAGTACCTGGTATCTTTTCTCCTTTACATTCTTGATACCACATGAAGTCATCGTTTACTCTCTTGACGTATGTGTATATATCAAGGTCACTATCCATTGTCTTTTCATCATAGTTCTCTTTCTTTTTGATCTGCTCTAAGAACTCTGGTGACAGTGCATTAGGATGTATTGATTCTTGTGTAATGATTTCCAATACATTACCAACTGCATCTCTTTTACATACGAACTTCGATAGTGGATATACCTTTAATCCATCATCTGTGAGATAGAGAAGAACATTCCCTCCAACGATTAAATGTTTCAGTGCTTCAAACATTGCAACCCTATCGTTAGAGATCTCTATCTCATTCATCAAAGCTGTTTCTATTGTTCTTAATCCTTTATCTATTTCTGTTTCTAATCCTTCCTGTCCTTGCTTAAGTAGTTCAAGACTATCAATACTTAGTTTGAAGAAGGCTGTTGATGGAGGGAGTAATGCAAACAATAGTTTTGATGCAAGACTGTTCACACCTCTAGCACCTACCGCCTGAAAAGGAGTTTTTATCTTTGCTCTTGTACCTGTTGTACTCTCTGGGATCAAACTGGGAATCGTTAACTTTGATGATTCTTTTGCTTCTCTATCAAAGGTAGATCTTGCACTTTGTAGTTGTGCGTATCTACCTGCTGCTGTTTGTCCTTGTGTTGAATATTCCATAATTAAGCAGTTCCAGTTTTACGGCCTGAGATACTTCTAGAAAATTTTCTTTTATTAAAATTATGCTTTGCCCTAGCTTGATTAGCTTTTTTCCTTTCTCTATCGGCTCGTGACATTCCACTTCGTTGAGTTAATGAATCTTCCAGCATACTAAGATTTGGATCTACATAAGTTCCTTCTCTTTTTTGTCTTTTAATTTTTAAATCTTCTGTTGCCTTCTTAGTATCTTTTGGATTTTCGACACCAGTTTGCGATCCTGTCACAATCGGTGGTGCATCACGATAGGTTGGTGCTTGTTGAATTAGTTGGCTTCTACCTCCTATGCACATAATTAATACCTTAGATTACCTGTTCCCATTTGTTCCTGATCCAGTAAAGGTATTCGTAAAGAAGATGTACCAAGTCTTCTAGTCCTTCTTATTGTCTGTTGTTTTCTTCTTCGTTGACCTTCAGTTCTTTGCTGACCCATAACTACACGCCTAGCAGTTTGTTCTGGTCTTGGTGCTGTTGGTCTAGGTTCAGGTAAAGGTGGCGGTTTTGGTGATGAAAAAACGCACATAGCTAATTCTCCAAGACTGATTGGTTAAGCATGGTATCTTTTTGCCTTTTTTGTTGTTCGATCAGAAAGTCAACAACATACCGTTGTCCTGCTCTATACCATACCTCTCTATCAGATAAAGACAAATCGGGATGACGATTAGGAAAGATTTGATCTAAGGCAAAAATCAATTCATCTGTAATAACTGGTAGTTTTTCAGATGACATGATTAGTAAGATTTATATGTATTGTAGTTCACTTTTGATAATAAAGTATAGCAGGTTTAAATTTATGTGATAAGGTTAATATGCTTATCCAGGCAACTAAGAAATACCAACAGCCCATGCTACTGCGTTGTTGGTGTTTTTTTATGGAGTCCAGAGAGATACTTCTCCAGTGTTGTAATCAAAATCTCCATCTCTCAATATTCTTGCAAGCTGTGCATTAAGAACAGCATCAGCAAATTTATATTTCTTTTTCTCATAAGCAGCTACTACCTTCTCCCACATTTGTTCTAGTGTTTTAGATTCTCCCAGTATCTTTTCTGCTGTTACTGGTCCTACTTTATCTATACCAAAATAGTTATCAGTAGAGTCACCTGTAAGAGCTTGTATCATCCAATGTCTATCAGCCTTACGTTTAGTTATAAGTTCCATGTCATCACCTGCTAACAATGTGCAAGGTACAGATCTCATGTCCTTATCTATTGATACAACAATAGGGTCTGGATATTTTTTGCTCGTTGCAAGTAAACCGAGAACATCATCCCCCTCTAACCCTGCATAACTTTCAGACGTATATCTTTCTTTAACTTGTTCTATTGTTTCTCTGTATCTACAAGGCTTTCTTTTTTCTTTTCTGTTAGCTTTATAATCTGGATATATCGTATGTCTAAATGTTGGGTACTCAGTAAAGCACATAACAACATCCTTATCTCCTTCAGCAATAGCTTTGTAGCGTTCAATTCTTGAATCAATAATTTCATGTACTTCCTGTGCATCAAACTTAAAACTCCACAAGTCTCTCATCCACTCATACTCTCTTTCAGCGTTGATACATGAAGTAAAAACAAGCCAATCAGCATCAATAAGTAAAGTCATTGGTTTCCGAAATAAGATTCCATAGGTACTACAAGTCTTCCTGTCTTTTCGTCATACAATAATTTATCTACTGGTCCTGTCATTCCTGTGTGTCTGTTTTTCAATACTCTTAACTGTAGTTCTGCTCTTTCTGCATAGCTTTCCGACTGTTGGTTTCTTTCACAGGCAACAACCAAATCAGATAGTTGTGCTATTGAATGGCTAGACCTTAAATGATTAAGACTTACCTTATTTCCTTCTTCATGTCCTTTACCTTCTGGCCTACGCAGATGAGAAACGATAACCAAACCTATTCCAGTAGATTCAACCACCTGTCTAAGCTTTGTACATACCACATCCAAAGCTCTTCTCTCATCAAGGTCACTAATACCAGAAACAACTATTGTTAAATGATCCAAGATAACAACATCTACACCTTCTGCTGTAGCAAGATACTGTATCTGTTCGACTAATCTATCTGGATCAATAGAACCGAAGTGATCATATAAGAATAGTTTTCCTGTACCAAACAGTCTGTCAAACGATTGTTTTAGCCCTTCTGTTTCTTCTACATTATCCTCAAGATGCAGGGGTTTATTCATCTCTACACCGAGTATCCCCTGCATTGTTCTTTGTACCGATTCTTCAAGAGCTATATAACCTACGGTCAGACTATTCTTCATAAAGTGATGTGCTAGTTCACGACATATAGTTGATTTACCTGTACCACTACCTGCTGCTATACAAAGCATCTGCTGTTTACGAAACCCTTTACAAAACTTGTCTAGTTCTGGAAAAGGAAAAGAACAAATACTGTTACTGCCTTTTTTTGTTAGTTCTGTCCATAGGTTAGATGCGTTAAGGATGCCATCTGGTCTAACAGGTGTTGCTTTCCATAGCAGATCTCTAAGTTCTTCCCCCTCACCTGCGATGAGCATTTCATTAGCGTCTTTTCTAGGGAGTCTACATATTGCTGCCTTACCAGGAGGTAGGATTTTAATTGCTTTTTCGGCAGCAGCCATGCCAGGCTCGTCACTGTCAAAACAAATTACTATGCGTACAAATTGAGATAACCATTTTAAATTTGCAGCTATATATTTATTAGCTGATTGTGATCCCGAAGGCAAACTTACTACAGGGTACTTGTTATTTTGTGCTTGTGAGACTGACATGCAATCAATCTCTCCTTCTGTAATAGTGACAAACATATTACCAGTATTTACTTGTCTCCATAATCTCTGACCCCATAGCTGTAGATCAGTTACATCACCAAGCCAAATAAATTTTTTGTTTTGAAATCTTATATGTTGTGCAGTTTGTACTCCTAACTTGTCTTCATAAGTAGCGACCTGTACTGGTTGTCCATTGTGTTCTGATATCCCATAGTTAAACAATTCACAAGTTTCTTTTGTGATCGCACGTTTTGGTAGTGCCTTTGGTGTGACAAATTTTAGTAATGGTTTCTTCACTGGTTTAACAAAAGATTTTCTGGGTTTATCTTTTTGTGGTTGCTGCGTGTAGCCACAACCAAAACAATAACCATGTCCATCGTCATAGATGGCTAGGTTATCTTTACTGCCACACTCAGGGCAGCCTTCTTTCCTGACATATTTGCTTTGTGTCATCTTTTTCCCAATGTTTAATAAGGCATTCAAGTTCTTTAATTCTTTGTTTTGCGTTGTCAATTTTTTCTTTTGTTTTCATTCATCCATTCTGTAGGTATAGAGCCATGACTCCAGAGAAAACCATGCTTAGTAGCCCAAGCACCATAGGTTAAACTTCTTTTGCCACGACTCAATTTTGCTTTGCTGTTTTGAAAACAGAACCTAATATCTAGGTCGGGTCGTTGCGCCTTGATCGCAACATGTTTTCTGCGGTCTTCCTTTGAGAAGAAGCCTTTAGTTTCAATACAGATGCCGTTGTTAAGGATGAAATCAGGCTTATAAGTGCAACTGATTTGGTAGTCAATATCGAGTGTTTCATAGGTAAAAGAAACTTTATTTGCTTGTAATGTAGCTGCTATTGCAGCTTCAAACTTGCTCCTAAAATTCGTCTGCTCCGACTGTTTCAAACCCTGCTTTCGCTTTGGGCTTCTCCTCTTCGATGGTTGCTTCTTCTGTTTCAAAGCCGTAGCCTTGTGCGGTTTTTGTGTACTCGACATGATTGTGGATGATGACAGCTTCTGGTTGAATTTTTATACCAACACCAAAGCTAGGATTTTCCCACCCACTGCAACGCATGTTGACTTGACCTGTTGTACCAGGGCCACACTTGTTAACCTTCTCCTTCTGATCTTCTGACATAGGAGAACCGTCAGCATTAAACAGTACAGGTGGTCTTTGTTTCCACTGTGTACCATCTGCCCTTACTCCTCCACCTTTCATCTTGGTTTTGATTCTGAAGTATGGCTTGCCATCTATATCTTCATAACCAAAAGGTAAAGGTGCTAGTTTGTATTTCTTTGTAGGATTAGCAATTTTCAATTGACTCTTCCATTTTTCAAGAAGACCATCTAGCTGGTCACTTATGTCTTGAGATTTTTCTGGATCTATAAGACATTCAACTTGCCAAATCCCTGACGCATCAAATTTTGTGTCGGGTTCTACCAGCCATGCAAATTGAAACAGACACACTGGTGTTGTGATGTTGATAATTTCTGATTTAATCATTTGGAAATTTCAGTTAAAGTTTTCTTTTAATTGCATCCAAGTTGGATGTATCACTGATAGTACCGTAGAAAAATTACTTGTCACGCATTTGTTCAACTAAACACATATGGTGCATATAAAACTTCACACACATCAAAATCCCCTATGTCCGGTGGTATGGGTAGCTTATCTGGGTCGTCTAATTGTTCTACTGCTTGCTGATATAAATCTTCTAATAAGTTTTTACTATACATGTCAACAAAACTTTCTTTTACATAACCAATAAATTCTTCTATATGTGCAGCAGGTGAACCAAAGCAATCGTGTATTGTACAGAACTGATTAAGTCCACTAGCTTTACTTTTTTCTAATGCTAAATGTACATTAGCAGCATCTAAACTATGAACAAAGTTTGCTGCAAAACTCTGTGTAGATTTTCTTTTATCAACCTCTGTTGTATTACAATTAAGTGACAACTGTACAGTCGTAGCATGGAGTTTGGTGGCAATTCTTTTTATATTAGACTTGTAATAATGCTGCTTAACATAAAACTTAGAAGGTGTAATCCATGTCATATCTTTATCCTCTTTACCAAAACATCTTGCTATCTCTGCTAAATATTTCATCACTATTATACATTTAGGACATATATTATTAACACTTTTCTCTATTATTTTTGCAAGATAATGATTATGTAAAAAGCAATCTTTTTGCCAAGACAGTTCTTCGTCACTACCCATAAAGTAATCTCGGATAGCATTTGTGATGCCAAAAGTTTTACCACTGTATGGAATCATCATCACAGGTTTCTTTATCATCTTTCTTGTAATTACTTGATGATGTTTGTACCAATCTTCAGCTATAGCATCGGCCTTCTTTGACAGTTCTTGTATGACTTGATCTTTTACTTCTTCATATAGGTCTTCCACCTCGTCATAGTTTTTAAGGTTTACTTTTGCTGCCAGTTTATTATCAAGAGACATGGCTGCAAAATGTTGAAAGCCATTGTTTGTACCATCAAGCAAGACAGGATGCTTACTCACATAACCATATCCCTGTTCAAGTAACTCATTAAACTCTAAACACCAGGCAAGAAACTGAAATGGTTCTTCTGCTTTACTCCATATGCTGATATATGATTCAGGATTGCTTGCAATCTGCCTAGCTAAAGCTTCACCTTCTGTCTTAGACCATTCAATACGTTCTTCATAACTGTATTTACTCATACCCCATGAATTAGCACCTGCTATGCCTAACCAATTTTTTGCCTTCTCATCTGTTATCGCTGCACCTTCTGCGAATCTATGCAAAGCTCTAGCTAAATCATTACCCTGTGGATTAAATATACCTGACACATAATAGATTCTGCCTGTAAAATCTGCCTGTGCTACATGCCAAAAGGGTTCTTCTGCAAACTTAGTAGCAGTATCAAGCAGCATAATACATTGATACCTTTTCATACGATCATGTGCATTCTGATCGTGTCTAATTACTTCTGCTCTTCTCCATCTCAATCTAGATTCTTCATTAGTATTAATATCAAAAGGTCTTGGAGTTTGTGGTAGTGGTTCAGCATCTATTAGACAACCTACTTCTATACCTCTATCCCAACAGCTTTGAGCAATTTCAAGAACAGTTGTATTTATCTCCCACTTTGTTTGCTGAAGACAATTCAGTGCTGTATAAAGTGCTGTTGGTTTTCTTTTTGTTACTTCTTCATGGTAAGTAAGGTCTTTTGATTTTATTGCCTTGATATGTCTTAGTCTTTTTGTATGGAAACCACCTTCAGTGGTGCTAGTCCAATCAATCGGTTGCTCTACGCATGGTTCATACAATGGATAACAAGCTAATCTATTTTTGCGTTGTCGTTTTATCCAATCCATAGTGCCTTGCGTAAATTCAACATAGGTTTTGGTTTGTTTACCTGATCTTATAGTTGAAAGTTTTATCATTCCTACTGCACTAATCATTATATCTATGAGCTTCATACCAACTTTTAATTTGTCCTCCTTTGACCATGGTTTAAATACAAAACCCCTGTTTCTCATGTGGCCTATCATCATATTGCGTCTATATCTTGGATGATTTGTATCTGATATATGTTCTTTTACATTTTTAAAATGCTTTTCATCTTGTTCTTCAAACAAAGAAAACCTTTGTTCATCTTCAAGCATATGCCCTACTTGTATAGCTATTTGTGTAGCGGTTTTATTTTGGGACGCACCATCAATAACACCTTTAAAAGTAATAAAAGCTATAACATCTATATCTTTAAATTCATGTAGTTTAATTGCTGCTGTAGCTTTTACCCCTGGTGTACCTCTCCAAGCCCTATCAAGGAACTGTTGTATCGCTTCAACAAAAGGTAGAAGACCAGCTTTAATCATGCTTTTTGCATAATCTGTTTCTGATTCTCTACCTTTAGCTAAGTTGTTGTTAATGTTGCGTTGTCGTCTGTCAAACCCACGACTCCACATCCGATCTTCTAAATCAGTTTGCTTTGTCATTGCAAGTAAGGCTTAAGTTCATCTTCATACTTTCTAATCACTTCAAGCCTTACCCTATCTGGTATGGTTATAAATTCTGGTATAGGGTTAAAAATATTTTCTATTGTTTCTATTGCACCATGAGCTTTATCATCTTCAACCCAAACAACATTTATCAAAGGTTTTTCTGGGTGCATACCGCTTTCTTTATTAAAAAAGAAACCAGCTTCCATAAATTCTATTGTTACTTCCATCATTTAACCTCCTTTGTCATTTGAGTATTGAGAAATAAGTTGTTTTAAATCAGTTAATAAGTCATCGCATTGACCACGCATAATATCGAGTGATTCCTTACCTTCATCAATAAATTTAGCAAGTTCATCTAAACTGTATTCTCTTGTCCCAAAGTTCTTACCACAATCCTTGCAAGTTCTAAATCTCCAAAGATATGCGGAAGATCTCTCTCTTGTTTGAATAACAATAGTCTTATCGCTTTTGCAATTAGGACATTGAATCATTATCTACCCCCCTGGAATTGAATAGACGCATTGCGTAAAGATTCCCAATACATCCCATTACCATCATCATCAATCAAGATAATAGAATGTTTTTCAAGATCTACACATACATCTTTTATATATCTCCCCTCATCCTCATCGGATAAAAAGATACAAGCTCCTTTTAAAAATTCGCAAGGAATACTCTGATTTGTACATAGTTTCATAATAAAAAATAAAAAGAAGAAAAAGCCTAGAGTTAACTAGGCTTATGTTCATAACCATATTCATCTGCTAATAAATACAAATCTCTAAACATTTCATCTATTAATTCATCATTAACAGTTGATGGCTTATTTTTATAGCTTGCATAGGTTAATGCAGTTCTATAAATCAAATCGGTTTTTGAATACATAACTAGGCGTTGTTTTTAAAGTTTTTGATAAGGATATACATAAGAATTACTAAGCAAATCCAAACAATTAAAATAGTCATTCTTTCTCCTTAATATCTAGAGCTTTGTAGGCTTCCAGTAGCTCCTTATTAGTTGCTTCCTGGGCAAACCATATACGTTCTATTTCTGCACGTTTAGCAGCTTTAAGCTCCTTTTCGTAGTCGTATTTGTCGTTAGACATAATTAATAATTAGTAACTGGGCGGTGTTTGTAGCTGTAAACAACTACTAAGGTTCATCTATTAAGAGAACCCTTTAAAACCTCCGCAGAGGCTTTAAGGGATTTTCTAAGCTTTAACCCCTGGATCTTGTTTCAATGAAGTTAACAACATCAAAACTAGGTTTCTTTGATGGGCCGAAAGGTTTTAATAAGTCAATGTATTTATATACATCCTCATAACCAGTGTCTTCAAAGATCTTTAATGCATCAGCCATTAAACACCTTTCATGGTGTCCATAGCCATTATCACCAGCTTTATATACTGGATCCATATATCTATAACCACCAGTGCGATCTAGACTGTATCCAATGAAATCTAAATAGAAATCAAAAGGATTATTTTTCTTGTATCCTTTAGGCCAATGTTGACACCAGTCATAAAACTCTTTTATTGAGTTGTATTTGTCAGGCCATTCTTCCAGGTTGTTTAGGTTCATTTGATTAATTAGTTTCTGGGATTAGTACTAGAGCCTAGTACTGATTGAATTATTACTATAGGTCGCTATCGATAAAATAAAAACAGATAAATCGTTACACTTTGTAACAATAGACCTTATATATACCCCTACCCTGTCCAATCATTGTTCTTTTACTGTCCAAAACACTATAAAAACCCTAAGATCCCAGCTATAAGTTAACTTGCAGTGCTGTCTCTACGACAGTACTACATATAAAAGACTGTAGTTATAGCTTAAATATCTATAAAAGTTACTATATATGGGGTAAATTTTAAATTTGTATATATGCGTAAACCCTTCAAATTTTTGTGTTAAAAATCTTTTGTAAGACCCTAATAGAACCACCCAGAAGGAACCTAAAAGGGTCATATAGGTCTAGTGTGAAGTGAAAGAACCTATGAGATAATTATAAAGAAGATGC
>Ga0209645_1001497_pt1 | contig 11668 bp, 6 predicted proteins | sample ETNvirenome_6_30_FD_184070 | JGI IMG/M metagenome (GOLD analysis project Ga0209645, IMG submission 184070) | Marine viral communities from the Pacific Ocean - ETNP_6_30 (SPAdes) (version 2) | ecosystem: Environmental > Aquatic > Marine > Oceanic | place: Pacific Ocean | collected 2013-06-19
AATCAATTTATTAAGAATGACTGACCAAGAAAATCATTTAAAGCAAGTTTTAACTCAACAGAAAACTTTAGTTGACGAGATTAATGCTCTTAATAGTCAGATCACATCAAAACGTGAGATGGCAGTAAAATTACAAGGTATTGCTGAATATCTAGATCAACTCGGTGTGAAACTTCCAAAAGAAGAAGAGGAAGAAGCAGCACCAGAGGCATCAACAGAGGTAGTAGAAGAGGCACCAACTAAGAAGGATAAATAGTTTTATTCTGAGAGAAAAATGAGGTAAAATAATGCCTTACATAGGTAGAGACTTAAATCGTGGAAATTATTTAAAGATAGATGATATAAGTTCATCATTTAATTCATCTACAACTACATTTAATTTAACAGTAGGCGGTTCCGCATTTACGCCAGGATCTGCCTTTGCGATTTTAGTTTCTGTTGGTGGTGTTATACAAGAACCTGAGTCTGCTTATCAAGTTAATAATAGTGAAATAACATTTGCGAATGCTCCTACAGCACAGGATAGTTTCTTCTGCATTGCTTTAGGAGTTGCATTAGGTATTGGTGTGCCTGGTAATGGGACAGTAAATGGCACACAGATGGCAAAACCATTTAATTACGATGGTTTTTTCTATTTAAATGATTCAAGTAATCGAGTTGGTATTAATAGTTCAATACCAACAGCAGCATTAGATGTAGATGGAATTATAAAAGCATCATCATTTACTGGTGGTAGTGGTGGAATTAATGTAGGTGTTGGTACATTTACAGGATTAGATGTAAACGGAAATGGAGATATAAGTGGTAACTTAGTTCTTGGTGGAGATTTAACAGTAAACGGAACCACATCAACCATAGATACAAATTTAATTGGTGTAGATAGAGTAGAAGTAGGAGCAAATAGTAGTACAATTGCAGGTATCGCAGTTACACAGAGTGGAACAGCAGATTTAGTTCGATTATACGATGGTGCATCACAGGTAGTTACAATAGATGATGAAGGTAATGTTGGTATTAATAGTACAGTACCAACACAAAAATTAGATATTATTGGAAATATTAAAGCTGGTGGGGATATAAACTTCCCAACCAGTATGGATTCAACTGAATCTGGTGGTGTAGCAGTACAAAGATTTTGGAGTACTGGTACTATAACAAATGGTAATGTTTACAAATGTGGTAGATGGAATGAAGGTGAAGCAGCAGTACAACTTTTAATAAATGTCAGAAGTGAAACAGGTGGTCATTCAGGAACTGCTACTTACTTATGGCAAGGTGGTTTTCTACCTATAGGTGGATATGGAGTTACTCGTCTTTTCCCATTAACTTCAGGAAACGGTCATGGAGATGGGCCTGATGATGGATTAAACACTGGTGGTTTCGGAGTTCTTATCAAACAATATGATAATTATACTTTTGAAGTTTGGGTTTATGTTCCTAGTGGTAAGTCAAATAAAGCATTAAAAGTAGCAGTTACTGAATTGAATAGAGGTAATAATTTTACTGACATATCTACATCTGCTGCAATACCATCGGTAAATGCTGGTTATCACAACAGTTTAAAAACCACTGCAATACAAAAATTATACTTCAAAGATAATCATTATGCATATTTTGGAGATAGTCAAGATCTACAACTATGGCATAGTGGCAGCCATAGTTATATTAAGGATGCGGGAACTGGAAGTCTTTTAATTCAAGGTAATCAAATTGCTCTTCAAGATACTGGTGGTAACAATCATATAATTACGAATGCAGGTACTGATGTACAACTTTATTATGATTTTGCTAATAATTCCACACCAAAATTAAAAACAACAAGTACAGGTGCACAAATAGATACAATTCTTAGTTTATATGGTACTGCTGGTAATCCAGGCAGATTAAGATTACAAGAGGGTGGAGCAATAAGTGAAATAATAGGAACAAGAAACAGTGATGCTAATAGTGACCTACAGTTTAAAACTGAAATGGGTGATGGCACTCAAGTTAGAGCAAAGATTAATTATAGTGGAGATTTTGTAGTACCTAGCAATAAAGTTGGTATCGGAACTGATAATCCTGGACAAGCGTTAGAAGTATATGGAACTGGCACATCAACAGTAGCAGAAGTAAATGGAACAGGAAGATATAGAGGATTTGAAATACACGAGGCAGGAACACGTAAGGCATATTTTTTCCATGATGCGACTAATAATGAAGCAATACTTAATACTGCTGAACCTACTTTACAATTTCATATTGGTGATACACCTGTAATGAAACTGGATAGTAATGGTGATCTTGTATTTAAAGATGGTTCAGCACAAGGTAACTCTTTATCATCTAAGATAACAGTTACTGATTCAAGTAATAATATTCAATATGAAATTGGTATGCTGTCAACTAGTAATGAGGATTTATACTTTTCCAATAGTAGAAATTCAAATATAAGATTTAGAACTCAAGGAAATACAAGATGGAAAATTGATGGAACTGGTCACTTACTACCAGAAACTGCTGGTGCTGTAAACATCGGTAGTGCAAGTGCAGAGATTGGTGATGTTTATCTTGGTAGTAGTAAATTTCTTTATTTTGGTGATAACCAAAATTTACAAATACATCATACGAATGGTGGTGGAGGTCAAAGTTATATAAAAAATAAAACTGGTGATTTAACTTTTTTAACAACAGATACTGGAGAGTTTGCTGCTCAGTTTAGACAACATAGTTCAGTAGATCTCTACTATGATCACTCAAAGAAATTTGCCACATCTGGAATCGGTGTCACTGTATTCGGAGAAGTCGCAGCATCACAAGACTACCCAATAACAAAACCAGTGCTAGACTTTAACTTTGCAGCAGAGAAAAAATTAGATCCTAGATTCCAATTTACAAGAGAGAGCATCGCAACTTTTATTGATAAAAAAGGTATTGTTAGATATTCATCAGAAAACCAACCAAGATTTGATCATCATCCAACATCAGGTGTAAGTTTAGGATTATTACTTGAAAGAGAACAACAAAATTATCAAGAGTATAGTGTACTCATGTCTCAATCAAATATTAAGAATAATATAACAGTAACTGATAATTTTGCTATTTCTCCCGATGGAACTCAAAATGCATCAAAGATTGTTAATGCAACTAGTAATAATGCACAAACAAATATAGCTTGGAATGGTGCAAGTGTTGCAAGTGGTTCATACGCTATGTGGTCTATTTGGGTAAAATCAGAGGAAACTTCTTGTATTCTTCAATTCTTCTCAAACACATATATATTTGGTGCTGATAGGATAAACATTGAACTTGCTGATGGAACTTATGATGGTACATCAGCTTCCTCAACTTTTAGATTTCATATAGAAAAATATCCAAACAAATGGTGGAGAATAAGTGTGGGTGGTAATGGTGTTAACTCTGCTGGTGGATGGTATGTTGGTGTAGTTGATTCAAAAACTGCAGCAAGAGGTGCTACATGTGGATCTGCAACAAATAAAACTTGGTTTGCATGGGGTGTTCAAGAAGAAATAAGCATACATTCAAGAATTGCAACATCTTATATTCCAACAAATGGTGCAGCTGTGCTTCGTAAAGGTGATCGGGCAACAATGGATGGTGATGATTTTGATGATTTCTTTGATCGTTTCCAAGGAACAATTGTTAATGAACATAGTAATGCACTTCAAAGTATGGAAGGAGGCGGTTCTGGATGGGAATTTAATAATGATCAATTACAAGTTAATTTAATTTCTCAAACTGGTTCAGGATATGCTCATTCACATTATCCTGGTTGTCAAGCAAGTGTATTTGGAGATCGCAATAGTGGTGGTTCAGGTGGTTCTGGTTCACCTGGAACTGACTATCTTCAAGTATATGGGCCCAATAGTACCATTGTTAATGGTGGTATTCAAAATGGTGCTGCTAACAGCGGTTATGGTAGATATCCAGGCAATACTGGTGGTGTTCCAGACTATACAAGATATTATAGAACTTGGACTGATGCAATGAGTTACGATTTAACTCCATCTACTAACGTCCTAAGAACTGCAACAGGTGGTGCAACTACTGAGGGAACTAATACACAAAGTATATCACTTGCTAATGTGTCTAAATTTGAATTGGGTAATGATGCGACTGATTTACTTTATTCTAATTTTTATGGTAGAATTAAACGTTGGGTATACTATGATAAAGTTTTACCTTTAAGTCAACTTGCAAACTTAACTTCACAACTTCCTCAATCTTACCTATAAATACCACAGGAGAATTATTAAACAATGCCTAATATAGTCGGATACGGAAATACACAAATACCAACAAATGCAATGTTGGGTGATTTGGCGTATCAAGATTCTGTTGGTGAAATAAATCTTGAAAAAATAAAAGCAAGATCAAGTAATACCGCAGCAAGTGGTGATGGAACATCTATATTTGTATATGATACTCGTAAGGATTCTGATGGTGGTGCATGGAGAAAGAGAACACAAAACACATCTTGGTATAATGAAAAACCAAGTGCAACAAGAGGCACTCGAAAAGAATTTCCCTCTATTGCAGTGATTGTTCTTGATGTTAGTGCCACTAGAAAAGTAACTATCTATGATGGAGATGATCCAAATCTTCCAATGTGGATGGTTTTTAATGGTGATTATTCACAGAGTCAATATCCTGGATTAATTAATATTTTATATCAAGGATATGGTGGACTACATGCACTCAATGGTACTCTAGTTGGTGGTCGATCATTTGTAAGTTTTATTGATGATAATTTAGGTGGATACTGGCATACAGCGGGTTTTTATAGAAATGATGGTGATGGAATTGTTGGTCGTAATGATATTCATACACATAAGAAACATAGCAGTAATGGCATAGGAAATGACACCGTATATGATGTATCAATGACAGTTCTACCAGAAGCAGCGATTGATACTGCAACAGGACTTCCAACTCCTACGATTGTTTTTGGAACAGCTGGTGGTTTTAGCGTTACTTCAAATGTTACTTCAGATGCTTATGGTACAAATAGTGGTAATGGTGGTAATGGTGGTTTAAAGGAAAGTTATGTGTACGATATGACTGGATTTAGTCCAGTTAAAAGTGTTGGATTTATTAATGATAGATTATTCATTCATACAATGAATGGTACAACAACTTATGGTGCGATTGGGCATAGAAAATTAACTGGAGATATTACTTTAGACAATTGGGAATTTGGAGACCAGTGGAATACAGGAAGGAGCACGGTTGGAAGATATATTCCAAAATCACATACAAAGGCACTTGTTACTTCAGAGAATAAATTAGTTTTTGGTGGGGCTTCTGCAAACCCTACTAATGCTTCAACCTATTTGGAAAATAGGGGTTTCTTCCAAATACAAACTGATGATGACGTTGAAAATAATGGTGATAATTCAAGTAATAAATGTGAAATCACAACCACATACAATACTGGATGGATACATGGAGACGCAAGAAGAACAAATTTAGCAACTACTGATTCGAGTTCAAATTTAAGTAGCACTAATTTAATTACTAACGGAGATTTTTCAAACGGAACCACTGGTTGGGCTGCACATCGAAGTGATGCTAGTAATCAAAACTCACTTACAGTCAATGGTAGTGGTCAAGCAGTATGGGCTGTAACCACTGGTTCTTACTGGTTTTATCAAGAAGTTACAAGTCAATTAACTGCAGGCAAAACATATCGTGTGACTGCAACTCTTGTAAGTAGAAACAGTAATTCTTGGTTACGAGTTGGATCTGGAAATGGTGGATCGAGTGATCTTTTAGATGCACAAAATTGGTCATCTAATGGAACTTCCACAGATTATTTTTTCACTGTTCCAGTTGGATGGACTAACAACATCTATGTGCAATTTGGTACTCAATCAGGATCAGGAAATAATACTGTTATTGATAATGTTGTTTTACATGAGGCAGATCCTGAACGTTCATATAGTTCATTAAACACTAAAAATTTGGGACTTCGACCAGAAGGAACGATTAATAGAAATCCTGTTGAAACTGGTGCAGAATTGGTTGCTTATAGTGGATTTAGTGGTGGTAATTATTTAATAGGTAGATATTTTAATAGTAATGACGATCCTGGCAGTGGTGATTATTCAGTTAAGGCATGGGTAAAAACGAATACTGATCATACTGGTGTATTCTGGTCAATCCGAAATGCAGCTGCTTCTACTGTTTGGTTACAATTCTGGTTAAACACTAGTCAAAGAATAGAATTCGGATCAAATGCTGGACGTATTACAAAAAACTATGATATAATTGATAACTGTTGGCATTGCCTTTATGGAGTAAAAAATAGTAGTAATTTACTTTTATATGTTGATGGTACACTAGTTGGAAGCACAAGCACACATGGAGATCCTGGATTAAATTCAGATTCTGTATTCAGAATTGGAAATCATTTTGATAATAATCATCCTTTACAAGGTTCACTTGCACTCATATCTTATTCACTTTCTGCTCCATCACCAGAAATGGTTAAAAAGATTTACCTAGATGAGAAGTTTCTCTTCCGAAAAGATGCAAAGTGTACTTTATATGGAACATCAGAGGTGGTCACAGCTCTTGGTCACGATGATACTACTAAATTATTACATGTAGGAACATCATCAGGACGTAGTGACTTCCGTGGACTAAACAGAATAAATAATACAACTACAGCAGTGACAAATGCAATTTCAGCGTCTAATGGACTCATAGCGGAGCAATAGTATGACAGTTAGAATTTCAAAACCAGAATTTAATTTAAGAGAAAAGTTAAATGAACTTGATTATAGTCGAGTGCCTTATGAAAAGATGCCAGCAGGTAGTATCATTCAAATTCATCAAGTACAACGAGCTACCCAACTTACATTAACATCACTTGGTGATATATTGGAAACAACGTTCACCCCTTTTAAGTCTGACAGTAGAATGATAATTGATATAAGATTGAGAGCAGTAGAGCATACTGGAAATACTGGTCAATGGTATGTTGGTTTGAAGAAGACCCTTAATGGAAATGTCACTAGACCTGGTGGTCACTATCAGATGCATTCTTATTCTCATCCAGATAAGTCACAATGGATTGGATATTTTAATGTGGTGTTTGATCAAACTGGTTCTGAAAGAGCCCCAATTTTATACACTTTATATGCAGGCCCTTGGGGAGGTAATAACGGCACAGTATTTAGTGTTAATAGACAATCTGGTGATAGTGAAGTTTACGGAGCTCAACTTATCATATATGAAATCGCACAATAAATAATTAATATGAAAATTACAATTATAGACGCATTAATAGCATTAAGACCAAGAGCTGAGTGGTCTCTTGATGGTGAGGATTACTCTGGTCTTACTTGGTTAGATAAGAATCAGACGAAACCAACAGAAGAAGAAATTAATGCAAAAGTTACCGAGTTAAGTAATTCAGAACCAATGAAATTATTGCGTGAAGAGAGAAATAAAAGACTTTCTGAAACTGACTGGACACAATTGCCAGATACACTTGTTAATGCTGCGGTAGATTACATTCCTCTTGAACAATCTTGGAAAGATTATCGTCAACGATTAAGAGATTTACCCTCTAAATCAAATCCAAAACTTGATAGTTTTGGTGAATTAGATATGACATCAGTGACCTGGCCAACTCCACCATCATAAATATTTAAAAAAAAAAGATATAAATGGCACTTACTGACTTAACGAGAATATCTACATCTGGAATCGCAACGGGAACTTCTCTGTCTGGTGCAATTCTTCACGGTGATGCACATTTTCGTGGAACACAGGTTGGTGTCACTTCGGCATTATTCGACTCATCAGATAATGCACTAGAATTTAATGATAATGTACAACTTAAATTTGGAAATAGTGGAGATCTATCCATATATCATACAGGTAATAATTCAATTATAAAAGATCAAGGTAGTGGAAGTTTAAGTTTACAAAGTAATGGAACAGAAATAGCACTTTATAATTCTTCTAATGACAAATACATGGGCAAATTTGCTAATAATGCCCAAGTTGAATTGTATCACGCAGGTAACTTAAAAATAACAACTGACCAAGCAGGTGCAAAAGTAACAGGAGTTCTAACCGCAACATCATTTAGTGGGTCTATAATTGGTTCCCCAATAAACAATCCAAGTGGTATCTCAACATTTTATGATGTAAGAGTAACTAATAATTTAACAGTCGAAGGAACAACCACCACACTTGATACAAACTTAATTGGTGTTGATCGAGTTGAAGTAGGAGCAAATAGTAACAGTGTAGTAGGTGTAGCAGTAACTCAGAGTGGAACAGCAGATATAGTTCGATTATACGATGGTGCATCACAGGTAGTCACAGTTGATGATACAGGAAAAGTTGGAATTGGAAGTGCAATACCAGCTGCAAAATTAGATGTTGCTGGTGGAATAAAAGCAACTGCTTCTCTCACTTGTGTAAATAGCGTTTCTATATCTGGTGTTGCACCAAAAATTATTTTTACAGATACAAACCAAGATTCAGATTATACTATAAAAAATGATTTTGGATCACTACAATTTATTGATAGAACAAATAGTGATACGACACGTTTGTACGTTAATACTGGTGGATTTGGTGGTACTCGACTTTATATTGCTGATGATATAGTTCATACTGGAGATACAGATACTAGAATTGAATTTGGTACTGATACAATAAATTTTGATACTGCTGGTGGTGAAAGACTTAAGATTGATTCAGGTGGACAATTAATTCATTCTTCTGTTAGCACACAATCTGCCGATTTTGGAACAGGTGCTGCTGGTGGAGCATTTCACAAATATGATTTAGGAGCAGCTGGTGCAACTATAGGTTACTTAGGTTCAGCGAATAATCTTGTTACTAGTGGAAATGTTGCTGATTTTGTACTTAGAAGTCAGGGAAATATGATCCTAGCATCTGGTGGAGGAACTGAAAGACTTCGTATCGACTCAAGTGGCCGAGTGATGATCGGGAATACTACTGCTGGACAAATGTTTGGTGGTGCTGATGATTTAATAGTGGGAACAACAAGTGGTGCTCGTGGAATAACAATTATATCTGAAAACAATTCAGTCGGAAGATTACTATTTTCTGACTCATTAACTACAGGTGCAGCAACATATCAAGGTCAAGTAAATTATAATCATTCAACTGAAACACTAGATTTAAGAACTTATACTGGAGGTTCAATTACACTCTCTACAAGCAATGATGAAAGAGTTACCATCAACTCAACTGGAATGGTTGGTATTAATGATGCAACTGGAAATGCAAGATTAATTGTATCAGGTAATTCTGATACAAGTGATGCAGACTGTCAGATAAGAATTTATGATATGGATACCACTGCTGGAAGTCAAATACCAAGTCTTTCATTCTGGGGTGGCAGCACACAGTTAGCGTACATAAGAGGAACAAGCTCTGGTTTGCGGTTCTATACTGGTAGTAGTGGATCAATGGCATTTTCAGGTGCATTCGATAATAACCAAAGATTATTATTAGGTAATGACTCAAATATTCAAGTTGATTCATCAAATCCTCGTCTGCAAGTAATTGGTACATCAGATTCAACTGCCCATCTTTCTATCGGTAACTTTAGTGCAAGCACAACTGGAGCAACATTATCATTAGTAAAATCAAGAGGTAGTGTTGGTGCAGCAAATGCTGTTCAAGATGATGATACAATAGGTAAAATAAACTTTATAGGTGCAGATGGAACAGATTTAACAGAAGTATCAGGAAAAATAGTGGTTGCTTGTGATGCTGCTGTTGCGAATAACAGAGTTCCATCAAGAATGGAATTTTATAATACTGATGGAGCTGGTAATTTAGACTTGAATATGGTTCTTACAAGGGATAGTCAGTTGTTCCTTACTTCAGGCATCACTAGAGATGCAATGTTTGCTCTTGCCCACAGCACTGCAAACGATTTTGTTTTTGGTAGAACTTCAGGTAATGCAGACACTGGAATGACTATTGTAACCCCCTCTGCCACATCTGGATTTATAAACTTTGCAGATGCAGACGGACAAAGACAAGGATCAATTGTATATAAACACGGTAGTGGTGATGATAAGATGTACTTAAGAACCAATAATAACCAGACTGCAATGGTTCTTGATAAGCACCAAAATATTGGTATTGGTGTAGATCCCCCACAGACAAAACTGAATGTCATAGGAACAATTTCAACTGGAAGAAACGTTGCAAGGGAACTTGGTACAATCATCAATGTAAGTAGTGAACATCATGCTTCAAGAGCGGGTAGTAATGTTATAAATGGAAATAAAAATTATGAATATGGTATGGACTGGCTTGCTGCAGGTGGTTCAAGAACCAATGCAAATTTAACTATTGATTTAGGATCAGCAAAAACTTGTGACAGATTTGTTATCTATAATCAAAATGAATATTCGGGTTCACATAGGGAAGTCAAAAGATTTACCCTTGAAGGTTCAAATGATAATTCCAGCTGGACAACAGTTCTTGATGATAATGCAGGTTGTTCAAATGGACATGAACCTAATCCAGGCTGGAGTTTTAGAATACCAGCAGATAGGAAAGACGATGAAGAGGGTAGAAGTTATCGTTACTGGCGATTCACTATGAAGGATTTCCACGGTTCCGATTCTTATGGTGGAATCATGGAGTTGGAATTATATGAAGTAGGTAATATTTCAGATGGTGGAAATGCTGAAGGAGTAGGAAGTGAGATAACAACAAGTTCTTTAGTTGCTACTGATGTATCTGCTGAAATCGTAAGAGCTAATGGACAACCCGCATTTTGTGTTGCTAGAAGTACCACACAATCTTACAGTGCCAATCAAACTATTATCTTTGACGATGATACAGGTAATGGATATTTTCAAACTGGTACTACCCCTCATTGTGATTATTATAATACAAGTAACGGTTTGTTTACTGCACCAATGTCGGGAATCTATTTCTTTACGACCACAGTTCTGGTGCAAAACTCAACTGGAAATTATGATCTTATAATAAAAACAACTCCCAGAGATTTTTATTGTGCACCTGGTAGAAAGGCATCAAATCCAGGTGGCACAGCATGGTCTACTTCTGGAACAGTTTATCTTGCATTTGGTGGTGAAGTTATCACTTATCTGAAAAAAGGAGAAACAGCAGAGGTTCGATTTACTACATTTGGTGGTGGTGATATATATGGTAGTGGATCTTGGACTCGATTTGCTGGTTATTTGCTAGGATAGATATTATTATAAAATCATTCGTCCACTGTCATACTGTCTTCAAGATGAAGACCCGATAAATCATTTCCCCATATCTCTACCCTTGCACCTTTTGGTGCGTTAAATGCAATAATTTCTGACGGGAATATAACTTTTTCTATAAAAAAACTTTTCTCTCCTACACAACGGACTATGATCATGCGACTCGTTTCGTTTTTATAAGAGAAATCAATCATAGTTCGTGCTGTCTGTTTGGAATCGCTAACATTATCTATATATGTTATAATATAAGAAATTATTTGTCAAGTGTATGTACGAACCCCAAGTAAATGATTATGTTCGTTGGACAACTGCACTCGGTATGGTGCATGAGGGGTGGGTATATTTTAAAGGAACACCCGATAACAATGAGAGTCGAGTCAAAAATAAGTGGGTTGCAACATCTAACTACATAACGA
>Ga0209645_1001498_pt1 | contig 11664 bp, 10 predicted proteins | sample ETNvirenome_6_30_FD_184070 | JGI IMG/M metagenome (GOLD analysis project Ga0209645, IMG submission 184070) | Marine viral communities from the Pacific Ocean - ETNP_6_30 (SPAdes) (version 2) | ecosystem: Environmental > Aquatic > Marine > Oceanic | place: Pacific Ocean | collected 2013-06-19
TTAGACTCAATAGAGTATAGGAAGTCGGTATCATTATTATTTGAATTAAATGATCTAAAGAACAATCCGTCTGTGCTCGTTGTTAAACCAACTTGTGTTGTTAAACCTATTAAATTTTTTGATTTATTGATAACAAATAGATTTTGTGTCTCACCTGTTTCTGGAATATTAAATGTCGCACTATCACTAGTATGTGATGCAACTATTCGTGTACTTCCACCCTTGGTTAGTGTAACCTCTTGATTTTGCTTAAATGGGTGATTTGGTATAAAGATACTTTGATTTGGTATAGATGTATCAATTGGAACATTACCAATAATTATAGTCGATATTCCACTTTGACCAGATACAGTTCCAATTCCTAATTGCTGAGTTGGATTAAAGAATATCTTATCATCTAAATTTGATTCAAAGTATGGTGTGGTGAGTGGAACTGAGAATTTATTAGATATTTCAATTAATTCTGTTGATGCTGTATGAATACCTGCTGTATGTTCAGTAACTGCACGAATTACTCTTCTATCTGGAAATACATTTAATAAAGATAATCTAGCAGTTCCAATACCGATTGTTGAACCTACAGATATATTTGGGATTGTAGATACAAATACATCAGTTACTATACCAATTGCAGTTATTGCAGGACAATCTGCAATCAACGCAGTTTTTTCAGAAGAAACTCCAATAACATGTTCACCTGTGAGTTTTGCAATAAATGTTGATATACCAGAAATTACTACGGTATCATTATCAGATAAAGTGTGTGGTTGACTGGTATGAACAAATATTTGACCAGACTTATCCCAAATTAATTTTGCATTTTGATAATCTTCTTTTGTTGTTGATAAATTCTCTATAGTTTTTCCAGTTACAGAACTAACAAAGGCACTTAAACCTCCACCATTAGTGCCTGTATTATCAAAATTGATTAAATCACCTACTCTATAATTTTGACCTGCATCATGTATATCAAATGATTTAACTGATCCTTTACTTACAGAATCAACTGTAGCACTCTGCAATACTATCTCATTAGGTTCATTAATAAAATCATTATCTGATCCAGAATCACCTACAGCGTATGGGAGAGTATTTCTAATTAAGTCTGAACTATTAAAATCAAAACTTTGATCTACATTTTGATTTATTAATTTTGATCTATATGTATTACCTATGTAATGTGGAAATACCGAAGTTTGTGTATTTGTATTAATTCCCACAAAATATGCATAAACTCCATTTGGAAACTCTGGAGTTTTTCCATATCTTCCATTATGTTTATCCAAATCACCTGAATTATCAAACTTAAAGTCATCTACAAAAAATCCATTTACAAATCCAGATGGTCTATTAACCACACTTGAAGGTGATAATATGTAACTTGTTGCTAAATTTCTTATCTGTGAATTAGTATTTGTAGGATCATCATATCCATAAGGACCATAAATTGGATTTCCATCGTATGCCCATCCAATAATTGGTGAATGATTTATACTATCATCACCAAAGTCGTTTAGACCAATCGCAGTGGAATATCCAACCATACCATACTGTAATCCATCCTCTGTGCCGATTAAAATCTCATCACCATGTCTTGAGTGGTTATTTAAAGTAAGTTCCCTTACAGACGCTTCTAGAGATGCGTTGGAACCTCTTGAGGTTACCTTGATAGAGGTTGATGTTGCTGTATATCCAATACCAGCATTTAAAACAACAACATCAGTTACTTTTTGATCAACAACAACTGCTCTTAATTTTGCACCAGTTCCTGATCCAATACCTACAACTTCTAAATCTGGTGGTGATACGTATTCACTTCCAGTATTAGTAACTTGAACATTTATTATTTTACCACCATCAATAATTGGTTTAAATTCTGCACGTTTACCAGTTTTTACCGATATATCTGGTTTTTTGTGAAAATTAATTGTATTTGAACCATACCCAGTTCCTGCATCACGTAGATAAACGTCTGAAATAAATCCTTTTACTACAGGAGTTGCAGTAATTACACCAACACCACCAACAATTTCTGCATTTACTGTAACAGAAATCTCTGGATATGCAAAAAACTGCTCACCTACTCCTGTAGAATCTATATCAACGTAATTATTTCTTTCATAATTTGTAGTAATAGTTCCTGCAGCACCTGCATTTGCTAATCTAAATTCATTTTCATTTAATTTTATTACTTGATATTGTATATTTGTATCTAAACCACCAATAATTGTCCCATCAGTGGAGTATGTAATTATTTCACCACTCTTAAAACCATGGTTTTTGAAGAAAATAGTATCATGTGCGGTGCTTATTCCCGTTGGTTGAACAATTAATTTACGATTTTCAAATTCTGTTCCAGCATCAACTACAACTATTTTAGAAATTGTTTTACTTGCCTTCTTAGTTCTGAATTTATGGATACCTGATGTTTCTGCAGTTGTAAAACCAACCGTATTAATACCTGCAGAATAGTCTCCCAGAGTTTCATAAAGATTAATTGTCTTGTTATTTACAACCTCAGCAACATAAACAGAACCATTGTTGAGGGTTAAACCAGTGATTAAATTTATTCCGTCCTGATAAGCAGTTGTGCGAACACCAACTCCTATAGCATTGTTACCATTTCTATTGTATATGATCTCATCACCACTTGAAAGATTATGGTTTTGTGTAAATGATATAGTATCGTTAGTTACATCGACACCACCACCCACGGTTGATTGTCTAGCGTCGAATAGTAATGTTCTATTTCTTTCCTCTAACTGAGCATCTAGCACTGCTCCCGTTGAATTACCTCCTGTGATGGTTACTGATGATACCTTCTTTACATCAAAATCTTGAGGATCAATGTAAACCTCAGTCAATGTGCCTTTCACTACAGGTTGAACTATTGCAGTTGTTAAACCCGCTTCTATTGTTATAGATGGTAGATTAACAACATCAAAGTTAGTTCCACCATTATACACTCTAACGCTTTCTAACGGTCCATAGTAGACTTTATCCTCAGACTTATAGTTTATAACCTCTACACCATTTACAAGCATTCCAAGGGCACCTGGTGTTGTTACAGTGTTTTCTCCTGTTTTTATGTCAGGTGTATATGGAAACTTGCGTAATAACTTCTGAGGATGAATAAATTGAGTTTTTTGAGATACTAAAGTGAACTTATGAAATCCAGATGATACTGGTGCAGAAAAATATTCACGAGTTGGAGTTGTTGCATTATCTGCATCAATTAATGATCTAGATCTATATAACTGAATTTTTTTATTATCTGTTAATACTTTTACAAAATATGAAACACCGTCCTCTAGTCCGACAATAGTATTATTTTCAGCATTGTAAATAACCTCTTCACCAGTATTAAATGGCACATCATTATCAAAAGACAATACGCTATACTTTAATTTGTTTACATCAAATTCCTGTAAATTAGTCTCCACTAAAGAAGTTATAATTGCTTGGTCTAGATTTTTTGTTAATGTGTATGAAGGTAATGAACTTGATGCAACATAAAAATTATTTTCATTTTCAGTGTATAAATTTTGAATATCTGCAGTTAATACATCATTCCCATATAGTAATGGTGCACCACTACTGTTAACTGTCTCTAATTTTCTACGTATTGAATATTCTACATTCGCTGCTGGTGACCCACTTAAACCGTCTAGAGTGACTTGTTTACCGACTATGGTGCGAACTGTAGCGTCTGCAAAAGCAACCGCCTCAGACGCTCCTATGAGCACATCAACAATATCACCCTCTTTTAATGTAGATGGATCGGGTGTTGTTTTTAAATTAAATCCATTATTTGTATTATCCACAAAAAATCTTGAACTTGTATTATAAATCCAAGAATTTGCAAATGTTTGTTTAAATGTTTTATTATTTTCTGGATTTTTTATTTTTTCACCAACATTTTTTACAAATATTTTCTCACCCTCACTTACTGATAATACATCATCAATAGTTTCAACGTCAGATAAGACTCCAGTAATTCTTATTTCTACCTTTTTACTCAAATCCCCGTTTTCATATCCAAAAAATACCTCACTTGTCCTTATAGGTGATTTTATTTCCATAATATTATCAATTCCATCGCATCCCAAGAATTGATTTACTGTTTTTGAAGAATATGTGATAACATTATCACCAGATATTAAAGTGCCCGTTGTTCCAAATCCAACAGTGCTGTCTACAGTGATAACTGATGATCCAATCGAGACAGGATTGATATTTGATGTTTTTGGTTGAATCTCAAATGTCCCTTCTATCAAATCTTTTTCATCAAATCCAACAAACAATCCCATTTTGAAATAAGTGTTTATTCCAGACCTTGTAAAAATATCAACTTCCGAAACTGATCCCTGAGTCGTTAAATCAGATGATTTTTTAATTGTTTGTCCAACAAGATTTTCAGGTGCACCTGATATTGCCTCTGCAACTATTATTTCTCTTCTTTTAAATTGTGCAGATGATGGTTTAGGTAAATATTGTTCTAAATCTATGACTTTTGGAACTTCACCATATAATACTTTAAATAATATCCTAAATGACTCTTCAGTTCCCTTTGCTTCATAAAATGATCTTGCTTCTTTAATAAAATTATTAACATCAAGATCCGAAACAAAATCTAAGTCCTCTAAACCAGGTGTAAGAGTAAATTTTAACTTTTTGTAGAATTCCTTAAGAAAATTGGAACTTAAATTAATAACATCCTTTCCAGCATCATGTTCTGCTTGACTTGTTTCTTCAAAAAGTAACTCCTCTGCGTTTAAATCTGTTCTGTAACTACTAATTCCACTGAAACCACGAATTACACCAGTAAAGGTATTTGTAGTAAGTCCAGTATACGTGCATATTTCATTATCAATCTTAAAAAGACCATACTGATCAGGAAAACCTTTAGTTGAATATACCTGAATACTTTCAGTTGTTGAAGTAATACCAGAATACAGTGTTGTCTTTCCAGTTATAACCTCTGGAGTTAAATTATCTAATTTAATATACTGATCTAAATTATCAGCAAGATCAGTTGCACCAGATTGATGCTCTTGAGAAATATAATATTGTTTTAAGAAGTCAAGCGTCTTTGGACTCTCTCCACGAATGTAGTCAGGGAGTTGATTCGCTAATATCTGCTGAACCTGTACTCGTTTCTCAAAACCAGTTTGTATCATTTCTTAGTATCCGCCTCCAGACGATGGTGTGCCTGACCCAGTGCTTGTTGTAGTTGATGTGGTTGATGTTGTGTCTGTAGAGGGTAATAAAATCGTGGTAGTCGATGATGTATCACCTCTTTTTAGACTTCCATTCAAATAACTTGATGTTGTCTTATATCCGACACCAGATATCTGTTCTCCAGATGAAATTGTATCCTTAACCATATTTATTGTGCTATCAGATACTGAAAAACTCAAATATAAGTCCTTCAAACCGATTACATCATTAGAATCTGGACATGCCTGTATTTCAATAATATTATTTGCTGCGACAGTTGATGTAATATTCAAAGTATTAACTAAGATTTCACCTTTTTCATAGTCAACTGTTCCAGCAGACTTAACAATAACAGTGAATGAATTAGTTTCTGATGATTCTTTAACCACAGAAAGAACACCCATGTTACCAGTTGCATCTGGGACATCTGTAAAATATAAAGTCCCTGTTTGATTCGCTACAGTAAAACCTGTGCTCTTAATATTAAATCCACTTGCGTTTTTCTTGAATTTATTACCATAACATAATTCATACTGTGCAGACTGATTAAGTAAACACTTCATATTACGTCTAATAATCACTCTGGTTATGTTTGATGTGATTGAAATATCAGATCCATCAATAATTTGACCCAATTTACTATATTTGAACCTTCCACCGAACTTATTGATGTTTGAAGCAGAAAATGTGTTTAAGACATTGATTACTTTGCTTTTTATTTCACTCACATTTGATACTTGTGAACTGTTATAGTAAATCGCACTATCAATTTCAACATAAAGCACCTTCAAATCAATAATTTTTTGATTTATACCCGACAAAGAGTAATTTTTCAGTTTTGATTGTATATTTTGCTTATCAAAATCAGAAACATAGTCACCGTTTTTAGGTTTTATGCTTATAAGCACTTGACCAAACTCTGGTGGATCGAGTTCCTCGCCCCCTACAACCGCTACAGACTCAGTATTAGGGTAAATGGACTGAATTATTGCTTCATAGTCTCTGGCGGTCACTGCACGGTATTGTGAGGAGTATATTCTAGGTGCAAAATACTTAATTGAGTCAATACTTTCGATATCACCGCCATTTTGTGCAGATTGATTCGTAGTTATTGTAATATTATTTGTTGGAACAACTGGATTTCCGTCAGAATCCAATACTCTACCATTATAAGTGAAGATTGCTGACCCATTTCCTGCTTTTCCGTCAGTTATGATGTAAGTTGCAGTAATTGTTGACCCATTTTCGAGTTTTTTACCAAAATATCCGTCTCCAAACAACAATTCATACTTTTCATCCTGCACTTCTTGTATTAAATATATTTCTGACGTTGAATCTATGTTTAAAATGTTACTAGACAGTGAATATTCTCTTCCAAGAGTAGTTTCATTCGGTCCTTGCACCTTTACAACAATTGTTGAACTGTCTATGAAGGAATTATTGAGTAAAAATCGTTGATCTAATGATCCATCAACTAAAAATTGCTTACTTAAGTAAGTTCCTTGAAAAACCTCAATATTATTGAAGGTCGCTACACCATTATTCACTGTTGTAGTGATACTAGAAGGTATAGAGAACATGATTGTGTTGCTCTCAGACGCTCCTATACACACTAGACCTGCTGCTAGAGTGAGTGTAGGACTCGTAGATGTAGTACTTATAGAAAAACTTATCTGTGCCTTTGCTGCAGACCGTGAACGGGGCACATATCCAATATTTCTTGCTAGTGAAACTACATTTTCCCTCAAAGTTGCAGAATCTAAGAAAGATTCATTCACAACCATGTTTGAGTTAAACGCAGTTATGTAAGTATTATACGCTAAAGTATCAATTAAGACTGAAAAGTTCGATCCCTCAAAGTCAAAATCCTTAAAATCAGAGTTTGCTCTTAGATAACTCTTTATTTGTGACTTTATTTGGTCAAAATCTAGATTTGTAAACTTAGTAAATGGCATATTATCGAGTTGCTTCTAGTATGAATGAAAATTCTTGAGTTGGTAACTCTTGTCCGACAACATCAAAGAAAATTGTTACGTCAAAATTATTCAAATCATATCTTGGATCAACTCTAACCCTAACATTTGCGACTCTAGGTTCAAAGTTTTCTATAGTTGTAAGAATTTCAGACTCTATGAGAGAGGATGTTCCAAAATCTGCAAGATCAAAAATGCTATCATATACAGATGAACCCAAAATTGGGTTAAAAAATCTTTCACCAGGAATTGTTTGCACTAAATTACGCACAGAACGACGAATTGCATTCGCATTCTTGATAACAGGGAGATCTTTAGTGATTGGATGAGGATCAAAAGACAAACTTATGTCCTTATATGACCTCGAAACCTTGTTCCCGTACATTTAATAAGAGTATACTCACTTTATTTATGTGAGTTGTGTAACACTTATCCCAGTTCTGGTTCAATATTAATCTCTACACTACCTGTAATATCAGTATTTCCAACTCCAACGTCACCAAATGCTCTTTCTTTTGCAGTTTTCCAGAAATAATTCTCTTCATTACCCAATCCATCACGATCATGACCGTTTTCAACCTGATAATACACTGTTGAAACCTTAAAATCAGGCATTTTAGGTGTCTCAGGTGTAATACTGTTGTCGTAAATCCTCATTCTGTTGTTAGGATAGAGACAAAACTGTCCATTATCCAACTCAATCAGGTTATGAGACTTATGTTCAGCAGGTTGTTCACTTGTAGAGTAGTCAATTGCGTCTACATCTTGATGATAATTGTCTAATGTGCAGATATAAGTGCCCGTTTGAGTTCCAAAATCCCTTGTATAGACCTCATAGTGCATCGAACCAATGAATTGTTTCTGCACTGCGACCACTCCGTAGTCCATACAGTTCCAAAACTGCAGATTATGCAGCGTCATATCAGGATCTGGAGTCTCAGGAGACGAGACAAAAGCGGAAATCGGCAACTTATCATAAATCGCAGCATACTCAGGCAGATAAGTCTCAAAATAAAAGGCACGACCAGGTATACTTTTCGCAGAAACCCAGACTCCTTTGGTAAATTCGCCATGACCAGACTTATGATCGGTCAAATATTCTTTTCTCACCCATACTTCATAGGATGGTAAGTTAGTTATTAGTGTGCTCATCGTCTATAGGACCTTTATAATGGAATACTTCAACATATGAATAACATTTAGGACAGGTAAAATTAGAAAAGAAGTCATATTCTGACTCCTCTCCATCATTTAGATCCTCGATGTCGTGATCTGCACCCCAGATCAACTCAGTTCCGCAGTGCCAGCAGTTCACTTGCCCTGCCCTCTACTTCTCTTCTTAGCTTTATTACGAGAGGTAGCGGAGTATTTCGTATGCTGACCTCTTCCTTGTCTTGTTTTCTTGGGTTTCGACTCGATAGTTGAACCCATGTTCCATTTTGCTGCCATCAGTTACAAATTTCAGTAGTTAACGAGAGGGGATTCGGAAATTTTCCCTCATAATATTTTTGTGCTATATCCTCCATCATATCACAATACTCCTCAGTAGTCAAGTTATCACCCAGTATCTCCTGATTATGACGGATGCGGTATCTTTCCTTAGATGATTCTGGTTTTTTCATGCCCCACACGTACTCTTGGATCGCACCATATCTCAAAACCTGCTTCTTTTGCATCTAAACAGAACGAGACATCTTCGCCACACATATCCTGCACTTCACCAGACTCAAAGACTTGCATCTTTGGAGCAAACCAAGGATACTTCATCTCTTCATGTTCAAAGACACCCTTCTTAATTAATAACCAACCAAAACCAGTGTAGTCTACTGTAAAAGGTTTCTTTCTCTTACTCATTGTTTCGAGGGTCTCATGGTTCATCACTCCACCGTTCTTACGGAAGTCATCCTCCTCCATCCAGTGAGCAACTGAACTTGTATTCCCATCTTCTGTGCAATACCATCCAGATGCTAATGGTGTATCCATCAGAACTAACTGATAGAACTTCTCTGTATTAAAAACAATATCAGAATCAATCCATAACTGATAATCATACTTTAACTTTCCATCCCAAGGAACTTGGTCAGCACCTCGTAACACATTTGCACCTAAACACTTGCAACGTGCAAAGTTTACCATACTACTATAGTCTTGAGATATCTGTATCTGTGCTCCTGCCTGTACAATATCAAAACATAATTGTACAAAGTTCTTTAAGAATGTATATGATACTCCTCTACCAGGTAAACAGAAGACAACTGATTTTCCTCGAATCATCTCCCTTGCTTTATCATAGTCCCACTCTGGTTTCGCCTTTGCTTTTTTCGCAACGGGCGATTTTGCTTTGACTGTAAATCCTTTAGCCATAATAATGTGTAATTACAAATTCATTATACCACTTATATAGTGGGTAGTCAATAAGATGATTCTGATAATGTTCCTGTAATTGTAGTGTTATCCGTCTCTATACTTGTATATGTGATATCTTCAGTAAAATATGATCGGTATATACGACTCCATATTATATCAAACTCCGATTCATTTAAATCTTTGAACAGGCATTCCTGCTTAAAGTATATGTGATAGGTTTTACTCTCGTTCATGGATTACAATCTCCTCTCCATCTAGTTTAATGTTTAACTCTGTTCCATCGTACCAGTTCATCTCATTGATGATCCACTCAGGGATTCTGATCAAGTATTCGTGAGTATAATCATCGACCTCTACGGACGAAAAATTTTCAGAGAAATTTTTTTGCATTAAATGAAACCACATCTTGATTTTATATATCAAAAAAATTTTTTAAGTGCCCGTTAATACACTTTCGATCTGGGTCGTTTATAGCTTAATGGTACCTTGCCATTTTAATAAACGGGGGGCGGGGGCGACCCCCCAACCACTGCTGTATTCACGAACGCACGAATGGGTTAGTCCCTGTCTGTATACTCACCCTCAACCACTCTGTTTCCGTTGAGAGCATACCACACCAACTGAGCATGACCATACTGCTGTGCCATGTCGTAGCATACATCATAACCAAAGTCATTTAATACTGGTTCTCTGATGATTGTATTTGGAACTTCTACGAATTTCTGAACGAACATAATTTTGAAATTTGTTTTGTATACACTAATAATAAACGAATAGAGGGTAGATGTCTACCCTCAAATCTTAAGAAAGTATTATTTCTTATAGAACCAGATCTTAAGTGGATCTGCTGAATTAACTAACCTCTGTATATTGTCCTGCTGTAGTTTAAGAACTGGAACGCTAGTCTTATTTGCTTTGCTGATTCCCAACATTGCTTTAATACCATTGTTAGAAGTTAAGCGAAGTCTTAAACCTGTATCTACTGTATAGACTCCCATTCTTAAGACTAACTTACGACTGGTTGAAATCTTATCAGTTGGAACTGCTTCGACTTGGAAACCTTTCTCAATTAACTGAACTGTTCTTAGTCCGTAGGTAGGCATATGATATAAAACACCTGCCTTGCTGTCGTTGATGACTAAATCTAAGTCATTGAATAACTGACCGATAACGAAGTTTTGAAGGTCTGTTGCTCCTATGGTTCTTAAACCCATGTCGCAAACCTTATTGAACTCGTCTCTTACTACGTCAATAGAGTTCTGTTGAAGATCAGTTTTTGAATTTCTGATGACTCGCACCCAAGCATTAAAAGTATCAAAATGACCATATTCTGTTAAGTGTGAAAAGTGAAGTAAGTTTGAAGTGTTAACCCAATCAAAAGAACCTGTATTAAGTCCCTTTTTGTGCTTGATGCTGATGCCCTGCTTACCTGCCTTTGCATCTTCCTTTTGCTTTGTTCCTCCGAAGTGCTTGACTTCCTCTGGATAGATTGCCCACTCATTGAGTAGTTTGATTGAGTCATGCTCGTTTTTGATTCCTGAGTAGTGGACTTGTCCAGTTGTGTTAAACATAGTGATCGACACCTGTGAATGTTTGTATGTTCTTATTATAAACCCTGTTTCCAGAGAATAGGGAAAAGAGTGGACAGTAATTAAACTGTCCACTTTTGGTTGACTTAATACCCTGATGCGTATTTACTGCATGGGTGTGGGTTCTGTGGTGTGCAACCGAATGAACCGAAATACCTATCAAGTGCGGGTAGGTCTAACTCCTCATTAAGTTGGAATCCAACTCCGTAGAAGTCAACTCCTCCAATATGATCCACTCCCCATTCTGAGATCTCTTCAACGAAGGTTTGGAAGTCTTCGCATAACTCTGCAAGGTCTCTGAATTTCTCAACTGTGTTGATTCTTTCAATTAGTCTTGCTGTTTGTGATTTTGGAGAAAGGTTCATTTGAATGATTCCTGTTGATTGAATACAATATAATAATAAAGCATCAAGGGCATTTTGCAACCCTTGAAACCTTAAATGAATGTTAAGCATTTAAACTACCTAATAAAAGAAAGTCGTAGATGTCGTTGCAGATTTCTGAAAGTTGGTCAT
>Ga0209645_1001499_pt1 | contig 11662 bp, 11 predicted proteins | sample ETNvirenome_6_30_FD_184070 | JGI IMG/M metagenome (GOLD analysis project Ga0209645, IMG submission 184070) | Marine viral communities from the Pacific Ocean - ETNP_6_30 (SPAdes) (version 2) | ecosystem: Environmental > Aquatic > Marine > Oceanic | place: Pacific Ocean | collected 2013-06-19
AGGTAGCGGTAAAACAAAAGGTAAAGATTGGACTACCATTACAAACCTACAGTTGTTAGGATGGGGTCTTCTGTTTGATGAGTTACGAACGGGTATAAAGTTTAGTGCTGACGTTTATGTGGATGATCGATCCATACACCCCGAACAGTTTTTTAATCCTGCGGTGAAACAATGATTTTAGTTTGCTTTGGTACAAGACCTGAATATATTAAGATTAAACCATTACTCGATGTGTTTGATGGAGTGGTTGATTACAAAATTTTATTCACTGGTCAACACGAGGATCTTCTCGATGGTGTCCACGCAGATCAAAAACTACAAATCATTAATGGTGAGAATCGACTCGATAGTATTACATCGTCTGTAATGAATTCAATCGACTTCAAGGGTATTGATCAAGTGTTAGTGCAGGGAGATACAGCGACAGCATTTGCGATTGCGTTGAGTGCTTTCCATCACCGTATTCCTATCATACATCTCGAAGCAGGAATGAGAACCTTTGATACGAACAATCCATACCCTGAAGAGTTTTACAGACAGGCGATATCCAGAGTTGCTGATATTCATTTAGCACCTAGTCAAATCGAGAAAGACAATCTGATTTACGAAAATCAAAGCGACAAAAATATTCATGTTGTTGGTAACACTGTGTTAGATAATCTCAAGGATGTATCTATTTCATACAACAAACGAGTTTTGGTTACCTTACACCGCAGAGAAAACCATCACCACATCGCTGAGTATTTTAAAAGACTCTCACAGATTGCTGAAGAAAATTCTGACTTAGAGTTTGTGATTCCGTTACATCCAAATCCTAATGTGCAAAAGCATAGAAATCTTCTAAAAAACATTAAAGTTATTGACCCACTTCCATATGATGAAATGATCCAAGAAATCGCAAGATGTCGTTTTATAATTTCTGACAGTGGCGGTATACAAGAGGAGGCTTCTTTCTTACACAAAAAGGTTATTGTGTGCAGAGAAAAGACAGAGCGAGTGTCAACGGTCGGGTTGAATTGTTTCTTGTGTTCTCATCCGTCAAAACTAAATGACATGGTGAGATCCATACGAGACAACTACATAGTGTATAGTGATTGTCCTTATGGTGATGGACATGCGAGTGAAAAGATATTGGAGATTTTGAAATGAAGCATATCGTGACGGGTGGAGCAGGATTCATTGGATCACATATTGTTGATCGCTTAGTGTCTGATGGTCACGAAGTGATTGTAATTGATGATGAATCCTCAGAGTCTCACGATCAGTTTTATCATAATGAGTCCGCAACGTATCGTAAGTATGATATTGCAGTGCATAAGTATTGGTTTAAGAAATTATTCGAAGGTGTTGATACAGTCTTTCACTGTGCAGCAGAGTCTCGAATACAACCTGCTATCGAAAATCCACTGAAGGCTGTTATGACAAACTCTTACGGAACTTGCTCAGTATTGCAAGCAGCAAGAGAGGCTGGTGTTCGTCGTGTAGTATATTCTTCTACCTCTTCAGCGTACGGATTCAATGAAACTCCAAACGTTGAAACACAACTAGATGACTGTCTGAATCCATACTCCGTGTCAAAAGTTTCTGGAGAGAAACTCTGCAAGATGTATTCAGACTTATTTGGTTTAGAGACTGTAGTGTTTCGATACTTCAACGTTTACGGGGAGAGACAACCATTACGGGGTCAGTATGCACCAGTGATCGGTAAATTTATTGAGCAACACAAGAGAGGTGATCCTCTTACGATTGTTCCTGACGGTGAGCAGCGTAGAGACTTTACCCATGTATCTGATATCGTAGAGGCGAACTTGATCGCATCGAATATAGAATTAGATTCTTACGGTGGTGTGTTTAACTTGGGAACTGGTAAAAATTATTCTATAAATGAACTCGCTGCTATGATTTCAGACAATACAGTGATGATTGATCCTAGACCAGGCGAGACTAGAATTAGTAAAGCAAATATAAGTAAGAGCAAAGAAACTCTTAATTGGAGTCCCAAAGTTAATCTTGAAGATTGGGTGAAAGAGGCTATAACATGAATGTAGGTGTAATCGGTAATGGTTTTGTTGGTAATGCAGTTGCAAAGGGTTTTGGTAAACACTTAGATGTTTCCATCTACGATACTGACGCTAGTAGATCTACACATACTCTTACAGAGACACTTGAATGCGACTATGTTTTTGTATGTTTACCCACTCCCATGATCAGTGCTGAAGGTGGTAGATGTAATCTTTCCATTCTCGAAAAGTTTTTTGAAGAAGTGTCAGAGTCAGAAACAGAAGCAATCTTTATCATCAAGTCAACTGTTCCCGTGGGGACGACACAAAGATTAAGCGAACTATATCCGCATATGAAAATTGTGCATAACCCAGAGTTTTTAACTGCTGCTAATGCAGAGTATGACTTTGTAAATGCAGATAGACATGTGATTGGTGGTGACACTGAACTTTTACCTGATGTGATTAAGTTATACAAAACATTTTTTCCATTCATACCCGTTCATAGCATGAAGTCTAAAGAATCAGAGTGCGTGAAGTATTTTGCTAATTGCTTCTTAGCAGCAAAAGTTATGGTGTTCAACGAAATGAAGATGCTGTGTGAAAAGTTGGGTGATGTTAATTATGATAACATCATGGATGGTGTGTGTTCGGATGATCGCATAGGTCATAGTCACACGCATGTGCCTGGTCCTGACGGAGACTATGGATTTGGAGGGACATGTTTTCCAAAGGATATCAATTCTCTTATAAATATAATGATTGACAATGACGTTGATCCCATTGTGTTGAAAGCAGTTTGGGATCAGAACAAAAATTACAGAAACAACTGGGATTGGTCGAACAATCAGTCTGCGGTTCTAGAACAGAGTGAATAATATTATGAAAAGACCAGATGGCGTAACCGTTACTTTGTGTATGATCGTGAAAGATGAAACACATATCATTAAAGAGTGTTTAGAATCAATGCTTCCTTACATTGATCGATACGACATTACAGATACGGGATCTACCGATGGTACTCCTGAACTTATCAAAGAGTTTATGGATACTCATGGTGTGCCTGGTGAAGTTTATATGTCTGACTGGAAAGGTTTTGGTAAGTCTAGAACCGAAGCGTTAGAGAACTGTCAGGGTAAAGCAAACTACGCTTGGATGATTGACGCTGACGATAAGATTACAGGGAACTTTAATTATCCTCCTGAAATGGACGCAGACTCCTATTCCATTCGACTCGGTAGACCAGACTTTTCTTGGTTCAGGAATCAGATATTTAAGGTAGATGATCCATCTCGTAAATGGCATTACGTTGGTGTTCTGCACGAATATGCAACGATGATCGATATTCCACCAGAGCAGATGAAAATTGTAAAGTGGGATGCTGGTAATTATTTCTTAGAGGCAAGAACTTTAGGAAATCGTAATGTCGGAATAGATCCTGTTGAAAAATACACTAGAGATGCAGAAACTCTTAAGTCCGCACTCACGAATCCAGAGGATCCATACTACGAACCCACAAACGTCAGATATCAATTCTATCTTGCACAATCATACTTTGACTCGCAACAGTGGGATAAGTCATTGGAGGCTTATCAAAAGAGAGCAGAAATGGGTGGTTGGGAAGAAGAAATTTGGTTCTCGTTATTCAGAGTAGCAATCATACGAGGAATCTTAGGAGAAACATGGCCTGCAATCAAGGAATCGTATCTGGAAGCCTATAACTTCAGACCAAACCGAGCAGAACCTCTATACGAAATTAGTAGAGCATATAGATCAATGGATAAACCAAGACTCGCATACATTTACGCAAAAATGGGTTGTGAGATTCCATATCCTGCTCAAGATATTTTGTTTATCGCACAAGACGTATATGACTGGAAAATGTTAGATGAGTTTGGATCCACAGCGTTTTATGCTGGAGATGTTCAAAACGGACACCGAGCGTGTCAGATGCTCGAAAACAAACTAGGTATGATTCCTAGTTCTGAGCATGGTCGCATTCAGAGCAATAAAAAGTCATATGAAGAACATATGCTGAAGGTTCATCAACATAATCAGCAAATCATTGAGCGTCAAAAGGCTGAAAAGAAAAAAGAAAAAGAAGACAAAAAGAAGAAACCAAAGTTAGGAACAAAAGTTGCTCCTCGATCCTCCAAGATAAAAAAGAATAAATAAGATGGAGGAATCATGTCATACCAAAGTCTTTCATACAACATTGTAGCAAACAAAGGAACCGATTTTTCGCTGTATCTACGTTACCTAGACGAGAACGACTCACTCGTTGATCTCGTTGGTGGTGGCTATACAGCGGAAATGCAAGTTAGACGCTTCGCAGATTCAGATACTAAATTGTTACAATTCATATCCACAAATGCAGGGACTTCTGTGTTTGGTCCGAGTGGTGTGACAGCAGGATTATCAGGTGGAAGCGGCGGTATTCGTCTAAACTCTACGTTTACTGGAGGTATTAACAATGGAATGTCTGGTTCCACAGGAGGCATATACATCTTTGCTGATGCGTCCACGATGAGTAATGTTCCTACTGGAAGACACTTTTACGAAGTAGATATCATTCAGGGTAGCAGCATACTCCGATTGATTGAGGGTCGTTTTGAAGTCGTTGGGAATCTCTCAAGATGAAAGTCGAAATTCGTAAAGAGGAGTTTGTTTTAGTTTCTGAACTCAAAAGAAGAAATGGTGTATCTACTGTTTTAGAAGTGACAATCAAAAAGAAAGTTAGTAAAAACAGATACAGGATCACATGATTGAAAGATTTTCAAATTTTAATACTAAAACGTATCGAGATGGTGATGCAAATATAGCCTCAAAGAATTATTCTTTGGGGTCAAAGTTTATTATCGTTAACGAACAAAACTATTTCGATCATGAAACAGAATTTACACTTAGTGAAAAGAGTGAAGATGCTGAAGTTATAAATTTTGGCAAAAGCGGTCAGTCGTTACTTTCTGTTCACTTAACGAGTAATGTCGGAAAACAATACACGTTTTATGGAAATGCGACAACTCTTAATTGTATGTTTGATGTTGTCGAAGAAGAAGTTGTCGAAGAAGAAATCATAGAACAAGTTAATGATCAAGTCATAGTCGAAGGAGAAAAAGGTGAGCGTGGTCTTCGTGGCTTGATTGGTGAACAGGGTCCAGCAGGTCCGATGGGTTTGATGGGACCGAAGGGTGATCGAGGTGAACAGGGCATACAAGGTATTCAAGGCGAACAAGGTATACAAGGTGAACGTGGACTCATTGGTGAACAAGGTGAACAAGGATTACAAGGTGTTCAGGGTGAGCGTGGTGAACAAGGAGAGAAAGGCGACATCGGTGAACAAGGTATTCAGGGTTTCCGTGGAGAGCAAGGACCAAAAGGCGATAAAGGTGAAAAGGGAGATCGTGGAGAGCAGGGTATTCAAGGCGAAAGAGGTTTAATTGGTGAGCAGGGAATACAGGGTATTCAAGGTGAACGCGGAACAGACGGAATACAAGGAGTAAAAGGTGATCAGGGTGAGCGAGGTGAGCAAGGTCAGATCGGTCCACAAGGTTTGCAGGGTCAACAAGGTCCGAAAGGTGACAGAGGAGAGAAGGGAGAAAAAGGAGAGCGGGGAGAAAAAGGAGATCCCGCACCACCATTCAGGATTCGTGAGGGTAACGGCTTAAAACTAGATGAACAAAGAAATGAACTTTGGTTAGATCCGAAAACATTTCCACCAGTACCCGTTGGTCAATTGGGAGGTGCTGTCATTGGTGGAGGTGGTAGTAACACAGGTATTAAGCGGAGTGGTAAAAAAGTCATCGATACAGCGAGATACATAAACTTTGACTCTGGGTTTACTACTGATAATCGTGGAAGTCGTGGACTTGGAACTGTAGATATTTCGATAAATAACATAGACGGTGGTACTTTCGTTTAAGGATTATACATGACAACGCACATTCAAATTCATAGATCAGCAATAGCAGGAGCAACCCCAAGTGTCGAAACGATGCTTGAGGGTGAAGTTGCTGTTAACTTGACCGATAAGAAGTTATTCGTAAAAGGTGCGACGGGAGAACTTATAACTCTTGTTGAACCACAGACCCACGCAGACACAAACCACGTTACCTCGTTCAATGGAGAAACTGGAGTTGTTACATTTAACGATTATGTAACCACATTCAACGGATCTACTGGTGCGATCCAAGGTATGTCATCATTCAACGGACTAACTGGAGATGTGACATCGGGTATATCATTTAGCATTCATGGAATCACATTCTCTGATAACACATTCCAAAGATCCGCATCTCAAAATGGATTTAGATATAAGACAGACACAGAGAGTGGCGCTCAAAATGACGCTGGACGTTTAAATGTTAACATGGATACTTTAGGTGAAATTGATTTTGTCAGCATTAACACGACAGATCTTAATGGTACTAATCTTACACCTCTTTTTACTTTGCTTCAACAAAGAGGCGGAATCATCAACGTGTTCGATGGTGACTATAGTAATAAATTCATTGTTATAGTCAATCCTGATCCAGATTTCGATGGATCTTTTTCTTCGGGTGAGAATGAAACACAAACAACTTCGACTATCTTCAAACACTCTACTTCATCCACTGCTCCACCAAACGTATCAACGGGAGCGGTTATAGATAATGGTTCTACAGACTTTAACAATAATTTAGGTAAAGATGCGTATGTGCAAATTATTCCGAATACAAATACATTCATTACAGAATTCAATGGATCAACTGGTGAACGTATCGGAGTAGGTGGAAATAATGCTAGAATGAGTATCGTAACTCATACATCACAGTTCCCTGTGGGTGGACTGTCCGCAGACGGAATGATTGAAGTTTACAATCTCGGTATCTCTGGACCTGATGGTATCACATTCGACAATGGATTAAGATTTGGTCCTGAAGGGCCAGGTCAACTAACTATCGTTCCAAAATCTGGTAATGCAATATTAGAGTTGGGATCTTCGACAGGGATAATACAATCTCTGAATCAAGAAGCAGCGATTAAGATTGAGGCTAATAATAAAGTAACTCTGGGTGATCCAGATGAGGGTACAAATGCATCGACTCTAATCATAGATGATTCCACTACATCGATCACCGCAAATGTTGATGTGTCCGCACCCAATGTAAATGTAGCAGGTAATATTGTTCATACTGGGGACACTGATACAAAGATTGAGTTTACTTCGAATACAATCAAAGTCGTTCAGGGTGGTGATCGACATCAACTCCAAAGACAAAAAGATACCGCTCAGTTTTCAATCATTTCAAGCAGTGCGGTTGACTCAGGAAACACTCTTGGACATAAGGTTCAGGGACTAAAACATATTCCTTACGATGCTACGTTTACAAATGTATTTGTTCGTGGTTCCACACTCGGTGGTTTAGAACTCGCAATCAATAAAGCAGGCAGTGATCCACTTGGACACGCAGCGAACGGTTCGACAGAATTGATCACCGCAAACATACCTGTTGGTTCACAGGGTGTTTCGTTCAGCAGTGGTTTCACTGCGTCGGGTGTGTCTGCGAACGACTTTATATACTTGAGAGTGAAAAGCAACAACGCTGGAGCGACAGCAATCCAAGCGTTAGTTACTTATACGAGGGACTGATATGGCACTGACCGACGTTTTTATTTCACCATCAGGAGCAGGTGACTTTTCGGGTAGTTCTGTCGCAAATGCTGTTGCCGCAATTACATCATCCAAAACAGGAGATGACTGGTCAACGGCTATTAAAAATCTTACCAGAGCAGATCGTCGTTTTATTTTTCTTGAAGGCACTTACAATGTAAAATCAGAATTAGTATTCACATCGAGTGATCCAACCATAGCAGATCCGAACATATGGGTTGGTGCAAAAAGTGACGGAACACTTCTCGAACCACAGTTTGACGAAACAGGTATGCACCTCGTCACAGACAACTATCCCAAAATTATAAACTCTGCAAACACCACTCTCATCGACACTGCTGCGGTTGAAGTTTTCAAATGCATCTACTTTGAAAATACGAATGCCAGCAGAAATGGTTTTCTAATTAACAATGCTTTTGCTGAAGCAAAGCAAATCTCATTCATTGGTTGTTATGGTAAGATAACACCCAACGGAACGAGTTCGACTATTTTTCAAGTTTGGGGTGGGACCGCACTGATGTGTGAAGCAGTGATGAACGGCACCAACTACAAAAACATCATCAATGCAGGAGGAACAAATCAATCTGCTGTTATTAATTGTCGTGTGTATGGTGGAGGTAAAAGTGGAACCAATGAGGGTCGAGGAATTGAGATGGGAACACAAAATGATTCTGTCGTTGAAACTTTAATTTACAATGTTCACGGTCCTGCAATTTATGATGGAACAACTAATGATCGAAATTCAAATATGATAAATTGCACCGTCATTTCTGCTGGTGGTGATGGACATGACACTTCTGCTCAAACAGATGACCAGAGAGGAACTTCTATTCATGGAAATATATTCTTTGATGTAGATGGTGATGGTGTAAAAGCAAATGCAAATGATGATGATATTGTTATCGCATCCTTCAACGCTTTTGGTGACATCGGTGGATCTAACTTTGTAAATCTAGATTCGTATGAATCTGTGGCAACAATCGGAAACAAAACTGTCTCGGAGAGCGACTTTATTGATTTTGCAAACCAAGATTTTAGAATACGAAGATCATCACCTTTGTATAAAGGTATTGGTGGAACTCGAAACTTTGGTGCGATTCAAAATCAAGACTTTGAATTTACAGGAGTAGGATAATGTCAGTCACAGATTTATTTTTTTCTCCAACAGGTGCAGGTGACAACTCAGGAGACTCTGTAGCAAATGCGATTCCAGCAACAAATGGCTCTGGTGACTGGTCCGATGATATCAAAAGTCAAGATCGTCAAGACAAAAGATGGATCTTCTTAGAGGGAACATACAATGTGAGTTCCGAACTTTCCTCAACAGGATCAGAGGCAACAGACACGCAACCAAACTTTTGGGTGGGTGCAAAATCAGATGGAACGATACTCGAACCAACCTTTGATGAAACTGGTATGCACCTTGACATCACACACTACCCGATGATTATCAACAGTGCTGCTACAGCGATTTATGACAGTGACTCACAAGGTCACTTTTACTGTATTGGTTTTGTGAATACAAATTCTTCGTTTGGTCGTGACGGTGTTGTAAATAATGTTTTCGGTGAACTTCTTTATGTGTCTTATCTGGGATGCTTCTTCAAGGCAAAACCAACGATCAATACAAACACATCTGTTCATAAACTTATAGGTGGTAATCTTATCATGTGTGAAGTTGTAGCAGAACCAGACAGTGATAATTTAGGGGCAGTTTTGGATGCGAGTGGGACGCACAATAATATGATAGCAGATTCTCGAATATACGGACCAGGCAAGACTCAATCCATCAGTGCTTCGACTGCTCATCACATCATATCTACATCCAATATCGTCGGAACACACATACTCTATACATTGATGGCAGATGGAGCAGCGGACGGATTTCATTTTGATGCGACATCTGCATCGAGAAATAGTGTAATCTATAAAAACACTTTTGTAAATCTTGCTGGTGATGCTATGGACTTTCAAGAGTTAGATACATCCACACAAGGGCATCGTGTTGATGGTAACATAGCATTCAATGTAGATGGTAATTTTGTGGAGTCTGATGCAGAGGGTAAACTGTTATCGTCAAAAAATTCATACTCTGGTTCAGGAGCATACTTTAATGGCATCACAGAGTTTAGTGTATTGAATACTGAAGTTACTACGGCTACAGGTGACTTTTTTGACTATGCAAATGCAGACTATCGAGTAAAAAAGAACTCAAATGTTTTCAATAGATATAAGAGTGATGGGAATATAGGTGCTTTTCAAAACGAAGATTTTGAGTTTGTTTCCGTAAGTTAACATTGACATTCGATTGATGTATGCTACACTTTGCGAAAAGGAGATAGCATGGATTCAACAGCGCCTAAATTACAATACTATAAACTTCGTGACGGTGCATCAGCGCCTGAATTTGCTACGGAAGGATCTGCCTGTTTTGATCTTCGTGTGTGTTGGGACACTGAAGAAGAGATGTGGGGACCGATCAAAGGAAGAAACATTCGTGCAGGAAAGAAGTTGCTTGTTCCCACAGGACTTGCATTCAACATTCCAGTAGGATACTCAATTCGGTTTCATCCTAAGTCGGGTCTTGCTTGTAAGCATGGTATTACATTGACAAACTGCGAAGGTATCATCGACTCAGATTATCATCACGAAGTTTTCATTTGCGTATGGAATACAAGCGACGAAAATGATTACTATCTTCGACAAGGTGATAAAATCTGTCAAGCAGAGTTGGTTCGTAATGAACATTATCACATCGAGGAAACATCAGAGCAACCACAAAAAACTACAACCAGAGATGGTGGATTCGGGAGTACAGGTAAATGACTAGAGAAGAATTACTCAAGCACCATGAGCATCTTTGCAACGAAGCAAGAGAACTTATGAAGAAGAAGAACCACGACTATGCAGGTGAAGGTGGTATGGAGCCTTTTGCAAACTTTACACGAACAGAGGCGATGGGTGTCTGTTCTACTGAGCAAGGATTCCTTGTTCGTGTGGTTGATAAGATTTCACGCTTGTCAACTTTCACAAGTGCTGGTAAACTAGAAGTCGAGGGTGAAGGTTTTCACGACTCTGTTGTTGACATTATTAATTACATGGTTCTGTTTAGCGGATACTTAAAAGATAAGAATGACTGACTTTTATACGAGTGTTGTCCCATACGGAGAGAAGATTCTTCTTCGTGGTTATAGAGATGGTAAACCGATCAAGGAGAAGCGAGAGTTTTTTCCTACGCTTTACGTTCCATCAAAACAGAGCAATACTGGATTCAGAACACTTGAGGGTGAGTGGGTCGAACCTTTCAAACCAGGCACGATGAGTGACTGTAGATCATTCATCAACAAGTATAAGAGTGTGTCTGGTTTTGAAGTCTATGGAAACACAGACTACGTTTATCAGTTTATTGCAGACACATATAAAGGTGAAATTGACTACGACATGTCTCTCATGAAAGTAGCATCGATTGATATTGAAACCACATGTGAGAATGGTTTTCCCGATCCCGATGATCCAGTAGAACAACTGATTGCAATTACGGTAAAGTGTAAGGGTAAGTCATATGTGTTTGGTCTGGGTGAGTTTCACATTGACAAACCAGATGTTCACTGTTTCAAGTTTACTAAAGAAGAGGACTTGGTAGAGTCTTTCGTAACGTTCTGGGACAAACTAGAACCTGACGTTATCACTGGTTGGAACACTCGATTCTTTGATATCCCATACTTAGTTAATCGTATTATATCTCTCTTCGGTGATGCATATGCAAAAAGACTTTCTCCGTGGAGAAATATCAAAATCAAAGAGGTAACAAAAAGAGGTAGAACCCATCGAGTTTATGACTTGGTTGGTATTGTCTCGTATGATTACTACGAACTCTACACCACGTTCACTTATGTAAACCAAGAGTCATATAAACTTGATCACATCGCATACGTTGAACTTGGAGAGCGTAAAGTTTCTCATGATGAGTTTGATAAGATGTCCGACTTTTATAAGAATGACTTTCAAA
>Ga0209645_1001500_pt1 | contig 11653 bp, 8 predicted proteins | sample ETNvirenome_6_30_FD_184070 | JGI IMG/M metagenome (GOLD analysis project Ga0209645, IMG submission 184070) | Marine viral communities from the Pacific Ocean - ETNP_6_30 (SPAdes) (version 2) | ecosystem: Environmental > Aquatic > Marine > Oceanic | place: Pacific Ocean | collected 2013-06-19
GCTACCACCATCGCCTCCTCCAACGGAGCTGTGGCTGGTTCCGAGGGCTACTTCGCTGCCGTCAACGATCGCGGTATCGTGGTCAGCAACGCCAACGCCAACCCTCTGGACAGCTTCGGTGAGTTCGACAACATCATCCTCGAGCTCGACAAGCAGGGCGCCCCGAGCGAGTACGCTATGTACGTAAACCGTACGCAGGACCTCGCCATCGACGACATGCTGGCCGCAGGTATCGCTACGAGCGTTACCGCAGGTCTCGCAGGTCAGTTCGGTGCCTTCAACAACGACGCTGACATGGCCGTCAAGCTCGGCTTCAAGAGCTTCACCCGTGGTGGATACACCTTCCACAAACACGACTGGAAGCTGCTGAACGACCCGACCTTGCTCGGTGCTAGCACGAAGTTCCAGGGCGCTATGGTCCCCATGTCGCAGGTCGTCGACCCCGTCAACGGTACCAAGGCCCCCGCATTGGAGCTCAACTACAAGGAAGCTAACGGTTACAGCCGTGAGATGGAGCACTGGGTGACTGGTGGTGGCGTCCTCGGTTTCAAGACCGACGGCGAGGACGTGGCCAAGTTCCACTACCGCTCCGAGATTGCCTTGGTGACCCGCGCTGCTAACCAGCACGTCATCATCAAGGGCTGATTGTTAACTAGCAAAACTTTAAAACTATGAAAAAGTTTGTGAAAGGAGGTAGCTACTACTACCCTGTTGATAATCTGATTGGCATCGACGCCGCTACCGACACGGCTGTGGTTCTGCACTTCCCTACTGTTCAGGGAGAGGCTCAAGACGACACGTTCGACATCTCTGTTGATGCTGGTAAGAATGCTACGGTCGCTGAGGACCTGATTGAGGAAATCAACTTCGGCAAAAAGGTCGTTATTGACTGCGGTCTTAACGGAGCCTTTGCTGACGTTGACGGAGCCGTCACGGTCACCGAGCATAGCTAATAACTAATCGGTTATGGGTGGGGGGCAATCTGCCCCTCACCTATAATCAAACACAAGAAGCATGATCAAAACACTGTTTGCTAAAAGCGGACTGGCTACCGCGCTTACTTCTGAGCAGCTCTACTTTGTTACCGACGCAGCAAACAAAGGGGCGCTTCTTGGTATCTACGCTGACGAGACGAACGACCAGGTCAAGCTGTACTTCAAGGACAACGGGAACACCGCTGCTAATGAAGTGTTGACTCTAGATTCTGAAAACGGCAAGGCGGAGACTGCGGCTGAAGCCATCATCGACGCCATCAACGGCTTGTTGAAGAACGCTCAGGTGGTGAAGGTAAGCGACGGGGTTGACAGCGTCAACGGAATCGACGGAGTCGATTTCCCTGCGTTTACAGTCGCCAACACCGACGTAGCGATTACTGCTACGGCTACTGACGACTTCACGTTCACTCTTGGTAGCGCAACTATTGGGTGCACGTTCTCTGCCACCTTGGCTATGGACGACGAAAGCCACGAGTTCACTAAGACGGGAGCGATTACGACGGCAACCGACACAATCAAGTTCGACAGCACCGACTTCTCTGCTGGAGCTGCAACGATTACGGTCACGTTGACAAACCCGAACCAACAAGACGTCACTGAGCAGGTGTCTCAACCGGCAACGATTACAGCCTAAGTCTTACGTCACTAAGGAAAGAGGCCCCATTGGGGCCTTTTTCTTTTTAGTATATTTGTTTGAGTAAACTGTAATGAAGAAGTTCTTCCTCTTCCGCAGGGAGCAAATCACTTTGTTCTCTAGCAACGCCTCCGACGACGGGGCAGGGTTGGCAGTATTAGCAATCCCTGCCGATAAGCTGTCCTTTATGACTGCGGGTATCGGGTCGGTGCAGATGAACTTCGACGACGCAAGCGTCTACGACTACATCACCCTCCCCGAGTCTGACGTAATCGACAAGACCCACGTGGTGGTTTCTTGCGAGGAAGGGGACGAGGTTAGCCTGATGATTTCGGTGATGAACTTCATCTCCTCCGACAGCAAGAAGAACATCCTTCGATTCGATGCCGTCACGGGGGAGTCTACGCTGAGTGAGGCTAAGGTGGACGAGTTCAACGACGTGTCAAGCATCGTGAATACCGCCCCCGTCAACATCATCACCCAACGAACGGATACCTCCGCAAGCGTGATTGCAGACATCGACTTCTTGACGGCAGCCAACCTCCCCTTCATCGACTTCAATCACGAAGGGATTACGCAAAGTCAGGGACATCATATCTCCTCGTGGGCCAACGCGGCCACGGCTACAGGCGGGAATGCTTACGACTCCACCGACGAAGGGACTTCGAACGTTACGGCTCAGCTTTCTGGGGATACTTCGTACGTAGACACCAAGTCGGCCAACATCTCTAGCGGGAACTACTTCAGGCTCGGCACCGAGTTCCGTCACCACCAGGACTACACCATGTACTGCGCCTTTGGACTCAGTACGTACACCCCGATACAGCCTATCTACGGTCACGGCAATGAAACGCAAGGCTTCGCCAACGGCAGGTTCGACGTAGTCAGCATGATTTACGACGGGCTGACGGGACTGCCTGCGACGGTGAGGACAGACAACACGGACTCTGGATCGGTGAGCTACAGGCTTCCCGACCCGAACCTTGAGGTGGACGCAAACAAGGCACAGACCCTGTACGCCTTCGTCATCCGCAGGGACTCTGACTTCAACATCTTCGTTCACGGATACGACGGCGACGTCGTGGCGATTATACCTGCTAAGACGGGTGGGGCGGCGAGCACGGCAGGCCGTACGGATCAGGACTTGGTTCTCGCTCACTTCGGTGGGACTGACCCCGACTACGAATTCCAAGGATATCTGTCTCGGTTTGGAATCATCAAGCGAGACATCGGGTACACTGCTGGCAGGAAGCTAGCCCAAGACCTGTACCAACTATACGCATACAACCCAAACTTCAATTAAATGGCTGAACAAGCAAAAAGGGGTCCAGGACGCCCCCGAAAGTCCACCACAGAAACCGCACCCAAGGCAGCCCCTGCTGTCGAAGCTGTTGCCACTACCCCACCCCCAATCGTACGACGGGAGAAGGCAGTGGAGAACAGGGTGTACACCATCCCCAAGGGCGGTGGCATCGTGTACATGCTTCAGGGTAAGGGGGTTACCATCTACGACGAGGAGAAGAACCAAGTCCGCGAAATGCGTTATTGTCCCAACGAACCTAGCATTTGGGTCGACGAGCAAAGCGAGAACGCGGTCAAGAAACCCGTCATCTTCAACAACGGGAACCTCATCGTAACCAAGGACAAGCCGAACCTGATGGAGTACTTGGACCGGCACCCGCAGAACGTAAACAACGGGGGCGGAGTGTTCAAGCTCGTGGAGCAGGACCGTGACGCAGAGAAGGAACTCGAGAAGGAGTTCAGCATGGTCGATAGCATCTCCATGGTGCGCGAGAAGCCAATCCAAGAACTGCTTCCCGTTGCCCTGTTCTACGGCATGAACATCGACCGCCCCGTGGCAGAGATTCGCTTCGACCTTCTCAAGGAGGCCAAGACCAACCCGCAGAAGTTCATCCAAGCCTTTGACAACCCCGTGGTTCAAGCCCGTGCGGTGGTCTACCAGGCTAAGGAGTATCAGATTATCAACGTCAAGAACGACGGGGCGTACTGGTTCGACAGCAACAGGCTCATCGTAGCCAACCCCACGGGCCAAGACCCCATCGACACCCTGACTCGCTACTGCCTGACAGACAAGGGGGCCTCTGTATTTGACAAGATGCGCGACGACCTGATGCGACTTGCGTAAACGTCTAGACCACTAGAAAAGACGGGGGGCTTCGGCCCCCTTTCTTTTTGTATATTTGTTTTATGGTTAGCGTCATCGACGTATATAACACAGTTCGAGACATTGCGAATAAAGAGCAGAAGGGTTTCATTACACCCGAAGTGTTCAACACGCTTGCATCTGTAGCTCAGCTTAATCTCTACAGCGAACTGTTCAAGGAGGTCATCAACGGTCAGCGCCTGCGTAGGCAGAGCTTCGATCACGGCAGGGACCTGTCCTACCTCAAGCAGGTGAAGGAGGACCTCGCCCTGTACATGGTGGAGGTGGAGCTAGACGACACGTACGTCGACGAAATCGCTGACGAGGAGTTCGTCTCCTTCAGGAAACCGACCAACCTTGGCAAGATTATCGCGCTTCGCACCACCGACAACAACTCGGTGGAGATAGAGTACGACAGCGAGAAGGTCTCTAGGCTCCTCAGGAGTCTGTTGTCTCGCCCCACTTCGGAGCATCCCGTGGCCATCTTGGGCAACGACATCAGGGTGTACCCCGACAGCGTATGCCCTGTGCTTCTGCGCTACTACAGGCTCCCTGCCGCACGAACGATGGACGGGGAGTTGGACCTTGACAGCCTCCCTACGTACTCTGTTACGGAGTTGGGTGAGGACTTCATGGTCGTCAACCCTAGCGAGAGCAGGGACTTTGACCTGCCTGGGCACTACAAGGGGGAGCTAGTCAATGAGATTCTGAAGATGGTTGGGGTTAGGCTGAGGGACCCGAACCTGTACAGTTTTGGTAGCACAGAAGACGCGGCAGAATGAGCATGAACTTCATCACCCTCAGGCAAATCCTCGACGACTTCATCTTGACGCTCGACGGGGACGACTACGTGTCCACTGCCAGTGACGTAGCCATCCGCAACTTCGCCTTGCGTGGGATTCGTGAGCTAGGGTTCGACGTCACAAGCAAGATTAAGAGCCTGAAGCGTACCGTGCAGAGCAACGACACGGTGACTTTGCCTGACGACTACGTGGACCTTGTGAAGATTGGGGTAGTGGACTCTGACGGGCTCGTGTACGTACTCGGACAGAACAAGAACCTCAACTACAGCAGGCAGTACACCGACGCCGAGAACACCACCGTCAGCGACGCGGGCCCCCTGAACATCGACGACAACATCGTCATCGACAGGGAGGACAGCAAGACCGCTACGGGTGGCAACTCGGGCAACGTGGACGTAGTCGACGGCTTCGACAGCTACATCTTCCGCAACTACATCTACGAGAACAGCCTCGGGAGGTTGTACGGGATGGGGGGTGGACAGCAAGAGGGGGACTACCGCGTCAACCTTGACCAGAACAGGATTGAGCTCGAGGTCAACAGCGGGGTGACGGAGGTGGTGATTGAGTACGTCGCTGACGAGGCCCGATCGACCAACCCCATGGTTCACGTCTACGCCGAGGAGGCGTTGCGTGCCTACATCTACTACAAGCTCTGCGAACGCAAGAGCTCCGTCCCTGCCAACGAGAAGGCTCGGGCTCGTGCGGAGTACTACAACGAGAGGCGCAAGGCCAAGGCCCGACTGAGCAACTTCTCCAAGGAGGAGGCGCTGCGTACGATTCGAAAGAACTACAAGCAATCACCTAAGTACTGATGATTGAGAAGCTGTTCCCACGCCTCCTGAACAACTCTTCGGATTCACGTGTCAGGAAGGCGACGGAGATGTCCGACGCCCTCAATGTTCAGGTTGGGGGTGAGTCTGCTGGGGGTGAATCCACGGGGGACCTAGGGGTACTTAAGCCGATTAACGGCAACAACCCTGTCGTAGGTAGCGAGATTGGATTAGCTAGCGACAAGCGGGTCATTGGCAAGGCCGAGGACGGTCAGCAGAACAAGGTCTACTACTTCGTGTACAGCTCCGAGGCTACAGAGCAGGGGGTGTACGTATACGACAATATCCAAGGTACTGTAAACCAAGTGTTTACGTCCCCTTACTTCAACTTCCAGTCGAACGGGTTTGTCAAGGGGGATGTGGTTCACCTGAACAACCAGACCGATGTCGATGCCGAGGAGCGCACGCTGCTGTACTTCACCGACAACGTCAACGAACCCAAGAAGCTCGACGTCGATCGGGCGTTGCAGAACAGCTTCAACGACTACGACCAGTACGACTTCGCTGACCTGATTACGGCGTGCCCACGCACACCCGTCCCCCCCCCTACCTTCTCGTTCTCTTACGACCCTGACTCTCAGGTCAACAACTTCGAGGGCCTGAACGGCTTTCAGTTCGCGTATCAGAACGTGTACTTCGGTGGCGAGGAGAGTGCCCTGTCTACGTACAGTGACATCGCCATCCCCCCGAGCTACGTAAACCAAGGGAACCTCCCGCTGTCTAGCATCAACGTTGACAACGTTTGCAACATCACCATCCCTCGCGACGGGTACACCCGTGAGATTGAGAAGGTGAGGCTGTTGGGGAGGTACGGTAACGAGGGGAACTTCTACATCATCGAGGACCTCGACCCGAACCTGGACGGGGACACCACGTACGAGTTCCGCAACGCGCAGGTGATTACGGCCATCCCGCTACTAGAGAGCGACAAGCAATTCGACGCCCTCCCTAAGCGCGCTCAGGCCCAAGCGGTTACTGAGAACAGGCTGTTCTACGGGAACTACGTGGAGGGCTTCGATAACTTCCCCGTCACGGCTACGCTGACTGCGGTGTATAACGAGCGGGAGCAAGACTTCGCCAACACGGCAGTGTCTGTAGAGCCCATCGTATTGAAGCTCGACGATCCGTCTGCGATTACTTTGGACAACAGGGTGGCTGGATTCAAGCTAGACTTGTCCACTGTCCCTACGTTCATCCCTGCAGGTAGCGAGTACACCTTTACGATGACGGTGGGTCCAGACAGGAACTGGCACATCTACGACTCTAGGTACAGTATGCATGCTACGCAGCAACTGTATAACCCCGCAACGGGAGAGCAAGAGAACGTCACCTCCGAGCCTAGTTTCGGTGGTAGTTTTGGGGACAAGAAGAGGGTTTTTGGGGTATTCCCTAACTCGGACACTAGGGGGCTCTTGTACAACCCTAGCTTCGGCAACGAGCTGGACAACATTGTAAAGTGGAACGTTGAGCTAGGGGCTCAGGCTACTAGCCCTGCGTTTGGAGTAGCCTATGGTACTTCAGCAGCCAACCCCTTTATCATCAAGGGTGGGGTGGTTACCTTCATCGTCAAGTTCTCTGCCCCCAACGACATTTCTAACGCACGGTTGAACCTTCGGAACGCTATCTGTAGCGCCTTGAATGAAGACCTAGCCGAAGACATCTTGACCAATACTGGGTTTCAACTCCTAGAGGATCAAAGCGTAATCAATCCACAGTACAGCTTCGACCTAGGCTTGAACCACGGAGACGCGGTAGTTAACCTTCCGTCCTCACCAAACGCCAAGCTCATTACGGCTGTAGCAGACAGGTCCTTTCTCGAGTCTCAAACCAACGAGAACCTAGCTCCATGCGGGTACTTTATGGTGGACAAGGCGTCCGTGTCTCTGAGGTGCAGGAACTTTACTAGTGTTTCTGGATACGACACAGACAACAGCATTGGCTTCCTTGCAATCGACCTAGATTCAGTAGAGGAAACATCCATCAAGACCTGCATCCCTGACACCCCGATTGACCTTCCTTTCGGTATGGGTACATCAGAGGGTGAAAGAAACATCGACAGGTTTGTTCTCTTAGACCCAAGTTTGGTCTCGTCGATTGACTCTGATTTTATCGAAAACAATTTCGAAAACACTTGGCAACTAGACATCTACAATGGTAACGACATCGACCCGCCTACCGAGGCGTCAGTTGTAGACGCCAACCAAAGGGTTAATAGTCAGATTGAGAGGGTGTTTGGTTTCTTGCAGTTCGAGCAGGGTGCTAAACTGTATCAGTCTGTCAAGGAAAGGGCTGAAAACTCTAGTATTGCAGACGACGTCTCTAACTACGTCACCTACGGACTGTCTGTCGTTGACGGGGACTCTGGTCCAGGTGGTGGGCCAGATATTTTTTCTGAATCTGCGGGCACTTACGTATATGCCGCTGGTTCTGTTAGCAGGGTCATGTTTAGGTTTGGCTCTCTTGCTAGAGGTAAGGCTGGAGAGATTGTTAATTTTAACAACGCCAACGAAATACACCTACCTTTCATTACAATTCTCGGGGATGAGCTTTACGAAACAACTAGCTCAATCGTAACCAACGCACCTGACGGAGAGGAGACGTCAGTAGAGGCTATTTCGTCTGCCTCCTTCCTTTCCAACTCCGTTGAGTCGGGGTCATTGTCTCGATCATTCAAGTCCTCTGCCAACCACGACTTCGGGGTGGTGTACTACGACCAGCGCGGTCGCAGTAGCAACGTCAACCCAATCGGTAGCGTGTACGTCGCTGGGTACAGTGCCGCAGAACGAGGGTCAAACGCACAAGGCAGCGCAAACGTCAGGGTACAGCTTCAGGAAGAAGCCCCTGACTACGCCTTCCACTACCAGATTGTGTACGGGGGGAACAGCAGCGTAGACAAGTTCATTCAGTACACCACAGGCGGGGCGTTTGTTCCTTTCGATTCAGGCGAGGAGCAGAACATCTTCGTCTCTCTCAACTACCTTCAAGACAACGACGATGTTTCCTACGTGGACGCTTTCGGGGCTCGTTCGCCCGAAGGCAACAGCCGCCTCTACGAGTTCCGAGAGGGGGACAAGCTACGCGTCATCAGCTACTACAACGAGAACGATGGCCGCGTCTTTCCTACCAACTACGTATTCGATGTGGTCGGACTGCGAAACCTCGGTGAAGAGCCCGACGGCAACCCGCTGACCAACGAGGATCAGACCGTACCCCAGGCTAAGCAAGGGGACTTCTTGGTGCTTCGCAACAACCCTACAGCTAGCGGTTTCAGGTACGCTGACGTGCAGGCCGCAGGTGGAGACTTCGAGACGTTCACACACTACTGGGGTAACAGGTGCGTGGTGGAGATTTTCTCCCCATCCCTGTCTCAGGGTGAAGAGGAGCGCGTCTTCTACGAAGTCAGCGAAGCCTACCCCGTAGAGATTAACGGGGACGGCCTGACGGTGCACTCTAGCACGGACATCACGCTCACCAACGGAGACGTGTGGTGGAGGCGCATGGCAGTGAATATGCCCGAGCCTAGGGACGATGGTAGCGGGTACGTCAACCTTGTCGGTGGTTCTAGCGGTGACGGGTTCACTGCCCCGAGCTTCCGTGCCTACCACCTCGAGGCTCCGACCTTCAGCGACCTAGTCAGGAACGCTGACGTATACTCCTACGGGAAGGTAAAGGCTATCCTACCCAACAGCCGTGAGGTGCGCAGGAGGAGCAGTGTAACGTTCGGGGAGGGGAACAACTACGCTAGCAAACTAGTCAGGTACACCTCCTTCAACCCCTCTCTCTTCCCGTTCAAGGACCTCCCGAACCGCTACGGGGCAGTCAACTATCTCGAGGCTTTCAACGAGTTCCTGCTCATCATCCAAGAGGACAAGCTGTCTCGTCTCCCTGTGAGTAGGCAGATTCTTTCTGATGCGGCAGGGGGTCAGCAGCTCATCGCTAGCGACATCATCCTCGGTACACAGGCTTTCTACGCAGGCGACTACGGGTGCGACAATAACCCCGAGTCCGTGGTGGTGGTAGACAACGACATCTACTTCGCCAACAAGAGCGTGGCCGAGGTGTACAGGTTCAACCGCAACGAAGGCGGGGTGCGGGTGATTAGCGACAACGGCATGGAGGAGTTCTTCGAGAGACTGTTCCGCGATGCGGGGGTGGATGCTAGAATTGTGGGGGGATATGATCCGTTGCACGACGAGTTCCTCATCAGCATCTTCATGCCCGACGAGCTTCAGGCTGCTACGCCGCTGTATGTGTCTCAGCCTACGCTCGGCATCGCCCCTGTAGAGGACGACCCTGGTGAACCAGAGACTGAGGGTGAAGTTGTGGGGCTACAGCCCTTCTCGTTTACGTTTGACTTCACTTCTGCCCCAGACCCACTCAATGCTGGTGGGGACGGTGACGACTGGCTGTACGTTCTGTATGATGGAACTGGTTACTATAATGTTGTGGAAGGCGTACCACCTATCATTCCTCCAGCTTACAATCAAACCGTAGGGGGGAGAGACGGCGTGGCTAAGTGGGCTCTGCTTGACGGGTCTTCACTAAAGACATTAAACATATATACAGGATCAAATCGTTGGTTTGAAGGGACCGCGTTTCATCAGATGTTGGGTAGAATTAATTCTTGGCCTGAAAACTGGTTAGAGTACTCAACATACAGACTGTCTTTTGACGTGTATTTCTCAGGCGCTCAAGACCCTACGTGGAACGCAATTCAGTTTTATGTGTCTGATCCTACATTTAGTCCTGACGGATACGACAATCTTTTTCAATTAAACGTACCAATTATTCAAAACGAATGGTTAACTTTTGATACAGGAGATGTAACTATGGGGGATGAAGGGATTGAAAGGGTGTATATCAAATTTAACTCCGACACGGGCTTGGCTAACGGTGGATTCGTAGCCCTAGACAACGTAACCCTGACTATGACTCCGTAATGACTGTAGCCTTTAAGACATCAGCCAATGCATGGACGTCAAGCTACAGCTTTGACTCCTCGTGCTTTGCTCACGTAGACAACGTGATGGTGTCCTTCAACACCCAAGTGTCAGATGATTCTGAAATCGTGCACACGCACAACGTAGACGCAAGCAAGAACAGCTTCTACGGGGTGGTAACAGACTCGCAGTTTACGGTGAGCTTCAACGACAACCCTAGCAAGAACAAGGTGTACAAGGCCGTGTCGCTAGAGGGGGCTAGTCTCTCTGCCGCCACAAGTAGCTTCGTAGCCAACCAGTCCCCTGACTTCAACCAGGCCCGTGAAGGGCAGGTGTTTGAGTCCTTCGTGGAGAAGGGTGGGGTGTTCTATGGGGGGTTGACTAAAAGCAACCTAACCGACCCGACCAACAACCTCAAGGCTGTGGCTGGGATTAGGAGTGTCAAGCGCCTGACTAGCGATCCGTTCCCTGACTCGGCAAACAACGGGACCTTTCCGTTCAGGGGGTACACCGCCGCCGACATCTTCAACACCGTCATCTTTCAGGTCACCCCCTACCCGCACTACAAGCAGCTCGGGAGTGCCTCAGGCGATGAGGTAGTGAGCAAGTACGTGCTCGGGTTCCTCACAGAGGACGGGGTTACGCTACGCACACCGAAGGTGGACATCAGCCCCGACGGCGTGTTCACCCTCGACGTAGACTCCGACCCGATTAACGGCAGGCAGGAGCTGTTTGCCAACCAACCCGACGCCTTGGTCAACGCCTCGGGGGTATCTAAGTACAAGAACCACTTGGTGGTAGGTGTCAACGACAGCGTAGTGGGGGAGTTCCCTGAGGGCACGGAGATTAGCTTCTTGAAGATTGAGGCTTTCGTCAGCGCCGTAAACGACTTCATTGCGGCAGGCAACGAGGTCATGCTGTTCATGATTACCGACGACCGCATCAACGGGGCAGACCCGAGGGGGCAGTACGGTGACCTGACTGTGAGTATTCCTGCCGAAGACTTTGAGATTTTTGCAGTTAATATGGAGTATTCCCCTACAGAACTAGACCACTCCAAAGGATAATTTTTTACATTTGTAGTCATGCCTATACCTCTTGGATTAGCAATTGCAGCGGGCGCCGGCCAAGTCGGCGGCGGCATTTACAACCTTGCCGCAGGTGCCAAGCAGCGGCGTGAGGGGGAGAGGCTGTTCGAACAGCAGCTCGAGGACCTTCGCTCTGGTAAGTACGACCTGACGGTTTCTCAGGCTCAACGTGACGTAGCTGACCTAGCTCGACAGTACG
>Ga0209645_1001501_pt1 | contig 11653 bp, 18 predicted proteins | sample ETNvirenome_6_30_FD_184070 | JGI IMG/M metagenome (GOLD analysis project Ga0209645, IMG submission 184070) | Marine viral communities from the Pacific Ocean - ETNP_6_30 (SPAdes) (version 2) | ecosystem: Environmental > Aquatic > Marine > Oceanic | place: Pacific Ocean | collected 2013-06-19
TGAGTATGATTACTCAGTTGAATTACCGATTGGTGATTCTCAACCATCTTACGCATACGCTGCATAAGATACTGAGTTGTCTAACACTCGGTCATAAAAAAAGTTAGACACCATCTCTTTAGTTAGGATAGAAGTTAGAGATTAAAGAAACTACCAGTTGACAACTCTGAGCAAAGTTGTAAGTAGTTTGTCAGTTACTTCTTATTGAAACTGAACTAAGCTGTGAATGACTCGTTGAAGAAAACAGACTGGACGTGGGTTCGAATCCCACCAGCTCCACGAAATTTTTTTTGTAATTTAACAAGTAAAGGATATATTTATTTATATGTATAAAGAGAAACTAGCGTTATACATTGCGTTGATAACTGTAACCAATGGTTGGGTATCAACAAAGTTCTTAGAAGATAAGAACAAACAACTTCAAGCTTTAGTTAGTGATAACAAAGTATTGAAACAGAAGTTGGAGAAGTACGAAACAGAAGGAATGAACGTGACCGTAACTATGTATGAACCTGTTCGTTATCAAACTGATTCTACACCGAACATTCTCGCGGATGGAACGCGCATTAGGGTACACAAAGCTAGCGAGTACCGATTCATAGCGGTGAGTAGAAATCTTTTGAAACGACATGGTGGGTTCCTAGATTACGGAGACTTTGTTTTACTGAAGGGTACTAATCAAAAAAAGGATGGTGTATATCAAGTAAGAGACACTATGAATAAAAGGTTTGTAAACCGAATAGATATTCTAGAGTCGCCAGGTGTACCACCATATATGTTTCAAGAGGCTAAAATAGTCAAAACCGATTTGGTTGTAGATAGTACAATATATTAATGTTGGTTACAATTATATATAATACTAATTTCAAATCAAACGCAGACTCACTTAGAAATGATATAAAACAAGAGTGGGCTGATTGTAATGTAAACAAACTTGGTGTTACAGAAAGTTTGATGGGTGCAAAATATCAAGTTCAATTTGATGGTAGTATTATTTATACTGGTCAAACACCAGTTGATAATACAACGGTCATTAATTCAATTAAAGAGAGGTTATAATGAGAGATACTATAGTAAGTTGGGCTAAACATAAGTTCAATTCAGATATAGGATATTATCATGCAGATAAAAAAGAATCAAATATATTAAAAAGAAACATAGGAAAAATAGTCGATGTCAAGGTTCATGATATTGATTTTCCCAAAGCAGGGCCAACTACGTTTCCTATTAAGGTTTTAAGATATATAAAGTACGATGATAGACACGAAAGTATGATTTCAGATAGTGAGAAAAATTGGAGTAAGAAACAAAATAAGTTAGTTCCAAATAGATTTATTTTCGAAGTAGAAGCTCATTATGAACCATCACCTTGGGAGAAATATGTATAAAAGTTATAAACGTTTTATAGGTTATAGTACAGCTTTCAGACAATGGAGAGCTGATTCACATTGTAAATTAATTCATGGATATGCATTCTGTTTTAAAGTTTGGTTCGAAGGTGAACTAGATGATAATGGTTGGGTAATTGACTTTGGATGTTTTAAACGTAACGGAGTCAAAGAATGGTTGAAGAATATGTTTGACCATACCACTTGTGTTGCTGCTGACGATCCTGAACTTGAGATGTTCAAAGAAATGCATAATCGTGGAATCATAGATTTACGAATATTAGAGAATGGTGTTGGATGTGAAAAGTTTGCTGAGTTAGTTGCAAAGTATTTACAAGACGTTGTACAAAGAGAAACAGACGGAAGAGCTTCTGTATCTAAAGTTCAATGTTGGGAACACAACGATAACATGGCGGAATATCATATTGGAAAATAAAATTGTATTTTCAGTAACTTGATTATACTTATATAAAAACCACACAGAAGTAGTTGGTTTTTAAACTTAAATCAAGATTAATCTATAGATTAATCAGAAACGGAGAATAAAATGGCTTATAAAAACAAGGTGAAGACCTTTACAATACTTACACCCACTTTAAAATATGTACCTTTAAATAAAATAAAAGAACCTGTTGGTTTAAACGGTGGTGACACCGATGAAACAAGATGGGATTTGGATGTCCCAGCTGTTCGTAAAGCATATGAAACATTATTTGATTCAATTATAAAAAATGGATTTTTAGTTGGTGTCATAGGTATAGAATTACCAAATGATGTCGTACTGTTTGAGAAATCATATAAGAAAGGTTATTGGTTAGCAGTTGATGTTAATGGTAGAATACGAGTTTGTAAAGACTTGGAAGAGCAAGGAGCTATATTTAATAAAGGTACAGACATTGAAGGTATGCTACCTGTCCTAGATGTAACAGATATAGTTCTCAAAGATAGTACTAATGTAGATGAAGATATCATAGAAAGACTATGGACTACATTAGTGACATTAAATACTGGTCAAATGAAGTGGACAGATTACGATTTCATTTCAACTGGTTCACGTGCTATAACAGATAAAGTTCAAAAAGAAATTTGGGAATACTTGACATTACAGATGAAAAAGTATCATCCTGAATTAAGTAACAAAGTTGTTTTAGGTGGAACAATTAATGCATTAACTGAAGGAATGAGAACTACAGCAAACATACCTTTTGATATGAGATTCAAAAGATATTCGGATGAAATATTAAAAGTGTTAGATAACATTAGAGATGAACATGGTAGTAAAGATGCAAAGGCTCCTTTCTTAACACTTCTAGCAAAGTATCTACGAACATCAACCATTAATGGAAAATTCAAAGGTCAAGAATATGATGATACTGGTAAAGTAGATACAAAATCACTAAAGGCTTGTTTCCCTATATCTGATGAATTATATTCGGATTCACACTTCTTTGAATTTAAACAATATATAACATATATCGGAGATAGACTAGTAAACTTCACACCACCAAAAGGCGGTTTTCCAGGTGGTAGTATTTTATTTAGAATTTTTATCGAAGAAACTATGTTAAAGTTTGATGAAAGATACTTTAGAAAAATGAAAAAAAGTGCTTGACTTATGTTGTTTTTTTTCGTAATTTAACATATGATAAATAAGGGTTTTAATATGAATATAAAGTTACCAGTAAACGATAGTAGATTCGTTAATCTTAGGGTAAAAGAGTATTGGAACAAAAACGAAAAAGAAATAAAAGCATATTTTTATAATAAGTTAATGGGTGTCAAGGGTGAGTATGAAGCTGCCCTTGACAATCCATACGATTCAGACGTTTTTGAAAATCACTATAGTAATGGTGACCTTGAAAATATAAAAGGTAAATTTCGTTCATTCTTACGATTACCACTAGGATATAATGGTTTGGTTTTACCTCTCAACAAAACTAATGTTGGATTTGAATTGTTTAGTGAAGAAGCTTACAAGTTAAAAGTTGCTCGTAAGATTGGAAACAAATTAACTAAAGACCATATATTTGGAGTTACTGAAGTTGGAGTTCATATATTTATGGAGTTCATAAATAGTGGATGGGATTGGAAATATATGTGTGACGAGTGGTTACCTAATAATCTTGAGTTATTCTTTACTTGTAGAATATTGAAGAGTGAACATCAAAAAGAAGATGAAGATGATAGTAATGGTATAGCTCGTGGTAAACATTCACTAGAACAAAAGATGTTATTAGAACACTATAAAGAAGTTGGAATACCAGTTCCATTAATAGCGGACTAAAATATGGATTATACTAAAAAACAACCACTTGGTGAAACCTATACTTGTCTTCAAGGTGAAGGCAAGTACATGGGTGTTCCACATATTCTTATCAGAGTTACCGGTTGTAGATTGAGATGTCAATTCTCAGATTCATTTTGTGATACACCTTATGCTTCTTGGAAACCTGAGAAAGGTAGATATACTTTAATGGATGTTGTAAACATTTATAAATCCAATCCACAAATAAAACATACAATGATTACAGGTGGTGGCCCTACAATTCATCCAAAGTTGTTACAAGAGTTGTGTATGATTGGTAAGAGGTATGACCACATAGTCACTATAGAAACTGAAGGTAGTGAGTTTGTACAAACAGAAGCTGATTGTATTTCACTATCACCAAAGTTATCTAATTCTACACCAAGACCAGGTACTTGGATGGATTATGCTAATCGTGAGGTTACAGAAAAAGATAAACAACAACACGAGAAGTGGAGATGTAACTACGATGCTATGAGAAAACTGATTGACAATCATGAAGACTATCAGTTGAAACCAGTTATATCAAATGAAAAAGATTTACAAGAAGTTAAAGAGTTGCAGAAGATATTAGACATTCCAAATAATATGGTTTGGTTAATGCCCGAAGGTTTAGTATCTGAACAACTAAATGAAAGAAGAGTTTGGTTAATGGAGATATGTGAACGAGAAGGTTACAATTATACAGACCGATTACATATCATAGCTTTTGGAGATGTTCGTGGTGTTTGATATTATAGGTTGGTTAGGTACAATATGTATCTTATTTGGTTACTATCTAAATGCAAGAAAGTTAGAAGTATCTTGGATAGTTTGGTTTTTAGGAAATTTATTTATGTTAGTATATTCTGTTTACATAAAAGCAAATCCACAAGTTTTACTTGCAGTAGTTCTTATGGTTTTAAATGTTTATGGTTATCTTAATTGGAGAAAAAGTAAGTGAGAGCAATATTAAGTTTAAGTGGTGGACTAGATTCCACTGCATTGTTATTACACCTTATACATAAAGGTTACGACATACACACCATAAGTTATTATTATGGTCAGAAAAATAAAGTTGAGTTAGATGGTCTAGCTCGTATCCTACATTATCTTGAGTATCAACAATATACAATAGAAAATAAAAGAGTAGATTTATCTTCAGTATTTGGAACGTTCAATTCTTCATTAACAAGTTCTGATGTTGATGTTCCTACAGGTACCACAGATGAAAATAAAATGAAGATGAATTTTGTTCCAAACAGAAATGCAATATTCTCTTCAGTTCTTTATGGTTTTGCAGTTTCTATTGCAAAGGATTCTGATGAAGCAGTTGATGTTTGTTTGGGAGTACATGCTGGAGATGGTAATATTATCCCACCTGATTGTACACCAGAATTTTATGAAAAGTTAGAAGATGCATTTAAGATAGGAAATGTAAATACAGAAAATATAAATTATTATTTACCTTATGTAAATAAAAAGAAATATGAAATAATTAAAGATGCAAAAAATATATGTGATGAGTTAAGTTTAGATTTTAAATATATTTTTGAAAATTCTATATCATGTTACACAGGTGATGGTTGTGGTAAATGTGGAGCATGTACAGATAGAATATTGGCTTTTGAGAAAGCTGGGATAGAAGACGTTACAAAATATAAGGAATATATCAATGAATAAATTAAAACATGCAAATGGTAATCATCCATTAACCGAAAAAGAAAAACAAGAAATGATTGAAGAAGCTGCTGTACATTATGGTAATTATATGTCAGCTCTTGGATTTGATTGGAAAGAAGATCCTAATTCTTCAGACACACCAATTAGAGTTGCAAAAGCTTTTGTTAATGATTTGGCTAGTGGTGTTTATAATGAACCACCAAAGATAACAGCTTTTGAAAACGTAAACAATTATGATGGAATAGTATTTCAAGGTAATATAAAATTACATTCTTTTTGTTCACATCATCATTTACCTTTTATTGGTAATGCTCATGTTGCTTATATTCCTACTGCAGACGGTATGGTTATAGGTTTAAGTAAATTAAATCGTATTGTTGAGTTTTATGCTCGTAGACCTCAAGTACAAGAAAACTTAACAATTCAAATACATGACCACATACATGAAGAGTGTATAGATAATATTGGTGTTGCTGTGATGGTAGAAGCAAGTCACATGTGTGCTTGTGTTCGTGGTGTTAAACATGATGCAATTATGAAGACTGCAAAGTTAAGTAATGTGTTTAAAAATAAAACTAGAGTACGTGAAGAGTTTTACAATTTTATAAGGGATTTAAAATAATGAAAGTATTTTATAATTGGGAAGACATTGATGGTAGAGTAAATGATTTATGTCAAAGACTTAAACATGAATCTTTTGAAGCTGTATATGGTGTACCTAGAGGTGGACTAATAGTTGCGGTGTTGGTAAGTCATAAGTTGGGTATTCCATTGATTACAAGTCTTAGAGATATGTATGGTAAAAAGTTTTTAGTTGTAGATGATATAGCAGATACTGGTCGTACTTTAGAAAAATTAAAAAGATTAGAAGTATGTAGTGGAGCTACATTTGCAACATTAGATTATCATAAACAATCTTCAGTAGTACCTGATTATTGGATAAGTGAAAAGGGTGACAAATGGATTGTTTATCCTTGGGAACGTGAAGATAGTGAAGAAATACAGGATTATTTAGTATGAGTAAGTTTAAATATTTTCCATCTTTTTCAGTAGCTGGATTTGGTCAAGCTCTTAGAAAAAATGTTATTTTAAGAAATGGGTTGACATCTAGATTTTATTCAAAAGACTTTCCTGAAAGATATAGACACACCGAGTTCTTAATATCTGCAGGTCACTTTTTTAAGAACCATCCTAACTTCTATGATGAATTTGGATTCACAAAAGATAATTTAATTATGGGAGATTCTGGTGGATTTCAGATTGCATCAGGTGCTTTGAAATGGGATAAGTCTCTTTTAGAAAAAGTTTTTGTTTGGTTAGAAAATAATTCAGACATTGCAATGAATTTAGATATACCACCAAAGATGAAATATGAAGGTAAGTACGAAGAGTGTTTGAGAATCAGTAAAGACAATTTTAAATACTTTGCAGATAATCAAAGTGGTAACACAGATTTCTTAAATGTTGTTCAAGGTACAAATGAATTAGAATATATAAGTTGGTACAATGAAGTAAAACAATTTCCATTTCAAGGATGGGCTGTCGGTGGTGGTGGAAGAAATGTATATGCTTTTATGTCAGGTGTTTTATCTTTATTAAATGGTAAAGAACATCTAAATGAAAATAATAAATGGTTTCATATTTTAGGTATCTCCAAAGTATCTGATTTCTTAATGTTAAATCAATTACAGAAATCTTTAAACGAAGTAGGTTCTAAAGTAGTTGTAACTACAGATAGTTCATCACCAGATAGAGCAGTTGTTTTTGGTGGTTACTATTTAGATTATAATTTTAAGAAAGCTTCTTTCCAATCTATAAACGTTCCTAAACATGATGATTCTTTTAAAGACCAACCATTTCCTCATCTACCAGTTTCTACAGAGTTTGATAAAGAATATCTAAGAGAATCACTTATTTGGGAAGATACTATAGAATGGAAAAGTACTTGTACTACTGCAATCAGATTACATAACTTGATGATATTCAAAGAAGCTATTGACAAAGCAGAATACTATGTACATAGTCATGACCATGTTTTAGAACAAGTGGTTTCTAGAGATATGTTTAAACTTCTAAAGGCTTTAGACGAAATGGTAAAAAGTGACAAACCAAAAAATGTTTTTGAAAAGTATAAACAACTTTTTCAGAAAATGAGTAATTTAAAAAACGAAATCAAAGTGAAAGAACATTCTTTCTTTTAAGGAGTATATATGATAGAATTTACACCAGAACAAATCCAAGAAAATTGGAATAAACTAATTCAACTTATAGAAGATACGTTTGAAGGTGAACGTAAAGAAAAGTTGTTAGAGATGTATAGTCACTTTGAAGATAGGATGTGTGTAGCTCCTGCTTCTGGTCAATTACATTTTCATTTATGTACACCAGGTGGTTATGTACAACATATCTTAAACATTGTACATTATAGTAAAGAGTTTTATAAGATATGGAAAGACAACGGAGCTTACGTAGATGATTACACTATGGAAGAACTTGTCTTTGCTGCTATGCATCATGACTTAGGTAAGGTTGGTGATATGGATAGTGACCACTATATCCCAAACGAATCTGATTGGCATGTAAAGAATCAAGGTAAGTTATATGTAAACAATCCTGATATTCCATTTTTAACACCACCTGATAGAGGTCTTTGGATACTAAATCAGTTCGGAATCAAGATGACAATAAATGAAGTGTTAGGAATAAAACTAGCTGATGGTATGTATGACGATGGTAACATTCAGTATTTAAAATCTTATGCACCTGAAAAGAAGTTGAAATCAAATATGCCATTAATTATTCACCAAGCTGATATGGCAACAACTAGAATTGAATATGAATTAAATATGAAACTTGAACGTGAAGAAGAACAGAAGACTAAACAAAGTGTTGAAAAAATAAAGTCAGCTGTTTCTACAGAAGAAGTCACAGAACAACTTTCACAAAAATCTAAAGACTTGTTTAACGAACTATTCGGAGAAGAGTCATGATTGTTGAAATAATATTAGGTGTCTTATTAATAGTAGAATCATATATAGTATGGAATCTTATGAGAAAAACAGAAATGTTAGAAACTTGGATAGAAGATTTCAATGATGTGATTATATCTGTTAATGACGAACTAAAAGTTATTGATTCGATGGGAAGTTTTGAATCTGATGATGAGACTGGTACAATATTTAAACAAATACAAGAAACCGTAAACCAACTAAATGATATGAGGGGGGAAGATGTTGATGACAAATAAATCGACTAAACCTAAAGTAAAAAGAAAACGTAAAAAGAAAAGTAGAATCTATTTTGGTACACCTGTACAGAATGCAATTATACGATACAATGAAAATGATAATCCTGTAATTAAAAATAGAATTTACAAGGAACATATAGCATTTGCTTTTAATAAGTTAGCTGAAAATCTAATTCATACTTTTAAATTTTACTATTTTGATTATCCAATCGAAGAGGTAAAACATGAGGTTGTAGCGTTCTTAGTTATGCAAATGCCAAAATACAAACCAGAGAAAGGTAGAGCGTTCTCATACTTTTCTATTGTTGGTAAGAATTGGTTGATACTTCATAATAATAACAATTATAAAAAGATGAAGATTCATGACCAAATAACCGTTTTGGATTATAACAGAAATGTAACATCAGAACAATCTGTTAGTGAAAATGATAGTTTTCAAATGGAGTTTGTTGACCAAATGTTAGAATATTGGGATAATAATATTACAAATATTTTTCGTAGACAAAAAGATATTCTAGTTGCTGATTCTGTTTTGGAATTATTTCGTAGACGAAGAAACATAGAAAACTTTAATAAGAAAGCTCTCTATATCATGATTCGTGAAATGACAGGTTCTAATACTCAGCATATTACGAGAGTAATAAATCAAATGAAAAATTATTATTTTAATATGATGGAAGAATTTCAACAAGGTGGAAAGATAGATACAGCAAATACTGGTTCTATATTTTAAACTATTGGGGCTGTAGTTCAGTTGGGAGAACGCTTCCCTTGCACGGAAGAGGTCGCTGGTTCGAATCCAGTCAGCTCCACAAAAAAAGGGGAACATAGTTCCCCTTTTTTCTTGCCCGATAGTGTAGGACTATCAAACTATTTCGTACCTACTTACGAAATAAACCCACCAACACCAATAAGGCGACAAGTCCAGCGAAACCCGACTCGCCGAACTTATTAATGATGGATGTGAGGTTACCAATAACATTGACACCAAAGATACCAGTTCCGAATATTACTTCAGAAACTGCACCTACGGCTACAAAGGAAACTAATAAATGAACAATGTCATCTATATATCCCTTTACCATTGTTATTATTTCCTGCATGGTTATCTCCCGTTAGTTAGAAAAAAAGGGTTAATAAAAACCCTCGTATATAACTATAATCTCATCAAATAATAATTTTCAGTATATATTTATATATTGTCTTTTTTTCACATCCCTATATTTATTAGTATATAAAAACATATAGGTTTAATCATGAGTATAGATTACGAAATATTTGAAGGTAAATCTTTATCATCACTTTTCGAAGATATTTACAAAAATACAGAATATAATAGAAAACAATTGGACATTCTTACAAAAGAGTTAGTTCAGTTTATTAAGGATGGGGATACTGCAGTTCAGATAGTTCCTATGATAAAAGAGTATCTTGAAATAAATGTCAGAAATGACGACCAATTAGTAAAGATGGCTGGTATCGTTCAGAGACTTATTTCCGCTGAAGGTAAAGCTGGTGCAGAAGATGAATTTGGATTGTCAGAGGAAGAAAAGACTCAATTACTATCTGGTATTGAAGATACTATAAAAGATATACAAACAGAGTCAGATAAGATACATAATAAAATAGAAAATGCTGATAGGATAAATTAATGCCAAAAAATTCTAAAGTTGGATATGCTATAAAAGCAAACGATGGTTTAGACGTTCCAGCTGATATGAAAATGGGTAGACTTCCTACTCCACAACAATTAAGTTCATACATAAAAAAAGTAACACAATTTAGTGAAACTGAATATCATGAAACAGATGTACTTGAAGTAAAAGAAGTTATTAGAAATAGACCAAACGTTAGATTGGGTGTCAGAGGACTTTTAATAAATGGTAAGGGCGATCCTGGATTAGTGATACCGATAAACTTAAATACAACATCTGTGCCAGTTGTTGGAGAACACGTTGTCGTAGTTGAAAGAGAGGGTGTGGTATATTACACCGATATAATTAATAGAAAAAATTCATTGAATGAAAATTCTATTCCTGGTGTAGTTGGTGATTATGATTCTACTACTAAATATGGAAAAAACTTTCAAAGAAAAAAAGTAAAACCAATTGATATCGGTGAAGGGTGTATAACCTTTGAAGGAAGGTTTGGTCAGACATTACATTTTGATGGACACGAAAACACACCAAAAATAAAAATATCTACACATGTTGATGAATCAGATGGAAACTATAGAAAGGAAAGTATTGATAGTGATGATGCATCAATATATTTAACCTCTCGTGGTATGAGAGATAGATTTGATGGTGAGCAGATTGAAGGAAAAAAAGTGTTAATTCAGTCCGATGGTATATTTATTAAAGGAAGACAAGAGGTGAAAATTAATGCACCTAATTTAAGTGTAATTAATGATGAAGTAAAATTGGGTAGTAGAGATGCTACACAAGCAGTAGTATTAGGAGATGATTTGAAAAGATATTTAGAAGGGTTAGAGAATTTGATAGAATTATTAGCAGCTGCTCTTGGAACAATAACACCTACAACACCAGGTGCTACTGCTTTGGGTACTTACAAGGGAAGTTCTGCTACAATTAAAACCCAATTAGCTACGATAAAATTATTAAGTAACAAAGTAAAAACGATATAGGAGTTATCATGACTAAAAAACAGTTGGTAAAAATAATCCAAGAAGTTGTTCGTAGAGAAATAAAAAAAGAAATAAATGAGATATTTATTAACGAACAAAAGACTTCAACTAAACAATTAACTGATGTTATACCACAAGTATCAGAACCAAGAGAACAAATAAAGTATACAAATAATAAATCTTTAAATGACGTTCTGAATGAAACTGTTGGTCTTAGTAAAAAACAATCTAGTGAATATCCAACAATGGGTGGTGGAACATTTGATACTTCAAGAATGAGTGAACTAATAGGATACGGACAGACGGATGAAGTTAAACGTGACATGGTTGCTGTAGATACTATAAAGAAAGCTGGAATGTCTGTTGACCAAGTACCAGACCATGTGACTAATGCATTAACAAAG
>Ga0209645_1001503_pt1 | contig 11649 bp, 14 predicted proteins | sample ETNvirenome_6_30_FD_184070 | JGI IMG/M metagenome (GOLD analysis project Ga0209645, IMG submission 184070) | Marine viral communities from the Pacific Ocean - ETNP_6_30 (SPAdes) (version 2) | ecosystem: Environmental > Aquatic > Marine > Oceanic | place: Pacific Ocean | collected 2013-06-19
ATAAAAATATTAGAGATTGGGCCCGGAACAGGAAAATTTGCTTTGCGCCTACTCGGGCATCCTAAGCTAGACATAGAAACTTATACTATTCTGGACAGTACTTATTGTATTCATCACCCAAAAGAAACATTAAAATATCATGATAATGTTCAATGTTTCATCTCGGACGACTACCAAGAATTATATAAACAAGAATTCGATTTGATAGTGGCAATTCAGTGTCTATCTGAAACTCCGGCTTTCTATTATCAAGATATACTCAAAAATATAAAATATGAATATATGTTTATATTAGATGATGGAAATTTAGAGGGAACTCTTTTCAACGATTTCATGAATAAGCATTATTTATCCTGTACTTTGCCGAGTTCTAGGCAAAGAATTACTACCAATATGTACAATAAACAGACACAAGTCTTATTTCATGGGAAGAGTATAAAAAATAATGCAAACTAAAATATGGGGGATGAGTTACGGCTTGATTGGAGATCTCATTGGGGGCTTACCAATGCTTACTTATTACGAAAAGAAATACCCCGGCAGCTATAAATATTTTGGGATCGAAAAGCGATGTGCGTTCACCGCTCCCCTGTTTCTTAACCACCCTTTAATAGATAGAATCAAAATTAGTGATAACTGGGCTGGATGGGGCCCGTCTGATTACAAATTAATAGAGTCTTGTGATGTCAAAGCAACTTATGATAACTTCAAGCATGATAGAGCAGATTGGTATAATTACACTGATTTTGTAGAAGAAACAGCCATATTAGCTGGTATTCAAGATATAAGAGATGTTTTAACTGAAGAAGAAATGAAGCCTCGCCTGTATCAATGGTTTGATGTTGGGGTTGACAACAAGGATTCTCACACTTACAGCAAAGATAACAATAATAACCTATCAAGTTTTGAGAAGAGTGTTGCAATTTGGCCCTTTGGGCAGGGTGAACCCAATTCCGGCCGCAACCCAAATCCTATATGGTGGAACAACCTAATTGAAAAATTAATAAAGAATAATTATAGGGTATACCAATATGGCCGAGATAAAGAACCCAAACTCTCGGACAGTATTGGATATCAAAAGATGACAAATATGTCTTTCTTCGAACAAATAAAAGCCTGTTTGGCATCAGATATTGTAATAGGTGTGAACACAGGTCCAATGTGGGTAGTTGGTGCATATTCTAAGCCGGCTATTCACTTGGTAACAAACTACCTCCCAAACCATTTTCAAAGGTTCCATTCCTTGACTCCCGTTAACGATAATAGTATAAACCTTTTTGCTGAATCAAATGGTGGTGTAGGGTGCAATGGTATCCCATTTGAACAGGTAGTACGAGCTGTTATTTATAAGACTAGAGATTAATAGATGAGACATAATCCTTTTAGAGTTGTGGAAATGTTCGAAGAAACTATGGCTGACTATTGTGGTTCAAAATACGCTATAGCGACAGATAATTGTACCGACGCTTTAATGATAGCAGCGAAGTTCCTAAAGGTTGAGGAAGTAACAATACCAGCTAGAACTTACTTATCTGTACCTCAAGCCATTATGCATGTCGGAGGAACGGTCAAATTCCGAGACTACGAGTGGCAAGGTATATATCAACTAGAACCATATCCGATATGGGACGCAGCAAAGCGCCTCACCTCAAACATGTATATAAAAGACTCAATCATGTGCCTTTCTTTCCACATTAAGAAGTTATTACCTATTGGAAAAGGAGGAATGATTCTCACAGATGACCCAGATCTGGTTTACTTCGCGAAGCGCTCAAGATATGAAGGTAGGCATGAAGTCAGAATGGACAGGGATAATATATCTATTTTGGGCTGGAACGCTTATATGACCCCAGAGCAAGCCGCCCGTGGCCTTACACTCATGCACAACTACCCTACGCATGCCGAAGATATCTCAAATGTCGATTCCTTCGAAAACGAACCATACTATCCAGATTTAAGAAAATTTGATTTGTTCAGTAAGTGTGAGACAGTAGAGTAGATGTTGCTTACTGAATTCCTCAACAGTTATACTAGCGAAGTTCGAGAGAGGGAGATTCATTCCTCGATGACTCGGTGTCGGAAAAATATGTCTGTTGAAGTGAGAGAAGTTGAGTTTAAGAATTTGCGAGCTTGGTCATTCAATACAGAGGGTGATCTGGTGCATGAAAGTGGCAAGTTCTTTAGAATTTGTGCAGGACAGGTTCTCGATATATCCACGGGCCAAGAAAGAAAGCAACCAGTTATTGATCAGCCGGAACAAGGTATTTTGGGCGTTATATCTAGGTGTAAGAATAATAAAATAGAAATTCTATTACAAGCTAAGATAGAGCCCGGAAATTTGGACAAAGTACAATACTCTCCAACAGTGCAAGCAACCAAGAGCAATTACACGGGCGTACACAAAGGACAACCGGTTCCTTATCTTGAGAGTTTCCTTCCTCTCGCCCCTGAGATAGTGTCAGAAGGTTTCCAATCTGAGCACGGGTATAAATTTTATAGAAAAGCGAATAACAACATGCATGCACACAACGATTGCGTAGAGACACTAGATGAGCGCTTCATATGGTTATCCTTGGGGGATATACGATATCTGCTTTCGAAGGAGCATTGTGTCAATATGGATACAAGATCAGTTTTAGCAACAATTGATTTTGTGGGCAAGTCTCTTAATAAAAAGGATATGAAAGCTTTTGAAGATCGGCTCACCACACTAGAGAGAGAGATGCTTTTTTCCTCGGTCTCCGAACAGGATGCCATTCACACAATCAGAGAAATTCATGAGTGGATCAGGCTTTACAAAAAGAACACAACAATAATAAAGCAGACTCTACCACTCCCTGTGCTGTTTAAAGAGGGTTGGGCTTTGACGGACAAAAGCCTAAGCAGCCAAAATAATAGGAATTTTGAGTTAATAGGAGTTACAGCCCAGATAGCGTCTAGAGAGACCTCTTCATGGGATCAACCGATAGTAAGGGATAAGATTCCAAAAACCTATGTATTTCTTTTGAAGAAAATAAATAATATTTTGCATGTGTTGGCCCAAGCAGTAGAAGAGGACTTTAGTTGGTCTGGCGCTGAGATAGGACCAACAATACATTCGGCTAATGCTTTGACTTTTAAACTGGGAGAAGTTTTGAGGCCTTTTGGCCTTGAAGAAGAAAGCGTAGAAATTATATATGATAAGTACCAATCCGAAGAGGGTGGCCGCTTTATGGAACAAAGAAATAGATATATTCTAGCTGTAATTGATGAAAATATCCCGCTCCGGGCGCCAAAAGATTTTAGGTGGCTTACACTTTATCAAATTAAACAGTTGACAAAATACGAATGTTGTGTTAATATAGAAGCTAGAACCTTAACTACTATAGCTTCTTACTACAAGGGAATATAAATGAATATTGGTGTCTTGGGTTGCTCTTCCATAGCCGACAGATCTGTAATTCCGGCGATCATAGAATGTGAAGATACTCAACTATTAGGTGTGGCCTCTAGGGACAGCTTGAAAGCTGAACACTATGCATCAAAATATGACACCACTCCTTACTCTTACCAAGAGCTTATAGACGGCCCGGCAGATGCTATATACATTTCATTGCCGGTATCACTTCATTATGAGTGGGGCAAGAGGGTTCTGGAATCAGGAAAGCACCTGCTGATGGAAAAAACCTTCACTCAAACCTCCTCGCAGGCTAGCGAGCTATACCAAATAGCCAGAGATAAGAAACTCATCTGTATGGAGGCTTTGATGTATACATTTCATCCGATGCAGAAGAGGATAGAAAAAATAGCCTCTTCTATTGGGGGAATTAGGCATGTCGAGGCCTATTTTGGGTTTCCACACTTTGAAGACCCTCAAAATATTAGATACCAAAAGGAACTTGGCGGAGGCGCCATTTATGATCTGATGGTGTACCCTCTTAGTTTTGTGTTTGATATCTTGGGGTTAGGATACGGAGAGTGTAAAAAAACAGTATTTTATGATTCAAGTAGAAAAATTGATGAATATTGTAGCCTATATTTTGAATACCCTGAAGCAACTGCAAATATATCATTTGGTTTTGGTAGGGCGTATAGGAATGAAGCAGTACTGTGGGGGACTGACAAAGTTGTCAAGGTTGATAGAGCCTTCACCCGGCCAAGTGTTGGGGCCCCACCGATCAGAGTATATGCCGACAACCAAATATTAGAAGAAGTTATCGATGCTAATCATTTTTTGGAAATGCTTAAGCACTTCTCGTCTCTTAAGAAACAAGATGTTATAAGAGAACAGTCGACTCTGGAAAGGATAAAATTTATGGAGGATACATTACAATGAATTTATTGATCACAGGAGGTAGCGGCTTTATTGGCTCTAACTTAGTAAAGCTAATCTTAGAGGAAAAAAGAGATTCTATTTATAAGCTAGTTAATTTAGATGCTCTGACATATGCTGGAAATGCTGATAATACAAAACAATTTCTAGAAGATGACAAATACTTCTTTGAACACGCAGATCTGTATGATATGCCGGCCGTATTAGAAATTTTTGAGAAGCATAATATAACGCATGTGATTCACTTGGCCGCGGAGAGTCATGTTGATAATTCTATTAAAGACCCCGACGCTTTTGTAAATAGCAATATTGTCGGGACGTTTAATTTACTCAAGGCATGCCGACATTTTTCTGTTAAGCGTTTACATCATGTCTCAACAGACGAGGTATACGGAACGCTCTCCGAGCAAGACAATAAGTTTACAGAAACTACATCGTATGACCCCAGAAACCCCTATTCGGCTACCAAAGCAGCATCAGACTTTCTGGTAAACTCTTATTACCATACATATAAGCTACCAGTAACATTGTCAAATTGTTGCAACAATTACGGCCCTAGGCAACATAAAGAGAAATTCATACCGACTATCATTGGCGCACTCACGGCAAAATCCAAAATACCCTTATACGGGGATGGTAAGAATATTAGAGATTGGATTTATGTTACAGATCATTGTGAGGCCCTATGGGAAGTGTTTCGGAGAGGTACAATAGGTGAGACATATTGTATAGGATCGAATTGCGAGAAAAGAAATATTGAGATTATAGAGACCATCTGTGAATTAATGAATATCGAACAGGGGAAACACATCGAATACGTTTCAGACCGTCTTGGTCACGATTATCGATATGCCATAAACAGTGGCAAAATAGAAAAAGAATTAGGATGGAAACCAAAGACTTCTTTTACTGAAGGAATAGAAAAGACAATAAGGTGGTATAATGAAAAAAACTAAGGGAATAATTTTGGCTGGTGGTATGGGGACTAGATTATATCCTCTAACCAAGGTTACTAATAAGCACCTCTTACCAATTGGTGGGAAGCCCATGATTGATCACCCAATTAACCGGCTCAAGGAAGCTGGTATTACGGATATTATGATAATTTCCGGAACAGAACACTGTGGAGCGATGATGCAACACTTGGGCTCTGGAGCAAGCCATGGCTGCTCCTTCACTTATCGAGTACAAGATAGGCCAGACGGTATTGGAGGCGCCCTGTCCCTATGTGGGGACTTTGTACAAGATTCATCCTGTGTTGTACTACTTGGGGATAATATTTTCCAAGAAGAGTTAGGCCCTCACGTAGAAGAATTTGAGAAAAGTTCTGCAAACTGTAGGCTGTTTTTCAAAAAGGTTGGGGACCCAAGAAGGTATGGTGTTGGTGTTTTCGACGGCCCCACACTTAAAATGGTCGAAGAAAAACCAGAGCGACCACAGACTGATTTAGCATGCGTTGGAATATACTTTTATAGCCACAAGGTTTTTGATAGACTAAAAAATATGAGAAAGTCAGATAGAGGGGAATACGAAATTTCTGATATCAATAACTTTTTTATTGACGCCGGAGAGTGTGAATACTCGATCATGAAGGGTCGCTGGGCCGACGCTGGTACAATGACCTCTTATCATAAAACCAGCTGGGACATCTTTAATGAAAAATAATATGAAGTTACTGATAACTACTAGGGCTGATGAGGGGATAAAAGATATGACGGATATCACTCACCCAATAATGAAGAAGTATGCTGAAAGAGTCGGAGCAGACTTCCTAGTGCTTAATCACGAGCCGCCGTCAGATTCTGGAGACAACCGCCCCCATTATAGGATCTTAAAACATTTCGAACTTCATGAACAATACGACAGGATATTACACCTAGACTCAGACATGATAGTTCTCCCAGAGTGTCCCAATTTATTTGAGGTGGTGCCTTATGAAAAGATTGGAACGGTGTTGGAAGATAAAGGTTCACGCAGGACAGCCAGAAGACAGGTAATACAGCAGATCCAGCAAAAGTTTGGCCCCCTCGGCTGGAGAGAAGAGTATATTAACACTGGACTTCTGTTGACCTCGAAGTGCCATCGGGACATATTCCAAGCAATAAACGGAGAATACTGGACAGGTTTTGGTAGCGACGACGCGCAACTTGGGTACTTGATCAAAAAAATGAAATATGAAATTATGGATTTGCCTTTTCAATATAACCACATGACTATGTTTTCGGAATCATGGAACAACAGTCCGAATAGATTTTCTTCGCATATAATCCATTATGGTGGCCGCGGCATATTTGACTCAAATGTTAATTCTAAGATGGAGCAAATTAGGAAGGATTACAATAAAATATATGCAGAGCAAATAAAAATATTATTTGTGGGAGTCTTTGACACCACAAGGAAATCTACAAACACATCACAACTTCTAGCTTTTAAGAAGCTGGGTTTTGATGTCACGGGTTATAATTATAGAGCGAAGGCGACAAGTATAGGTACCAAAGCAAGGGACGAACACTTGTCTAGTGTAATCAGTGACAATGACTTTTCTCTTGTAGTGTTCAGCAAATGTAATCTGGTATCTCCTGATGTGTTTAAAAAGGCCACCGAAAAGACAAAAACATGTTTATGGTTTATGGACCCACTGAGGACCTATGACAAAGAAATGAGACTAAAGACTCAGCTGGTGACATATTTTTGCTGTGACAAAGAGAATGTATTGTCCGCGGCATCGGAATTTAATGAAAACAGTTTTCACGTCTGTGAAGGATATGACGAAGACGTGGACAAACCACATGAAGTGAAGAAAGAATACGACATCAGTTTTATTGGAAATATTTATGGAGACCGTTCAAAAATGATAGGCTCAATAGATAATGAGGTAAGCGTCATTAGTAATGCCTATGGGTTCAAACACGCCATAGAAGTATCGAAAAGCCGCATAAACTTGAACTTTTGCACCGACGAAGGAGCATCTGATAGAGTTTATAAGATTATGGCAGCAGGAGGCTTTCTTTTGTCGAATGATTGGAAAAACAGAGAAAAGTACCTGACAGACGGAATAGATTGTGTTATATTTCATGATATGAAAGATTTAAATGAAAAAATCAATTATTATTTAGAAAATGAAGAAAAAAGAAATAAAATAGCACAGGCGGGATTAAAAACTGTACAAAGTTTTAATAGGCTGAATTGGGCCAAAAGAATTGTGGAGTTATCATATGAATAATGAGTTAAAATTTTGTTCGCTAAGGGACTACGGTGAATGCACTTTGCCGCGCTTCGGGGATATACCCGGCTCACCGCACGTCGGATGGAAAGGAAGATGTAGAGGCGCCTCCACCTGCTCCGGAGCTAGACAATGCATACAAACAAAAGACTTTGTATATATTACTGTACCAAAATCTGCCTCAACTGCCATAATGAAATGCATAACTGACAATTCAAAAGTCACAGGAGATCATCATATTATGAAGGAAGATTTAATGAAAATTAAATCAAAATTTATTTTCTCCTTTGTTAGAGATCCATACACTAGATTAATTTCTTGCTGGAAAGGCTGGATGCACAAAGAACCATTATTTACTAATGAATGGAGCAAAGACTTCCTTTATAAAGGAATGCCTTTTAATGATTTTATTTGCGGCATAAGTAAGATGAACATCGAGATGTTTAATGAGCATTATCAATTACAATCTAAATACTTGCTATTAAATAATCATTTTAAAGCAGATTTTGTAGGTAAAATGGAAAATATGTCTGAAGATTGGAGCAAAATAAGTAAAATAACAGGCTTGCCTGCGATTAAAAATACTTATTCAGATGAAAAGTATTATCCAAATAATAAAATAATATTATATAATCAAAAATCAATAGAAATTGTAAATGATGTTTATGATGAAGACTTCAAATTGTTTGGTTATAAAAAAATAAAATTATGAATAAGAAAACTTTAATAGCCGGCCCTTGGGTAGGAGAATTTGGTTGGGAACTTTTTGCTTGGCAAGGATATATTAGGGCCCTTTCAAAACATTTTGGAAAGACAATAATAATTTGTAGGCCTAGCTCCAAAGCAATATACGAAGATTTTGCAGATGAGTTTGTATTCAGCGACGAAAGAACGGGCCTTTCAGATTCATATTATATGCATGATTTTGAATTCGTCGACGAGATACGAAATTTAGTAAGTGCAGGAAAACTAGCACTCAATGATAATACCTCTTTGTGTATTCCTCGCAGAATAGGAACACCGCCTCACACACATTATCTAGAGAGCTTCATGTTCGGTGGTATTGAGGTGAAACCAGAATATATTGTTTTTGGTTCTAAAATAGAAACGGAATATGATTTCATTTTCCACGCAAGAAATAGAGAACTTAGAAAAGAAGACAATTGGAGTCCTGAGAACTGGGAAAGATTATTAGAACTTCTTGGTGCTAAAGTTGCTTGCATTGGTTCTAAAAATGAAGCGTATCATATTCCGGGCACCAAAGATCTTCGAGGAGTCGACTTACAGACTGTATTTGGGCTTCTAAGCAGCTGCAAGGCAGTTTTTGGACCTTCATCAGGCCCCATGCACCTATCTAGTCTCTGCACCGCTAAACACGTTGTGTGGGGCCTACAGAGCTTATCTTGCTATAGGTACGAGAAGAACTGGAACCCACATCACACTCCGGTGTTATTTTTAGAAGCATTTGGCTGGCACCCAAGTCCAGAGTATGTGTATCAAAGTTATATGAATTGGAAGGACAAATGAACACTATAGGAATAATAGGCAATGGCTTTGTAGGTAATGCTATTTATCAAGGTTTAAGGTGGCACTATAAAGTTTTGGTTTATGATATAGACCCACAACGTTGCGTGAACAAGATAGAAGAAATCAATCGTGCTTCTTATATTTTCGTGTGTGTCCCTACTCCTTCGAGAGATACTGGCGAAATAGACACAAAGCCTATATTAGCTGCGTTATCAAAGGTAGACGACGGCAAACTGGTCATTATCAAATCTACCATTACTCCTGATGGGGCTGAACAGATAAATGATAGTTTTCCTGAACTTAAAATAGTATACAACCCTGAGTTTTTAACAGAAAGAACAGCCGTCAAAGACTTTAGGGATCCAAAAAGAATAGTTCTTGGAGGAACTCCACAAGATGTCAATGCAGTAGAAAAACTTTATAAAAAAGTATTCCCGACTGTCCAATATATAAGAACAGATTTCAAGACAGCCTGTTTCACAAAATACTTTGCAAACTGTTTTTCAGCAGCAAAGGTTTCAATGTTTAATGAGTTTAGGCAAGTAGCAGATAAGGCTGGAGTCGACTGGGACACTGCTCTAGAAGGGATGCTAGCATCAGGCTGGGTCAACCCAATGCATACAATGGTCCCCGGACCAGACGGCAAATTTGGCTTTGGTGGAAAGTGTTTTCCAAAAGATTTGAATGCATTTATAAAATATTCATTGACAAGCGGCATTGAACCGGTTATATTAAAAGCAGTATGGGAAAAGAATCTAGAAGTCCGTGCTGACAAAGATTGGCTCCGAATAAAAGGGGCTATTACAAAAGGAAAAAAACAATGAAAGAACAAGAAAAAGACATGTTTCTATCCGACCAAGCAGTTGGAGCGTTAATGATGGCACTACAAAAGTCCTTGATGGAACAGAGCGACATCGTGCCGGTTATCAAGGCCTTCAAGATCAGAAACTCAGAAGATGGCTTGATGGTGATGAACCCTCCGTTAGTTAAATTTGGCAATGAAGAGCCAGTAGAGGACGATGCCTAGATACGCCTATCAATGCAAAGCATGTGCTCATGAGTTTGAAGTGTTTCACGGAATGTCTGAAAAACTAGAAAACTGTGAGGAATGTTCTGGCGTTCTATTTAGGGTGCCTTCGACAACTTTCACAACTAAGAAGGCTGCCGGCAATGAAAAGCCCGGCCAAATAGTGAAAGACTTTATCGAAGACGCTAAAGAAGAAATAGAAACAGAAAAGCAAAAAATGAAGTTAGGACTTGACGAATGAGTGATTATATGTTATATTTTATATTATGCGCATCAATAGCATTTAATGTATTTTTTATATGGTATATTAGAAATCTTTTATCTCAACTATATTTCGTGGCAAACAATATGTCTGAGCTTGTGGATGAAACTATTTCTTTTAGGGACCACCTTTCTTCTGTCTATGAGCTTGAGACGTTTTATGGGGACGAGACTCTCGCCGGCCTATTGGCCCATGTTGGGCAATACTCCGAAACGCTCTCCGACTTTGAAGAAATATACGCATTATTAGACGAAGAAGAGCAAGAAATAGAGGAGAATGATGTTAATGCCGACGAATACTGAAGTGAAAATACAAAAGATACCCCCCGCGCCTAAGAAAAAGAAACGGCGCAAACGTACAAAGCGTATGTACTTCACTCAGGTGCACCAAGACGCAATCGTTGAGTATGTCGCAACAGACAGCATAGAAAGGCGAACAGAGTTATATGTAAAATACATTGGCCCAGCCTTCAGCGAAATGGTTGACAAGATAGTCTTTACATTTAAGTTTACCACTCTTCCAAATATCGATGCCCTTCGCGACGAATGTAAGATCTGGCTTGTAACCATTCTTGACAAATACGATCACACAAAAGGTTGGAAAGCTTTTTCCTACTTCTCGGTAATCACAAAGAACTGGTTTATCGCTCAAACTAAAAAGAGAGCAAGAAAAAGAAGAACAGAAGTCGAACTGGATGTAATGTCCAGAGAAGTGGAAATGAAGTTCCTTTCTGTCGAGAACACTTACGATGCCGAAAGAGAAGCTTCTGAGTTTATCGAGTCGCTAAAAGAAGAGATGGAGTTCTGGGCTCTGGATGATATGAATGAGAAAGAAGAAAAGGTTCTCAAAGCAGTCCAGACACTTATCGAAGAAGCAGACAACATAGACATCTTCAATAAGAAAGCAGTCTATCTATACCTAAGAGAACTGACAGGGATGAACACTAAACAGGTCGTCAGTGGTCTTAAGAATATGAGGAAGAAATATGGCCTCTTTAAGGATGATTGGAACAAAGGCAAGATTTAGCCTCGTTTTATCTGAGGAACTATTTATTATATAATGAAGAATCTTGACCATTACCTCGAACAGGCCATAGGAAACATCGAAGAAGATCGCAAAATCACCCGCGAACTTCTTGACGATGTTGTCCGCTATTTAAGCAAGAACGAAGAAAATCACAGGTCAGTTGGCCTAACTGCTGCGAAGTATGTGGAGACCCTACAGAGGTCAAACGCACAACTCGTTTCCGTCGCAACGATGATCCAGAAAGAACAAGAAAAGAATGCTGACGGCCTTTC
>Ga0209645_1001504_pt1 | contig 11649 bp, 17 predicted proteins | sample ETNvirenome_6_30_FD_184070 | JGI IMG/M metagenome (GOLD analysis project Ga0209645, IMG submission 184070) | Marine viral communities from the Pacific Ocean - ETNP_6_30 (SPAdes) (version 2) | ecosystem: Environmental > Aquatic > Marine > Oceanic | place: Pacific Ocean | collected 2013-06-19
TCCTTTGACATCTCTTATATCTCCTTCTATTGGTACATCAGGAAAATTTTTTTGTAAAACTTTCTGACAAAATTTATCAAATTCTACAAACTTTACTGTATCAAATATACCAGTGGAATGAAGACCTAAACTAAAACCTCCAATTCCACTAAATAAATCTAATACTTTAAGTTTATTGTTCAATTTGTTCTCTCATCTTCAAGAACTTTTGTTTAGCTATTTTTAACATACGATCAAATAATGGTTCTGCTTTAACCGTATGTATTTTATTTCTAAGTTCTCCATTAACATATAATGTAATATTATTTGTTTGGTGATCTAATTCAATTGTAAAAAACTCTTTAGCTTTTATTTTTTTTGGATCCGACATTTGCTTCTCCATTAATAAGTTTTGTACGAAAGACTGCATTAGGTACCTTATGTTTTCTAGCTTGATGATCTATGTAGTCACTTAATATTTTTGATATCATAGCACCTGGAGCTCTAAACTTTTCTTTACATAAGCCTTTGAGTAAATCATAGTCAGTTTTTTTAATTGCAACAGACTTCCATTTATTAATGTCCATTTTTAACCTCCAAATCTTCTGTTAATGTTAATGGTGTTTCTACAATACCTAAAGCATCTTTAAGTCTTTTGTTTTCAGCTGTTAGTTTGTCTAAATTTTTTTGAAGTTTATCCATATTATCTAACAAGCCTTTAATTGTAGTTCCAAGTCTATCAAGTGCAGCTTCCAAATTTATATCTGGCTCAGGTTTTTCTCCTAATGGTAAAACCTGTGAACTGCTTGTAGGTGGTAATGTAACACCACCAGTTGTAAACTTAATTGTTTTTTTTATTGACATTTATGTCCTCCGATGTTGGTTCATTTTTTCGACATTCTAATTCGTCTTCTACTAAAAGTGTCGCCATCGTTTTATTAAATGGATAATGTTTTCTATTAATGCCATCAATAAAATGTATATCTGCAATTGCGTCAACATACATATCCATATGAAGAGAATCTTCAATAGGGCTGCCATCCCAATCATGTGAGGGAATGAGAGATAATTGTTGATCTACTTCAGAGATGATATTATCTAGTATTAGACTTTTACTTTTTTGTTTTTTCATGAAATTTTATATATATGGGACAAATAGTTAAGTCAAACAAATTATGAAATATTTATTAACTATAACCTTATGTTCTATGATAGATAATGTATGTGTTACACCACATACTTTTCCCTATGAATTTAATGATTTATATTCTTGTCAAATTATGGGTTATAAAAAAGCTATTGATAAAATTGAAGAAATAGGTATCGATAAAATAAATGAATTTAAAATTTATACCACTTTTGCTTGTAAAACCATTAATACGATATGATAATTAAATTTATATTATTAGGTAGTATGTGTTGGAATTTTCAAGATGTTGGTACACAATGTACACAATATCTTGTAGACAACCTATCAGATGCCACTATATGCAGAGAAAAAGCAATTGAGGTAGGTAGGTCAAATAAACTTAAAATCGAAGAATTAGGGGGCTTTATGGATGATTATAGGGTGCATTGTATGGCTATTGACTCAGAGGGCTATAATGTTGACCATTCATTCGAAATATCTTATAATATCTTATGACGGCTTATCGTATTAGAGCATGTATGGGAGGACAGCAATTAGACCATGTAGTCGAAGCTGAAACAAGCACTGAAGCGATATTGAATTTGTCAGAACAAGTGGACCAAGGTAAAGTAAAAATTATCGATGATGGTTTCACCGGTAATAAAAGGGTTCACATAACTTATGAGGAACTAAGATGAGTCCTGAAAAAATAAAGTTGTTAAAAGAATTAAAACAACTTGAAAATAAGTGGTCAACTGATTTTTTAGATCATGGTCTATGTACAGTTGAAATGCTTAAAACAGAAAGAGATATTCGATCAAAAAGAAACGAGATCAAATATCAAGATGTACAAGAAAATTTAGCTGCTGCTGGTTAATTTTTCTTAACTTTTAAAAAAGGAAATTTTTTCCCAAGGCTATCTATCGGCTTTTTAAACTCGTAATGATTAATTATTTTATATAATTTTTCTCTTTTACTTACAGCATAAGGAATGAATAATTTAGCTAACGTTAAAGCTTTTTGATGAGAACATCTCCAACGCCATTGATCTTTCTTATTCAAAGAACCTTTTGCTTTACCTTTAAAATGTATTGAACCAGTTTTAACTATTTCATAGAAATTTTTTATACAATCTAAATCAGTCATAGCAATTTCCATTGCAACATTCCATTTTAAATAAATTTTACCATTAGGTTTTTTACATTTATATTGCGCATAATTAATATTACCCTCACCATCAAAAAGACCAGCGGCATAAGCAATTAAATCTTGATTATCATGTGGTAGATTTTTTTTATTTAGCATCTCCCCAACTTTCTCCAAGTCCGTAATCAACAACACTTGGTACTTTAAACTCTATAGCATCTTGCATAATTTTTTGAATTTCTTTTGCATGTGATTCATCTTTGACATTGAAACATAACTCATCATGTATTTGTAACATAGGTAAATGACCTGCATCATAACAATCTAACATTGATTGTTTTGTTTGGTCAGCTGATGATCCTTGTATTAATCTGTTCAAAGCTTTGTAAGTATAGGCTCTTTTAATATTGTCTTTACCATATTTAGCAACTGCATCTTCATATTTTTCTGCTGTGTGTAAACCAAAGTCTCTAGTTTCCCACATATCAAATCTACATTTTCTACCTTTTTTTGTTCTTATAACTCCTTTTTCGTCAGCTGCATATTTACATCTATCAGATAATTTTTTAACGAATGGTACTTTTTTGTTATATTTAATTATCAATTCATCAGCTTCATCTTTTGAAACACCTAGAGAAATAGCTAATTTTGCTTTACCCATACCATACATTAGACCCAACCCAATTGTTTTTGCCTGAGTTCTTTCTATACCTACTAAATCTGCAACCGTCTGATGAAAATCTGCACTTGCATTTTGATATGCTTCCACTAATTCATTTGAACCTTCATATCCATCACCAATAGATGCTGCATAATGCACAGTCATTCTAGGCTCCTGTTGAGAATAATCAAAACTACCCCATTTAAAACCTTCTTCAGGTATAAAGAGACTTCTTATTTTAGGACCAAAGTCTTTATTTCTAGCTGGTACTTGTTGTAAATTAGGATTACTCATTGATAGTCTTCCAGAAACTGTACCTCCGTTATCTCCCCTTAATTGATTTATCTCTCCATGAATTCTTCCGTTAACCTGGTATTTCATTATTGAAGATAAAAAAGTTCCATGAAATTTATTTACCTCTCTTGCACTTACAATCAATTGTGCTATTTTGTTTTTATTATTAATCAACCAATTTTGAGTAAAGGACGGTTCTTTTGTTTTTTCGGTACGTGGATAATCTAACTTCAGTTTGTCGAAAGCTTTGGCAATCTGGCGTGATGCCCAGATGTCTACTTCTATTCCTGATTCTTTTTTTATGGCCATTAGTATTTCTTTTTCTTGGTTCTTCATTTCTTTTTGTAATTCTGCAGCTTTTTCCACTTGCACTCTCACACCTCGTTGACGCATCTTTATTAACATCGGAAGCAATTGCTGCTCCATTTCCCAAACAGTAGTTAAGCTCTGTTGAGCTATTTCGTTTTTAAATCTTTGCCATAATTTTAAAGTTAACTCTGCATCTTGCTCTGCATAATAACCTACATGTTCAGCTGGTAATTTCCACATCTCTGCTTTAGGATCTATTCCATGAGCTGCAGCAGCTTCTCTTAATTCTGTTTCTGCTTTAATTTGATTTAAATAATCTACTGATAATGCATTTAAAGAATATGAAAATCTATTTTCATCAATGAGAGCTGCAGCTATCATCGTATCAACAATAGGTCCGTTGACCGTGATTCCTGATGCTTGTAACCATCCTACATCGTACTGAGCATTATGAAAAATTTTAGTACATGGTAAAGCACATACATCTTTCATATATTTTTTTACTTGTTCAGGTATCATGTTACCTCCACCAAGATGGCCAAAAGGAAAATAACCTTTCCAACCCTCAACAGCCACTGCAAAACCTACAATCTCTCCTTTACCTAAAGCCCAACCAGCTCCAAGTTTTTCGTTAATACCATCGTCTCTTGTTTCTAAGTCTATAGCTATTTCCTTATATTGAGATAAATCTTTATACTCAATCGGTGTATTCCACATAGATTTTTTAAAAGTTAAAGTTAATTGTAATCCATTACTCATTTAGATCCTTGTAACATTATTCTTAATATTGTTGTTGATGGATTTAGATTGTAATCTTTCACACAACTTGACAAACTTATCAACAACACAAAGACCACAATAATAAATTTTAAACATTTATTTTTTTTTATCACTTCACTTTTTTGTCTTTTAAAATTTTATCTTTATATTGTTTTTCATTCACAATACCCATGTTAAAAGCAATTGTTATCCTTTCAACATTACTTTTAAAAGGATAAACCATGTGCAAAAGATCTGCAGGGAACATAAATAATTCACCACCTTCAGGTGTAAAGTCTTGTCTCCAATTTGACATGCCTCCACCAGTTCCAGCCAAAAAACTTATTGCTCCAGGACCTGCACTATTTATTTGATGAGATTGATGTTCTTTATTTTCATCTAATAACTCTTGTGGCATATCTATAAATATAACACTTGAAAAAGACCCAGCATGGGTGTGTGGTGGATTAAAATCACCAGCTCTCATAAAATTTACCCAAGCATTTGTAATGTACATTTCTGGAGGATCTATTTTATAAAAAGCCTTAAAACTTCTTCCAAAATCCTCTATTACTTCTTGCAGTAAAGTTTGTAAATTTATATGATCTATTTTGTATTCGTGTTTTATATGACCTGCTAAATTGTTTCTATAAAATTTATTTTCATCTCTTTTACATAAATCTTTTAATTTTGCTAAGTGATCATCATCTAATTTAACGTGATATAATAATGGACCAAAAAAATGAAATCTTGATAATAAATTACTCATACTTTTTTTTATTTTCTCTCCTCTCTTTTAGATGTTTAATTTCTAAGTCACAATAATGTTTTATTTTTTCTAAATCTTGTAGTGGATTTCCTTTTAATAAATATCTGCATACATATTTTATTATATTTGCTTGTAAGGGATTTAAATTATTTTTTCTTATAAATGTCCATGGTTGAATAACAAATTTTCTGTAGTGAGATCCTCCAACTTGTTTATCATTTGGAAAAGCTTCGTCAAAAATATCTTTATTTGTCATTTTTCTCCTGTATGTAAACTAAATAATCTTGTCCAATAGGATAGTTAAACTTATAGTCAGATCTCAATAAATGTAAAGTTTTTCTTGCTCTAGTAGCACCCGTATACCAAACCTTACGTTCATCACTTTTTTCTTGTTTATTTTTATTTGCATAATCTGATGGATAATTACCTTTACCATATAACACTACATGATTCGCTTCTCCCCCCTTTACTGAGTGTATTGTATCTATAGTAATAAGTGGTTCCTTATCTAACTCTTTTTGACCATATCTTCTAAGTAATCTAATAAAATGTCTTACTTGCCTTGGTTTAAAATTTCTTCGTAATATCCAATACCAAGGTTTATTTTTTTGACTATCCTCTAATGTTAAGCCACACCATTCTTTTAATGCTTGAAAATCATATTCTTTAAAATCAGGTTCTGCCCTCCAAAATTTATCTAATCTGTAAGCTGGGTCTTCAAGTTCTCTAATAAATTTATACATATTTCTTGCAGCTTTTTTATCTATCTTTTTTCCGTTAGAAATAGCAGTCCATGACTTTATTGAGTCCCACTGCTTTTGATCAAAGCATTTGGTGCCTTTGTTATCTTTAAAATATAATCCAGCATCTTTAGCTAACATTCTTAATTGATTTACAGTTTCATTAATTCTTCCTAGTATGTACCAATCCTCATTAAACTTTTCAAAAGGAATTTCTTTAAACGATAGATAAGCTTTAACTAAACCTTTTGTGTCTCCTGGTAAATATTCTTTCTCTTCACTATCACTTATACCTCTTCTAATTATTTGAGAGAATCTATGTATAGCTTCACCAAATCTTCTTGTTCTTCTTAATTTAACTTTTCTTCCTGGAAAAAATTTTGTAAAATATTTTGAATCAGCTCCATTCCATTTATATATTGCCTGATCATCATCACCTGCTAAATAAATTCTTTTTACTTTTGGAGCCATTTTATAAATAACAGACCATTGTAATGGTGTACAATCTTGTGCTTCATCTAATATTAAAACTTTTAGCGATGGAAAGTCTATTTCTTTTATTGCTCTTTCAATCATATCATCAAAATCAATAAATGATCTTTCTCCACCACCAGTCTTATAATGTTCGTATGTGCTTATTTTTCTAAGAAATACAGTCATTGAATCTCTTTTGTAACTTTCTAATTTATAAGCTTCTTCAGGTTTAATTAATAAATTTCTAGCTTTACTGTACACACCAAGAGACCAATCCTTATACATAAAATTATCATCAGCTAATCTCTTATCACTTGTTTTAATTACTTTTGTTTGTAAAGCAAAATCAATAGTGCAATCTTTTGGATCAAATACCTCTTCAGGAAAATATCTTCTACAATAAGTATGTAGAGTTTTAAATCTAGAAAAATCATCTGTATTATATTGTGGAAAAGATTCCATGGCTCTCTTAACTGCAGTATTAACAGCTTTATTTGTAAATGATAGATAAGCTATTTGTTGTGGCTTAATACCTTTTCTTAAATAATTTTTTAAAACTTTTTCAATTAAAGTATATGTTTTACCTGTGCCAGGGGGACCAAATATTTTTATTGTTTTATGATAAAGTTCTTTTAATATTTTAATTTCTTGAGCCTTATCCATTATTAATTACTACTATCATTAATGGTCTTAAATAACCAGTCTTAGGTTCTTTGTTATCCTCACTAAAAAATTTAGTGCCATATAACCCTTTTGTTTTTTCAATGAATCTAATTTCTACATTTTTCTTAGGCTTATGTTTTTTATTATCCCATAGATAGTTGTGAAAATAAACTGAATTAGTAGAGGCTGGTAAAAGGAATACTGAAGTGCACTTAGACTCAGAAGCTTTTTTAATAAATCTTGGTATCTTACCGTCAAACATTGGGTGACAATAAACAATCTCCCCATCCCAGTTTTGAGTACATGCATCAATTTCTTTTGTCCAATATTTTGGAAGTAAATGATTTTTATCAGAGGCACATGCGTCTACAGTAAATTTAAATTCTTTGATAAGTTTAGTCCATATTTCTTTTGGAGTTCTAATCCACTCCATTTTAAGTATGTTTTTATTGTGTAATAAATTAAATTGTTTTTGTTGCACCATTAGTTTTTAAATTTGCCAGTATGAAATTCGTCATCCATCTCCGATACTGCTTTAGTTTGTTTTGGTTTAGTTGCCTTTTTGTAATCTACAAATTTAGGCATCTCTACTGACCATACATTTTTTACTCCCTCATGGTAATCTATTCGATCACAACCCAACAAATGCATTGCTTCTGCTGCACTTTTAAATGTTTTATCATTACCTAAAAATTTTTCAAAAGTAATTTTTTTAAAATAACATACATTTGTTTTAGAATCTAAGACAACATAGTTATCTTGTAACTTATCAAAGTCATCTTCTTCAATATGACTCTCAAAGAATTTTTTAAGAAAGTTATATTTTTCTTCTCCAAGTGTATCTTCAAATTTCATCTTCTCATTCTCAACTGCTTTCTTCACAATAGTTGACATAAGCATTTCAAAAGGAGATGGCCCACTTCTAGGTCTAGGGAGTGTTATCCAATAGATTCCATATCTAAGTAATTTTACTCTAAAAGATTTTTCATCTTTCATATCTTCTGGTCCAATAATAATTTTTTCACCCTGGAACACAAATGAGTATTCAATTGATTTAGTGCTTCTTATAAATTCTATTTCTTCAAAGTCATCTATTAAATCTGGTACTTGAGAGCCTATACCTAACTTCCTAAACTTACATAAATCTTTATTACATATAGGTGTTATTGCACCAAGCTTGGGTGGACATTTATAATTATAATCTTTTTTTATTACGGATTTTGCAACTGAGTTTTCTACTTCTCTTGGGTCCATAGGCGTTACAAAAATTTCTTGATTTCTTTGCAAAAGAATTCTTCTCATTTCTTCTATACTAACTTTACCGTCAGTTTTTTTCATTTCTAAAACACCAACATTGTACAGTAGATCGTTTCTATGATTACCTGACCATTTATCCATAATCATTTTTTGAACACAAGGTGGATAATGTTTCCAATCTTCCTCAGGCTCATATTCTTTGACTTTAATATTTTGTAATTGCTCTAAAGATAAAGTTTTATTTTTAATTATTTCAATAAATTTTCCTATTAAGACTGGTGTGTTATATTCATTGTATGCAAATTCTGTTGTAGCATCCATATTAAAATATGGCATGTTCATACATTTGTTCATTGGAAAAACTTCTAATGCTTGAAAGAAATTTTTATTCCACTCTTGTAATTTTTTTAAGACATCTCTCACTGGATACCAATCGTCTAAAAATAAAAATAAATGTAAGCCTCCTGATTTTGATCTTACTGGTACTAATGGTAATTTGTTATCTTTAACAATATCTATAACTTTTTTTTGTGAATAATCTTTATAACTTTGTGGATCAATGTCTATACAACCCCACTTACATTGATCATCTTTTTCAGGTTTTATACCTATACGTTTCTTTCCTTCTAAATGTTCTTTCCATATCTGTAGTGTAACTGGTTCGTGGACCGTGAGTGTTTGTCCTACTGTCTTCCCCCGTTCATCTACCTCTCCAGTGAGAGAGGTAGTGATGAACAGTTCAGAATTACCCTCGAATATTTTTAAGAGTTGCTCCTCCATAAAAAAATATTAAAAGGGTACACCCTCTTTGCTATTATTTCCAGCAGCTTGATTTTCATCAGCAAAATTAACTTTGCCAAAAATATCACTCTTCATTGCACTTTGATAAAATGCTTGTGTCGTTTCTAAAACTTTTAAATGTTCTTGCGTATTTAAAAATTTATCGAAATCCACAACCCAACCATACCAAGAGTTCTGTGAATTAGATTCTTTGGTAGTGGTTAGTTTATATGCAGTAGACCAAGATGGTGGGTTAAACATTCCATTTTTACCTTGTGTTCTTCTAGACATAATCATGGAATTCCAAGTCTTAGATTTTTTCTTCTGTGTTGATTTCATTGTAATCAAAGCTTGTTCCATTGGATTATAATTTTCATCTAAAATGTAAACAAAATGATTACCAGTATCTTCAACATAGTTTCCATTTTCTAATCGGTCCTTATTATCTGCACCTCTAGTCGTTTGGGACATAATAGCTGGATCAGTGTGTATATTTACTGGTCTGCCTGGACTGTCTCCTTTATCTTTCCATTCATTAAAAGTATTTATGTAAAGACAAGGCACTACTATTACACCTTGTTTACCTTTCCAAACTTTACCAGATGTTTCACTCCATATGTCTCCCTGTTTAGCAGTTTCAACATACTTACCATCAGTTTCATCTAAAACTGGTGAATTAGCATATAGTATTTTTAGGATTGGTAATTTTTGGTCACGAGCTGTAACAAACTCCTGACCTTGACCTGCCATCTGCTCTAAATTTATTTGAGATGGAAGATTATCTTTTTTAGTCGTCATCGCTTTTTCTTTAGTGATCATGATTATTCCTTCGTGGTTATTTTAGTTTTATTTGCTACATAAGTACCAAACAATTCAGCTGGAACATCTTTACCAAGATCTTGAATTTGTTCTCTTACAAATCCTCTTAACGTGCTTGGATGCACAGATGTTTTCTGCTGTACTGCAAGGCCTTTTTGTTTCAGCTCTTCTACAAGTGCTTTTGCTTCATTATCTTGTCTCATACCAAATTCCAAAGAGACTTGGTTTTTAATCATATCTCCATGGCCATTTTCTCGGAGCCAAGAAAAAGCTTCTTCACTTTTAGATGCTGGTATTCTAGCTGAATAGAATGGTTTTACTTCTACAGATGAACCATCTGCTAATTTTAGCAGAGATAAACCAGCTTGTTGCATTAAGTTTGGAATTGTTTGCTCAGAAAGAGTTGTTTCAACTTCTTTTAACTTTTTAAGTTCTTCTTCAGCCGTTGATATTTTTTTCTGAGTCTCCAATAACTTATTGCAAGATTTAGCAATGTCTGTCGACATGCCAGTATCTACCGAAATGATAGATTCTGCTTCTAAGTCCATAAGAACCTCCTTGTGCGGGAATCAATATATTATTAATTTGATTTATGCAAATAAATAATTTAAATAATTCTGCGTGTATAATTATAAAACAAAACCATTTAAACATCAAAGACAATCATTAATAGAAGGGGCTAAGCCATACAACTTTGCTTATTTTATGGAGATGGGAACTGGTAAGACTAAAGTTGCTATTGATAATGCAGCTTACTTATACCAAGAACAAAGAATTGATTTTGCTTTTGTTATAGCACCTAATTCAGTTTATCAAAATTGGAAAAAAGAAATAGACTTTCATTGCCCTGAAGAAACTAATATTTATATTTGGAAAGTTACCAAAGATAAAACATTTAAATTAGACCCAAAAAAATTAACATTTATATTAATGAATGTCGAAGCTTTATCACATGCATCTGGTAAAAAATGGTTAGAATATAAATTACTAAAACATGGTATGAGAAGTATGGTTATATTAGATGAAAGCACATCTATAAAAAATCTTAAAGCTTCAAGAACAAAAGCTATTATTAAACTAGGTCAATTAGCTAGATATAAAAGAATTCTTACTGGTTCCCCAATAACTAAATCCCCACTTGATTTATTTTCTCAATGTGCTTTTTTAGATAAGAAATTATTAGGTTATGAAAATTTTACAGTATTCAAGTCAAAATACGCAGTAATGTATAGTATTGAAAGAGGTGGATATAACATACAAATTCCTAAGTATTATGTAAATCTTGAAGAGTTAGAATACAAATTAAAAGCATTTTCTTTTAGGGTTAGAAAAAAAGATTGCCTTGATTTACCTCCAAAAATGTATGTGCAACGACAAATAGAATTACCAGATGAACAAAGAATTGCTTACGAAAAATTAAAAGCAACTGCTATAATATTACTGCAAAATGATGAAGTATCCTACAATAACAAACTAACAGAATTACTTAAATTACAACAAGTTGCTAATGGTTTTGTTAAAACTAATGATGGAAAAATTGTAGATTTTAAAACAAATGCAAAATTAAAAGAACTTATGAGTATCTTGGAGGAGAGTGAAGACAAGTGTATTATATGGGCTAATTATGTACACAATATAGAGATGATTAAAACTAAATTAGGAGAGACCTATGGAAAAGATTCGGTGGTTTCGATATACGGAAAAGATTCAGTGGATGTTCGTAACAAAGCTGTTGAAAGTTTTCAGTCTGATGACAGATGCCGTTTCCTTGTTGGGAACCCTACTGTTGGTGGTTATGGTCTTACCCTTACTGCTGCTAAGTATGTTATATATTTTAGTAATTCTTACAACTTGGAAGTCCGTCAACAAA
>Ga0209645_1001505_pt1 | contig 11647 bp, 21 predicted proteins | sample ETNvirenome_6_30_FD_184070 | JGI IMG/M metagenome (GOLD analysis project Ga0209645, IMG submission 184070) | Marine viral communities from the Pacific Ocean - ETNP_6_30 (SPAdes) (version 2) | ecosystem: Environmental > Aquatic > Marine > Oceanic | place: Pacific Ocean | collected 2013-06-19
TTTTGTAAGTTCTAAATTCATTACTTCCCCTCCTGCTTAATAATATCCTCAAAAAGCCTGTCAATAGTTAGCTCAAAAGGTGGCTCTTCATCTATCCTGTTAAATATTTGACTAGCCAAAGTTAGCTCCCTTAATTGTCTCTTCATATAGTATAAATCCTTGTGATGACTATCGACAATCGCATCCGACAGGCTACAAATTCTTAAAGACAATAAGTAATTAAAATACTTTTTTTGATTTTCTGTTAAATTCATTTCTTCACCCCCTCTAAAGACTCTATTAACTCATTTAAAAACACATAGGCTCTCCAGTGTTTGATAATTTCTTGAGTTAATTCCCAATTATCCTTAGTCATGTAGCTATTTCCTTTCCCTTCTTTTTCTTGTTTTTCTATCTCAAAAGTAAGGTTATCGATATTCAAATCCTGAGTCCAAAGAATAGTTTCTCTAATGTGTTCTAAATCTTTTAAACGTCGGACATCTATTTCTATAGTTTTAGTATTAGTCATAAATTTTTTAACGGCGGAATTGCCGTTCTCCTGATCTAATTCTACATGATTTTATTTATATTTTAAAGCGATCAGGCAGAATATTTATATTTATCGTTGGCTTTATTTTGTGCTCTCTACTGTTTGTGTAGGTGTGTTTAAGGTGGTGAGGTTATTTCCCTAATTCAAAAACAAGAAAAAACAGCCGCAAACACTAGAAAAAAAAGCAAAAGTGCCACGCTGTTAATATAAAAATGCAATAAAACCGGCAACAGCGTAGGCGATTCATGTATACAGCGTAGGCATTTTAAGGCATTCTGAGAGCTTTTATCTATAAGATATGTAACCAGCGGGAAAACAGCGTAGGTCTTCTTAGAGTGCGTGTGTGTGCGTCTGGTTAAATGCTAATCCAGCTGGGGTTCTTGTCCACATAATTACGCACTTCCTCGATAGATCTTAATTCCTTATCTAATCTCTCCTCGTATTCCTTTTGGCGAGCGTCAGGCGCAGCACTCTTTTGCCATATTCTGCAGTATTTGGGTTGCGTCTTCCCGAAATACCCCCTCCATTATGCGATCTGGCTATCAAAAATATGTTCTCTGGCGTTAAATTCTCCCACACCTCGTCTCCCAGATAGCGTCTCATGTAAGCCTCTATCACTTTCTGGGAGTACTCCGCGGAAATTACATCATTATATGAGCCTTCAATAAAAGGGTCGTAGTCTACGGCATCTTGCCAGTAAGCCCTTTGTATCATGTATCTGCCTTTACTAGCACCGTTATCCCCTACAGCGTTGTCATCCGATCCCGACTCCACCTCTGCCATAGCATAAAATAGATCTTCGTGCGTTGCTTTATTTTCGTCAGCGCATGAAAATGCTAGGAGAGGGAGTAGACTCAACCACCTCATTATTAGAACACGAATAAGCCAACAAGTACGCCAAGCACAAACCATACAATGTTACCAGTGTACTTATTACCAAAGTCTTTAACATAGTCTTTAAAAGTTCCCATGCGGAGTAGTCTATCTTTACCATAATCCCTGTCAAGGACTACTTTAACAGACAATCAAAGATTTCATAGAACAACCCTGAAGGAATAATGCTCCTATCTCTAGCATTCTTCATACCTTGAGTGCCTGTATTGCTACCTCTTGGCGCAGGCTGGTGGCAAGGATCTCCGTTAAAACAACGAGGTTTAGGAGTCCACATCTCTGGTGGTATATTTGTCCACAAGTCAGTAGGCTTCATTCTTGGCTTTTCAGTTGCATCCCCCTCGTATTGGCAATATGTGATTAAATGATTGTGGCAACTTATATTTCTTTCTTCTAACAGCGGTACAATTTTTTTCCTCATCTGCCCCATAGGGTTTTCAATTATCCAATATTTGGGTTGCAGTTCTACGATAAGATCAAGAGTGCGTTCCAGCAAAGCCATTCCCAAGTAGCCAGTATTTGACTTGGGCTTACCAGTCTCTTTGTCAAAATGATGACGAGCTGAGGCAATAGAAAAGGCGTTACATGGCGGAGAAAACCACGCGAAGTAAGGCATTAGTGGATACTTTACGTCTGTATCTAAAGCATTGCACCGAGTGTGAGTACCCTCTACAAGCTCAACTGCATCTTCTGCAATATCGTAAGTGTTAATGTCTAGCCCATACTCTAAGGCTACTTTGCTAAATGAACCAGTTCCAGAGAACAGTTCTATTGTTGTTAATTTCTCCATGCACTAGTATATCTAAAGCTAGTTTAAATTACCATACCAGTCTCTCAGTTCCTTATTGTCTTCTAATACAGCCCATGCAGTCTGAGATATAGAGTACACATCTTTGTGTTCTAAATTTGACAGCCCCAAGAGATCCTCAATAACGTGCAATATCTCGTGGCAAATGCTCATACGTTGGTGTAAGGGAGAAGAGTTTGCATTCAGTTCTATCGTGTATGTCTCTGGATCGTATTGTGCGTATACTGAATCATCCTCTTCTTCCTCTACATAATTAACAAGCACAACTTTAATAGGAACTCCCAATACCTTCACAGTAAATAACAAGTTCCTATCTTCAGTCATAGCCTTTATTGCAACACAACCTTAAAGTAAGTCAATAACAGAAATGTGGAAAACTGTTGTAGAAATTGCCGATTAAATATCTATAGTTGTAAACAAGAGTTATGAAGACCTTAGTTGTTCCTGATGTCCATGTGCCTTTTCATTGTAGGAAGGCAGAGGCATTGTTGCACAAACTCATAAGGAAACATAAGCCCCAGAAGATAATATTTCTAGGGGATGTTTGTGATGTTCACGCCCTGACCACTCATCCCAAAATCGTACACTGGCGTGATAATCTGGAAGAGGAGCTAGATCAGACAAAGAAGTATTTAACAAAAGTTAGGAAAACAGCTGGGAGCAAAACAAAGATAATTTACATTAGGGGTAATCACGAGTACAGGTGGGAGAGAATGGTAGACAAATGTACTCCGAACCTATCCGTAACAAGAAACTTGTTGCCACATTTCTTAGGACTCAAAGAGCTAGATATACAATGGGTCAAGGACGCTGGCAAAACTCCAGTAAGAACAACAACAGGCAGAGGCAAAGTTAGGTTTTTGCATGGGCATGAAGTCAGAGGGTCAAGCGCGTTCCCAGCAAGACACGCATTAAAGATTGCTCAACTTCTCGATGAACCAGTACACATCGGTCATACACACAAGTTTGGGATTATGTTCAGCCCTTCTAAGCGACAGGGAGAATTGTTCGCGATTGAGGGTGGCTACGTCGCAGAGAGAAATAGTGAAGGAATGCGATATGCCTATCCCCATAATATGTGGATGGCTGGTGTGTACTGCATCTACGATGATAAAGACAAATCTTCTCCGCTCCCCCAAATTCATATAGTAGAATGAGCAGAGCCAAAAGAATGGAAGATTTATTATGCAGCGATTGGACTCCGCTTACTGAGGAGGAGCTAACGAATCTCAATCCTATTGGTCTAACAGATGGTGATGTCAATATAGATAGAACATTATTAGCTAGACTGCTAGGAGAAAGGGATCGGTTGCAATGTGTCCTAGAGTCAGGCAACTGGCTGATAGAAGAATTTATTAAGGCTGGATTTATAGACAGAGAACATTACTGTGAGCCTGAGCCAGATCAGTTAGAACGTGCTGTTTACGCCCTGCGTAACGCTATCGGTAGCTGTAAATAAAATAAGCAGAGACTGCTAGTCTGCCTAGCGCGACTGCTTACCATACCTTCAAATGGTCGAGTCATCTCTGCTTTTTAGAAATAATACTTAATACTCAAGGGGAATAGCAAGGGCTTCGCCAGTCATGCGTGGCGAGGAGAAGGACGAGGACAAATGTTATGAGTAAAAACCCCATCTATACTTCCCAGCCGTAGGAGTTCGACTCCCTTGCTGGAGACATTATACGAACATCTACTAATCAGACAACTCCCTATTCTCTGCTTTTTGAAAATACATTTCTATTATGTCTTTCATCTCGCTGTCAGTTACAGGGATAAGATCGCCGTCAGGGTTTGCTGGGTTTATCTTTCGGGCTTTATATATGTCTAACTCTATGTTGTCATTCTTATCGCACCTTGCGTAGCCATGCACTTCATAGTGGCTAGTCAAATCAGGGTGGTCATCAAACGTAACGTCATCATGCTCAAAGCTATTGCCCCACTGATCGTCTTCGTATGCTAAATCAAATTCACTCATTGACATAATAATCTCTCCTTGCCTTTCGGCGTTATTCGTACCATCCAAACCTTGCCATTTTTTCTAGGCAAAGTTTTGATGTATCCTAGCTGCATCATGCGACCATGAGAATCACGATTAACTCGTTTCCACCAACTACGAATATCCATTTCTCCCATTGTCAGCAAATCTAAAGCGATCAAAGAGTTTTTATTCATTGTAAATATGCTCCTGTAATTGTTCAGCTAGTAAATTAAATTTCTCATAAAATTTTCCTAGCTCATTGTCATCTAAAAATTTATGTTGTCTAAGTAGTTCATTAACTAAGTCTAAAAACTCTTGCCAAACTTTAATCAATTTAATTCTTTCCATAATGTTCTAAAAGCTAACTCGCAAGTATCCGGCACTACACCATTTCCAAGCAATCTTAATCTATCCACTCTGTTGAGAGCTGAGTCCAATTTACAGGCAGACCCATCAGTTGTTCTACCCAACTTGGGTTTAACCTGTACTTTGGAGGCTTTTCCATCTCCACTGCATCTCTCAGCTTCGCCCCAAATGTTTGGTTGCTCGACTTGCGCAGACTCTTGAATCCATCTTTTGTTTTCAGAGTTTCTATTCTCCCCCCCTCCGCATCTGACGTTCTTGGAGTTGGAAATGACTCTGGGTTCTTCCCATTCAAATTGTTCTTCGTTAGGTCTTGCCGGGTATTTACTGCCCCATGAACCTGCTCCCCTAGATTGTGTTTCCCACGATCCCAAGTTGCCGCTCTTGAGTCTTGCTCCTTCGGAGTTCCCCAACTTTGCAAGGATGAAGATTCTTTTTCTAAGGTGCGGCGCACCAACTTCAGCCGCGCTGAATGTTCCCCACGCACACGAATAACCTCTGCTTTCCAAGTCTCTAAGGACATAGAGGAGTACCGATTCTCCGTCTGCTGTTTTTCGACTGACGATTCCTTCGACGTTTTCGAGCAAGACATAGGCTGGCTTGCAAAGGGTAATTCCATTTGCGATAAATGGGTAGATGTGTCTAGGGTCTTCAACTCCTTGCTTTTTTCCTGCGACGGAAAAGGGTTGGCATGGGAATCCCGCAGAGAGGATGTCCACGCATCCACGAAACTTTCTGTAAGGGAAGGCTTTAACGTCCGTAAAAATAGGAGCTTCATCCATTTTACCCTCTTCAATCTTCGATGCCAAGTTGGCGATTGCGAAGGCTTCGATTTCCACATAACCGACTGTTCGCAAAGATGGGAAAACTTTTTTAAGTCCTCGTCCGATTCCATCGTATCCTGTACACAAACATAAGTGGTGAACTTTGTTTTCGGTAATGACATTGCTATTATGATCATGGTTCATACCGAATAATTATGTTTGTATTGTTCTAAACACCACATAGCAATATGGCTTGCATCAGCAAACCCATCAGCAGTACGTTTAGGCTTCTCAAATAAAACTATATCGCCATGCTCTCTCTTAGCAAAAGCAATAGACTTCTCTTTGCTCCAGCCTGTATCTTGCGTAGCTTCATCAAACAAATAGTTTTGCCACATCTTTGGCGCAACAGTTTGAAACTTTTCTTTGCCCACTAAGTTTATGCAAGTTGCATGAAGCATCCCACTATTAAACGCAGTGGTCGCTGCTGAAACTACACCTTGATTAAAAGATGGGCTTTCCTCTACAGCTATTCTGTGTATATCCCCAAGACTGTCTAGCCAAACTTTTAGCTTGTTAATATCTAAAACAGAGCGAGGCTTTTCTTTTCTATAACAAGGTATCTCCTTGTAGTGTGGTAGATCACGACAACCTACCAAACAAGCATGCTCATTTAGGGCAACACACGCGCCGTTAATCCCTGTATCTATGCCAACGAATATACGCATTAGCTCCACCTCAAGTTAGGTTTAGAAACAAGTGCAGCCCCCGAAATCCGCTCCCCTTGCTGAATCGCTTTTTTAATTTCTTTCTTGTTAGGAGTGCGTGTTACTTTCTGAGTAATGTACTTCTCGTCAAGTAACTCAACAGCATCCTCGTGTAGCTCCACACTAGGCGGGTTCTTACCAATCTTAACTTTCCATTCAGGACACTCAAGCTCTTGAATGCCAGCTTTGATCATATTCTCAAGAAGATAATTCTTTAAGAACTCCATCTTGTTTTGCTTAGACTTAATTCTCTTTTGTATCTTCTTCACAGCATCTTGCATTTCTTTAATGTCAGATTCCGTATTAAGAATAAACGCGCTAACGTCAGTAGACTTTTGCTTAATAGTTAAACCCATTGCGTCTAACGTATCACCTATCGCGTCCTCTGAAATTTCGCCATCTTCTATCTTGCTGTTCAATTCCTCGAACTGCTTAGTCATTTCATAGAGAGATGCCATTAGTTATCCCCCCCCCAGCAGTCTTGCTTGTCTGCAAAGTTTTTACGGTTGTGTTCAGATAGCTTGTTCTTACAATATTGAAGAAACGTAGCTATCATAAAAAAGACAATTACCCAAGAGACTATTGCGACTCCTACTACGGCAATGTTAAATATGTGGCTTGTAATCATTCTGATGGTATTAAAATTTTAATTGTGCGGTGCTTATTAACAGACTTACTGATTGCACCTTTGCGTTCTAGTGTTTTTAGCCTTGAGTAAATACAGGGCTGGGTTACTTTAAGTACCTTTGCCAATTCTGTTTGGCTAGGATCTTGACCAAGAGTTTGAAAACCCTCGATCGCTCTTAACAACTTTTGTTGTGCTTTAGTTAGTTTCATTGCAACTTCTCCATACTTGTATCAATCGACCATGAGCCGAAGGTCTTAGACTAGCAATTACTTGCCCAGTCTTTTCAATCAAACCCTTACTGCTTGCTTTTCTAAACAGTGCAGGAATACTATTTGGGTGAATGCAATACTGCTTCATTATCTGAGCAACAATCTCTCTGGACTGCAAATCATCTGATGTGAAAAACAATGGCTGCAATCTCATAAGAGTCATTAACTCTTCCCACAATATTTGTTTAGCCTCTTCGTTAGAGTTAGCCAATACCCGGTCTGTGCCTTCATTAGCAAGTTGTTGTCCGACACTAGTCATTTAACTTCCTCCTAGCTATAGCATCTTGCTCATCAGCGTAGCCTGTACGAATCATGTGATTCATTTTAAGCCTGTCTGTATCACGAATAATGTCGCACATGAAATCAAAAAAACTACTTTTAAAAGGAGTCGTTTCTCTTTGCTGGCATGGACATTCTTCCCTATGCGTGGAATCTTCGTCGTGTTTTTCGGTCGTGTACCCATCCCCTAAGCAGATTGGGCACACATGATCATCTGTGTTTGAATTACTCATACTCCTATTCTAATGTGTAAATTATAATATTCAACTAAAATCTTTATAAAATATTAGAACGGGAGGTCATGCATATTCCCATTAGCATCAACGTGCTTAGGGGGAACATCGTCAAACCGCGTTTCGGGACTAGCTTGCGCTATCTCGTCCTTGTTTTCCTCAATGATTTGCTGAGTAGCTTCACCAATCGGAGCGTTTGAATCTCTCTTGGTGATAACGTGTTGTACAAGATTGGTCTTGCTTGCATCAGGAACTTCAAGAACAAACTGTCCAGTTGAAATTACAGCGTCAATTATTACTTTTAATTGGTCTTTGGTCTGTAAGGCTACCCACCCCATAGCTTTATTAGCTCCCTGATAGTCGTTTATCTTGAAAACTAGGTCTGAGAAATCCTTATATCCACCATAACTGTTATTAAAGTAGTCAGTCGTTGGTTGCATATACTCGCCATTCTTCTTCTGGAACTTCCTTATGTGATCTACAATAAGCCTTTCCCACCTATCTCTAGGCTGAATATCGGCTACTTGTTGTAACCTGTCAATCTGCTGAGTCCACTCTTGTGGCAAAGTAAGGTACTCTTCTCTCCACCCCTCTGCCTGTCTAGCTCTAGCTAGTCGAGGATCTTGGCTATGGTCAATAGTCTTGTCAGGGTTGGTAGCTGGTTGAGGTGCTGACTCCCCCCTAGCAATAGCGTTAAGTTCTTCCACAGTAGGGTTTTGCGTCGGTTGAGCTACGGGCTGTGGTGTTGGTTGAGGTGCTGGTTGAGCGTTTCCGTTCTGCTTAAAGTCAGCATCAAACTCCTCATCTCCGTAAACGCCTTGAGCTTGTGAACCAAGCATCGCTATGATCCCCCTAACAATACAGCGTTTTTCTGCCATCTCAACGGAGTGCGTTTTTTGAGGATTCATGGAAGTTCCACCAGAATAACAACTAGCACTTTTTTGAATAGTTTTACCGTCTTTATTAGTGAACTCCATCCAAACCGCATAAGCTTGAGGAAGAACGTCCGTCTTCATCAGATCGTAAGTAATCCCCTCTGCGTGCATGATTTTTTCTGCACCAAATTTGGTAAGACACCAGTTGTTGTGTAATTTATAGTAGTCATTTGTTTTCCCCTCTTCGAGGTTGTACTTGACTGCTAAACCTAAAATATTGTTTTCTGCTCTTGAAGCCATTTGTTTTTTTCCTAAAATTGAAAATTGTTAATCCGATAGGCAATCTGCTAATCGGCTGAAATTAAAGCTTATTAGAGCGATATATAACAAGTCAAGAAAAATGTTATAAAAATATAATGGAAATAGTTCTTGACAACAAATTCTCAAACCTTACGATTGCGCCTATAGCGCACATTATTAAGAACGGAATAAATTCCGTCCTAAAAAATGCTTACTATAAATTGGCTTCTTATATAAGCCTTTTAAAAAACGCTTTTCGCTTCGCAAAAATCGCTTATTAAAATGCTTACAATGAGCATCAACATGAATCCAGATCACTTTGAAGAAGAGAAAACACCTGTAGTCAGTAAGGCACTTATAGATTATTTACAGAAAATAATACCACCTAGAGACCATAAGCCTACAGACAGCGTGGAGGAAATCATGTTTTATTCTGGCAAACGAGAGATTGTCAATACCCTTAAACAATTACATTTAAATCAGAAGAGATAATTATGGCAGAAGCAATAGCAGCAATAGCAGCAATAGAAGGCTTGAGAAAATCAACAGTTTCTGGAAAGATTCAAAGAGAAACTACAGAACGTGAAGCTCTTAAAGCTGACAAAAAATCTAAGGAACAAGAAGCTAAAAACCTTATGATTCGTCAGCAAGAAGCAAAGCGAAAAGAAATGGCACAAACTACAAGTCCATTTGCAAAAGCAGATGCACCAAGAAGAGGTATACGCCAACAACACACCATAGGCGGTGGCGGAGAATCTGGAGTTAGTTACTAATAAACATGGGCAAGAAGCGTTACGAACAATTAAAAGATGAGAGAGAGAACTTTCTTCTTCGAGCTAGGCGTTGCTCTGAGCTAACGCTTCCTTTGGTTATTAGAGATGAGTACCACAATAAGGACACTAGCGACATATCTTTTGAGCAACCATTCTCTAGCTTAGGAGCAAGAGGCGTTAATAATTTGGCAGCAAATCTAATGCTGTCTTTGTTTCCTACTAACCTAAAGTTTTTTAGGCTATTAGTAAGCGACAGTGCTTTTGAGCAATTTGGGGATCAAGCAGAGCAGATTAAAGCAGAAGTGGACGAGTCTTTATCTGTTATAGAGACAACGGTGTTCGAGGAGATAGAAGACAAGAATCTTCGCCCTACAATATTTGAAGCCTTAAAGAATCTAATTATTGCTGGAAACGCTGCCCTTTATGTACAGCCAGATGGCAATGTTAGGTGCTACTCTCTTGAAGATTATGTTTGCCATCGCGATATAGAAGGCAATCTTACAGATTTAATTATTAAAGAACAAATATCTAAGACAGTTGCCGAGAACTTAGATATAGAAATTGATTTACCTAGTGGAGAAGGTCATTCAGACAATGACAAAAACATTGACCTTTACACTTGTGTACATTTAACAGATGACAACGAATACTACATTTACCAAGAGGTGAATGGCAAAGTGTTGCCTGATACAAAGGAATACGTTCCTTTAGACAAGCTACCCTTCTTAGCATTGCGTATGACTTCTGTTACCGGTGAGTCTTATGGTCGCAGTTATTGTGAGCAACATTTTGGCGATTTGAGATCACTTGAAGGCTTAACTAGAGCCATGGTTGAAAGCGCGGCCATCGCCTCAAAAATTGTTTTCATGGTTAATCCCGCGTCTACAACTCGTGCTAGAAATATTGCACAAGCAGAAAACGGAGATGTTATCAATGGTGTCGCTTCTGACGTTACAACTCTTCAAGCTAACAAAAGTGCTGATATGTCAATAGCATTTCAAGCAGCTCAAAACATAGAGAAGAGAGTATCGTTTGCATTTAACCTATTAGATAATGCTTTACCTGCTGGCGGAAGAACAACAGCTACAGAGATTACAGCTCTTATTAACAGCCTAGAAAAAGTATTGGCTGGTACTTATGCAATGTTGTCTAGTGAGTTTACTAGACCACTTGTAAATATTATTATAGATCGTCTTGCTCAAGAGAAAAAGATTCCTGAGATACCGAAGGAAGTCAAGCTAATTATTAGCACAGGTGTAACAGCACTTGGCAGAACTAGCGACCTTGAAAGGCTACAACAGTTTGTAACAATGGCAAGCCAAATGAGTCCAGAAGCTTATGGTCAGGTAGTGGATCAACGAGCTTTAATGAACTCATTAGTTCGCGCTATTGGTGTAGACAAAAACATATTGAAATCTGATGAGCAACTCCAACAGGAGCAACAACAAGCTATGATGGCTCAACAGCAACAAATGGAACAACAACAAGCCATGATGCAACAACAGCAGACTGGTAAGGTTATTGAAAAAGTTGCACCTCAATTAATCGCACAACAAGCACAAGCACAAGAAAATGACTGATTTACCAGAAGACCCAAACGTCGTTACAATACCTACTAATCCAGTAACAACTGCATTTAGCGAGAAAGATTTAAAAATTCTTGCTGATAAAGAAGCTGCTGAACAACCTCAAAAAATATTAGGCAAGTTTGACAGTCAGGAAGATTTGCAAAAAGCATATCAAGAATTGGAGAAAAAATTCCATGAACCGCGCAACAATCAAATTCAAGATAACAATGTTGAAGCTCCAAAACTACCTAGCGACGAAGTTAGCGAAGATAACAATAAAGAGGACAATGCCGAGCCTAGTGAGGAAAACACCAATACCGAAAATAACACTGAGAGAACAGGTGTTGTTGAGGCTTATCAGGCTTTGCAAGAAGCTGGGGAGATAAACGACGAAATTTACGCTAAGTTTGAAGAGGCTGGCGTTCCTAAAGAATTAGTAGATCGCGTTCAAGAGTTAGAGAACTACAAAGCTACTAACGAAATGAAACAACTAACAGCCGAAGTTGAAGACTACAGTGCTTTGACTGAATGGGCTGGAAAGAACTTGTCAGAAAGTGAAATAACAACTTATGACAACATTATGCAGAACGGAACTCCAGACGAGATGCGTTTTGCAATTAAA
>Ga0209645_1001506_pt1 | contig 11638 bp, 7 predicted proteins | sample ETNvirenome_6_30_FD_184070 | JGI IMG/M metagenome (GOLD analysis project Ga0209645, IMG submission 184070) | Marine viral communities from the Pacific Ocean - ETNP_6_30 (SPAdes) (version 2) | ecosystem: Environmental > Aquatic > Marine > Oceanic | place: Pacific Ocean | collected 2013-06-19
ATATACAATCGAAGAAGGTTCCTATGTATAGGGAACCACACCTGCAAAGAAAGAGCGATCAGTGTGCATATCTGTGGAAGAATTGGTATAACTATAAGTTTGGTTTGAAAGATGAAGAAAAGGCAGAGGAGTGTAGAAAACTTTGGGGGAAGTGTGTAGAGGAACACGCTGCGATGTGTGACCATGAAGTCAAGACAAACCCAATGTATACTAAGATGGACAGTCTAAATAAAGAGAAAAAAGGAGATTAATGGAACCTGGCAGTACGCACCCCGCCATTCATTTGGCGGGGTTTTTAATCGGACATTGTGCTATACTAATACCACTACTGGTTATACTATGACGGGACTACCAAAGTTTTTTCAACAGACATCAGACAAGCCTTATGACCGACACAGTTATAAGGTAATTTCTCAATCGGGAGAGTTTGCTGTATTTGATTCCTACATGGATGCTCAGGCAACCTGGTTTCAAACTAATGCATTTCTCTCACATATTGTTATAATAGATAAAGCAAAACTCAAAAAGAAAAAAGGATTTTAGAGATGAAGATTTTCCTAGACACTGCTGACCACTGGGCAATCAAAGACTACTGGGAAACTGGTTTGATTGATGGTGTTACAACCAATCCAACTCTTATCATGAAGAGTCATAAGGATCCTGATACTGTGTATCAAGCAATCAAGGACATTGGTGTTCCTGATATCAGCATGGAAGTTGTTGGTAATGCTGATGAGATGATTGCTGAAGGACATAGGTTGTTTGAGAAGTTTGGTTTATGCTCTACCATCAAAGTTCCTATGACTCGTGATGGTCTGAAGGCATGTAAGAAACTGAGTGACCATGGTATCAATGTTAATGTCACCCTGATTTTCTCTGCCGCACAGGCAGTGCTTGCCGCACGTGCTGGTGCCAAGTATGTGTCACCTTTCGTTGGTCGTCTGGATGACCAGTCTGTTGCTGGTCTTGAGGTGGTACGTTCTATCTCAGAACTGTATCGTATCCATGGTTGTCCTACACAGGTTCTGTCTGCTTCTATCCGTAGTGTCCAGCGTGCTGTCCGCTCCTGGTACAACGGTGCTGAGGTAGTCACTATGCCTCCTAAGATTTTTGAACAGATGTATGACCATATCCTTACTGATAAGGGTCTGGAAATCTTTGACAGAGATTGGGCAGAGGTTACTAAATAAAACGTCGTCGCCACGAAGAGGGTCCTGGCAGTATCAGGAACCCTCTTTTTTCTAAATACTTAACAAATAGAAGTGTTTAGCGTATGAGTCTTCTTTCATCACCTCAAGCTTATGTTTTCAATCTTGAAACAACAAGTTCAGCAGAAGCAAAAAGGTTATGGAGGAAGAAAATAAAAGAAGCATGGGATAATAAGTGTGCCTATTGCGGTTCTGATAAAGAACTTACGATAGACCACATCACACCAAGATCAAAAGGCGGCGCTGACGTAACTAAGAATGTAGTATGTGCCTGCCACGATTGTAATCAAGACAAAGCACATACTCCTATGGAAGATTGGTATCTTTCACAGGAGTTTTTTAATATGGCTAGATATAACAGGATTAATGAATGGATTAAACCTGACCCACCTGAAAACTTATTTGCATATAGACCACGGAGGAATGATGCATCATGAAGAAGACTGAAATGCTTCAGACTTTGAAACTACAGTATAAGAATACTAATAAAGAAATTGATAAACTTCAATTAGAAATTCAGAAGAAGAAAGACATTCTAATTAAACTTGAAGGTGCTCTTGAAGCACTTGAAGCATTAGAACCAGATGACCCAGCACCAGCAGCTGATCACACTGATGCTGCTAGAGTTTTGGGGGTGTTTAATTAGTCAGATAAAACGATAATAAATAACTGAAAGACACTATCTAGTGTTAGATTAGGTTTATACAGAGTTATAAATGGCAACACCATTCAGGTTTAAAAGGTCTGCCGTCAAGGACAAAAGACCAGCAATCTCAGACCTACTTTTAGGTGAAGTAGCACTTAATACCTACGACGGTAGGTTGTTTGGTAGAAGGACTGGAACTGGTAGCACAGTTGCACTACTCAATCCTTGGTCAGAAAGACTTGGTGCTGGTGCCATTTATTATGAGAGAAACGTTGCTATCGGTGCTAGTGACCCTGAAGGAAGAAAGTTATATGTTGATGGTAATATTGCAGTAACAGGTGTATCTACATTCACTGGTGCTATCGATGCCAATGGTGATTTGGATGTTGATGGTAGAACTGAACTTGACATCACCAACATTGCTGAGACACTTAACGTAGTCGGACTGTCTACATTTGCATCCAATGTAGATATTAATGCTGACCTTGATGTAGACGGTAGAACAGAATTAGATATCACTAACATTGCTGAGACTCTCAATGTCACTGGTATCTCCACGTTTGCATCTAATGTAGACATTAATGCTGATATTGATGTTGATGGTAGAACAGAGTTAGATACCACAAATATTTCAGAGACACTTAATGTTGTTGGAGTTACCACCCTTGCTTCTTCTGGTGGTATTACAACCACTGGTGGTGACTTGTATGTTGGTGGTGACTTATATGTATTGGATGATATTGTATATGATGAAGTCAATGGTAGAAACCTGAACATTAGTGGTGTTGCCACAGTCGGAACCATCCTTGATGTTAATGGTAATCTGGATGTAGATGGTAGAACAGAATTAGATATCACTAACATATCAGAGACCTTGAATGTCACTGGTATCTCTACCTTTGCTAGTGCCGTAGATATCAATGCCGACCTAGATGTTGATGGTAGAACTGAACTTGATATCACTAACATTGCCGAAACACTTAATGTTGCAGGTATCTCTACGTTTGCTAGTGCAGTAGACATTAATGCTGACCTGGATGTAGATGGACGCACTGAGTTAGATATCACTAACATATCAGAGACTTTGAATGTCACTGGCATATCTACTTTCGCATCCAATGTAGATATTAATGCTGACCTTGATGTAGACGGTAGAACAGAATTAGATATCACTAACATTGCTGAGACACTTAATGTTGTAGGTGTATCTACGTTTGCATCTGATGTAGATATCAATGCCGACTTGGATGTAGATGGACGGACTGAACTTGATATCACCAACATTGCTGAGACACTTAATGTAACTGGTATCTCTACATTCGCCAGTGCAGTAGACATTAATGCTGACTTGGATGTAGATGGTCGTTCTGAGTTAGACATTACCAATATTGCTGAAACTCTGAATGTTGTGGGTGTAACCACGTTGGCTTCTGCTGGTGGTATCACTACAACAGGTGGTGATTTGTATGTCGGTGGTGACCTTTACGTTAACGATGATCTAGTATTTGATGAGTTTACTTCCAGGAACGGTAACATCACTGGTGTTCTCACTACCTACACACTGCAAGTCACAGGCATCTCTACATTCTCTAATGACCTTGATGTCAATGCAGACATTGTTGTAGATGGTGGTGTAGATGCAACTGGTATTGTTACTGCTCTGAGATTTGAAACCACCACTGCTGGAGATACTAATAGTTTCTATGCTGGATTTGAAGCTGGATTAACAGCGGATACTGATGCAGACGATAATGTCATGATTGGTTATCGTGCTGGTTATGATTTAGATAATTCTGATCAGAACATTGGTATTGGTAGAGAAGTATTTTCAAGCACTTTAAATGATGGTAGCTTCGGTAACATTGCCTTAGGTTATCATGCTCTGCAGGATTTAACCTCTGGTGATTATAACTTTGCTGGAGGTTATGATGCGTTGAAAGACGTGACCACTGGTGGTTATAACGTTGCCATTGGTGCCTTTGCTGGAGACGCTATTCAATCAGGTTTTTATAATCTGGCACTTGGTTCTAGTGCTCTAAGTCAATCTTCTACTAACAATGGTAATGTCGCTCTTGGTTATGCAGCGATGTTTGTATCAACTAATGCGGATTATGGCACCGCAGTAGGTTATGGTGCAGGTTACAACGCTCAGGGTGATTATCAAATTAATATTGGTTACTTTGCCGGTAGAGATTCAGATGGTTATTCTGCAATCAATATTGGATATGAGGCAGGATATACCGATGATGGTAATTATGCTATCTACATGGGTTATCAGGCAGGTAGAACCTCCACAAACACTTATGCTAATATTGTTTTAGGATATCAGGCTGGTTATGATTTAGAGGGAGTCCAAAATATAATAATGGGTTTCCAGGCAGCATATGACTTTGATAATGGTGGACAATATAACATTGCACTTGGTACACAATCATTATATCAAAGTAGTAATGATAGAAACTTCAACATTGCATTAGGTTATCAAGCATTATATGGTAATGCCTCTTCTTCAGATAGTGATTATAATATTGCAATTGGTCGTCAAGCAGGTAGTGACCTAACCAGTGGTGAAGGTAACGTTTTTCTTGGTAACTACGCTGGTGATGATGTAACCAGTGGTAGCAGCAACCTTATTCTTAAAGCTTCAGTCAATAATTATGTTGATATTGATACCACTAAGAGTGAGCAACTGTGGATTGGTTTTAATGATAAGGCATGGATTACTGGTGTTGGTAAGACTACAACATTAAGATACGACAACGCAGACAGACTTGATACAACCACACATGGTATTGATGTAACAGGTCACACAGAGACTGATACCCTGAATGTATCTGGTATCGCAACCATCAATACCCTCAAGGCAACACAGTCAGCAACTTTACAGCACGCTGGTGTCACCAAGTTAAGCACAACTGGTATTGGTATATCGGTTGCTAACGGTGTAGGATTCCAGACTGCATACATTGAAGGTCCAGAAGAGATTTGGATTGATCCTCATCCCTTTGGTGTTGGTCAAACCAGTGGTAGAGTTAGAATTAGAGGTGACCTTTATGTTGATGGCACAGAGTTTGTAGTACATGAAGGTAATATTGAACTTGGTGATTTCGTTATTGGTATCGCATCAACTGTACCAACCAACATGCTCCTTGATGGTGCTGGTATTGGTATCGGTTCTGTTGGTATCAGGAAGTTTATCAGATGGCACAACGCCACATCTTCTCTGAAGTCATCAGAGAACTGGAATCTTGCATCTGGTAAGCACTATGAGATTGATGGAGTTGATGTATTAACGAGTGACACTCTTGGAGATGGTGTAGTCAATTCATCTCTAACAAATGTGGGAACTCTCACATCACTTAATGTATCTGGTATCACCACAGTTGGTGGTATACTTGATGCTAATGGTGGACTACAAGCAAACACTGCTAAGGTTGAAGACCTTACAGATAATCGTGTCGTTATTGCTGGAGTTGGAGGAGAACTGGAGGATGATGCTAACCTGACATTCAATGGTTCTGTTCTTGACCTTGGAGTAGACCTTGACGTAGATGGTCGCACCGAGTTAGATACCACTAATGTTTCGGAGACATTGAATGTTGTAGGTGTTACTACACTGGCTTCTGCTGGTGGTATTACCACTACGGGCGGAGACTTGTATGTTGGTGGTGATTTATATGTACTTGATGATATCTTCTATGATGAAATCTCTGGTACAAATATCAACATCACTGGTATTGGTACATTCGCAGAGTTAGATGTAAATGGTAATCTGGATGTAGATGGCAGAACAGAACTGGATACAACTAATATTGCTGAAACACTTAATGTTGTTGGTATCACCACACTGGCGTCAGCGGGTGGCATTACAACTACTGGTGGTGATTTCTATGTCGGTGGAGACCTTTACGTACTTGATGATATTGTATATGATGAGGTAACTGGACGCAATCTGAATATCAGTGGTGTAGGTACCTTTAATGAATTAAATGCAACAGGTAATATCAACCTCACTGGTAATATTGTTTCTAATGTCACATTAGTTTCTACTGATACTGGAAGCTCTGCTGCTCCTGAGTTCAAACTGTATAGAGATAGTTCCTCACCTGCTAATGCAGATTATCTTGGACAGATTAAGTTCGCTGGTGAAAGCAGCACAGGTGTTGAGAGAAACTATGCTAAGATTACTGGTAAGATACTTGACTCTGCTAATGGACTTGAGGATGGTATCCTTGAGTTTGCTCACATCAAGAATGGTTCACAAAACATCAGCGGTAGATGGAGAAGTGATAGTTTACAACTCTTAAATGGAACAAACTTCTCTGTAAATGGTGATACTACACTTGATGGTGGTTTAGATGTTGATGGTCACACCGAACTTGATGGTGTAAATGTATCAGGTGGTGCAACCTTCACTACCTTCCCAGTTGATATCAACACTGACTTGGATGTGGATGGACGCACCGAGTTAGACATCACGAATATTGCTGAAACACTCAACGTTGTTGGAGTTACTACTCTCGCATCTGCTGGTGGTATCACAACCACTGGCGGTGATTTCTATGTTGGCGGTGACCTCTTTGTTCTTGATGATATCTTCTATGATGAAGTATCAGGTGTTAACCTTAACATCACAGGTGTTGCTACTTTCGCATCGGCACAGGTCTCTGACCTTACAAATGACCGCGTAGTGATTGCCGGAACTGGTGGTGAACTTGAGGACTCTGCTAACCTTACATTCAATGGCACAACTCTGGGTGTAACTGGTGAGTTAGATGTAACAGGTCATGTTGAAACTGATACCTTACGTGTATCGGGACTTTCAACTTTTGTTGGTGTTGTTACCACACAGAATACTTTATTCGCTAATGAATTGAATGTTGCTGGTGTATCAACCTTTGTTGGTAATGGTAACTTCATCAATGACTTGACTGTCGGTGGTAATTTAAATGTCACAGGAGACATTGTTTATGATGAGGTAACTGGTAGAAACATTAACATCACTGGCATCTCAACCTTTGAAGGTAACACTAACATCGGAGCGGGTGGAACAGTCTTCTTCGCTGATGTTGACGTTCAGAGAGTTGGTATTAATTCAACCATACCTGGTTACGCACTGGATGTTAATGGAGATATAAATAGCTCAACGGATGTTAAGATTGGCGGAGTCAGTATCCTGTCTCTTACCGCCTCTACCGATGATGTTGTCGCACTTGCAATTGCACTAGGATAATCACAGATGGCAAATACCTTTAAATTAAAGACCAAGAATAACGTAGGTGTTACAACATCAGACGTTTACGTTGTTCCTGCCTCCACCACCACAGTCGTCATTGGTGTTACTCTTGCTAATGTTAGTGGTCAGAGTATCAATGTTGGTATTGGAATCACAAGAGCAGCTACTGATGATGTTAGTATTCTGAAAACTATTCCTTTACCACATGGTTCAAGTATTGAATTTATGCAGGGTAACAAAGTAGTATTAGAAACCACAGATACTCTCACTGCTGTAAGTGATGTTAATAATAGTCTGGATGTAGCACTAACGATTATGGAAATCACTCCATAGTCTAACCATAAATAACTAAAAAATGTACTATAATGTCTAGAGTAAGGGCGGATAGATTAACCGATAAGGCAGGCACAGGTGCACCACTTTTACCTAATGGTGTAGTTGTAACTGGTGTTACTACGACTGGTAGTATCACAGCAGCAAGTGGAACCATCACTGGTAACTTGGATGTAGGTGGTGTTCTTACTTATGAAGATGTTACTAACGTAGATTCGGTTGGTATTGTAACTGCTAGAGCAGGCATTAGAGTAGGAGCAGGACAAGCAATTCAACCAGTAAGTGGTACGATATTCTACTACGGAGATGGTAGTAATCTTACTGGTGTTATTTCTGGTATTGGTATTAATACTTCTGGTGGTAATGTAGGATACGGTATCACCTTACTTGACCTAAGAGGTGCTGGTGTTTCTACGGTAACCACACCAAGTTCTGGTATTGCCACTGTGTATATCACCGGCGGTGGCGGTGGTGGAGGAGGTGCAGGCATCACCACTGAAGCAGTAACACCAACTGGTGGTTTTGCTACACTTGATCTAGCAACAGCACAGGATCATAAGGTCACAGCATCAGGTATCACCACTATTACAGTATCGGGTGGCACAGAGTCAGAAAGTCATACGGTTAGAATTGTTAACTCTGGTATTTCTACTGTAGGATTTTCTACATACTTCTTATTCCCATCTGGTGCAACACCTACTTTACCAACTGCTGATGCCGCTGTTAGTTTGATATCATTTACGGTTCATAGAGGTGGTTCAACAGGTATTTCAACACAGTTGCTGTCAGGCGCATCACTTAATTACAGCTGAGGGAGATAGAAAATGGCAGTAGTAATTCCTCAGGTAGTTACAGAGGATAGAGCATCAAGTGCTCAGAAGATTCCATATTCTCTTTCTTTTGATTCAATTAGAGATACAGAACTGGATAGAACATTTCCAAGTGCAGGTAATCGTCAATCCTGGACATGGAGTTGCTGGGTAAAAAAAGGTAAGCATAATGAATCTACTAGACAAGTTCTTTTTGGGGGTTATGTTGCCGCTAGTAACAGTGGATGGTTAGAGGTTGGATATGAACACACCAATGAGCTTTATTATACCTCTAATGGATTAACTGCTGCTAGCACAGGAAAATACAGAGACCTTTCTGGATGGCAACATGTTGTAGTAACTTATGATGGATCTAATATAAAATTTTATTCAAATGGTACACTAGTAATAAATGATTCTCAATCATCTGGTGATCTTGGAATCAACGCTGCTGGAGTTCATAGAATAGGTGATAGTCCCCAAGGATCTGCAAGGAAATTCAATGGTTCTCTGAGCCAAATGTATTTTATTGATGGCCAGGTATTAAATCCAGATAATTTTGCATATACTGACCCACTCACAGATATTTGGAGACCTAAAAAATATACTGGAACATTTACAGGAACAAATACTTTTTATCTTCCTTTTGATGGAAAGTCACCCATCGGAAAAGATATGTCTGGTAATGGAAACGACTGGACAGCAAAAAACTTTGGTGTAGGTAACTTTGATATTTCGACAGGTGCAAAACCTATCCTTCATACGTCAAGTGATTGTAATGTTGCAAGTGGTGGTGTTAGAACTGTTAATAAAACTTTTAACGTTACTGTTGTAAATGATGGTGGTAATAAGTATTTCTTAAATGGTACAAGATACTCACCTGGAACTCTTCCACTCTATAGGGGTGGTGTGTATACTTTTGACCAGTCAGATGCTAGTAATGGTGGCGGTGGAACTCATCCACTTAGATTTGCAACAGCAGAAGACGCAGCAGGAAGCACAGAATATACAGATGGTGTAACACAGAACGGAACACCTGGACAAGCAGGTGCTTATACAAGAATTACTGTACCTCATAACGCACCTGATACTTTATATTATTATTGTACCAATCATGGTGGCATGGGTGGTCCAACTGCAAACACAACTGATGATAACGTTGCAGATCCTTATGCCTGGAAATGTTATCTTGCTATTCCAGGTTATGGTGACGATGGATATAAAGATGTAAGTCATATTATCAATCATACGACAACTGAAAGAACGCTGTCAAAGGTTGGTAATACTACTGATAATTATGCAATATCAAATTTTTATGGCGGTTCTATTATCAGTGATGCTAGCAGTTACCTGAGGTGCTCCAATCCAAGTCCAACGATATCTGATAGTACTCTATTCACAGTTGAATGTTGGTTTTATCCACTTGACGTGTCAGGAACTACTTACATTTTCTCAGCTTCAAATAATATGAATTTTTACTCCGCTGGTGGATGCGGATTTGAAAGTGATTTTGGTGGTGGTCTATGGGGTGGTCTTGGCAGTACAATTACAGCAAATAAATGGCAACATCTTGCAGGTACAAGAGATGGTAATACTGTACGTTTCTTCAAAGATGGTCAGCTAATTAATACCGTAACTGCTTCTGGCACCAACACTGCAGAAACTACATGGACATGGGGTGCTAACGGATCAAGCAATCAAAATTCTAATGGATACTTCCAAGATATGCGTATCTATAATGGAGTAGCAAAATATACTGATAGTTTTATTTGTCCATCATCAATGCCAGATTTGATGCCATACACTCCATCTGGCGTAGTATATCCAAGTAGTTTTGATAAACCTAACTTAGGTTCTGTGAGTTTTGATAGTTCTAATGATCAATTATTAGTTCCTGCAAGTACTGATTTTGCATATGGAACTGGTGATTTTACTTGGGAAGCATATGTTTATTCAAATGCATCAGATCATAATAGTGGATCGGAAAATCATTATATCTTTGATACCGCTAGTGGTAACACAGGATCTATTCAATATTATCAAGGTGTTTGGAATTATTATAATGCTACAGTTGGGGGAAATGGACAAAATGCTGGAGGTTTTGATAGAGATAGATGGGTTCATCTTGCAGTAGCAAGAGAAAGTGGAACAACTCGCATGTTTACAGATGGAGTCTTAAAAAACACTTTTGCAGATAGTCATGATTATGGAAGCACGGCAAAGGTAGCATCGATAGGTAATTATGTCTCACGAGGATACGGTTGGAATGGTTTTATTTCCAATCTTCGTGTCCTCAAAGGAACCGCACTTTATACGTCAAGTTTCTCACCACCTAGAAATTCTCTTAAAAATATAACTAATACTTCACTTATATGTTGTCAATCTAGTGAGTCAGCAACTGCGGCTGAGGTTACACCTGGCACAATCACAATGCCAGGTACAGATCCGACAGCAAGTAGATTCAACCCACTTGATAATAATGTAGAAACAGTACTTGGAGAAGAAAGTAGTTATGCTACTTTGAATCCACTTTATACAAAGGTTAACAGCACTACTTCCATAAGCGATGGCAATCTAAGAATTTCTGCCACGGCAACTAATGCTTATATTGACGCTCAATCGACAATACCAGCGTCTGAAGTGGACTGTTATTGTGAGGCTAAAGTTGTCGCCCAGGACCTGAATGGAATTGGTGTGGGAGATGCCTACGCTGCCATAGCCTCTGGTGCTGGTTCTTATGTCACTTACCGTGAAAACGGAGCGGTCATTAAATATCCTGGCAACACCACGTTAGCCACTGTCGCTAGTTACGACACAGGTGATCACCTTGGTATGACTATAAGTTCAACACAAGTTGCTTTCTACAAAAACGGTTCACTTCAAGGAACATATAACCATACTCTTACAGGTGATTTCTTTGCAATTGGAATGGCGTACAATGCTGGCGCTACTTCCACTATGGAATTTAACTTTGGTCAGAGACCATTTAAATATCAACCACCAAAAGGATTCAAAGCACTCAGTCTTGCTAATGCTAAATCAATTAATAAAGCAGCAAGTAATCCTGAAAAGTATTTTAAAACTGTTACTTGGGCTGGCACCGGAGTCAATGAAGACCCCCTTGTAGTTGGTTTCCAACCTGATTTAGTGTGGATAAAGTGTCGTCAACCTGATGCTCTTAGTCATTTATTGGTTGATTCTGTAAGAGGTAATGCTGGTCTTCTTGCTAGTGACTCATCTAATCCTGAGAGTACTAGTAATAACTTTGTACGCAGCTTTGAATCTTATGGAATCAAACTAGGAACAAACGCAAGGGTCAACGCCATCTCTAGCAATCGTACTTATGTTGGTTGGTTTTGGAAAGCGGGTGGTGCTGCTGTAACTAATAATAATGGTTCTATTCAAT
>Ga0209645_1001507_pt1 | contig 11632 bp, 13 predicted proteins | sample ETNvirenome_6_30_FD_184070 | JGI IMG/M metagenome (GOLD analysis project Ga0209645, IMG submission 184070) | Marine viral communities from the Pacific Ocean - ETNP_6_30 (SPAdes) (version 2) | ecosystem: Environmental > Aquatic > Marine > Oceanic | place: Pacific Ocean | collected 2013-06-19
TTTTTTATTTCATCAACATAATCTTTAAGGGCTGCTTTAATATTTGAAAATCTTTCATTTTTATTAATATAAGCATTTTTGGTAAGTTTGTCTACAATTATAGATTGATTCCTTGCTTTAATCTTTTCTAGAGCAGTTTTTGGTTTGGCTGACGAAGGTGTGGCTTTCGCATCACTTGCTGGCTTTTCTTTAGAATCTTTCCTTGACCCTTTCGCCTCGTTGAGTGTTTCCTCATTAATTTGACTCAGTAATCTTTCTGTAATAATAGACATTATTTTTCTTCCTCTGTTTTTTTATCTGAAATTAAGTAATTAGAAAATTTTTGATTTTTCAATTTTTTATTCGTTTCTCTATCTCTGAGGTTCATTGTTCTTTTCTTAGTGTTAACAAAATCTACTTCATAGTATTCACCATCACTAATACGTTGAACTTCGTCACCCGGCTTAAAATCAATTCCCTTGCTAATATTAAACACTCTTGTTGTTTTTTCCCACAAGGTTTTATATTTTGTACTAATTTCTTCGCAACTATAAATTGGCTTATTTTCTTCTATTTCTTCTTCTTTCTTTATTTCTTTGGTTGTTACAATTTTATTATGTAATACCTTTAATTTTTCAATCATGGCATTATAATATGCAATATTATTATCTTTATATGTTACCTTTTCAGGCGTATCGGCTTTATACTTTTCTTCGTAATGTTTTAACTCGCCTTCTAAATATTTTTTAGTATCTTCATATGTTAGATTGAAGTTCTTTAATTCAGTTGGAGAAGCATTTTTGCCTTCCCTAACATAATTTTTGGCTGCTTCTAGATATGTGCGAATAGGGTTTTTGAAACCATATTTCTCTAAGCCCTTTTGAATTTCTTTATCTGCTTCGTTATATTTTTTCTCTATTTCTTCAAAAGTTTCTAAACCAGTGCCAATAATTTTATTAATTACTTTATTTGGATCTTTTATGCCTTCTTTAGAAATGCCTAGCGTATCAAAGGCAGCTTTAATCTCTTCTTTAGTAGATTTTGCAATCTGAAGTGCATACTCTCTATACATGCATTTAATAAATTGCGATTGAAGGGTTTTATCTCTAAGACCATTTTTTTCTAAATATTTTTTTGTAATTATAATTTGCCGTATAGCTTCAGATGGTAAGAACGTTTTTTGTTCAAAAGCATTTTGAATGAAGTTCAAAGCCTTTTCTTTTGTCTCGTCATCAAGGTCTAGAACATCATCTGGTGAGGCTAATATACCAATTGTACCAGTTGTAACACGCAGCGCATAATCCGCTACGTCGGTTTTTTCTATTAAAGAATTTGCTATGGAACCATAGTCTCGTGAACCCGGTAGAAGTGATAGTCCTGCTCTTCCTAAAAATTGCCAACTAAGCACATCTGGTTTTTCTGTAAGAGTGTATAAAGCACCATCTAATTCGCTCTCAGGAATTCCTGCGTCAGCAGCCATTCTTATTGTAATTTCGTTCATTGTTTGTGGAAGATTTGCTTTCGCCAAGCCTGCTGCAAAACTAATTGAAAGTCTTTCTGTGCCGCCTTCTGCACAGCCGAAAAAGCCAGAAGTTGTATAGAATACAATAGACCCAACTAACCCAAATTTTTCTCGATAAGTCTTTGCCGCAGTGGCAGCACTAACACCAAAGACTGTTTTTATCGTATCATACGCTCCAATAGCAACAGCTACAGCCAAACCTTCCATCCATTTAAGAAAATCACTTCGTAACAATGATTGTAATAATTTAAAAGATACAACGGGTTCAGCGAGTGCCCTACAGACTATGTTTGTACCAGCGTAGATCCCATAGCCAATCAGTACTTTTTTTCCTGCTCCTTTCACTGCTCTTTTCCAAAAAGGTCCTTTCTTTGCATTTTTGGCTACTTCTTCTGCTGCATCATCTGTGGTTTTAGTTGCTGTTTTAGCTGCATCATCTGTAGCTTTACCACCAGATAGCAGTTGTTTTTTACGAGCTTCAAGACTGGCTACTTCAGCATCTATTGCCCTTCTATTTTGCTGCAAGTTTTCTAATGCTCTTAATTCTTCTTGAGCACGCCTTAAGTTATTTCCTGCAAGCTCCCGAGCTTCTTCAGCCTTTAAAAGATCTATTCTGAGTTCTCGTTTAGTCTTGGCAAAGAGTTCTGTCGAATCAACAGGCTTATCTAGCGCATCTTTAATTGCGTTATATTCGCTACTAGCTTTATTAAAACTTTTTGCCCTATCTGCAATAACGCCGTTCTGTGTTGCTTTATCTATTTCTATCTGTCTTACATCAATAGTATCTCTTGCTGCTTTTAATTGTGTTATTAAGTGGTCTAACTCTCTTGAAGCTTGATCATATGTAACAATTCCAGCATTTCTTAATCTGCTTATAAAAGTGCTGTAATCTGCGGCTCTAGTATATTGGGTTATGTCTTTCCAAGTTTTGCCTTTTAATAATTTTTCAATTTCCAAAGCTCTTGGACCAACCTTTAAAGTTTTATATCTTTTTATAGTATCAGCAAAATTTGTTACAAGAGACTTTATTGCTTTATTTTCATTTAAAACTACTGCTTTGTTTTCCAATATTCTAATTTTAATTGCTTTATTGTTTTCTTGTAGTGGCTCATCGGCTGACTTTCCAAGATCTGCTTTGGTTTTTTGTTCCCTGCTTTTTTTCTCTGCCGCTCTATAAAGCTTTTTCAAAATATTTTTAACAATTTGATGATTATCTAACAACTTTGTTTGGTTGATTTGTTCAATAATTTCATCTAATGACTTTGAATCGTTTGCCAATGAAACCATCTTAGTTAATACTTCCACGGGCAAAGTTAGCGCTGCTTCAAATAACTCTCTAACTTGTTCAACATATAAAGCACTATAAATTGCAACTTGTGTTCCAACTTGTTTGGAGGTTAGAGTAGACCATCTTCTAACAAATAGTTCTGTGGCTTCTGCTGCGGCTCTATTCGCATATCCAACACCCTTAGTTCCAACTTTAGCTATTTTTTGAATTTTATTAGGATCTTTAATTAAGCTGAGTAGCCTATTGTAAAATTCTTTTACTTTTTTAGGTGCTTTTGAAATTAACTTCTCTAGCCCTTCTAATAATTTTGGAGCGTACTTCTGAACAAACTCAATTAAATCTTTTATCGCTTGCGCTGGAGTCTTCTTTCCAACCTTAAATCCATATTTAAAAGGCTTAACTACAAAGTCCCCAGCATATGGCACCACCGCACCGATCAAAGAAAACAAGCCATAGAGAAGCGCCTCATCTTTCTTTTTTTGGTCTGTAGTCATCGCATAATCTTGAGCATAAAGAACTACGTTCATACCATCAAAAATACCAGTTGGGTCAATAACGCCCATAAAGTCATTAAAGTATTTAACACCCTCTCTTTGTAGTTTATTAAATTCTTCTCTTTGTTTTGATGTCATTCCCCGTATAGGGGCAGCAAGTATATAATCCTCAGTTGCTTCTTCTAATTGTCTACGATCTTCTCCGTCTTCTACGGGAACCTCAAAATCTTCTGGACGTGGAGGTCTCATTTCGCCAGTTACTGGATCTCTAATTAAATCAACACCAGCCTTTTTTGTGATTTTTACACCTCTTGGTGTTTTAGTCATTCTAGAAGTTGGCTTTGAAGGTTTTACAAGATTTTTAGCAATACCTATTTGAGCTAAATTGGCAGCAGACTCTGGAGCTAATACTGAAAACAAGAAAGTAACATATTTTAAAACACTGGCTACTTCGTTAGATTTTTTATCTATTTCGATTTTAGCTTTAATTAATTCTTGTTTTATTTGCTGTAAGTTTTCTTTTTTTAGTTCAACATCTTTAAGAGTAACGTTTGATTTATCAACAGACTTTGTAATTAAATTTGCAAGGTAATCTTTTTCAACAATTTTCTTAATGTATTTTTCTACAATTGGCTTTAGTTTTTCAGCCAAAGCTTTATCTACATTGATATTCTTAACTTTTGCAAAATGAGAATAAGAAACCGATGTCATCTCAGCCAAAGCTGCACTGAACATTGGCTTTAGTTGATTTTGTAGAGCGGTGCTGTTAACACCTTCGGTTAATAAAAGAGAAGGATTGTCAAAGCCATTCTCAATAACAATATTAAAACCTTTGCAACTTGTACACGCCATTATTTATTTACCTTTACTGGAATACTAATATAAATAGCCCCAGACTTTCTTTTATCCTCATAATCACGAAGGTTGAGATTGCCCTTTAAATAAGCCTCTGCTTCCATTTTACGCATGTGAGGATCTTTCTGTGCGTAACCTTGACCTGTCTCTACATCACCATCGAACTCACCTCTGCAAGCTTGAGCATGGTGGATTAATTCATGTGAGAGTGATCTTAAAATATCTTTAAAATGTCTATTGTCTGTAAACAAAACAATAATACTCTTACCATGGTCATAGTAAGCTGTCTTGCCAAGAGGATTATTAGCATTTTGTAAATCAGAAACAAAATAGATTGTGACTGGCTTTGGGTACTTCAACCTTTTATGGGAGTACTCCATGAAGCCATCAACAATGTCTTTGTGGTTATCGTATATCTTATTAGAGGATTTATCGTAGATTTTGTACATTATTTAATCCTTGTCGCACCACTAAACAATCTTCTAGCTCTAGCAGCCCTTTTGTTAAAGTGAGGGATACCCGGTCCAAGCATTTTTCCAAACATTTTTGTCAACTCTTCTATTGAAGCGCCTGCCTTATCTGCCTCTTTAATCCTTTTAAGTCTAAAATATTTAATAATGTATTTCGTGTTCCAAGTAGGATCAAATCTAACATCTTTAGGATCTGGCTTTATACCCTTTCCACCTTTTGTTTCAGCCCCGCGCTCATCATTAGCAGGTTTAATTCTTCTTTTGTGGGCTGGTCTGTTAATTTGAAAAAGTCCAACAGAGGCTCCACCATCACCAATCGGTGTTCTTCCTAATCCAGATTCCCAGCTTGAGTTGGCAATTGCTGCGGCAACAACATTCTTTGAATATCCTGCGGCTATGAACTCTTTTTCAATAATAGCTGCATTTCGTCTTTGCTCGTCAGTTAAGTTTTTTGCTAATGCTGCTACAGAGTCTGCTTTTATTTCTATTTCTGGTTTTTGTTTTTTAGCAGCATCCCCTAATAACATTTTTCCAATGCCTTTTATGTTTAAGTGAACTTTTACTTTGTCATCGATATAAAATTCTTTAAAAGTGTCATCGTTAACATCAAAATAATCAAATGGGTTGATAAAGACGCCACCATTTTTTATAACTGCTTTTTTAGCATCTAAAGTATTTTGTTTTCTTTTTGCATTAGTTTTAGGAACTGGTTTCTGTATTGGTGGTGCTCCGATCCATAATATAGCAACATTAGGAATTAGCTCTCGGAGATCTTTAATCATTTTGTCTGTAGCACCTTCCCAAGTGCCTACATCTTGTGCGTCACCCATATTTACAGAAATTAATCCAACTTTATCAGGACCACCTAAGCTTTTGACAAGTTTTTCAAGAGTTTCGTATCCAGTATTACCTTTGTGATAATAAGATGGGTGAGCCGCATCAGTGTCTCCTGTATGTACTAAGTCAAACTTTCCGCTTGAATATAACTTTGCGCTCTCATAATTTTTAGCCTTTAAAACCCTGCTCATAACTGAGCGAGTTCTAGAGGTTTGACTATTTCCAAGATATATGGCTTTTTTACCTTCACCATCTGGTAATCCTACAATACCCCCGCCAATTGATTTAATTGTTTTAATACCTTTCTCAAGCTCTTTCTTGCCTTTAGCTACCGCTTTCTTTGCAGCATCGAATTTCTTTTGGAGGTCTTCCAACACTGGTGCAATTGTTGATAGATATGGACCCAATGTTTTTACTAATTCTGGTATTAAATCATCTGGAATTTGACCTGTAAAAGTTCCAATTACATCAAAAGGAACTCTTGCTACCATTCCCATCATAACCGAAGTTAAGGCTGCTGCTTTTAAGGTATCACCCTCTAAGCCGCTCTCTTTGAGAGCTTTACCAGCGGCATCAGCAAAACCTTTTGCAAATCTTCTACCCATGGCAGTATGACCATACTGATCTAATACAGATTTTTCGATTGATTTGCCTTTTGCAACATCGTCTGCAATACTTCCTACTATCGCTCCCTGTTCTTTATTTCTCTTTGCAATTGGACCTTCTTTTTTTGGTTGCTCTGGCTTTTTCTCAACAGGCTTTAACATCTCAGAGAAAGTTAAAGTTTTTGTTCCAATTGTTATTGTAGAATCATCACAATAAACCACGTTACAAAGCTCACCATACTCTGCCAACTTATCCAAAAAATCTTTTTTTGTTTTTGTTATTGACCCCTTTTCTGTATTAGTAATTGTAATATTATTATCTTTGATAATTCCATTATAAGTTTTTTCCTTATCAAGAATTGTAACGTAATAAGGATTAACTTCCTTCTTCATCTTAACAACGAAGGTTGCTTGTTTTATCTCGTTAAAACGAGTTTTAAAGTCTTCAGAAATAGCTTCATCTAAAGCTATTATGGGAGCGCTCAACTTATTAACTGGTCTTCTTTTTTGTGGATTTTTGGTATAAGGAGCACCCTTCTTGGCGTGCTTTGGTTGCTTTGAACCATGACCAATAAGAATCTTTAGATTCTTTGAATCTTTCTTATAAACTTTTTTGTAGTAAGGTCTGTCGTGAATTGATTTCATTTAAGCTTTGCTCTGTCTGCTAAATAGTCAGCCAGAGCTTGAGCCGTAGACATTGGGCAACCAGCGTCCAATTCTTTCATTAGATCCTCTAGAGGCATCTTCATTGCAGCGGCGGGACGCCCCATTAAGTAAGAGTAGACTTTCTTATGAGACACGATATCGGAGACTCTGGCTCTGGGTGCAGGGACCACGTTAAAATGCTGGTCAAATTGCTCGTCCTCTTTATCACCTTCTTCGTATGGACCCTTGGTCTTCATACCAACGTATTCAGAACCATCTTGAAATCCTCTACCTTGAGATGTGTTGGGGACGTATTCTTTTATGATTTTACGAATTTCTTCTTTAATTTGTTCTTTATTAAACTTCATCATCTATAAGTAGTTTGCGCTCATCTAAAGTTAATAACTTGTCATGCAACTCTTTAAACGTGTTAACTATTTTTTCTATTATACCAGCCCTGCGTAAAATTTTAAAAGCCAGATTCTCTATTGAGTATTCACCTTCCTTTTCTAAACCTGCTCTACGCATGTCTATAATTTTCTTAAAGAGTTTTTTGTAGTTTGATTCGGTGCCACCCTCCTCAACCAATTCTTTATAGCGACTAATGATATCTTGAACCTTCTTTAAAACTGCCTTCTTATCTATCTTCTTTTTTGTTGGTTTTGGCTTTTTATACCACTCATCATTTAATACACTATAAATGCCTGTAGAATGATGCTCTTCGTTATCATCTTCTACATAAAGCTCAACATCAAAACCTTTAATGAAGATGTCGTGTTCGTTATTCCAGATTGTCCTTTTGTTCTTGAAAAAAGATTCAATGAATTTTTCATCAGCAGACAACTTTTGAAAATCAATGATAACGTGTAAATCAATATCACTGTAAGAAGTATAATTGTAGTTAGCTAATGAACCAGTGAGGCGAATATCCTCTATGTCTTCCTTTTCGACAATCTCAAGGTCTTCAATAAAGTCGTCAGCAATTTTTAAAAGTCTTTCTCTAACAAGAGTGTTAAGCTTTTCACCATCCCATATTGATTGGTTAAGCTCTTTTTTAATTGATAGATCGAATAAGTCTGATTTAATTTTAATCTTCATAAATTTTAACCACCAAATCGCCTTTACCTTTATGGACTCTATGATATGTTTCTTTGGGTATAAAGTATTTTCTACCTTCTTTTAATCTGATTGGAAGCTCGTTATCTAATTGAATCATCCAGTCTTGAGATTGAACTATTTCGACAACACGATCTTTCTTATCTCTATGCCAAATTAATTCTTCAGAATCTACGCTTTCTTTGAATTCTCTTAAAAGGTAGCCTTCTTTTTCCTCTTGGCTGAACGGGAAGCTTACCACCATGTGTAACTCTTTTTTGAGCCAGTTAAGTTTTTATACCTACCAATTCTACATGACCAGTATCTCGCACTTGTTCTGTCTTTTGATTGTTTACATTTGTGCCTTGCAACAAAAGACTTTCTTCTAGCTGGGTCGGCAAGCTTTAGTGACATTCCTTTATCACCAAAAGAAACTTTTTTTACTTTTTTAGTTTTTGGGTCTCTTACATAAACGTAAAACTTCTTTGAGCCGCCTCTGGCTGGCTTTCCTAGCTTTACTTTTCTACCTTGATACTCGGCTTCGTTTAAAGCGCTTTCGTTGATTAGAGGGCAATCTAGAGGCACTTTAGAACCATTGTAGGTTCCCCATTCGCCCAAGTCTGTTTCAAAAACCAATTTTTCATCTTCGTTGGCATCATACTTGCCTTCTTTCCAAAGTTTCTTAGCTTCTTTGAATAGCTCAACATAACCCTCAGAGCCGGGTCGGAATACGTTTTCTGTTATTGGAAATTTGTTATCGACGTGATATCTAAAAGCTTCAGTCGTCAAGAAGACTTTTTTTTTGAGCCGATTACACCCTCAATGATCTCATCAACTTTCTTTTGAGTTGACTCCATCATTGGCATTATTTCATCCATTGGTGTAGCCTTATGAACCATTGGCATATCTGGCTCTGGTGGGTGCTTGTACTCATACTCTAGGTAATGCTTTGCTGCGGACATGTAAGAAGCAGCCTTTGTGATCTTAGCCTGTACCCAACCTTCTAGTTCATCGTCATCATGAAGATTTTCCATCATTTCCATAGCGTACTTAGCAATCTTGTAAAGCTGAGATTTAGCCATGCGACCTTCGTCATCATGTGGGACAACCTTTCTTGTCATTTTTGGCATCATTACCGCTGGCTCTTCTGGTGGTGGTAAGGCTCCACACATTTCACCCAGCATCATTTCGTCATTTTCGCCTTTGTCTTTGTCGTCTTTCTTATCTTCGTCATCACCTTCTTTATCGTCATCATCATCATCTGTGGAAAGGACTTCTAATTCGCCGTAAGGAACCATTCTTTCTTCATCATCATTATCAAATTTTACTAAAACAAAATCGCCACGGACATCAGGATTTACAATTACACCTTCACCTTTGTCATTATGCTTTACTCTTCCGTCTTCCTCAAACTCTTCAGGGGTTTTATTAGAGATTACTTTGCCGTCCATATCAAATTCGGCTTCTACTTCTAAAGCTTCTTCTTCTTTGTTTTCTTTGGCTTCAGTTAAGTAATTGCGCCATTTGTTAAAATTCATATTGATTGCCTCACTAGTATAAATACTATTTTTAATTAGTTAATTCTTCACGTACTAATTCTTTAATTCTTTCAAAGGACTCTTTCATTCCTTTCTTTGATTTCTTACCCCAAGTTTTGCCTCGTCCTCTTTCTTTACATGCAGCAGGGGTAGGTCGGCAAGATGGATATTTTGCTCGCTTCTCACCTTTCTTTCTACCACATGGTTTACACTTTCCCTTGCGGCAAGTATTGCAGTCAACCCAACCACCCTTTTTACCGGGAGCGCCTTTACGTTTAAACCAATCTCTTAGTGAGCTTTCTTTACTTGATTCAGTACCAGCCTTCTTTCTTTTCTTTTTTTTCTCATCAAGCATTTTATCTATTACGTCTACTTGTTGATTATGAAGTTCAGATGATTTTTCTGAAGCCTTTGCAATATCTGTTGCCTGTCTAGCCTGCTTTGCATGTTTGGCAGCAGACTTTTTAAGTTGAATTTTTATTTTTTTCAACTTGGACTTTTCATTTTTGGTAAGTTCTTCTTTCATTTTTTAGACTTATTTCCCCAATTTTTAGCACCAACTTTGCGACACTTTACTAAGGCACCAGACGCATAAGCAGAAGGAAACACTGAGTAACGAGCTTTAACTTTGTAATAGCAAGCATCTCTCTTAGCCTTTTTCTTTTTACGTTTTGATTTACGTTTCTTTCTTTTTTCTTCTATCGCAGCTAGTTCTTCACGAACCAACTCTTTAATAGTTTCCATTAATTTATTTTCTTTCATAGTACCTTTCTCTGCTGCATATCTTGCTTTAATTGCGCCATCTGGATCTGAAGTGCAGCCTACCCTAGTTAGTTTCTTTCCCTTCTTCTTGTATATAATATGAGTTCCGCTCTTGCCGCTTTTTAACTTACATTTTCTTTTTCTAGTGGTAAATGGCATATTGACAACCTCAGTTTTTTTGATATCTCTTTTGCCACTCATAAGAAATTTTATTTTCTTTTATTGGTCCACCCTTTGCCCAAGTGCGACAAGCTCTAGCTGAGTGACACTTGAAGTGATGCATCCAGCAGTACCCTAAACGACCATCTTTATCTGATGTGACACCGGGCATACACTCATCCATACGGGGTGAAATATCAAAGGCGGTGCAATTTGCACATAAAGATTTCTTAGCAGCTTTCTCTGTTGTATTCCAATACTTGGCAATATCCTTCCAGTAATCGCCGGGTTCATCTACATTTAATGGACCATACTGAATATGTTTTGCTTTAATTGAAGCGTCTCTGTTTTTGGTATTTAATTTAAGATCTTGTGTGGCGGCTGGACACTTCGCTTCTTTAGATTTTTGTATTCGTATTTTTATCATCGTTTAATAATTAGTTTGATTTTTTTGCCAATTAGTGTTTTATTGACTAATCTTCTCATTAAGTTTAAATTATTTGGAGGCATTTTATAATTTTTTAAGTCCGAAAATTTAACCCATTCTGATTTTTGATGCTCAGACTTAACTCTGTTCTGGTCTATTTTTCCTTCCCATTTTTCAGTAACAAAGAAATAAACATTCTTTTTGCCTTCAAAGTCTTTTGTCTGATATAAAATTTTTAAATCTTGAGGATATACTCTTAAACCAGTCTCTTCATAAACTTCTCTAATGGCTGTCTGTAGAGGTTGCTCACCTTTTTCAGACCCACCACCGGGAAAAGACCACATATTAGGAAACTTAATATTTATTCCAACTGGTCTTAAAAGAAGTAAAAATTCATTACCCCTCTTTAGTACAACGAGGGCTGAAAACTGCCGTCCTTGTAAATCAACTTCGCCGTACATTAAGCCTCACCCTCTGAAGTAGCTGTCATTAAGCTTTGAAAGCGTAATTTGCCATAAACACCTTCAAACATCTCTCGATATTCTGGATTCGCAATATTAGATTTTTCTAATTCGTCCAATAGAAACCATAAGGAAGCATTTTCGTCTTCTAATCTTTTATTTTCAGTTTCTAGATCCTGAATTTTTTGTTTCATGTCTTTATAGTTCATGTTTAATTATCTCCTTAATCGCTTTCAATGGAGAGCAGATTGTTAAATGTTTAAAATTAATTGTTGTAGCACTAACAACACCAATTACTTCACCTTTTTTGTTAAGAACTGGCGAACCAGATGATCCGCCAATAGCTGGAATACTAAAAACAGACCTTTCATGAGCATCACCGCTATAAAATCCGTTAAAAAGTGGTACCATGCCCTTTTCAAAGATCCCCATGGGTGCAGCAATGTTGTAAACCATCTCACCAACCTTGGGTGGTTTCCTTGCTATCTTGTAAGC
>Ga0209645_1001508_pt1 | contig 11632 bp, 14 predicted proteins | sample ETNvirenome_6_30_FD_184070 | JGI IMG/M metagenome (GOLD analysis project Ga0209645, IMG submission 184070) | Marine viral communities from the Pacific Ocean - ETNP_6_30 (SPAdes) (version 2) | ecosystem: Environmental > Aquatic > Marine > Oceanic | place: Pacific Ocean | collected 2013-06-19
CCATACAATTTATCATGCTTGCGCTTATCGCGCTTACGTTTGTTGCGTTCCTCTTGTTCTTTTGAACCTGGTGGGTTATATTCTTTTGAATAATCACGAGGAGTTTTGGAGTTCTTGTTCGCCATTTTTATTTACCTGATTTACCGCCTGGTCTTGCTTTTTCAACCTCTTTCTTGCGTTTTTCGCCGTAATCTAAAGTTGCTCCACCTTCTTTACGAGCATCGGTGCAAATTTTTGCTGCTGCATCCTCCACAGTATCGCCAGCATCTGGCTTATAGTCATGCTTTTTAAATGATTTTTTAACAGAATTGATGCAATCGTGAAACGTATCATCTGCTTGTCCAGGTGATTGTCGTGGACTAAAATGCTTATCTGCTTTTCTTTCAGATACACTTTTAAAATATTGGACCTCTCTTTCTCGTTTCTCTGCTCCGCTGCGTGAAGGATAGCATCCAAGATTTCTTCCTTTTTTAGAATGAAGGCAAAATTTACCATCTTTCTTTTTGATGATCTCTTGTAGTTCTTCTTCTACAATCTCAAGAAGTTTTGCCTTTGTTAGTTTCATTTTTTCTTACCCATTGCAGATTTCGTTGCAATAGCATATTTAATATTTTCTGCCTCTTCTCTATCGACACCATATCTTTTTTGTAAATCTTTTGTGCTGATATCTTTTGCAATGTCTGATCTTTTTTCTTTTTCTTTATCTGTCATTTCTCTTTCGGATAATGATTCACCACGCATATAATTTAGAACTGACGAAAGATAATCTTGTGCTTTTGTAATCTTTGACTCAACCCATTCCTCAAGGTTTGTATCGTCCGAAATCATTCCTTGGATCATTGCAGCCATTTCTGCTGTGCGACCAAGTTGATTGCGAGCCATCGAGCCTTCGTGTCCATATCCCTCTTCAAGTGCATCATCTGCTTTAATGTATTCGGCTTCAGCACGAGCGTCTGCAACAACAGCATCGATTTCATTCCCACCAATATTTTGTAGATACATCGCAACATTATAAATAACGTTTTCATCGCTTTTACTCCCTGGAACTAAGTTAAGCATTTCTGCTGCTTTAATAATAAATTCTTTTGTTGGAGGAGCATCACCAATATCAACTGTTTGTCTTTCGGTGTATGGTTCGTCTTCTGGTCCTAAATCTTTAGGGGTAATTGGCTTATCGACTTTTGTATCTTGTGCGCTTCGTGGAAGACCTGCTTTACCCATAAGAGCAGCGGCAAGTTCTTTATCTTGTTCAACGAGTGATGCCAATTCTTCTTGAACTATTTGATTAAGTTTTTCTTTCGTTACTTTCATTATTGATTTCCAATTACTGCTTTGATTTAATCTTCGGAGCTAAAGTATCGGTCTGGATCAACTTTAATTACTGGAAAGTTCATTAGTTCGTGGAGTTCGCTAGCAAATTCCATCACTGCATCATGAACACGACGTTCCATGTCTATATCCATATCATATTTGGGCATCAACTTCTTTAGCCCATCTTGCATAGCATCTGCCATCATCTCTGCTGCTGGTGGATTGTCTTCGTCGTAATCATTGTCTAACATCTCTCTTAATGATTCTTGAATTATTTGCTGTAGTTTTGTTTTTGTTAATTTCATAATTATTGTTTTCCAAATTTCCATTGTGTAGCAATATCAGCAATGCCTTGCATACCGATATAACCCAAAGATATAGCAACCCATTGTTCGCCAGTGATGCTGCCGAGATATAAAAATACTGTTGCGAGTGAGAATACTGTGAATTTACGGGAAATGACTTTTCCCATGAGTCTGTCTACGACTGGTTTAATTGCTTCTGTCATGACGATTTCTTTCCTTTAAATAGTACAACGAGTACAAGAAGAGAAACTAGACCAGCAAATCCGCTTGAACCGATGTCATTAACGAGTTTGGTGATGTTGCCAATAACGCCCATTCCGAAAATGCCTTGTCCATAAATGACTTCGACAAGAATAGCGAGAGCAACAAGATTGATGACTACGCTAGTAATGCCTGATACGCCTTCACTAACCTTTTCAAAAATCTCTTTGATTTCTAAATCTTTCATAAAATATCACCTCCTTATAAGTAGTTTCTTTTTTTTTAATAGTTGATACTTGCGTATCCATCTTTTTTGGCGATAGGTAGAACCATGTCTGCCGAATCTTTAAGATTATCCAAGTGAGAAATAAGGATAACTGTTTTAAAGATTGATTTAATAACATCAAGGATTCTTGTAAATCCTTCCATTCGTTCTTCATCTAATGCTGTTCCAGGTTCATCAAGAATAAACAGTTGACTTCTTGGAAGACTGGAAACAGAAATAAATGCTAAACGAATTGCCATTGCCGCCAATGTTTTTTCTGCCCCTGACGCCATGTCAAGTGGACTTGGATCTTTTTCAGGGTGCTTGATGTAGATGTCCAATCTATTATCATCTGTCTCAAAAAATACATTAAAGTCAACAACGTTGGACAAGACATTTGATATTTCTGTATTTATGGCTGGTAGGCTCTTCTTGATAATATCATAAGCAATTCCGTTAGGGTGCATACAGCGCATAAAAAGATCGTATGTTTCGTATGCTTCTTTTTGGTTTTCTAATTTTTCTTTATTTGCTTTTAATGTCTCAACACGTTGCTCATAGTATCCGTGAGATTTGTAAAGATCTAATAGATCACCTTCGCACTTCTCCAAGTCTTCTTTTTTACTTTTGGATACCCTTTCTTTGTTCTCTTTTTCTACCTTTAGTTCTTTTATGTTTTCAATAATAGATTTATTGGAGATATATTTCTCTTCCTTTAGCTCAAGACGTTGTATCTTTTCTTGTAAGTTTTGTTGCTTATTTTGAAGATTTTCTAACTTAAGATTGTTAGAGTCTATCTTTCCCTCCAAATCTTTCTTGCCCATCAAAACATCATTAAACTTCTTTAAATCTTGCTCAATCTTACTTGGGTTTAAAGTATCTAAATCGCCTCTTAAATTTTCTTGCGCTTCTTTATTGTTTTTAATTGCAAGCTGAACAATATTGATCTGCTCTTTTGATTTATGCGCCCCACTAATAAACTTACAAGTTGGGAAAGCATCTCCACAAGGAACTTCAAGTAATAATTGCTTATCTCTTTCACAACGCTCTAAAATATCTTCATCACGTCCGATAATTTGGATTAGATTATTTAATTCTGTTTTAATTTTCTCTGCTTCTAGCTTATTTTGTTTTAACTTCTCGGCATCCCAGTTGTCAACAAATGCTTTTATCTTTGTATGCTTTTCTGTCTGTGTTTTAACTTCTTGAGTTATACTTGAAATATTATTTTTTGCACTCTCAAGATTTTGTTTTGATAATCGCAAATCTTTTTTAACTTGCTCAATGTCAATAAAATCAACAGGTTTTGATTTAATCTTAACAGTTAAATCCATAACCTCTTTATCAATTTCTTCTATTTCTTTTTTAATATTTGAGCAAAAGCTTTTAGCGCGAATTGTATCTGATTCATTAGAGATTAGTTTTAATTCTAATTCTCTGATTTCTGTATTAAAATCAACATCATTGTTTTGCTTGATGACTGCTTTCAATTCCTCGCTTTCTTTCTTTGCAAGCTTAAACTTATGATCAAAAAGGTTGAGATCAAGAAACTTGGCTAATATTTCTTTTCTTTTTGTTGAGCCTTCATTAATAAACATCAGTGAGCCAAGCTGTGATGACATAGACGTTATCAAAAAGTCGTCAAGTGTTCCAAAATACTTAATAATATTTCTATCGGTATCAGCTCTAGTTGTTCCATTTAGTGACTCGTGTTCACCAGTTTCGATTCCAACTCTTGAAAAATCAACAATAGTTTTTGCTTCTACGGTCTCTACCTTTTTTAGTTTTTTTAAATACTTCTCTGCTCTTCTATCAATTGTGTAAATATAATTGCCGCGACGGATACGAACTTTACCACATCCGTATTCTTTATCATTGTTGACAATATTTAGATTCTTACGAGAGTTTTTAGAAATAGAATTATACATTGTGAAAAGCAAGCTGTCGATAATGCTTGATTTACCTGAAAAGTTCTTTCCAAAAATACCAACAATTCCATTGGTATTGGCAAAGTTTATCTTGTTATTTTCTCCATAATTAAACAGATTATCCCACTCCAAATCTAAAATTTGATAATCCACATTGCGATAAACTTCTTCATCGCTTTCTGCTGTATCGTTAAGTTTTTGGTTAAGTGAATGAATTTGCTTTAGTTTACTTTCTTCAAGTTCGTAATCAGTTAAATACTCCCCAATCAATCTTTCTTGAACGTTAATGTCTCGTAAATTCTCTTTTGTAAAATCATCACTGGAAGATAGTGAATTAATAAGATTGCTTTTGTTCAGAACTGAGACTGATTCTGGCTTGTATTTTGTTTTTGCAAGTTCGGTAACTCTTTTCAGAGCAACAGAAGAAATACTGTTTTCTACAATCAACCTTACACGAGCACCTTCAGGAACTTCTTTTCTGGGGAGTTTACCCTTGGGTGTTAAGTGTACCGAAATAAAAGGTTTTGGGTGTGTGTATAATACAGGCTTACAGGTAAAATCTTTTTTATCTTTTATATCCCAAAGCAAGAATCCTTTATCAGATGCTTCACCAAAGTTTTGTTGTATGGTTGATCCAGCATATCGAACTCTACCTTTGTTATCGAGTATTTGGTTTTCAAGATGAATATCACCCAACATAGCATAATCAAAGTTCTTAAAAATACTAATATCATTTTCGCCGTGATCCATAACCCAACCGATATCTGTGCGGCATCCTGTGACAGAGCCGTGATACAGGGCAATATTTACTTTGCTTTTATCGCTTGGCTGAACCCAATTATCCTCGTCAAACACCGAAAGAACGTTTAGGGTGAAGCTTTTATCAAGTTCAGTCTCACCAGAGTTTTTTAGAAGGTGTAGGTTTTTGTGATCCAACGCATCAACGATTGGAGTAATAGAATCTTGTCTGTTTCCATTTCTTAAGTTTCCGTCATGGTTTCCAAGAATAACATATGTTGGAGCAATCTCTGCTAAATTAAACAAAAAGTCAGACGCCATTGAAACATATTCTGGACTAATCTGTGTTTTTGTGTGGCAAATATCTCCGCAATGAATAATATAATCTACCTTCTCTTTTTTAAGATCCGAATAGATTTTATTAAATATAGTATTATATTCTTTATGATATTTTAAGTTGCGGATATGGGTATCCGCAATGTGAGCAAACTTCATATAATAAAATTGTATTATATTATTGAATGAATGTCAAGGATAAAATTAAGTACCCAAGCTACCTTGTTTGCTCAAGACCTTTTTAGATGTTTTGGTCGGTTTGTGAGTAACTGTCGTGCTTGTGCGACCATAACGACGATCTTGATCATCTGTAGAGCCTCTTTCTTCAAATTCTCCACTTAAAGCTCTGATCTTATCTTCCATATCCTTTAGTTGTGTTGGATCTGGTTGATCTCTGTCAAAGAAATCATTAACCATATTTCGAGTAATTGAACTGTCTTCTTTACCTTTGAAAAGCTTCACTCCCTGATTTAACAGCTTTGTGCGTTCGACGAAACGTTTACTTTGAGGATCGTTATTGGCATCGGTGGTCATTTCATCTTTGGGGATTGTTTTCAAGTCGTCTTCTTTTTGTTTAAGATCAAAAAGTTCTTTATAGCCTTTATCACCAATAGTATCTCTTATGTTTTTTGCGAGTCTCACTCGATTTCTTAATCTTTTCAAGTCTTTGTACTTGTCTTCGGGGAATGCTTCTTCACTTACAAGACTTTCAAGTTCTTCTTTAATAATTTGTTGGAGTGTTTCTTTTGTGAGTTTCATATTTATTTTCCTAAAACTTCTTTAACATAATTGAGGACTTCTTTTAAATCGTCATAAGCATCAATCAGTTCCGCTTCAGCATCTTCATTCCTCATTTTATACATACCAGATTTAATTTGTTCTAGGGTATTGTCAAGTTCATCTTCTAAAATGCGATCAGCGATATCTCTGGAGTCATTAGAATACATACTACCGTATTCTTCTTTAATGATTTGTTGGAGTTTTTCTTTTGTGAGTTTCATATTATTGGCTACAACATTCCTTTTCGCACTGACAACAACCACAACAACAGCAGCAGTGCTTTGGATTAAATAAGTTAGATAGTCTGTGTAAAAAGTTCTTCATTGTAATACCCTCCTATTGGTATAAAAGTCTCTCTAAATAGTTCCCAAAAGAAAGTAATTCAGCATTTTCTTTTCGCTCTTTGTATGTTGCCTTGTCCATTTCACCGACATCATCAAATCCGGTCGTGTCGATCTTGTAGCATTCGATGCCATAGGACATAAAAAGATTTATTATTTTATCTTCTTTTGCTGCCGCATCAGCGTCCAAAGCAAAGTAAAGCGTGTCGCACTTCTCAACAATCGTTTGGAAAATATAACTATCTTCTTTTATTGTTGAGCCAAGAAGTGGGATTGCATTTCCAACTGCGACAGCATCAAAAACACCCTCGACGATTGTTATGTCTTTGTTCCAATCAAGATATAACTCATTGAAAATAAAATCTTTTTCTGCTGGAGGGTTGAGGTACTTAATCCAGTTATTATCATAGGAGCGAGAAATAAAATAAGTTAGTTCGCCATCCATATCAAAAGAAGGGACAACAATTCTGTTAGCATACTTTCCATCAGGACAATAACCCATCTTCCACCAAATGATCTGTTCTTCAGTTATTCCTCTGTTAGTGAGGTATTTTCGTGCTGGAATAGATAAAGGCGAGATGTGCTTGCCTGTTAAAGTAATAAATTCTTTTGGTAAATCTACTTCTATCTTTTGTATTTCTTTTTCTTGTTCAGAAAAATCAATAATGTTTGCTACTTTTTTCCAATCTTGTTTATCAGAATGAGAGCCATGAGAGCGCACAAGATAGAATATATTCTTACCGCTATAATCGCATATCCAGCACTTAAAAACATTTTTATCAAAATTAACCGAAAGTTTACGCTTGTGGTGTCCGCACTTTGGGCACTTATAAAGATACTCCTCATTGGACTTATAAGATCTACCCAAAAAATTATTTAAGATTTTTCTTTTTCTTTCAAGCACACAGCACCCGCTTTTGCAATAATTAATGAATCTGCTTCATCATAACAATGTGGTTTTGGTTTCCCAGTTCTTGTATATTCTACGCGAAAAACGGATTCATTGTCAAGCAAAAAGGATAACACCTGCTCTTTCGCTTTTACTCCTTTTTTTATGCTAATTCCACACTTTTTTCGGGCAGAGATGGCGGGTATGTACTCCGGCTTGATTCCAAACTCTTCATAGCAAAACCAAGATACAATTCCATTAATCTTAGTTAATGTTGAGATTGTGTGAGAAGAAGAGCGACCCATCATAAACATATTGAGAGCAGGCTCAATAAAAATATGATCTATGGGGTAATCCAGTTCACTTAATTTATTCTTAATAAAATGCGCTTTGTCATAAAAGTCTGTGAACTTATTTTTGTTTCTTGTGTCCCAGTGACCTATTTCGATAACTTTTCCATCAAAGTCAACAATAGAATAGCCAGTTATAGAAGTTGAAATGTCTAAACCTAAAATCAATTAACTTTATCTAAATCACTAATGCTCTGAAGAGAAACACCATCGATCATCCTTACTCTTGGTTTTAACACAGTTTCAAGATATTTTTTAAGGCTTTGTCCATGTTTTAAAACAATTCTTATTAAAAACTCTCCTGTGTAGGTTGATTCGGATGTTGAAATTTCTCTTTCACGACGGATTGTAGTAACATTTGGGATGGCGCGGATAAACCCAAGTGCTTCTGTGCGATCAATATCTCCTGATTGACGAATATTTAATGTGATATATCCCTTGTATTCATCAAGAACTTCTTTTTCTTTTGATTCATTAAGTCTTTGGATTTTGATCTTCACACTCATAAATAGTTTTTATCCTTTTAGAAATCCAATTTTAACTTAAATGTGAGATCATCTGAATTTCTTTTTCTAATTGGCTTTGCCATTTTTGCGACTGCGATAAGATTTTTGTTTTCGTCATAAATTCCAACGCTGTTAATATATACGGTCTTTTCAAAAGATGCAGAAGGCGCAGAGTAAGATGCTGATGAAATATTTTTAATTCTTAAATCAGAACTTTCGACAAACTGATTTGATCCTGAATAATTTACTAAACAATTTATATCTGAGTTATACTCAAGAGATGTCGGATTATTTGAATAATTTATCTCTCCTTTGGGAGCGCTCGCAAACATCGTCATTGTTGGAACATAGTTAGTTCCACTTAGTAACATTTCAAAAGATGAGCCAGTTATATTACTTACTGCTCCACCCGAAACGTCTGTTATTCCAAAGTCATACCATCTTGGTTTTCTAAGAGTTGTAGAACCATCTGTGGATGGGTCTGGGAGTTGTGCTTCTAGACCGTCGAGATCCCAACTTCCCGTTAGCAGCAAAATACCTTGATTATAAAGAACAACACCAGCAACGGAGCCACTATCAGCATTTGAGGAAGATACAACCTGTCTTAGTTCTCCATTTTGTCTATTATCTCTTAGTTCACCCATCAAAGTTCCGGTCATATAATACTTTAATGATACAGAGCCTTTTTTTATTGAAGAGCCATAAAAAATAGATGGTATGTCGATCATGCGAAGGGTTTGGGTTGATTTGTCCCATATACGATTAGATAAGTTAGAGGTATAAGCATATTGTGGGCTTAAAACAAGATAATTGCTCAATGTATTCTTTAGTGCATTAATTTTTCTATTTGCTTGTGTACCCCTGTTTGATAAATAAAAGTCGTTTGATATCGATGCTGATAAAGGGTAAGAGCCTGAAACCGTATCTCCAAACATATAGTCCGAATTAAAAGATGTAGTAGTTATAGTTTTAAATGAGGTTAAAGATCCATCCTTCGTTACAAATGGATATATAAGATTATTACTTCCAGATAGCCGATCAATATTTAACTCATATAAGCTAATATGCCCTGGTTGTGTGTTCCCTATCGAGTCTGTAAAGCTACCACTTATTTTATTATGGTTGTTATAGAAAACATTTCCATTATAAATGTTAAACTTTATTGAAGGAAAAGATTTAACTCTATTATTTAAAATATCCTTATCTTTAAACTTGTAATAAGTCATTTAACATAAATAGTTTTTACTAATAATCTAATCTAACTCTGACAGTCATATCATTAGAAGGGGTTTTTTTAATTGGCTCACTTAGTTTTGCCACTGCCAATAATTCATTATCTGCTGAGTATAGACCAACTGTTGTAAAATAAGAAACAGGTTGATCTGTCTCTGTATTTTTAACTCTTATTTTGCTACCTGTTAGGTAAGTTGGGTTTGAGCTATAATTAAAATCATTGTATTTTATTCTGCAAAAATGAATAGTGGAATTAAGTTCTGTTGTGTTTTGATACGAAATATCTTGAATTCTATGTCGTAAAGCATCACACGAAGCTGAGATTGCAGAACCAGTTAAAACAGCGTTAAAGTCCTCGCCCGAGGAATTCATCTGAACATCTGTGCTTACAACCCCAACACTACTTGACGTGAAAATAGAACCAGAAAGAACCGCAACGCCAGCCTGATAAAACAAGAGTCCACACGCTGGTTCACCTACAGCTGCACCAACTGAACAACTTAAGATTCCATATTCTCCGGCAGGAGAATTTACCTTATATTGGTCACTTGCACTAACATCTTGAATGGTGATTGTACCATCAAATGGATCAGCGTAAGATCCAGTTCCAATTTTCATTGAAAAAGAACCTTTTTTAATTTCGTCTTTTGAAAGTAGTCTTGAGAAATTAACAAAAATGCACTCACTTAACTTTGTTCCACCATCGGTGATATTCCCGTCTTCATCAAATTTTCTGATCGATCCGGTTGTATCATATCCTACAAGAACTTGAGCCATTTGATTATAAAGATTAATCTTTTTAACATTTTGATTATTAGAGCTATTAGCGATGTCTGAATCGCTAGAATAGCCAACTGTTAGATCGTAAATGTGATTTGCAGAAGAAGATAAGAAAGGATAATCGTATACAGACTGAAACATTCCATGAGAATAGTTTTTAATGTTATTGTCGCTATATGTTCCCGACGCGATGGTTCCAGTAAGTGGTATTTGCTCGTGAAGTAAAGTTTGAGTAGAAACTATATCTTCGTCTGTATTAAAAGGTTTGTAAGTTGTTGCCATTTGTGTTTTCCTCTATTGTTTTTTAACAAATCGTACCGGTATATCTACTTTGTATCCCGTTGTTAGTCCCATTACTGTAATATTAGTATCAATAAATCTACAATTTACTGTCGATGCGCCGACTACCGATAAACCTGAGCCTCCAAGTTGCGTAAATAAGAAATTGCTAGTTTGTAAGTTTGTGGAAGCCAAGAGTTTAAAATTAAAGAAAGTGCCTCTTGCACCTTGTAGTGGAGTTGGAACATCGCCTGTGCCAATGTCTCCAACCATAACTGCTCCGTTGGTTGAACCATTTTGTGTAAAAATATAAGTTGCAATATTGTCGTCATCTACAAAAGATTTTTGTTTTGAGTTACCTTGAACATCTACAATGCTGCCAAATCTGTTGTCCATGAGAACCATATATTGTGTTTCTACGAGAGAACTATCAAGAGTATCTCCAGGTGGAATCGCATTATTATCAATGCCCTGATCTGTTCTTATGCTTGCGGCTCCGACATTACCGGGCGCAAACCCATTTAAAATTCCAGAAGGGGCTTCTGATGTTGCTGACGCCACAACCAAACCTGGAGAAGTTTGCGTTCCAACCGTGTTTTGATCCACGGCGACAATCCAAGTACCAGAGCTATGCTTTTTATATGCTTGCTCTGATTCATTTGGGATAATAACAGGAAGGTAGAGAAGCGATTCATTGTTATACGAAACTAATCTTGATTTCATCGAAGAGTCATCGTTTGTGAAAGCCTCGAATACCGGGGTTTGCATTATTTCTAAATCTTGTCTTGCAGTAGATGCAGTTAAATCAAAATTTGAATAATCAATTTCATCATCACCTAATGAAAATTTTACAATTCTGAATGATCCATCCCCTTTTGCTAATCTTGCTCGACCTGAATCGGTCAATACAGCGTCTAATATAATATCTCCACTGTTATCTAAAAAACCCATATTGTTCTCCTATCTTCATATAAATAGTGTTGATTTTCTTTTAACTTATGTTATTAACGTCCTTTTCGTCTATTATAACTTTGTTTGTCTTAAAATTAACATTAAGATCTACTTTTTTACCTGATTTTTTCGATGTAAGGCGTATTTTGAATGTCTTTCCCCATAAGGGATTTTCTTCATCACCGAGTATTATTTTCTTTTCGGGATTTTGTTGTTCGTCTTCAAGCTGACTGAACCAGTCCGCATTAAACTGATTATTTTGATCAATGATGCCTGACGCCTTTTCGTTCAATAAGGTTTGTTGAAAGTTCGGTCTAATCCTTAAATATTTTTTAAGCTTTTTGGTTGCGGACTGAGCTGGCAATTTCTCTGGCATAAAACTGATGATGTTAGTTAATAAAAATGGACTTGCACCATCATAAGATATTTCAACTTCATA
>Ga0209645_1001509_pt1 | contig 11627 bp, 6 predicted proteins | sample ETNvirenome_6_30_FD_184070 | JGI IMG/M metagenome (GOLD analysis project Ga0209645, IMG submission 184070) | Marine viral communities from the Pacific Ocean - ETNP_6_30 (SPAdes) (version 2) | ecosystem: Environmental > Aquatic > Marine > Oceanic | place: Pacific Ocean | collected 2013-06-19
TGTGATGTTATTATCATCTCACCTGGATATGGATACAAGGCTACTGATAAAGTTATCATTAATCCATCCAATGGTGCTGAGGCAGAGTTAGTTGTTGATAAGTTTGGAAGAATTTCTGATGTAGTTATTACCAAAGGTGGTGAAGGTTTCCAAGTTGTTCCAGAGGTCACTATTGATAGTGAGACAGGAAAAAATGCTGAGTTGTTAGGAAAACTTTGTATAGATAGAGTAAGTGATATTACTCTTGTGGATCAAGAAAAGGTAGTACAAGTCATTGATTGTGTAGGTAAGTTTTAATGTCAGAAAAAATCAATTACGAGACACAAAGGTTGGGGACAAAGGATGGTGAGATAAAGTTTGGTCATATCTCTCATGACCAACAAATTTATTCTTGTTATATTAATAACTATTGGGCCAGTGATTCACATTATATTGCTTTGGTTCAGACTGGTGAGTCAGACTGGCAATCCAGTAGTACCCTTTGTAGATCCACAGGTCAATTCTCAGTACAGGCAGGAGACAAAGCAAAGAATGGCACACCATCTATTCATTTGGATGCCAAAAGTGGAGATGTCATTATCCAAGCTGACAGTGGAAGAATCAAACTCATAGCAAGAGATCTTGAATTTATTGCTTCTGGTGGTGATGGCACCAAAGGGAACATTAGGATGAAAGCAAATGAAAAGATTCATCTTGATGCAGGTGATGAGGTATACATTCATTCAAAGGTCACTTGTAGAATGGTCTCTGAAAAAACAGTAGAAGTTGTGGGTAAAGGTGTATGTAATTTGGTTGGTAATTCACTTGATTTGTCATCAGGTTCTGATCATGGTGCAGCATCAAGAGGAAAGGTAAGGAAAGGTGGTTCAGAAGTGGACACAAGATTTGCAGGTGATTTATTGGGAGGTATGGCATAATGTCAACATCAGGTGATTTTCATGTAGGTGGTCTGTTTGAAGTAGGTGAGATCAAAGCAGAACAATTTGGTAGAGATGCTGCTAAATGTAGGGGTTCTGCTGCCATAGAAGGACCACAGATGGTGGGTGACCCAACTCAATTTGCTGTCCCAGTTTATGAGAGAGCAAGTTTGATGGCAGGTCAAACTTCTAATCCTGATGTGGCAACATCACCAATGCAGCCACCCTTTTATGCATTCTTTGCTACTACATTTGCTAGGATTAAAAGTTTTCTTAAAGTTGATACCCTATTGACAGTTAAGATTATTAAGAGTAAAGTAATATATACTGAAGTGTTGATGGCAAAGATTAAAAACTTTGCTATTCCACATCCCACTCAACCAAACACCAATCTTGTTTATGCTTGTCTGGAAGGACCAGAAAATGCAGTATATGTAAGAGGTGTATTGAAAAATAATGACACAATTGAATTACCAGAAGTCTGGAAGCACATTGTGTCACCCAACTCAATCACAGTATCACTCACACCTGTTGGTGCAGATCAGGGATTGGTTGTAAAAAGAGTATCAAAGAATCAAGTAGTGGTTCAGGCAAGACCTGGACTTCCTATTCATTGTCATTATCATATCTTTGCAGAAAGAATTGACGTAGAAAAATTACAAACAGAGGTAGCATTATGAGTGGATGGAGATCATTATTCCCTGGCGCAGAAGAAGGTGTAGAGGGTTCACTTCCATTTAGATTTGAGAACTTTGGAACCTTTGCTGGTCCACAGGATAGTTCAACTAACTATGATTATGATAAGGCAAGTCAAGAAAATGTTTGGCATACTGCTGTCCCAGGAGATGGATATGCCTTTAAGAATAGTGACCTTGGAGCATATCTTTACAATAATGAATTGAACTATGTTGGATTCCATTGTGATGGTGTATCCACAGCACAGATGACACTGGAACATTGTGCCACAGAACAAATTCCTGTGTTCACAGTCAAAGCAGACCTTACCAACTTGGAAGGGTCATTGTTGAATGTTATCTGTCCAGAGGGTATCACTTGCACTGGACCTATTGTTGCAAAGGGTGATGTCACAACCAATGGATCTTTTAGGCAGAATGGTGCCTCTACATTGAATGGTTCTGTCACAGTGTCAGGAGTTGGTGATTTGGTGCAAGCATTTGCACAAAAACTTGACAAATCAAGTAAAGGATTTGATATCAAGCATCCTAATAAGGAGGGACATAGACTCAGACACATCTGTGTGGAGGGTCCAGAGGATGGTCCAATCTATGTGAGAGGTAAGTTAGAAGGTAATCTTCTTCAACTTCCTGATTATTGGGATGAATTAATTGATAAAGAAAGCATCAGTGTTCACCTTACTCCAATTGGTGTGCATCAAGAACTCTTTGTGGAAAAAATTGAGTGGGGTAAGAATGTATATGTTAAGAATGCTAATGGTGGTCCAGTAAAATGCTACTACCAAGTATGGGCTGCTAGACAGTTTGAAGAAAAACTTCAGGTTGAATATGAAGGTGAAACACCTGCTGATTACCCAGGAGATAACTCACACTTCTCAATCGCTGGATATGACTATGATAGGAGACAAGACTGATGGGATTTGCTGTAACAACATATGATAGAGGACCAATTGGTATCCTCTCTGCTGGTATTGTATCACTAGACCAGACATTAAATATTCCAAGCAACAGAACTTCTGTTGAGATTAGTGAGGATAGATATAATTTGTTCCTTGACCCTTGTGTTAAGATTGACAAGAATATCCTATCAAAGTTTGTTGACCCAATCAATGCATTAAAGGCTGAAATTGTTGACAATGGTAAGAAGAGTGTTTGGACTGCCAATCAGAAATTATATAGTTCATCATCTGATGCTATTACTGCGCTGACCAGTCTTTATGGCAATCAGGCACCACAGGATGGACTTCTCTCAAAGAGGGAAGTTATTACTGTATTGAATTATCCAGGAACACCAGCAAGTGGAGTACCACCTGCAAATATCCCTGCAAATCCTCCATCAGTTAGTAAAAGTATTGGTGCAGCAGTATCACAATTTACTAATTCCTCAGAAGGAGAAGCAGCAGCTAGTGGCACACTTTACTTTGATTGCTCTTTGTCAGCAGGTGTAGCTGGTAGAATTATTGTAAGAGATGTAGATGGAGATTTTGTAACTGGAACAGCTGCAAGTGCTGTTTCTGCTGCTGGTACTGTGTTTATTGATGGAGTTGCTACTTATCCCACTAGTATTGAATACTTTGCCTTAGGGGAGATTTATGAAGACATTGATGTGATGACTGCATATCCCAATCTTGAACCACCTAACCCTGCAAATGATGATATCTTTGGTGATGATTATAATGTGATTGTAAAAAGTGACAATGCTGGAACTGGATTTGGAAATACATTCTTTATCAATGGTCTTTCTACATCACCATCACAACCCACTCCTATCTTTGGTGAGTTTGTTGGAGGTTTGAATACAAATCCAACAAAACTAGGTGAGGTGTTAACTTTTGATACATCATCAGCATCATCAAATGCATCAGAAATTGCTGCTGATAGAGAAGCAGTAAAGATTCTTAGATATGGTGACCCATCAAACCCTGAGAGTGTGGGTGTCTCATCATACAATGGTGCTGCTGTAATTGTTAAGAAGAAGAAGCAAAATTACGCTGTCAATACTTGGTCAGGAAAGAGAAGTATCCAAGACATGTCTGATAGAAAGAATGACCTTCTGACAGCAATTAGGATTTTAGAGGATACCAACTTCCAATCTTAGAACTGGCACTCTGCCCTTGACTCTGCCCCCCCTCTGCCCTATACTAAGGAGGTAAGCAAAACACCTATGACATCATCCTATCAACCTGAAGATTATTATGTGGACAATGACGATGATGATTATCTGACTAGGGTTGTTGTGGACACCTGTTCACGCAAGTTCTACTTGTATTCCAGTGGTGGTGACACTAGGGAGGTAGATTGTGATGATGTGGATGAGTTCATGAATGTCTTGGAACTTGTGAGAGCTGTGGTCCATGATGACCAGGTTGTGTACTGTGAACCCTTAGTTAAGACCTGATATATTATTTCACTTTTCAATTACATAAACTTGGGAAAAAAATTCCCAGGTTTTTTTACCCCCTTTAGATTTTTCGTATGCGCCCAGAGACCAGAAAATCAATGGAAATGCTATTTTGTGCAAAATGGAATTTGCCAAAAGCAGCAAAAAATGCTAATCTTACCAATAAAGAGATGAAAATCACATTTAATGAATATTGTGAATTTCATCCTCCCACATGGGAGTTGGAAATTGATGGGAGTGTGGCGGAATAGGTAGACGCACCAGACTTAAAATCTGTTGTCATTTGATGACGTGAGAGTTCAAGTCTCTCCACTCCCATACTAAATAAGGTGCCCTTGTGGCAGTAATACACTACAAACACCTTATATGTATCCAACACCAAACAAATACGACAAAATCTACACCAAATCTAGAAACCCATACAAAAAGAATATTCCAGTAGAAACCCTTATTGATGAGAAATACAATCAATTAAGATTATATTTTAGATGTGAGAGTTCATTCTTTAATAAGACTATGAAAGTCAATCTTTGGTTCTCAAAACATGCTCAGGAGTGGAGATGGACATTATCTTGTGATGAAGACCCCAAACTCCAAGAAAGTGGTGGTCAAGAAAATTTAAGGAAGGCAATGGAAGATATTGCTAATACGATAGAATATTTAAAGGTTACTAAATAACCAGGTGTGAAGGAAGAGCGCTGGGAGGGGTCTAACCCTCCCTTTTTTTGCGGATAAATAAGTCATAATAGAAAGTCTGCGTAGAGAAATGCCCCTAGCACGTCTTGATAATTTCCTGAAGAATGTAAGAGGAAATATCCTTTATGTTAGTCCCAATGACCTTGATTCAACTGATGCTATTGAGAATCAGGGGAATTCAATGGCGAGACCCTTTAAAACAATTCAAAGGGCATTAGTTGAGGCAGCAAGATTCTCATATCAGAAGGGTCTGGATAATGACAGGTTTGGCAAAACAACCATCCTTTTGATGCCTGGTGACCACTTAATTGACAATAGACCAGGTTTCATTCCACTTACAGGGTCTAATTTTCTCACTAGGTCTGGTTTAGAGACTAGTGATTTTAGTACGTTTGACTCCACAACAAACTTTGACATTGAATCACCAGACAATGCCTTATATAAGTTAAACAGTGTGCATGGTGGTGTTATTATCCCCAGAGGTACGTCTTTGGTTGGATATGATTTGAGAAAAACCAAGGTTAGACCACTATATGTACCTGACCCTGAAAACTCAGGAATTGATAGAACTTCTATTTTCAGAGTAACTGGTGGTTGCTATTTCTGGCAGATGACCTTTTTTGATGGTCAACCCAATGGATTAGTATATAAGAATTACACTCCTTCTCAGTTTGTTCCTAATTTCTCACACCATAAGGTAACTTGTTTTGAGTATGCTGATGGAGTCAATAATGTTTACTTAAATGACTCCTTTAACATAAACAGGCAGTTTGATAGAACTGACCTTGAAATGTATTATGAAAAGGTTGGTTTAGCATATGGACCTGCCAGTGGTAGAACAATTGAACCCAATTTCCCCAATTCTGGTCTTGATATCCAACCCAAAATTGATGAATATAGAATTGTTGGACCAAAAGCTGGTAGTGTAGGCATTTCAACCATCTTTGCTGGTGATGGTGGTTCAAACCCAAGTGAGACAATTACTGTTCAACTTGGAGCAGGTGCTGGTAATGTTCAGGGCATTGAGGGTCTGCAAGTAGACACAATGTTCCAAGTGAATGACTGTGCTGATTCCAGATATAATGGTCAGTTTGTTGTTGATAGTATTAATAAGGTAGATTCTGTCACTGGTAGAGTTCTTGAATTTACATATCAAGTGCCAGATATCCCACTAGATGCACTTGAAAATCCACCATCAGCATCAATTTCACTTGATACTGATACAGTTAAGTCTGCTTCACCATATATCTTCAATATCTCCTTGAGATCAGTTTATGGTATGTGTGGTATGCACGCTGATGGATCTAAGGCATCAGGATTCAAATCTATGGTTGTGGCACAGTTTACTGGTGTCTCACTTCAAAAAGATGACCAAGCATTCATCAAATACAATAATGGCACATTTACAAGAGGAACACCTAACCTCCATAGTGATGGTGATGCCAAGTATCACCCAGATTATTACAGTTTCCATATTAAGGCATCAAATGATGCTGTAATTCAGATTGTATCTGTGTTTGCTATTGGTTATGCTCAGCAATTTATTACAGAGTCTGGTGGTGACTTCTCAGTTACCAACTCTAACTCCAACTTTGGTGAAATTGCTCTTAACTCAATAAGTTACAGAGACCAAGCATTTGAGAAAGATGATGTTGGTTACATTACACACATTATTCCTCCACAAGAGATTACAACCACTGACTTTAACCTTGAATATGATGCTATTGATGTAACTAAGACCCTATCTGTTGCTGCTGGTGCTGCTACCACAAGTAAGTTATTCCTGGCAAATCAGACCAATGCAGATGATGCCCCAAGAACACTGGTTCAGGGTTATAGAATTGGTTCTGCTGCCAATGATAACATCAATGTAGGTATTTCATCAGATGTCACTGGTGTGAAAGAGTATGCTGCTAGGATTGTAATGCCTAACAGCACTTCTACAAGTAAGAAGGAGTTTGAGATTGGTAGAGTTGGAACTGCTAATAGTATTTCCAGTGATATCATTACATTGACCTCAAATCATACACTTGTCAATGGTGAGACTATCAGATTCATCTCTGATGATGCTAGACTGCCTGATGGGTTGGAAAATAATAAGGTATATTTTGCCATCACAGATGGTCTGAATGCTGACCAACTTAAAGTGGCAGCATCATTCTCTGAAGCATCTGCTTTACAACAAATCACATTGAATAATCTTGGTGGCACCATCAGGATTCAGAGTAGAGTCAGTGATAAGATTGTTGGTGATTTGGGTCACCCAATTCAGTATGATACTACTAATGAGCAGTGGTTTATCAATGTAGCTGAAAACAATGCTCTCTACTCAGCAATTAAAGGTATTGGATCTGGCATTGTAGGTGATTCTACTTCAAGAACATTCATCACAAGAAAAGCAGACTCCAGACCACTTGGTGATAAACTTTACAAGTTTAGATATGTAATTCCTGCTGGTGCTGGTATTTCATCTGCCAGACAACCTCTCACATCATATATTCTTGAAGAGTCAAATACTGTTATTGGATCAACTAATGCTGAGGTAGCATTACAATACAGTCCTTCCTCTCAGACAATGGGCAACCAATCTGAAATGAGGAATTTCAGATTCATCAAGAATGCTGTAACTGATGGTACATTTAACTACTTCACCAGTGAAGTCCCTCATGGTCTTACACTTGGTTCAGAAGTTAGAATTAATCAGGTAACTAGTACAGTTAATACAACTGGTATTGCCAATTCTGGTTATAACCAGAAATATACAGTTGTATCTGTTCCTAAGTCTGACCAGTTTGTTGTACAAACAGGTGTTGCAAACCCAGGAACATTCACTAACAATACATCACAAAGAAATACAAGTCTGCCTAACTTCAACAGAGTCAAGGCACCCAATAACTATTTCATCTATGATATTGACACTATCAAAGAGTATAACACAGGTGTTCAGGATGGTGTTTACTATCTGACCATTGTTGACTCCACAAACACTCCTAAGATTGCTCCTTACACTGACAGAAACAAGTTTGCTTTCCCACAACCAATTAAGGACTTGTTCCCTCAATATGATAGAGACAATCCTAACTCCAACCCTGATGCTGCTGTTGCATATGCATCATCTAAGGTTCTGGGTAATGTAGAGATTGACGATCCTAAGCACTCCCTCACTAGATTTGTTGCTTCTCAGGGTCAGGTTGACCTTGCTGTTGGTTTTGGTATCACCAATATTGTATCCAACTCTGCTGGTACTGCCCATACTATCTTTACCAAGACTGAGCATGGTCTGAATAGAATCACAAAACTGTCTATTAATGGAACCAGTAGCAGAGGTTATGGCAACAATACTGGTAGTAATGAGAGTCTTTATAATGCCTCGCTGATTGACTTGGGTGGTAATAGTAAAGGTGTTGATGCTAGTGCTAGAATTACAGTGAATGCCACTGGTCAAATCACTGATATTGAGTTGATGAACCCAGGTACAAATTATTCTCCTGGTGACACACTTACTGTGACTGGTGTATCTACATTTGCTCCTTTTGTTCCAGCAACTGTCACAGTTGACAATATCCTTAATAATGTTGGTGACACTATTAGAGTTGAGAATATTGCATCCTTTGCTAGAAAGGAATACAATAAACTGTATGAGATTACTGGAATTACAACACAAAAGCAAATTGAAGTAACATCAATTGGTGGAACTATCACTAATCCATCATTCACTGGTATTGGTGCCACTGTTACTGACCTTTCCTTTGGAACCCTTACAGGCACAAGTCTCTCAGTTGATAATTCTAAATTTGTTTATAACAACACTGTTGGTATTGCTACCATCACCACAACAACTAATCATGGTTTCAGAGCAAATAACCAGATTACCATTGATGGTTCAGCAGAGTCACTTTACAATGGAGACTTCATTGTAAAACAGATTGTTGGTCTGACTACATTTACTGTTGACATTGGTAAGAGTGCAACATCACCCACTATTAGTGGCACTGTAAAAGCATACACACCTGGTCTTATCCCTCAACCTGGTATTATCAACCTGTTTGATGAAAACTTTGGTGGTAGAGTCCTTAATGTTTATGATAATCTGACAGCACAATTGTCTAGTCAAGTTGCTACCCTCTCCTCAGATGAGATTAATATTGCTAACTTAGCAACCTTAGACTTTAAGATTGGTGATTATGTAAGAATTGATGATGAGATTATGAGAATTAAGACCACAGTTACATCTAACCCTGTTAAGGTGTTCAGAGGACTGATGGGAACTAAAACAGCAACTCACATCTCTGGTTCTGTTGTCAAGAGAGTTCTGGTTGAACCACTTGAACTGAGAAGACCCTCCATCATCAGAGCATCAGGTCATACATTTGAATATCTTGGATATGGACCTGGTAACTACTCAACTGCCCTGCCTGAGAAGCAGACGTCACAGTTAACCACAAAGCAGCAGTTAGCAGCACAGTCATTTAATAGTGCTGGTGGTATCACAGTATTCACTGGTATGAATGACAGAGGTGACTTCTTTGTTGGTAACAAGAAGATTTCCTCTAACACTGGTAAGGAAGAGGTGTTTGATACACCAATTCCAACAGTCACTGGTGAAGATATCTTCTCTGTTGGTACTGACACTGGTATTGATATCATCAACCCTGCTGAAATTACTGTATCCAGATCTATCAAGGTTGAAGGTGGTAACACTGGTAATCTCCTGTCTCAGTTTGATGGTCCTGTACTCTTTAACAAGAAGATTACTTCTACCTCATCAGAGGGTATTGAGGCAAACCATGTATTCATTCAGGGTGATGCCACTGTTTCAAGAAAGTATTCAGTTGGTATTGCTACTCCAACCACAGCAGGTACAGCAGGTGATGTTGTATGGAAAGCACAACCAGAGGAAGGTGGTAATTGGGGTTGGGTATATACCACTGACAATGATTGGTATCCATTTGGTAATATCAGTATTGATAAAACCAATCAAATCTACATCTTTGATAGTGTAGGTGTTGCTACTACCTCACCTGGCACCAACACATTCCAAGTTGGTTCAGGAACATCATTAGTATCAATTGATGGTTCTGGTGGTGTTGGTATTGGAACCACTGCTAATGGATTTGACATTAGAACCAATGGTAAGGGAATTTATGTTGGCAATTCTGGTACATTCTTTGGTGATGGTTCTGGACTGACTAATCTTGCAAATGACAGTCTTTTCCAAGGTGTAGCAGCAGGACTTGGTACTGGTATCTTCCCACAAGCGGGTTTGACTGTTGGTATTGACACCACAGAGTTTGATAGTGAATACTCATTGCTTCTGGGTTCACCTGGAACTGGAAAGACTAACCTTTATGTTAATAACCAGTCAAGATTTATCTCAACAGTAGCAATTGAGGGTAATGTTAATATTGATGGCAAACTTAGTGTAACTAATTTTGATATTGCCTCAGCATCATCCAACATGACAGTTGGTGTTCTGACTGCTACTAACATCAATATTGGTGTGGGTGGTACTATTCTTACCACTACTGCTAATGGTGTTGGTATTGGTTCCACACAACCAACCACTGCTCTTGATGTTACTGAACCTGCAAGAATTCAGAGCACATATGAACTTCCAAACAATGTAACCAGTAGTTCTAACACTGTTACTCTGCAAGTGAACAAAAATAATGTATTCTTGCTTCTGACCACAGAAAATGTCAGTAAGTTTGTACTGAGTGGATTACCAGCTAATTCAGCAGCATCCTTTACAATAAGGATCATGCAAAATCCCACATCAGCAAAAACAGTTGCAATTGATACCTTTGAGACAACAGGAGGAACTAGTATACCAGTCTATTGGCCTGGTGGTGTAGTACCAACTGTAACTAATGCAATTAATGTTGTTGACATTTACTCCTTCATTACATTTGATGGTGGCAATTCACTGTATGGTGTTGTTGGAGGACAGAACTTCTCATGAGCACTGGCATTCCTTTTTTCAGAAAAATTCAAACAGATTTTGACCTTAATGGTCCAACTCTCAGTATGCAGAGTCAACCTGTTGGAACTTCTTGTAGTGTTGCATCTGGAATTGCAACTTTCATTGGTATAGGAACTGCCATCTATCCTCCTGGTCAAGCTGGAAGGAATACAAATACTGGCACAGTCACTCATCAATGGTATAAAGTGAGTCCTGCAATTGCACAGGTCAAACTTTTACCAAATGTTCCAATACCAGATGAATATCTGACACAATTGACAGACAGTGTTAATTTTGTAGGAACAGCAACAACAACTTTAACATTAAAGGGACTGACTAGTCCCACAGACAATGGTGGTCAATATCTTGTTAGAATTGGTTATGCTCCAAATGATTTATCTCCCAATGCTATCAATGAACCATTTGATTCCAGCATTGCTACTGTGGCAGTGCAACCAACACTCAGCATTGATACTCAACCAACAGATGTGACTGTTGTTGAAGGAAATGATGCAACTTTTAGTGTTGCTGCAACAAAATCAGACCCTTCTTTTAATATTGAAGGTGTAGCACCTTCATCTTTACAATATCAGTGGGTATTAGATGATGTAGATTTGGTTGATGGCACTGTTGTAGGAACTGGTGTAGTATCAGGTTCTCAATCTGACACATTAACTATTAGTAGATCAGATGCTGCATTATACAGAGTCTATTGTAAGGTTTCTGATTTAGATTCAAATCCAGGCATTGTAACATCATCAATCGCTAAACTAGATGTTAGTGTTGGCAGAGCTTTATTAAAATTTGAAAGATATTCTCAAGGGGTGGTGACTGTTGAGTCAGAAGAAAGAGATATTGCAAAAATGGGTGGAATGTCATTTAGAGCAGATGTAAATAGAAATGCAAGAATTATTGCTGTATGGGCACCTGAGGAAGATGTAGAAGTAAAAGTTAAA
>Ga0209645_1001510_pt1 | contig 11624 bp, 18 predicted proteins | sample ETNvirenome_6_30_FD_184070 | JGI IMG/M metagenome (GOLD analysis project Ga0209645, IMG submission 184070) | Marine viral communities from the Pacific Ocean - ETNP_6_30 (SPAdes) (version 2) | ecosystem: Environmental > Aquatic > Marine > Oceanic | place: Pacific Ocean | collected 2013-06-19
TTATCACCTGACACCTGTTGTAAGTTAGGCTGTGATGCAGTCATCCTGCCGGTAACAGTTCCTTGTGGATTAACCATGCCGTGAATCTTACCATCACGACTATGCTTAGCACGCTTGATCCAATCAGATACTTGACCTTGCAACTTAGTGATGTCAAAATATTTGATTAGGGTTCTTGCTTCAGGAAACTTTAGTTCACGAAGTACCGCCTCGTCTACCTTAGGATTACCTTTCTCGGTAACGGGTGGTTGCCATCCATACTTGTCGCCAAGTCTTTGTGCAATTTGTTTTCGTGAACCCGGATTAAAGATCGTTACTTTATCCTTGAGTCGCCGCCCTGTCTTGTCGGACCAGCGTTCTTCAACCAGAGGAGGGAACGATTGCCTCATTTCGTCTTCAATAGAAATCTTATTGTATTGTAACTCTTCTTCCAAATCGTATGCAGCGTTAAGATCAAAGCAAAACCCATTAACAATTTGGTCAGAAATAATCCTTGTGACCTCGTGCTCCAACCATACAGACTTGTCATTCTTTTCTACCCATTCTTTCTGAGCTTCATAGATTTTGTGAGATACTTCTACATCTTGAATACAATACTCAAGCATCTCATCTGAGTATTCTTCCCAGCCACCTTGGTAATCTTGTTTAAGACAGCCAAGAGATTTACCCCAACACTCAAGCGAGTTACCACCCAAGGGGTGATCGCCTCGTTCGGGATACATCATTCTGGAGATAATGAGAGTATCTTGTTGCTTAGTTTGAATAGGCCCATAGAAGCGACTGAGAACAGGTACGTCATATACCGTAATATTGTGGCCAATAATACAATCGGCGTTGCGCAAACGAACAACACCCAATCTAATATCATCACCAGTATAGGTTTCAATTTCATTTGTATCAATATCCTTAATAACAAGGCAGTGAACCTGAGTTACCTCAGGTATCACTTGCCCTTTTGAGTTTAAATTAATTTCGTTTAAGCCGTTGGCTTCAATGTCAAATACGAGTCGGTTCATAAGACTCTCCTTTCGTTAGAAACTTACATTGCCTGCATCGGACTCCCGATACTCGACTTCCTCCAATCGTCCAATGTTACGGTCGTAGTACAATGCTGTAGCTACGCCACACTTACCAGTCAATCGGTTCTTCAATACACGCACAGTGGTAGTATTAGATACCACACTGTCGGGGTCTTGACGGTTACGTTCAAGAGCAATGACGGTGTTGGGTACAGAAGACAGCGAACCAGAGCCACGCAAGTCTTGCATGGTAATACGCTCACCTTCCTCGAATGCCTTACCGTTCTTCACAAGTTGTGAGACAATGTGAATGTGAACGCCAGTGCGAGATACCAGTGATCTTAGTTCTTTCATAAGATTGTCAATAAGCAAACGCTCGTTGTCATTCATAGAACCAAGCATACCAGTTGCTGCTGCCGTGATGTGGTCAAGGACAACAACCTCAACACCCAACGACACAGCCATAAACTCAAGACGTTGTACTAAGTTCTCGATACCATTGTTGCCAAGGTGATCGTAGATATAGAATCCAGTACGCTTCAGTTTATCCAATGCGTCATGATACTCCGCATCTTGGAACGTGTCAAGCTCCGCAACCTCAGGAATATCCTGTCCCTCTTCAATCCGCAGTTGATTCATCAATCGTTCTGCACGAATAGATCGCACAGGTTTGTTGATAATCAAAGAAATAATATCTTCAATAGTTTCTTTAGGTGACTCCTCTAGCATGATAGCACCACACTTGCGTCCTCGTTTGAGATGATCCCAAATGATTTCACGAATGATAGTAGACTTGCCAGAGCCAGTACCAGAAGACCACAGTGTAATCTCACCTGACCGTTGACCAATCAAGAATGAATTCATCTTAGACCAAGGGTATGAGAACACATTAATCTCAGCATCTTCATTCAAATCAATACCAGAAACATGAAGGATCTCATCAGGCGAATACACCTGAGCTTCCCACACAGCATTGGTAATTGCTTTCGATTGTCCATTCTTAAGACACTCGTTAGCATCCTTGTAAGGCAGCGATGCAATCTTACACTTGCCCGGAGGCAAAGCTTCCGCAACCTTCTTGGCTGCTGTTCTACCAACTTCATCTTGATCAAACATCAAGACAACTTCTTCATAAGAAGTAACAAACTCCCAGTTATCCTTGATTGCTTTCACAGATCCTTGAGCACCAGATGGGAGAGAGACAACAGGCCAAGTGCCACCCATAGCTTGGCACGCAGTCATAGCATCGACTTCACCCTCAGTAATGACAAGTCGCTTGCCACCCTGAGACTTCCACAGCCACTGTCCCCAAAGAGGTGCCTTGCTTGCCCGACCAACCCATTTGAATTGTTTGTCAGGACCACGCAGCTTCTGAGCTACAAGCTCACCATCCTTGTAGAAGTTAGCAATCTCTACATCTTTACCATTGATATTTGTTTGTTGGTATTCAAACTTGCGAGTCATGTCCTCGCCAATACCACGATGAGCCAATGGTTTACAAGAACCATTGTATGGTTTCCAATCATCGTTTATAGTTTCTGTTTCTTCCATAGGTATGTATCCTTTATTAGACCCTTCCCAATAACCACAAGAGAAACAATACTTGTGTCCATCATCATAGACAGCAAGATTGTCTCCCTTCAAGTCACGACCCTGCCCCCTACATTGGGGACAGGGCTCGTGATGAGTAAATGTACTCATACTTATTCCTTTCGATTTCTCCTACCAAAACCGGCAAGCCCAAGCATAGCAAGAGCACCGGGGGCAGGAATAGCATTTCCTGCAAACTGAGTACCGATGGTCGTGAAAAAATCATAGGAGCCCTCATCTGCATTGAAGAGGACTGCTTGTTGATATTCCCACCCGTAAGCTTCATCAGTAACATAACTGTAGCTAACGGTTTCACCGGGGTTTACTTCTACATTCCAAGTGATCGTGTCATCAATAACAAGATCAAAGATGGCAATGTCAGACGTTGCATCATTAGAGAATGTGTAAACAAACAGCTCTGAGTTTGCTTCTTCATCTAAGAAGTAAGAAGCGACAAAGCTACCCGTCCATTGATAATCTTCTGATACATCACCCACATAGGTCTGCTCAGTATAGTCTGGTCCCGCAAGACCAGCCAACAATAATTCTAATAACATATAATCTCCTTAAAATTTGCCGACGAACGCTCTTGGCAAGACTCGAACTTGCAACCTACTGCTTAGAAGGCAGTTGCTCTATCCAATTGAGCTACAAAAGCTAATAGCTCCACCGGGATTCGAACCCGGACTGGATGGATTTTAAGTCCACTGCCTCTGCCGTTGGGCTATGGAGCCTGCGAGTTAGCTGTCTCGCTTGTGCTCTGCCCATGCGACAAAGACCTGTTCAACACACGCAATCGTTGGCATGGCAAACTGTCTATTAATCCAGTTATCATTATGATCTTGTCCATCAATCTTTACAAGATAACCATTAGCAATCTTGTTAATATAAAGATCGTTGTCAACAGTACCAAACTGAGACAAGAAAACAGCTGCTTGATTTACGCAGTCTTCAACACCGCACTTAGTTCCATTACAATCACTCATTATTATATTCTCCTACACCTAGAGTAAAGTATCCTTCACCACTCTCTAGGTTTGACCATTGTTTTACAGCGTAAAGTTCTATTACTTGTGAGTCATCTACCCACAGCTTGCCATTCATGGCATCGAATATAGCCTTTACAAAATTATCAATATCAGCCTTAGGTCCAAGCAACTTGGTTGTCTTAGGCTTTGCAATATACAACTCTAAATCCACCTTCAGAGGTCCGGTCAATGGTTCCCACTCTGGTCCAAGTACATCAAGTACTAAGGGTCCTGCGTTCTTTCGGAACTCCTTATAGGGACCGGCGAAGTAGGCCCCGTGCTTTGACACACGGGGTCTACTTGCCGCAACAGGACTAATGGGAAAGGACCATTCCATTAGAAGGGGATATCGTTATCGTCGTTAGACGGTACAGTTTCCTCTTGAGCCTCGGCTTTGTAGCCTTCGGTTGCAGAGAAACCTGAGCCACCAGAACTGGCAGCACTATTCTTCTCAATGATTTGAACACCATTCAAGAAGAAGGACATAGAGTTATCACGGGAGATGACGAATGGCTTGAGCCGAAGCCGCACCTTGTCTCCTCCCATAGGAACTTCAGTGGTGGGGTTAGTGTCTGAGTCGACACAGGGGAAGGCAACCTTCTTCTCCATACCTTCTGGTGGATTAGTGTACAAGGTGGATTTAACCTTGATAAACTTCTTGCCTTCCTTCTCCGAAAGTCCATTGACCTTCGCAGCACCAGCATCTTTAGCGATCTTCTGAAGCTGATCTTTCAGCTGATCGTCAACGATAACAGTAATGTTGTGATGCCCGGGAGCACCAAACTTATCGTCGGCACGATGCAGATGCGCCCATTGAACTTCCAAAGTTTCAGTGTTAAATGGTTGAATCTTTTCCATTATTACCTCAATTCTTTCTGCCAGCTTTGTGCTGACCATATTTATTTTTGTGTTGTCGTCTGGTACGTCCAGACTTTCTCATCTTTGCTACAACACGTTCATCAGTTTGTTTCGCCATGTAAACCTTTCATAGCCTTGTTGAATTCTTCTTCAGATATTTTACCAAAAGCAAGCTTCCATCGCAAGTCTTCTTCCTCAGAAGATATATTTTTATTTCGTGGAGCTGAACCCTTACCATTAATATCATTCATATTAGTGGGTTTCCACTTATCTTTATTACTTCTACCGAATTTTACATCACGATCTTTATAGCTACGGCTATTATTTTTAAACCATTTTTCTCTTAGATTATCACGCAATGCCATTACATAGGTTCCCAGTACGCATACTCACCATCAATAACAACACCACATCCGATGATTGGCTTAGCATTATATCGTCTACCATACTGCATAGCCAGTGTATTATGATCTACACCCGACCCTACATTCATGCCAAAGATCTTACATGTTTCATTCTGGTACCAAGACACGCCTGCTAACGAGTGTGTATGTCCTTGAACATACGAGTTAAAGTTATCCATCGCATTGTTTAGTGCAGCATACTTGCCGCCTCTACCACAATCACCATGACGATAAATAACATTATCAATTACATGGGTATCATATCTCTTATGCCAAACCCACTTAGGAGTTTGCCACAAATAATTATAATCAATCAAACATTCCTCAGGCAGACCAATAGTAGTCATCTGTCTACGAGGTAAGTCATCATGATTACCAGTCATCACGGTACATTCAGGGAATGCACGATACAATAAGCTTACTTGGTCCAGTGCTTTATGATATTCACTGGTAGCATTAGGCATGCTAGGAAGCTTTTCATGGTATGAGATACTGGCCCAGTCAACTACATCACCAATGTGGACCACAGTATCACAATCCCATGTCTCTTGTACATCTTTCAGGAAATCCACATACCCCTCCTTCATGGCGGGGCAGTGGGTATCACCGATTACGAGTACTCTTGCCATTGCAAAATCTCCGTTTGAAATCATCCTTCCATTGATCTGCATAGGAAGGCATTTCTACCATACGTTCTGAGCCCTCAATGTACTCAGCTGAAATGAATTGACCATTCTCATCAGCGTTGTGCTTGTATCGACAAGCTTCAGCTGTCCGGGTGGCATACAGATCAACCAACCCATCCAGATGCAATTGCTGAAGAGCATTCAACTCTTCCTTATTATAGTGCTTGGCTTCAAGAATGTCAAACCATTCTCCCTTTCGCCAAAACTTTGTAGCTGGCTTGTTAGCTACCGAATTCAAAGCCTTCTTCTTCATTATCATTCTCCATTGGGAACATTACATTCAAGTTCATATTAGATTCTTTAGAGATACCTGCTTCTACAAACGAGACAAACATGTTCTCCATAAAAATTTTTGCGAATTTTTCTGAGGGAAACTCCAACGTTAGCGATGCCTTGTCCAAGGCTGCTAGTTTAGTTGCTGTTTTAATTCCTTCTTCCATATCCCCTTCTGATGAAACCATAATATGTGTCATTAGAATTCCTTTCTTGTCCTTTCTAAATTGTTTATTTCAATTACCATACCCTTGGGTATCTTAGTAATTCCTCCAACTTGGTTATACCCCACGTTATCAGTAATAGCATAATGACTATCGGTGATAGCACAGAGATAACCAATAGACTTAATAGTAGGTAGCTCACCATCAATATAATTAACAGCGTCCTCTTTATCCACCCAACCGGGACCACCACAAGTTTCTGCATCATGCCACCATATCTCCACCATCTCATGAAAAGAAGTATCGGGAGTCCAAGACTCTTGAGATGTCCATTGTCTTTCTGTCTGGGACATCAGGGAGCGTGACCCCTGTTGTTGCCTCGACGCATCGTTTAAATATTTCAAGTTGATTCTCCTTGTGCATTTTTAAAAACTCTTCTCTAATTAATCCATTCATAATATCTACATCAGTTGCAGGACAGCCAAAGGAATCGTGTATCATACTAAACTTTACAATACCAGAGTCTACCATACGTTTGATAGTGCAGAACATGTGAGAAGCATCCAGTGAATGTATATAATTTGGCGGAATACCTAGCATAGCTTTATCTTTATGCACATTTTTTGATACGTTCCAGAAGATTAACTCCTTGTGATTAAACAAAGAGGCTAACGACCTGCGTTTTTTGATCTCATAGTATGCATGCACCACCTTAAATCCAGATGGCACGGTATATTCTAGATGAAAGCCAGCATCTCCGACAATCTCAGCACACTCTTTGAGCCATTCCTTGCCTTGATTGGGCAGCTCCAGTGCCTCACCCAGTCCGCTCTGTATAGCACGAGCCAGCTCAACGATAGCTCCGCCTTGTCTATCCCTAGATACCCAATCAACATGCCCCTCAATCTTAATATATTTCTGAATACCGTAAAAGGTAAGACCGTATGCGTCACACATAGTAGGTCTTTTGGTTACAGCACGATCAATACCATCTGACCAATGGTTTAAGAACTCATTACACCACCCATTACCATCTTCCTTTTTACAATACATTGTAGTTTTATCTGCAATATATTGATATAAGTCTTGTGGTTCTTGGTTAGGTAGAACATTTGTCAGCTCAGCAATTGTTTCATCGCCCATGATAGCAGACCAATGTTGTGATCCATTACATGCACCGTCCATTTGTATAGGCAGTTGCGTCATACCATCAGTGCGGAACAATTCAAACACAGCAGCTAAACGTTGGAACGATGGATTCTTTTTCTTTTTATTAGAAACCCAATCTCTATTACTATAGGGATCTTCATAAATAGCACGGAGCATATCCATATTACTATCTACCCACTCAACTCTCTCGTCAAATGAAATCTTATCTTGGTCAAACAAGTTAGCAACATGTACCTTCAACCAATACATCCCACGTTCAGTTTGTTTAACAGGCTCAGCAAAATGAATCAATGCCCTATCATAATCAGAACTCTGATGAGACAGTAACTCACATGTGGTGTAGCATCTACCCCTAAAGTCTAGAGTCATGACATGATAGAAGAAATCATTTTGTTGTAGTTTTTTAGCAAGAGCTAGACGAACTAGCATACGAGCTCTAGCCTGCTCTTGCTTGAACCACTCACCATAAGACTCTTCTCTACGCTGGCACCACTTTGCTTGCTCCTCTTTAGTTGCGTCTTCGGGGTACGGTATGCTGAAGACGAACTCATCAAAGTCATACGCAGGGAGATTGGCGAGCCTTGAGTTTGCTTTAAACAGATTCTCCATCACCTCTAGAACCTGTGAGTTTACAGACCATTCAGTTTTCTGCATGGCGTTCAACCCATCTAATACAAACTGTGAGGGTTCAGAATGTTTTTGTTTAATATTTTTATTTTCTACATACTCTGATACATAACGATGCACTACATCCTTACGAATCCAGTGATGAATGTAACCACCGGATGCATTCAGTTGGTGATCAATAGGTGGTGTAATCATTGGTCGATACACAAGCATAGAACTTTCCATTAACTTGTGCTGCTCGTTAAGGTACATCAGGATGTGTGGATTAAACTCTACATGCAGGGCATGTGTCCAGCCTTTACCACGACGCTTAGCTTTTTTTGTTGTCTGAATAATACCTGATGCTTCTGCAATCCGTAACATGTGATGACCGAAATCATCTTTCTGTTTCAATGTCATGTCTGGTATCTGTCCTACCTTAGTAGCAAAAGCAACACACCTTTTCTCTGACCAGTTCTTAATAAACTTAGATTGCTTACGCCAGAATTCCATATTATTTTCTTTAGCATTTTGATATGCAATAATATTAATAGCATCTTTTGAAATCATTCTGACTACATGCTGTGCCAGTGGAGGTGATGGCACATAGTCTTGATCTGTTCTGAATGCAGCAGAGTTTAACCACAGCCTCATGACAGATCGTAGCGTGATGTCTGCCATCTTGTGAGCACCTAAGGCAAACAAGGGGTACACCCAAGAAGGACACTTGGGATTCTCTGCAATCTTATTGATCCACTCTTGATAAGCTGGCGCTAAATCAGAAACAAAATCATCTAACAACTTCTGTTCTGGTATACCTTCATCGGGAGCACGGTCGTACTCTCGCCAATACTTTTGTTGTGAATTAAGAAGAGTCTCCTCTTCCAATGTAGATTGAATAGCTAACTTTTTTTGTTGTTCTTCGTAGGAAAGTTTATCCCAAAGCATGCATGCTCCTTATGTAAAAGAAAAAGAATACTACCCAGTTTCCTGAGTAGCATTCATAGGGGGGTTACAAAAGTTCGAGGGTGTTCTCAAAGATCTTACTCTTAAGTGAACCCGAAGTTCCGAACATGTTTGTATGCAGTCGATTCTCTCGACGTTGTGCATCGGTACGACCACGCGTTGGCATGGTGTGCTCGACGAAGTAGGTAATAGAGTTGAACGCATTCCACAGGTTATTACCCGCAACGTTAGCTTCAATCTCAAATCTATTCTCCCACTTCAAAGTGGTTTCAATCATCTTCTTTACATCACGATCAGCAGAATCATCGTTGATCTGAGTAAAGTATTTGTTGTACATCAGAGAGTAGTAATCTCTCAACGTGTCACGAGTCATGCCTTGATTAGAAAGGCATAGAACCTTGCGTTCAAAGACACGGCTATCTTGCTTGGCTGCAGCGATAGCATCGTACAGGTCAGCAAGCTTGTCTTCCATGTTACCCTTGTGGGCAATACGGTAGGCGTTAGCTTGAGCCATAGCAACACGCAAGGTGTTAGCACAGACAACACGAATAGCAGTTGGAATAGCATTGAATGCCATCAAACCATCGTGTCCGTTGGCAAGCAACAGATACTCATTGGTTACATCATCAGTGTGCTGTGTAGAAAACTCATTGAACTTAATCAAGAAGTAAGTACGAGCACCGTTGCGAAGACTACCAGCAGTCTCTACCTTGGTATCATTACCAGCCACGGCGTAAGCCAGCTCGGCTACGTCGATGTTCTGGATACGTTTGTAGTTGGTACCAACCCAACCAAGCACATCACCAGTATCCTCACGGATGTTGGCTACTTTTTCAGATGTGACGGCAGTACGCTCAACACCGTCACGCATATAGTGACAGCCAATGCTGTGCGAAGGAATGACTCGCCAATCCAATCCAGCAAGTCTAAGCGCATCGTAAGGACTAGGGGCATCAGCAACAACAGTCCCCAGACCGTGCCAAGCAGAACCGCCAGCGTACATAGCCGAATCATTTTCATACATTTCATGCACGATTAGTTTCCTCGTCTTTCAGTTTGTCCAAGTGTGGTTTAAGATACGGGAAAAGATACTTGGCAAATCTTTCCATGTCTTCATCATTCATCATCCAGTCTTCAATGACTGACATACACTCATCACGAATGTCATCATCCTCTGGAATAGCAAGATCAATATAATTCATTATTGTCCTCTATATTATAAGGGTTATAGTCTAGCCTGTCAACTTCTTCTTGAAAGATAATATCACTTTCATCTACATCATTAGGATCATACTCATGTGTATCATCTTCAAGATCATACCAGTCATCATTAGGTAGGGTACACATTATACTTCCTTTCAAGTTAAGGTTGTGTTAATTAATTTATTTTTTACCAGAATGTATTACGCTGAACATAAATAGCAGTGAACCCGCTCGGTAAATCTTCACGATTTTTCTTTGCCCGATCTTCACACTTATCCAGCTCAGCCTCCGTAAGAAGCAGGTGTTTAATTTTACCCACCTCATCAACGCAGGTAGCGTAGTAATACACTTTGTTAGCAGATTGGTGAGCATTCTTATTCTCAACTTTCATTCATTATCTCCATGATTGTGTTGCATCTTGTCCCAGTGTTCTTCTTCTAGCATTTGATACGATTCATAGTGGTATTGCAAACGATCAATTAAATAAGGGATATCAATAGCACGCACTTTAGGTACGTCTTCTTCTCCCCGACAGAATCGAAAGTCATCACATGAGCCATGCTTGACAGTTGATTCATCCAGCGTAAGGTAGTGCCAGCTTCTCATTCTGGCAACCACCCTGCAATTTGCATGCCGGGTTCCTTGTAGAACCATTCATTGAACTCAATGTCCCAGTCACGCTCTTCAATGATCTCTACAATCTTGTCGTAGATCTCGTAGGGTGGACCCCATGGGGTATCATAGTTACCGTCAAGGTGCATCCACTCTTTGTCATTCCACTCTTCTGTGTATACAGTAAGAGCATAATCAGTCATATCCCACTTGCAACCCCAAGCATCACGTTGAGCTTGGATTTGATTCCAATTGGTATCATCTTGCTCATACTCAGCGACAGGTGAGATCTTTTCATATAAGAAACGATAGCGAGTTGGCTCGCTTGGATCTTGTTCACAAAATTCAGCGAGGAAGTCTTCCATATCAGACTTACCACCACTCATACTTACTTCATTCATACACCAGTTAGGCATTTGTTCTCCATCTGCACAGTAGACTGCACGGTTAGTTGGCATTATTAGTTCCTGTTCTTTGTTCATGTCATGTTGCATGTTAATATCAAGCCATTGATCAGGTGTGATATCCTCATAATTATACAACATGCTTAGCATCTTCCCAATAAATATGCTTGATCTCACTGTCATAAGAATCCCAATGTTCGTCATCTGCATGTTCCCAAGCAATATCTACATCACCTGCTTGAATTCTTGCAAGAAGTTCATCTTTATCTTTACAGTTAAGTTTGTCAAGAGTTTCTTGTGTGAATGTAAACTGTACAGTCTCATAGTATTGAGAAGTTACTTCAACTTCAATCGTAAATGTATCGGACATTAAAAGTCTCCATCATTTCATAGTCCATAAAAGTATCATAACCAAGCTGATCACCAGCTCCGAATATGGTGGCAGGTTCATTAAACTTAGGCTGCCCGTATTCGCGTTGCGTTGAGCAGCCAAAGAGAAAAAGCAATAACAATCTACTCCCCATCACTTTGTCGGAACCTTTCGTTACAAGCATCAGCCTCTGATTTTTCAACAAGACCATGGGCCAAAAGAATAGCGTGGAATCTATCCACTGTCTCTTTAATATCTATATCGTCATAAG
>Ga0209645_1001511_pt1 | contig 11622 bp, 10 predicted proteins | sample ETNvirenome_6_30_FD_184070 | JGI IMG/M metagenome (GOLD analysis project Ga0209645, IMG submission 184070) | Marine viral communities from the Pacific Ocean - ETNP_6_30 (SPAdes) (version 2) | ecosystem: Environmental > Aquatic > Marine > Oceanic | place: Pacific Ocean | collected 2013-06-19
AGGCCCCTACTAGACAGAGATATTTTTCTGTTCTTCAGTATAGAAGCTACTGGGATGATGAAAAAAGGAGAGCCATGAGGATTGTATCCCTTGCAGATCGTCCTGTAACCATACAGTATAATATTAATATTTGGACTAAGTATATGGAAGACATGGACCAGCTTTCTCAGCAGGTTAGAGCAGAGTTCAATCCATCTATTCAACTGAATACTAATTTTAGTAAAGATAGTAAGGTATTTCTCTCTGCTGAAACAAATAACTATAGTTTTTCGGTTGCAGATAAAGAAGATAGAATCATTAGAAAGACTTTTGTTGTGTCTGTGGAAACGTATATAAAGAATCCTGACTATTTGATAACCTCCTCTGGAAAAATTGAAGAGTTTAATCTGGATACAGAATTGTCGAAGTAGCATTTTTTTTGCGCTCTTTGCGTTTAAATTTACTAAATACAAATAGAGGTAATTATGAAATCCGTAACAAACGATAGTTTACAGAGACTCGAAATCTACTTAACAACCAATCAGGGCATTAAGAGAATGTGGCTTAATACCAGGGAAACAATGGTTGTTCCTTCTAGCTTTCTTAGCTCACAAGTGCATAACTTGTCAGAGAGAAGAATGCTAACGATCAGAAACGCTTAGGAGATAAAAAATGGTTAATTTTGTGAGCCCAGGTGTGTATGTCATTGAAAAAGACATCAGTGATTACACCCCTTCAATCAATCCTACCGTAGTAGGTATAGTAGGTTTTGCTACTAAAGGTCCAGGTAATAAGCCTACTCTTATTACTAGCGCCGAAAATTTAAAGAAAACTTTTGGTGAACCTCAAGAAACACTTGCAGGGCAAGGTCTTGAAGGTGCATTAGAAATTCTTAAAGATTGCAATCAAGTATACTATGTTCGTGCGGTGGACACTGCCACATCAGCAGATGCAAGCACCGTCGTTCGAATGGGGTCTGCTCCTGCAATTGGCGTTTCGGCTGGAGCGTTTGGTGTTACTAGTAGTATTTACCTTAAGGTTAAGATTACAGACAACAACGGGACCGTGCCTTCAGAGTTCTTAACTCCTAGATCCTATAGTGTTCCCGCTGGACTTACTGTTGGAGGCGCTGCGGCGACCTCTCAGGCTGCGGCTATGAAGTCGGTGCTCGGAGGTGATTTACAAGCGGATAAAGTTGGCTCGTATTTCAATGAGCATGACACTGACCTTACAGGTAGAACAGTAGGAATGTTAGGTAACTTCATAGTTGGAAACTACGCTGGGTCTGGTGCTACATTAAGTGTTTCTGCTTACTCTAGCAGTGATTTTGATGCAGCAAAAGGAACCCGAGTTCTTCTTGCTTTAGATGGTAGTGGAAACCCCTCGGCTTGTACCGCTGCTGGGTTACCCAACGCAGATAGAACTGATGATTTACCTTATAGACACGCTTTGGTGTCATCACTAACAGTAAAAGGATTTACTTTTGTTGATGCTTCTGCAACTTCTGGTTTAGGTTATAAGGTCGAATCACTACATCCTGGAACGGGTTACAACACTTCAACCAATGCAGATGGTGCAACCTTGGGTATTCAAGCTCAGGTTACTCCTCTAGGAAACAGAGATGCTATATTTAATGTCCTCTCTCAAGGTGCTCAAGAAGAGAATAGGGTTGTATCTCTAGTCGGTTCTGGCGCTTACATTGAAGATCAAGTTAATACTGGAGACACTGAAAGCGTAAATGGCTTTAAGTCCCAGTTTATTAAAGGGAATCTCTTTGCGGACAACGCAATTTTCTCTGATAATAAACTCGATTACTATCAATCATACACATCTAGTTTAGGTGCAGGTAAGTTTATCCACATGGTGGGTGGCGCTCCTTCAGCCGCAATTAATGAGACTTTGAATTACCAGAGTTTCTTAGGCACTGGTGTCAATGCATCAGCAGCATCACCTAGATTTGTTAAGCTAATCGAAGGAACTCGAAATATGTTTAACGGTGCTAATGGAGATGGAAATGGTAATACCACCCAGGAAGCTACTGCTCTTATTGGTGTTACAGCACCTACGAGGACTGGAATGCAAGCTCTTGATGACGAACTAGCGCCTGTTACTATTGCCTGTGTTCCTGGAATTACAGATCAAGATGTACAAAATGGGTTAGTTTCCCTTGCTGAATCCAAAGGTAACTTCCTAGCTGTTTTAGGAACACCTATTGGAATTGGTCAACCTCAAGATGCGATTCAATTCGCCAATGGGACCTCCCCCTATAGAAGTGCTGCTCTAAACAGTTCATACGCTGCTCTCTATTATCCCGCAGTTAAAAAGTTACAAGTGGAGTTTGGTAAAGATATGTGGTTTGATCCAGCTATCTTCGGTGTTAAGGTTATGGCAAAAACTGATACTATTGCTGATGTTTGGTTTGCTCCTGCTGGATTACAGAGAGGTAGGTTAAGTGTCACCGATGTTGAAGTTGATCTAAACCAAGGAGACCGTGATAGTCTTTATGGAAACGGCAATTGCATTAACCCCATTACTAATTTTGGGGCTGACGGAGTTGTTATTTTTGGACAAAGAACTACTCAGAGGCAGCCCACTGCACTTGATAGAATCAACGTAAGACGCTTAATGATTTATATTAAACGCCTTGTCGAGGCTTCAACAAAGAGATTTATCTTTGAGCCTAACGATCCTCTCACACAAGAAAGAATCACCAACTTGTTAACTCCTGCCTTTGCTGATATTCAGCAGAGAAGAGGTATAACATCTTTTAGGGTTATTTGTGATGAGACAGTAAATACTCCAGAGAGAGTTGATAGGAATGAGCTTTGGTGCAAGGTCCTAATTAAGCCTACAAAGGCTGCTGAGATGCTAGTCTTTGAATTAAATGTAACTAATCAAGCAACATCTTTCTAAGATCTAAAAGGAAATAAATTATGGCAGACACAAATTACTTTACAAATAATGATCTCACTCAACGTGACATCATTGAAAATGGAAATACTACTCCTATGATTAGTACTCAACTGGATTCAGTTCGTGCATACCAGTGGGAAGTTGATTTTATTGGTCCCGATGTGGACAATATTGTTAACAATAACCCTGCTGGAATAACGAAAGTATTCACTTTAGGTGCAAAACAAGTTAATGGTATTGGTGCTAGAGTTGAAGATATCGAGGTTAACAGGGTCAATGACAAGGTTTACTTCCCTGGAAGACCTAGCATGGAAGAGTGTACTATTACCTTTGATAACCTCCAAGGAGCAAGACTTGATAAACTTCTTTATGAGATGTTCGGTAAAACTTATGATCCAAGGACTGGTACTGTAGGGGTGGCTGGTGGAGCACCTCCTCTTCTGTCAACTGGAGGCACTTCTAAATTTGAAATCAGAGTTAAGCAGCTTGATGGTCAAGGACAAATTATTAATATCGTGAGACTCTTTGGAGCCTACATGAAGAGTATTGTTCATGGTGAGTACAACTATTCTACAAACGATTTCCATACTATCGAATGTAAGTTTAGGTATGATAATTTCGTCAATACTTATGATGCAACAGGTGAAGTAAGCACAACACCCGTTTAGTATAAGCATTGAAAAAACAAAAACCCGACTCGTTTTTGCGGGTTGGGTTTATTTTTTAGCTATGATATAATATGGACTACTTTACCGATTTACTTGAAAGTTACTCACGCCTAAAACAGCGTAAGCTTGTACTCTTAGAGAAGGAAGGGAAAGAGAAGCCCGATAAAATAATACAGGAGTATACTCCTGAGCAGGTTCTAACGGCTGCTTTAGGAACCCCTGTCTCCACAGAACTTGTAGACATTCCTGGCCTGATCACAAGGGACAAGGATGGTAATGAAAAGGCGGCGCAGGGTTATCAGAAAGCAGCAGCAGAGGGTCAGATGCATGGAGAGGTCGTTGCTGCTAATGCTACTGCTAGGGGTAATAATGCAACAGTTGTTAACGCTGACGGGACCGCTAACGAACCTCATTTTACTACATGGTTCGAAAGAAACTTTGCAGGGAAAGAAGCTATCCAACAAACAGATGGGACAGGGTTAGAGGCTGCCCTAAGCCGTGTAGGTGAATCTTTAGGTCCCATTCTTTCTGACTCAGGTGTAGATGACTCAATACAAGCTACCATTTTTGCTCAAGTCAGAAATATGGTAGGACTAGCAAGTGATTTGGTTATTTCAGCTAGAGACAAGGGGGTGAAGCAACCATGGGCTGGATGGAAAGCTGGAAAAGAGGAAGGCACAGGTAGGTATGTAGGCAGAGGGGAAGACAACTCTGATGACCCTGAGATGACTAGAAGTGTAGGCTCTTACATTTCAGGAAGATCATCGAAAAGTATTGAGTTTCAGATAGCTCATGGAAAAACAGTTGAGTTTGCAGAAGATACGGGAGCGGTGTTTGATACTCTAGCAAAAGATCCTATGCTTATCGAAGGGGCTTTGGATTCCGTGCAAGCCTTTATGGAGTTAGGTAAAGCAGAGGTTGCAGACCGAGAGACAAAATGCGCTCAAATAGGTAAGAGAGTTAAGAGTAAGGGAGATCGTTTAGTTTTCTTCAGGAACGAAGATCCAAATCAGGGAATTGCTATAAAGAGAAGCGAGCTATTTAAATTCGTAGAAAGTCAAATTGAAGAGTCATGCCCTAAGGGAATCCAAGCCATACCACAAGGAGAATACACCCCTCAACAACTAAACGATATGCGTGGTAAGGGGATGGAGCAAGGTTCTATTGCTGTAGGTATACTTCCAAATATTCAAGCTCTTCCTGATGGGGAGCTTAAGGGTAGGCTTTCTTCTATTATGGGTAAGTTGCTACGCAGAGAGTTGTTAAAGGATGAAAGGAAGTTTAGTGCTGCATACAAACAATTGCAAGAGTCTAAGCCTGGAGATGTGGCCTTAAGCTTGAGAGCGTCTTTTGTTGTGGATGCTATAGAACAGCTAAAATTAGAAACGGATACTCCTGAAAAAGCAAGAGCGTTCCTACAAAGGTCTTTTGATATGGAAGCTCCTGTTGTGGCTGCTATTGGATCTAAGTTTACCTTTCCAGTAGGAAAAAAGACTGGGCTTGGTTATGCTGATGACCTAGAGTACACTTTCTTAGATGAAAACTCAGCTAACAACGCTGCTAAAACTATGAAACTTCAAGGTGACGCTGTGCATTCGGTTAAAGTTTCAGATTTGTTAAAAGAGCATGGTGAGTTAGGTTCGGTGTTCAAAGACCTATACTCCTTATCAGATGACGATTCCGTTTATCTGGTTGGAAGTGGACAAAAATCTTATTTCAAAGATGGGACATTGAAATTTGGAGAAACGACTCAGAGAAGCGGTGCTGTTATGGGTGCTTCTGACAACATTGCTCCAGGCTTTGAAGAGGTTACTATGAAGAGATTAGGTATTAACCAACAACAGCTTACTGAACTAAGACAATACCAAACAGAACTAGATCGAATGGATTCCACCTTAGATAGTATTCTCCCTGATGAGGGAACTGTGTCCACAGACTCCAAAGGCAATCAAACCCCAATAAATTCTCAAAATATAACAACCATGGTAAAGGATTACGCAAAAAAACTTAGTTTAAATTCTGATGTTAGGAGTAAGTTAACATCAATTATTCAAGACTACCAAGGAACTGTAACTAATTTAAACGGTCCAGATAACGCTATCCAAAGAACCGAATTAAAAAATGAACTCTCTAGAGTACTAACTGCATCAAAACAATTAAGCGATATGAATAATGAGGATGACACAGAGTTAGCTATGAGGGCTAGAAGAAATTTAGCTTACGCAGTACACATGACTGGTGGAGTTCTTCGTGATGGTATATTAAATAAAAAAGTATATGATGATAATACTGTTAGAGCAGGATCACATATGTCCTCATTAATAAATGCAACAAAAGGGTTATTAAGCATGGATCCAGGTCATAAGGTAAAAGGATCTAAGGGGATGATGAGTATTAATTTAATAGGTCCTAATGGTGAAGCTGTTTCATTCGGATCAGAAAGAACCAGAGAATCCTCAGGTAAAGCTGTAACTAGGAATACAGTTGATGTTAATCTTAAGGCACAGACCCAAGAGAATGGCGTAGGATTAGAAGAAAAAGTTGATATTTCTGATGCAGTAGAAGATAGCTTAATGGTAACCTTTTTAAAAGGTCAAGCCCAACTACTTGAAAAATTATTAGCTAATTCATGAACCACTTTTCTTCGTAGTCCTCTATAATATCTTTTAACTTATATATACTATAGGTTTTAGTAGTTAATGCTTCTTTAATATCTTTAAATATAGTAATAGAAGGTATTAATGTAGTAAACATATCTTTATAAGTTATTACTAATGTATCTTTTCTATCTTGTTTATATATTATCATAGGCACTTTTTTCATTTTCCTTGCATCCTTTTCGCATTGTTCAATGAACTGCCATATCTTTGAATTGTAATCTAGTAGGCTGTAAATTGTTTGATCATTGTATCCTTTTTTGCACTCAATACAAAACTTGAATTTTAGTGGTGTGATTAGATCCCCAGCGACTGTTATGTGTTCAGGAAGTTGGTGTGTTGTAGCAAAAGCCCCGCTCCCAGGCGTTCTATTGAACTCCTTGGTGTCAAACCTCTCGTTTAACATCTTGGCGATCTGACGCTCAAAAGCGCCCCCTTTTGCTTTACTGTTTACCCGCTTCTTTTTTTTCAAATTTTTTAAGTTAACTATATCCTTCATGTACTATTATACCTTGATTCGTTATGACTGAAAACCTTGTATTAAACTTTGACGAATGGAACATAAACCTTACCGACAGGACCAGAAACAGAATGAAACTTCAAATTAAATTAGGCAAAGACGAAGCGTTAGCTTTTAAGAACTTTATGGAGATGGTTAAACCTCCTGAGATTGCTGAATCAGACTTCCTGAAAGGGATTTTCAAGATCGGTGTTGAGACAATGGAGACAAAGCTCATGGAAGCTGTCCAACAACATGCTGAAGAGGAGGGCATTGATTTGTCTAACTCCCTTGACGTAGAGGAGTCCGCTGAACTAGACGCCGCTCAAGAGGAAATTATCGTGCCCGTTATGGGTGAGATGTCTAGCCTTGAGGACAAACCCGCTACAGAGAATACAGATGAACTACAGGCTGATTAAGCTTACAAAAGAGAACGATTTAAATCGTGAGCTACGCAAACAAAAGCAAGAGAGGGGAGAGCTTGCGATTCTTTTTGTCTCCCATTGGGATAAGTATAGCAGCGCACTAGTAAAGAAGCTAGAGAAGCGGTTCTCTTCCCCGAAACCTGGGGCCAAACCTCTTTATATTGTTGATAACTACAATATGCCACACTCTTTTGTTATATTTAAGAGTTTTGTTTTGCCTCAGCTTGTGACTATACGGAAGCATAAGGTCTTCTCGGAGGACTACTTGCCCTCCGTCTACAAATCGCTGGATTTAGAGTAGATCTTTTCTAAGCTCTGTGTAGATGTCAATCTTTTCTGCGTATTTTTTGTTTTTCGTATACATCAGTTTAAGATTGTTGAGTATAATAGTAGTGAAGTAATTGAATGCGTTTCCCATCTCAGGGTTAAAGTTTTTGAGTGTTTTTAGAATAAGTAAAAAGCACTCCTGCTTTGCATCATCTTCGTCTACTTTGAATGAGAATCCAGTTATGATATTTGATATAAGCATATCGAACATCCCAAAGAGTTCATCTTCGTGCTCTTTGGGATCCTGCTTGTAGAGAATGATTAACTTCTCAAACTCCTTATTGTTTATATAATGCTTATTGGTCACAACCTATTATAGATGAATAACTTACACTCAATGTACGCCCTTGATGAAGCAAATGATTTCTGCAAGGAGTGTTCTATACTATCTAAAACTAAACCACTGTACTGTGTAAATGATTATGATCATTTAAAGGCCTCTGACGTGCTTTTTTTATCAGATTCTATTAAATACAGGTTTGGTAAGTCCTATGCCTTTTCTAAGCAAGAGCGCGAAATTATTTCTGAAGTTTTTCCAGGTAGTAGTTACCAAACTGCGGCTTCTGTCAAATGCCCCTCTGTCAAGGAAGCCGATATGTCTCCAACAAATATGGAGGCGTGTAGGAATTTCCTTGAGGCTACAATAGATAAGGTAAAGCCGCGCTTGGTGTTTGCCTGTGGTAATTTAGCAATGAAGATGCTTATTAAGAAGAGTGGAATCACTAGCAAGCGAGGTAAATCTTATGAGTTTTCAACTGATGACGGGCATACTTGTATCGTTGTTCCTATTTTTCATCCTTACTCTGTGGTTAAGGAGCCTAGACATAGGATTCTCTTCGAAACGGATATCCGCAATGCGTATGAGAAATATGTACTTGGCAAAACGCACGAAGGGAAGCTCGAATACAAAGTATTAACTGAGATTCAAGAGGTCCGAGAACTCGCAGAAAGACTCAGAGATACTGATGAGACTTTAGCCATGGACATCGAAACCACAGGCCTTAACTTCCTTACGGACAAAATTCAAACTATTGCAATCTCATCAAGGGAAACCAATTGGGTCATACCGTGTGACCATAAAGACTCTCCATTTAAGACTGATGAGCCTGATTCAGCCTCAATGTGGGTTAATCTAAAGAGAATACTTGAGAACCCCCGCAACAAGAAAGTGTTTCATAATGCTAAGTTTGACCTCAAGTTCCTTTTGAGCTATGGTATCCACACAAAGAATGTATGGGACACTAAGATTATGCACCACCTTCTAGATGAGAACCTACCTAAGAGCTTGATGGATTTGGTTAAGCTCTACTTTCCTACCGAGCTTGAGAGTCTATAATGCTGACGATTAACAATCCTAGTAAGTTTGATTGGGCTAATATGTCTCTATCTGATTGCTGTGAGGGCAATGCGATGGACTCTTATTTTACCTTAAAGCTCTTTGACCTTGTAGAGGAGAAGTTGGGTGAGTTAGACGTTCTACCCTTCGTGACTAAGGTACTCCCTGATGCCTTGGGAGCTTTTGCTGATATGGAGCATGAAGGTTTGAATGTTTCCGAGCAGCGCCTCACTACCTTGGCGAAGGAACTAAAAGAGCTAACTTTAAATCGTGAAGATTCGTTGTATCATTTTGATCAGGTTCTTAAGACAGACAATTTATCTTCCAATAATGATTTGATTGACATCTTTTACCTTAGAGAAGGGTCATTTGAATTTTACCCTCCCGATAAAACCGCAAAGGGGTCTCCGTCTGTTTCGGCTCCTACCTTGAAGGTATTACTAGAACAGATCAACGAAGAGTTAGCAAAAAGATCATGAGCGCGAAATGGCAACACAGAGATGAAGGCAAAAAGATTAGCAAAAGTGTTATCAGAGCCAAGTCTACAGAGGAATTACAGAATGCATCTAAGTTTATCCAGGGGCTACTTGATCTGAGAAAGGCAGAGAAGCTACAAAAAACTTATATCCATGGAACTAGCAACGCTTTAGATTACAACGAGACTGATAAGCTTTATGTAGATTATAGGTTAGACGGGACAGCGACAGGTAGACTCTCTTGTGCTGCCTACAACGCCCAGAAGCCTATGGGAGTGTCTTTCCACACCTTACCAAGGGAAACAACCACAAACATTAGGAGTATGTTTGTGGCTCCGAAGGGCTCCGCTTTTATTACCGTGGACTACTCCGCAATGGAGTTGAGGGTATTGGCTCACATTGCAAAGGAAAGTAGTATGCAACATGCTTTCAATTCTGGAGCGGATCTGCACACATATACGGCTCGTCTCTTGTTTAATAAAAAGAACATAACAAAAGAGGAGCGTCAGATCGCTAAGACCGTCTCCTTTCTTATTGTATATGGAGGGGGGGCGTTTAATCTAGCCGAGACTATGCGTATTCCTATGGATAGGGCTGAGGGCATAATCAAGAATTACCAACGAGTATACCCAGGTATATTTCGTTACATGGAGCATGTAAATGAGTTTATCAAAGATAATGGGTTTGCTTATACTATATTCGGTCGTAGGCGGAATCTATGTGATGTTCGCAGCAAGGATCGTTCGGTCGTTAATAGAGCCTTAAGGCAAGGTCTAAATTTTACTATTCAAAGCTCTGCGTCTGACATTCTTCTTTGTGGTTTGATTGGCGTATCCAAAAGGTTAAAGATAGCTAATCTGGATGCCCGTGTAGTCGCAACGGTCCATGACAGCCTAGAGATTATTTCTTCTGAAAAAGATCTAGATAAGACAATAGAGATTGTCTATGATGAACTAGTTAATTATCCCCATCTACGAAACCTCTTTGGTATTAACTTTGATGTGCCTTTTGCGGTAGATTTAGAGGTAGGTCGATCTTTCGGGGATGGTCAGGATGTAGAAATTATAGATGGCAAGCCGACTAATATAGATCAGATACGAAACTATTTATGCGAACACTAATTTTAGGAGACATTCATGTATCCAACAAAGACTCTAAACTACGCGAAGCTCAAGAAAACTGCATTAGAAAAATTTATGATGATGTAAAACCCGATGAGGTAATTCAACTCGGTGATTTCTTAGATTTTCGTAAGCCTTCTCCAGAAGCTTTGCTCTCTGCTAAGAGAATGATTGATCATTGGAGCGTTAACTCAGATGTATATATTCTAAGGGGCAATCATTGCGCCAGCACAAAGGCCGACGATGGCTTGACAGCCATGAGTCTTTTCGATAAGCCTACCACTCAGGAAATTCTACCTTATTCCAGAAATAGAAGACACAAAGTAAAGGTTATAACTCATACTTGGTTTGACCACAGGACAAAAAGGGCCTTTATTCCGCACTATGAAAATGAAGAACGCATTAAAGAAAAATTGGCTTCAGTTCCTACAGGTTATACTGTATTTGGTCACTTTGGTTATTTCGGTTGTCTTAATTCCGTTGGTGACCATGATTTTGATATTAATATTAACTCTTTTAGCAATACTACTTTTTTGGGTCACATTCACAGACATAATCAACGAAAAGTTAAAGTTAACGGAACGGAAGAGCAGGTTATAATTTTAGGGACTCCATATACCACAAACTTTGGGGAGTCAGGGAATGAGCACTACTACGCATTGATAGAAGACGGTGAGATCAGTATTCATAAAATTGATCACGGTCCCAGGCATCTGTTACTTAAAAACAGTGAAGTTCCTACCAGCATAGATGTTATTAATGATGCTAATTATCATACTATTTTAAGAATTGTTCTGGATGCTGGGGAAACCCAAGCTGATTTGGATTTAGTAAAAGCTCACTCCGTAAATATTAAATACTCCCCAGCGTTCAATGAGGAGGTAATTTCAAATTACAAACCCAATAGAGATCTTTTTAGGTTGAATGATGTGGTCATCGAAGACTATATAAATTCAGCTAACGCATTGATAGAAAAGGACAAGCTAATGGAGGGGTATAACTTATTAAAGTATGAAGATTAAATCTATACAGATTCAAAATTTCTATTCTTTTGAGTCCACTACGGTAGAATTCGATCAGTTTAACAATCTGGTTCTTGTTAAAGGGCAAAATAAAGATGCAGGGGGGTCAAACGGCGCAGGGAAAAGTGCGTTCATAGAAGCCATTTATTTTGGACTAACAGGAAAAACTATAAGGAAAAGTACCGAAGATTCTATTGTA
>Ga0209645_1001512_pt1 | contig 11621 bp, 7 predicted proteins | sample ETNvirenome_6_30_FD_184070 | JGI IMG/M metagenome (GOLD analysis project Ga0209645, IMG submission 184070) | Marine viral communities from the Pacific Ocean - ETNP_6_30 (SPAdes) (version 2) | ecosystem: Environmental > Aquatic > Marine > Oceanic | place: Pacific Ocean | collected 2013-06-19
GATGAAGTTAAACGTGACATGGTTGCTGTAGATACTATAAAGAAAGCTGGAATGTCTGTTGACCAAGTACCAGACCATGTGACTAATGCATTAACAAAGGATTATAGTAAATTAATGAAAGCTTTAGATAAGAAGAAACAAGGAGGATTGGGTTAATGCCAAGAAGTGCTAGAGAAATAGATTTAGATCCTAGAACCTATGTTGGTTTGTCTTTTCCTTTACGAGCAGACAACAACAATAGTTTTGCTTTGACTAAAAATTCATTAGAACAATCTAGACACAATCTTAGAAATTTGTTGTTAACATATCCCGGTGAAAGACCTAGAAATACAGAGTTTGGATGTAGACTTAGAGAAGTGTGTTTTGAACCAATGGATGAAAAGTTACCACAAAAAGTTTCGGAAACAATTACACAAGCAGTAAATAAATTTTTACCATATATTACCATAATAGATATAGCTACTTTACAAAGTGAAGATAATGCTGAATCTGTTATTGTTACTATAAAATACTCTACCACATTAGATCCAGAGGTAAATCAATCTTTAACATTGGATACCATAGAGGGAACAGAAATTGATGGTAGTAGTACTGGAGGATATTAATGGCACGTACAAGTATAAAAAAAGATACAGTAAAATCTGTAAATTATTTGAATAAAGATTTTAGTGATTTTAAATCAAATCTTATAGAATTTGCTAAACAATATTTTCCAAACACATATAACGATTTCAATGAAGCATCACCTGGTATGATGTTTATTGAAATGGCTTCTTATGTTGGTGATGTTCTTTCTTATTATATCGATTCACAATTTAGAGAAACTCTTTTAGCATATGCTGAAGAAAAGAGAAACGTTTATAATATCGCACAATCTTTTGGATATAAACCAAAAACAACTTCACCAGCTGATGTTGTTCTTGATGTATTTCAAACAGTTCCAGCACTTAACGGTAAGCCAGATTTTAGATATGCTTTGACAATTGACGAAGGAACTCAAGTAAACGCAAGTTCAAATGGAACTACTTTTAGAACTTTAGAAGATGTTAACTTCAAATTCTCTAGTTCGTATGATACTAGAGAAGTAAACATTTTTGAAACTGATGCAGGTGAACCTACAAAATTTTTATTGAAGAAAAAAATAAAAGCAAGAAGTGGAGAAATAACTACAGAGTTTTTTGATTTTGGAACTGCAGAGAAATATCCACAAATTAGATTAGCAAATTCAGATGTAATTGAAATTATATCTTGTACTGATAGTGATGGTAATAAATGGTATGAAGTTGATTCCTTGGCAAGAGATACTGTATTCGAGGATATGGAAAATAACTCAGCAAATGATCCTTCATCTGTTGGAGATAGAGAAAAAGTAGGTTACATATTAAAATTAAAAAAAGTATCAAGAAGATTTACAACTTACATAAATGAAAATGACGAAACTGTTTTAAGATTCGGAGCTGGTATATCAGATAATCCTGATGAAGAAATTATCCCTAATCCTACAAACGTAGGTTCTAATTTACCAGGTAGTCCGTCTTACTTAACAACTGCTTTCGATCCTTCTAACTTTTTAAAGACAAGTACATTTGGTATGGCACCAGCAAACACAACATTGACCATAGAGTATTCACATGGTGGTGGTGTTGACGATAATGTAAGTATGGGTGATATTAATCAGTTGGGAGTAATAAGTTTTACTATTAATGATAATGGTCTTTCTACTACACTTGTACAAGAATCAAAAGATTCCGTTGCATTTAATAATCCTAAACCTGCAACTGGTGGTTCGTCTGGTGAGGCTGTTAGAGAAACACGAGAAAATGCATTAGCATATTTTCAAGCACAATCTAGAGCAGTAACTAAGGAAGACTATATTGTAAGAGCTTATTCTCTACCAGCTAAATATGGAACGGTTTCAAAAGTTCACATGTCTCAAGATGAACAACTAAGTAAAATTGGTATGGCTGAAACATTAGAACGTGAAATTACTAATTCAGATGTAGGTAAAAGTTTAAAAGATTTACAAGTTAATAATATTCCAAATCCATTAGCAATGAATATGTACACTCTTGGATTTGATTCTAATAAAAAATTATCTAGATTAACACAGACAACTAAACAAAATTTAAAAACATATTTATCACAATTTAGATTAGTTACTGATGCTATTAATATTAAAGATGCTTATATTATTAACATAGCAGTTAACTTTTCAATACTAACAAAGGTTGGTTTTAATAAAAATGAAGTTTTATTAAGATGTGTTAGTGCCGTACAAGATTTCTTTGATATTGATAGATGGCAGATAGGACAACCAATTGTTCTTGCAGATTTGGTTTATGAGTTATCTTTAGTTGATGGTGTTGCAACTGTTGTAAATCCAACAGAAAACAATCCGAATAATTTACCAATTGTAATCGAAAACAAGTATCAAATTGCTCAAGGTTACTCTGGTAATTTCTTTGATATAAACACATCGTTACGTGGTGGAATTTTGTACCCAGCATTAGATCCTAGTATATTTGAAGTTAAGTTCCCTAACTCAGATATTAAAGGAAAAGTATTGGGTGATAATTTAGGAGTTAGGGAGTAATAATGCATTATTTTACATTTGCAGAAAAAGATACAACTATCTACCAAAAAAGTGGTAGTTTAAATGCTGGATTAGATGAAGTATTAGAAATACAAAAAACAGTTAGTGATGCTGGTGATTCAGTAAATGTATCTAGAATACTTATTAAATTTGATTTAGCAGAAATATCATCTTCGATAGTGGATGGTACAATAACCAATCCATCATATTATTTAAATTTATTTGATGCAAAATCTAGTAACCTAGATATATCACAAAGCATTTATGCTTATCCTGTCAGTCAATCATGGACAATGGGACAAGGACATTCATATGACAATCCAATTACAGAGGAAGGTTGTAGTTGGAATTTTAGAGATGGTTTAACAGCTGGTACTATTTGGGATAGTTCAATTAGTGCTAGTGGTGGAACATGGTATAGTGGAAGTGGTTATGAAGCTTCTCATTCTATCAACCATAAAACTGTTGATATAAGAATGAACGTAACAGATATTGTCAACCAATGGTTGTCAGGTTCTATTTCTAATGATGGATTTATAGTAAAACGAAGTGGTAGTATTGGAAATTTAGATTCTAATGCAGACGAAGGTAGTACAAAACTTTTTGGTGATTTATCGTTTTTCTCTTCCGACACACATACAAAATATCCACCAACATTGGAAACAGTTTGGGATGACTCTAGTTGGGATAGTGGTTCCCTTTCACCATTAACAATGGCAAACTTAGAAGATATGACGATTTATATGAAAGGACTACGACCAGAGTACAAGGAAAATTCTAGAGTAAAATTTAGATTAGTTGGTAGAGAAAGATTTCCTGAAGCTTCGTATTCTACAACACCAGCTAACTTATCTGTAAAATATTTACCAAGTGGTTCATCTTTTTATTCTATATTAGATGCAGAAACTGAAGAAGTAATTGTTCCTTATGGTAGTGGTTCAAAATTAAGTTGTGACTCTACTGGTAATTATTTTATGTTGGATTTAAATGGTTATCAACCTGAAAGATACTATCGTTTAGAATTTAGAGTCCGAAGTGGTAGTGGTGTTGATGAACTTGACCAATATTTTAACGAAGGATTCACGTTCAAGGTTAGTCAGTAATGCCTTACACAAAAGAAGAGTTGAATAATGTTGGGTTCTACAATAATTTTGTAGACAAACTTAGAAGTGAATATTTATCTGAGTTAGTTTCTCGTGCTAAAAATTTATTTAGAAATGAAGAGGGTGTCTTATATTCTTTTGAAGATATTACTACACGTTTAGGAATAGAAGATGCTGTACTAAATAGTAATCCTGAATATTCCACACTAGATACTGAATTAAATAGGATAAATATAGAAGAACTTGGTTATACAGATTTTAAAGATTTAATTGAAAAAGAATCTTGTTCTATACAAACTGATAGTATAAATGAATCTGTCAAGGGTAATCCTGCAGAAAACGTTATAGATAGAAATTTTTCAGAATTATTGCAAATAGAAGTAGCAGACCCGTTACCAGATGGATTACAAAATGGTGATACTATAACATCAGACATTCCTACTGATGTTAGAAAGTGGTTAATAGATGGAAATCAAAAAAGACCATTTCCTGATTTACAGACTTTTTATGCAATTAATGGAAATTGGAGAGACGTAAAAACTAGAACTTTAGATATAATAGATAGTATACCAGAAGGGGAGCCAGTAGACTAATGGCAAGAAGTAAATTAAAAGAAAGTGATAAAGAATTATTACTTACTAAAAAAAAGTTTAGATATGATGAACCAAAAAATTCATACTTTGGTGGATATTTTGGTAATAGTTCTGAAGATTATATTGAGGTCATGATATATGACACCAGTGATAATCTATTAGAAACATCAGTTGCAGATTCTTCAGATTATTATTATGATTCTGAAAAGGGTGGTATAAAGTTAAAAACTGGTACTATTCTTAGAAAGTTAGGATATGATAGAGGTAGGTTTAAAGTTACCTATAATTTTTTAAGAAAAGTAGCTGGTTCATATGAAACTCTTGTTACAAATGAAAATGATGAAATTGTTAATGGGGATATTGACATAAATGAAATAGATAAAAGTTTATTTATAAAAGAAAATAAATATATATCTCATGAGATATCACCATCTAGAACTGAGATAAGGTTAATAGCACAAAGAATACAAGACGAAAAATATCTTAGAGATTTTTACAGACTTGCAGCAAGAAATAAAAAAGTTATTGCAGATGGAACAGATTTAAGTAACATAGAGTTTGTAGGTAATACAGATACAGAAAAAGGAAACTCAAAACAAATAAAATTTTCTACAGATGAAGGTAGTCCAATGTTTGAACAATCTATGATAGGTGGTACTATATCCATACCAAATTTTTTTTTAGTGGATAGAATTTTTCCACCACCTGTTGTTACTGCAGACCAAGTAGGTTTAAATCCAACTGAACAGATTGGTGGTGATTTACTTCAAGCAAGTTTCTTTTTAGACGAAAATGCTGGTACGAAAAATATAGAAAAAAACTCTACGGATAAGTTTGGTGACGTATATTTTTCACCTGCTTATGATTATTTTAAAGATATAGAAGATGGTGTAACTATTTCAAAAGGTACAAGTGGTATAGATTTTGAAGGTGATGGTAGAACTATAGGCGATGTTAGAAATTTATCCGATAGTACATTTAATGTAGTTTATTTAACACATGATGATCCTAGACCAGAAATAGATATTGTTAGTAATTCGTCATTAAGAGCAGATGCATCTACAACATATACATGGGAAGTAACTGGTTTTGATATGGATAGAAAATCAAATGGTGACAAAAAATTTGAAAGAGTACAACCAAGATCAGATGGTGAAGACGAAGGTGGAGATTTTAGAATTGTAACACCAGGTGACGAGTATGCAACACGTGATGCACAAAGTGAATTTAGAGCAGTTCAAACTGTAACTGGACAAGCAAGTGGTGAGGGTGTCAATACTAGACCTGGTGGTAGACTTAGACTACAATTATTTAGTAAAAATTTACATCTTGGTATAAAATTAACAATAAAAGATAATACAGCAAATGATGAATCTACAATTCATTTACCTGCAATAATAGAGACTCACTAATGGCAAGTAAACCCTATATAGAATTACCAGAAAAAAATAATCTTTTTGGAACAGATACTGAAGTACAATTAGAACTTCAAGCTTTATCGAACACATCAGATGTCCCTTATGCTGAATTTCCATATGCTCTTGGAGATGGGTGGTATGAAGATGGTAGTTATCCTCAAGCTCCAAATGCTGTCAAAGTAGAAGATGGTGCTAGAATTGGTTTATTAAATCCACTTCCAGAATTTTATGATACTCAAATTACTTTCAACGGTGGGTTAGACAATTGGTCTTTGACAGTTTATAGGGTTTACTACAATGGTGAACTTTTATTTAGTAAAGAGATTGAGAAACAAGGTGGTGGTAATTATAATGATGAAGTTGAATTAGATATAATAAATTATGTGTCTAAACTTGATGTAAATATAACTGAGGTTAGTCAATTAGACATAAGAGCTGACCTCTATTTTAATAACATTTCTTCAGGTTTGGTTCTTCCAGAATTTACTTTTACTTTATTTCCACAGGCACCAGAAGGAGAACAGGTATATACACCAGTTTACGAACCATTTGTTAGTAAGATAACATCAGTTTCATCAGACAATAGCTCCATTGAAGTAGAAACTAGTTATGAAGAGATTAAACAAAGAATTATACCATTATTTTCCAAAGAACCAAATCAACAATTTAAAAACTGGACTATAAACACTAAATTTGGAGATAGAAAAGATTTAAATACTTATTTACATTTTGGGGATGATAATAGATTTTTAGTAACCAATGTACGATATGATAATAAAACCATACCCACTCTACCACATTCTATAGTATATAAAACATATGAACCGTTGCCAGATGATATAAATGAAAAAGATTTTGTATATGTTGTAAGAGAAGTATTACCATCACTAACAGAAACAGTTGAACTAGTTGGGTATGCACAAGAAGATGAAGATTTTCAGGTATTGATACCAAAGGATAATCTACCACAAGAGTCACCAATAACAAAAAGACAAACTGAACTTAAAAATTATAATGATTTAGTTACAGATGATGCTAGATTAAAAAACGAAATTGCAGATAAGTTCTTACAAGATAAATCTGTAGAATTAAGTATAGATTATTCTAATTATGAAAACTTTGTAAACTTTTCTTCTGCACAAAGACGATTAGAAAATTTTAAATATAAAGTTCAACAAATTGAAGAACAAAAAGTTTTAAGTGCTTCTTTTGTTGGTGTAACTAATGGTCAGATAGATTTAAAAACACATCATGATAATATAAGAAATATAAAAAATAATTTTGACGGATATGAAAAATATTTGTACTATGAACAATCAAGTTACGTTACAAGTTCAATTGGTGAGTTTCCAAATGCATCATGGCCAAAGACAGGAAGTGGTACATATGAAAATCCATATGAACCAGTAAGTTCATCTAATTCTGATTTCACAGATTGGTATGGTTCTATAACTAGTAAGACTGGTCAGATATATAGTGCTTCATTTTACGATAATGAAAATGGAAATCGTTTAGTAAATCTATTACCAGACCATGTAAGAACTGATGTTAATAACATACAGTTTTTAGATTTTATGGACATGGTTGGTCAACAATTTGATGAAATATGGTCTTATATAAAATCACTATCTGATTTGACAGATAGAAGAGTTAATTTAGAGGATGGGTTTTCTAAAGATTTGGTTTTTAGTCTTGCAAAGTCTTTAGGTTGGTCTACACAAGATGGTAAAGATTTATTAGATTTAAGTAGATATGGATTTGGTAGAAAATTAAGTGGAACTTCATATTCACTTTACACATCTGGTTCACTAGACTCACCAACAGAGGCTGATGTTTCTAAAGAAATAACAAAAAGATTAATTGCAAGTATGCCTTTTATATTGAAGTCAAAGGGTACTATTGGTTCATTAAAAGCAATATTAAATTGTTATGGTGTACCATCAACTATTTTAAAAGTTAGAGAATTTGGTGGATTAGATGCAGATGTTAAACGTGCACCTTTTGAAACAAAAAGAAGATTTACTAGAGCATTAGGATTTAGAGGAGCTCAACATATATCTGCGAGTTGGAGTGATGATTCTAATACTAGTAGGAAACCAGAAACAGTAGAGTTTAGATTTAGAGCTGCAACTGGTTCTAATCAAACTTTGGTACAAAAAGGTACAGAATGGGCTATAGGATTAAAAGATAATGGTTCTTCAGATAATTTAGGTACGGTATCATTTACGTTGTCTGGTTCAGGTGGCACTGCTGTAGTTAGTTCTTCACTACTACCGATATACGATGGTGATTATTATTCTGTAATGTTGAAGAAAGAAAAAGTAGAAACTGAATTATTTTTACATCCATCATTTGAAACTAGTTCACTATTCAATCCACCATTTATAACTGGTTCTTCTACATCTGCAGTATATGGTGAGATAGAAATAGTTAGCGGTTCTAACGTGTCTAGAACTGGAACTAAAGCATTGCGACACATAAACAATTCTAACTTAGATGATAATAATATATCGTATACGTTAGGATTTAACTCTGGTTCACAACCAGCTTCAGTTACATCCGTTAGTGAGGGTGAGACATATATATTTAGTGCATTTGCAAAAGCATCTGGTAGTACGGTAGATTCTATTGGAAGATTAAGAGTATTTGAATTAGACTCTAATGAAAACGTAGTAAATTGGAACGAAGACGTAAACTCCAATCAAACTTCTATAAATACATTTGGAGGAATTAAATCATCCGATGCTGTTGGTTTAGTTGAGGATGAATGGAAGAATGTCACAGTCACTAAGACAATTAGATTTCCAAACACATCTAAATTAGGTATACGTTTTGAAAACATGAAACCTGAGTCAACCATATATTGGGATGATGTCTCATTAAGAAAGGCACCAACTAACACAGATACCATAGGTGATTCCTTTAATTATCAACTTTTTGTCAAGAAATACTCAGATGGTATAGATAAAATTATACAAGATTCAAATACTACTTTACATATAACTGGTTCTACATCATCTTCGTATAATGCTTCTTGGACAGGTAGTGGAATTTTATACATAGGTGGTAAACCATCAGATGATTTTGGAGCTCAACTTTCAGGTTCAATGATGGAATTTAGAATGTGGAATGAACCATTAAAAGAACAATTTTTTAATAACCACGTAAGTGACCCGAAATCATATGTTGGTAATAGTCCATCATCATCATACGAAAGCTTAACAGTTAGATACTCTTTCGATGATAATAGTACATTATCAGATGGTACTACGATACGAGATGTTAGTTCAAATCAAACTACCACATCACCAGGATATGCAATGGGTTTTGGTGGTCTTAATACATTTGAGTCAGTCGTTGACCAAACAAAAACAGTTATACCAAACTATGGACCGAATAGAAGAAGTACAGATAAGATAAGAATAGAAAACAATTTCTTAAGTGGTAGTGGTGCTAGTTTGAGTACGACTGAAAGATTTGATTTTAGTTCAAATGACTTTTCACCAGTTGATTCTCCTAAAGTTGGTATTTATTTTTCACCAACAGATGTTGTAAATGATGACATAATATCTTCGTTTGCTAATTTAGATTTTAATGACTTACTAGGAGATCCTCGTGATAACTTTAAATTACAATATAGAGATTTAAAAGAATCTGCAGATAAATATTTTAAGAAGTATACTGGTAATAATGATTTTTGGGATTACATGCATTTGATAAAATATTACGACCAATCTATATTTAAACAATTTAGAAAAGTTTTACCAATGAGAGCTAAACCACAAGTTGGTACTATCATAGAACCAAATATATTTGAAAGGTCTAAAAATCCAATACAAAGAAATCATCCATCTTTCACACAGATAGATTATGATTCTGAAATAAATGTAACAAATTTTAATTACAACTCAGACAAGGATGGTGTTTACCAAGAAGCTAGTCATTCAATATTAAAAATAGAAACTGAATATCCAAACTATGAAGGTAATATAGATTCATCCGATACATTTAGAAAACCATCTTTATATAATTTTACTACAAATGATAATTTTGATGATAGAAATTTATATATAAGTGGTAGTGTTACTTACGGAGGACCTGATTCAATTTACTCAGAACCAACTGGTGCTATGATAACAAATCAAAGAATTTCTGAAAATAATAAAGAATATAAGTTCTTTTACAATAGTGAAGATAATTATAATAATAGTTCTAGATATAGTATTGATTCATTTGAAAACTTATATAATTCACGTTCTTTACATGAAACAGATTTAGATACATCATATCAAGATAATACCGCATTTAAAAGAATGTTTTACGAAGGTGTAAAAAATACATCAGAGACTACTATTGATGGAGATTTACCATTTATAGTTACACAAACAGCTGCAACTGTTGCAGTACCAACTACTAAAGGTATAAGTAAATTAAGTGTAGACCAAAAAGGAAAAAGTAAAAAGATAAAACCAAGACGAGGTAAAAGATAAAAATGTTAAAAAAAATTAAACATAGATATTTATTTATAGAAAAGTTATATCAACACAACAATCTTTGGAGACAATAATATGGGATTTTTAGACAATTCAAGTATAACCGTAGATGCAATATTAACAAAAAGAGGTCGTGAAATATTAGCAGCTGGTGGTGATTTAAACATAACAAAATTTGCTCTTAGTGATGAGGAAATAGATTACACATTATATGATGTAACTCATCCTAATGGAACAGATTCATATGGTGCAGTTATAGAAAATATGTCTTTATTAGAAGCTACACCTAATAGAACTACATTTCGTAGTTTTTTAGTAAATGAATCTCAAGCTGGTGCAACTCTAAATGTTGATAGTACTAACTATGCTAACGTTGACGAAGGAACTGATATAGCAATTTCTCCAAATACGGTAGGTTCACCTGCTGAAAATTATATTTTTACAATAGGTAATACAAATATAGTAAGATTTAATGGTCAAGGAGCAACTAAAACTTTTGTAGGTTCATCTATTACATTGAGAGCACAATCAATTAATGCAGCTGCAACTACTGATATAACCGTACAAGGTCAAAACTCTGGTCTCGTACAAACTATCACAGTTAGTGTCAAAGCAGATGCCGCTTCTACTACAGATCCTTTACAAAAACAACAAAGAAATTTAGAATCACCAGAAGCAGGAGCTCCAGCTGGAGTTATTACAGGTCCTGGTGGTAGTATAAGCTATTAAATAGGAGATTATAACAATGGCATTTAAGAATTTTACAGCTGAAGATGTAAGTGAAGATATCGGAATTGTTACGTCAGGTATATGGCAAAACGGTGATGGTACTATAAACACTTTTTTCAGTTCATCCACACAATATACAAACACAGGTGACTATAACATAGATGTTTATAGATACGATCCTAGTGCAAATGCATCTGCATCAATTCAATTTGGAATTGTTTATGGTCATAGAGAGGGTAGTGGTTCGTTAGGAACAAAAGGTGCTACTGGTGATAGAACTACAGCTGCAATATTCGGTCAGTTTAATAATCTAATAAATCCACCTGAGACTACAAACTTTACATTTCAAGGTAATACTACTGCAAAACAATTTTATGCAATATCAATAAACAGAGCTAGAATGAGAGAGGCTATTGAACCAGGTGGTTGGGAATTACATTTAAGTTCAAGTAGTGGACAAGTAAAATTAATTGATGATTCATCTACTAATAAAGGTGGTAATGCTAATGAACGTAATTTCTCACCAGAATATAATATAGTAAGTGGAACGTTAGAAGGTGGTACTACAATAGATACTGCAGCTGCTTCTGAAAATTCTACTATAGGTTCTTATGGAACATTTTATCCAAGTCTAGGAACTTTAATATTAAATCCTGAAAGATTAAGTGCAGCTCCGTTAGCACTTTTAACTG
>Ga0209645_1001513_pt1 | contig 11615 bp, 9 predicted proteins | sample ETNvirenome_6_30_FD_184070 | JGI IMG/M metagenome (GOLD analysis project Ga0209645, IMG submission 184070) | Marine viral communities from the Pacific Ocean - ETNP_6_30 (SPAdes) (version 2) | ecosystem: Environmental > Aquatic > Marine > Oceanic | place: Pacific Ocean | collected 2013-06-19
TGTTGGATACTTCATATAATTACGTAATGCTTTTCTCATTCTAGAATGATTATCATCATCTTCCCAATCATCATTTGCTAACAAAGCTTTTGCTTCTTCTAATTCAATTATAGCATCATCATGTTGATCAGAATATTGAGCACGTAATTGCGCACGTTGTTCTTCATCTGCATACATATATGTTGTGAATGGAGATATTTTTAATTTTGAAATTTCTGTTCCTTGATTTAATACATATGCTAAACTTTGCATATCAGACGGAAGTTTTGAACTAAGTTTTGCATCTATAACGATACTTCCTATCAATTTACTAGAATCATCATCCAAGTTGTCTTTTGCAGACATTGGAATAATAAATGGATTTACTCCTACTGCTTTTATAGAATCTGATGTTCCTACAAAATTTGAATTGTAATACAATAATTTATCTTGTGCCAATGGATCACTTATTAATGACATTTTTATTGCGCCGCCAGTATGTGAGTAAATTAAACTTGATACTTTTTTCAGCAATGTATTTACAGTACCTTCTTCTGATTCTTTTATAAGTTCTTCTAATTTATCAAGGCCTAAGTAAATTCTGCTTGGAAACGTTGTATCTCCAACTTGAAATCCAGGACTAACTGGCTGTACTTTTTCTAAAACTTTTACTGGTTCTATTGTTGCTCCTGGGGCAGTACTTCCTGGTGCTGGAGGTAATGTGAATTGAGAAGATGGATATGTACAAGTGGTAGTATTCGATGTTCCAGACCATAATAAAACATTTCGTGGATCTGCAGATGCTAAATCTGCATAAGAACTTCCTAAACAAACTTCTTCGTTACAAATTATTTCTGCGTTAATCATAAATGGCGGATTCTTTGGATTCTTTGGAGTTATATTTAATTTTTCTATAATATTATCGTTTAATAACTTTATAAATAATCCTAATGTCATGTATTTGTATTGATTTTGAGGAAGTGATTCAGGTTTATCAGCTGATCCGGTTGGTAATCCAGCATTTTGATATACTGCAATAGTTTCGTCATATAATTCTCCAACTATTACGCCTAAATCTGCTCTACCAATACCTGGTACTGGTCCTGGTTCGCCTGTTATTAAATATTCAAAATTTGGAACATCTTCATTTGATTCTGATTTTATAATTTTATTAACATAATCATCAATATATTGATCAAATGTTGTAACATCTTCTACTTCAGATTTTGTTGCTTCTATTTGATCTTCTAATTCTTTTACACTTATTCCTTGTAGATCAGCTGCTTCTTTTTTCTGCTCAGGAGTTGCAGTTGATTTTACTACTTCTTTTTTCTTTTTTGGTAACAATAATGTAACATCGGTATATACATTGCTTGTTCCTTTCATTTGTATGGTTGCTTCAACTGTTCCATCTGTTTGATATGAAAATGTAAATGAAGCTATGATTCCAGCAAAATATACTTCATTCATTTTTCTATCATCATATTCTCTTGTTTTAGCATTAGATCCATATTTTTCAACTAATTGATCATATGATCTTGATTTAATTGGTTTAAGTAATCCATATGTTTCAGGTATAGGAATATTGAATGCATTTTGTACAAAGTTTTTAACTTCGCCATTTGAAAGAATAGATTCTGGATTACCTAATATTTTCATAGTTACATGTCGTCCAGGCCTAAACCAAATTTTTTCAAAGTCTTCTAAATCTGCAGTTGGGTCTGATATTAAAACATTGATAGATGCATTATTCAAAAGACCCATTGAATGATCGCCATAATTAATTTCTGCTAATGTTATAACAGGTGGTATTCTATTTGCTGGTCTAGAGTCTGTTAAATATCCTGTTTTAGAAGAAGGAGTATAAGATTTTTCTCTAGTTTTTTTACCACCTAATGTTGCAAATCTAGATATATTATCGGCAGTACCAGTAGTTGCTAAATTAACATTATCTAATACTGGACCGTTATATGCTTTAACTTCAACATTAGTCATTTTGCTAAGCATAAAATCTACTGATTTTTTGTTTTTATTAAAAAATCCTGCAGCTGCTCTTGCATTTAATTCATGAGCTAAATTTTCATCGACCTGTGAATAAAAAATATCTCCAGCCATTATATAACCTTATCTTTGTTTGTTTTCAGAATCAATAAATTTTTGAATATCTTCTGCAGGAGGAATACGTAAAACTATGTCTTCTGGTGTAAACAATGTTCCTTTTCCTAAAGCGTTTGCTGTAGCAATTATCCACCATTTACTCGCATCGCCATAAAATTGATTTGCCAATTGATCTAATCGCTCTGGAGAAGTAACTTGGATATAAATATCTAAATCGCCAGGAGGTGTTGCAGATATAATAGTAGTTTCTGCTTTACGTCTTCCATCTGAATCTTTTATTTGTTTTGTTGTTGCATATCTACTCATAATTTAGTTATTTCCGTTCACTATATTTTTCAATTTGTCTTGATTTTTTTGACCAAATCCATCTCCAAAGCCTTCATCAATAATAGGATCAGCTCCAACTGCAGTTTCAATTTTTGTTAAATCTTCATTAGTTTTCATATCACTCAACCAATTACCATTTCCTGACTCTGGAGAATCTGATTTTAAATGTTCTTTATGAGCTAATGTATAGAATCTTCCGCCTTTTTGTGGTACATAATCTGTTATTAATGTTGCACCCATAGAAACTTGTATTTGTTTTGGTACTTGCATATTTCCGTGATCATCTTCAATATTAATTTCCCAGGTTGTTTCTGAATCTTGCAATGTATAATATAAACTATTAATTATAATTGGCTGTTGATAAAATAAATCACCTACAGTTAAACGAAGATATGGACCTTTCATAGCAATACTACTTGCATCATATTCAGGAGCAGTATATCCAGCTAATGCATTTAATTTTCTCCATATTGGTTTTAATTCATCTCTATCTGTAGCATATACTGTAAAATCTAAATTTAAATCTCTAGAATATCCTCCATAATTATATGATGGATCACCACGACCAATAAATTGTACAGGTGACCAACTAGGATTATATGAATCAGTTAAACTAGTTATAATAGCTCTAAATACCATTACATCATCTACAGCATCTTTATCCCATGGTGTTAATTTAGGTCCAGTAAAGAAAAATTTGATAAAATCTTTAGTTATTCTACCAGATATTTTATCTATTGCAGCTCCTATTGCATTACCACGTTCTTCATTTTTCTTGGGTAGCCAACGATATGCACTAGCTAATTTTGTTTTTTTGAAATCAATAACAGTTACTTTGTCGCCTCTAAATGCAGTAACTTTTGCAGCTGGATCTAATAATCCTGCAGGTTGCCATCTTTCTTTACGTTTATTCCATCTTGTTGCAACATGACTTCTAGCTGTAAAATCTTTTCTTAATGCATATGGAGTACCATGTTCTCCAAATCCATATGTAGCTTCTAAATTGAATACAGAATATGCTCCTCCTAATCCAGATGCTGCAGCGTATGCTCCCGCAGCTACAGCTCCTTTTCCTTTGTGAAATAATCCTGCTCGAATTGCAGAAGTGGCTCCATCTAATCGAAATCTTCCTTGATCCAAATCAGTTCTAAAATCATGAAATGGAACAAAATCTGGTTTTTTAAGATTTTCAAATGGAGTTGAAATATATGCTGCAGATTCATTTTCTAATGTTTCTATTGCAGAGGATCCTAATTGAATTAATCTGGGAGATCCTGTAAATCCTGATACTGCACCTAATGCAAGTATAGCAGCTGCTCTTTTTGCCGTGTCTTCAATTGAAATATTTCTATTTTCACCTACACCGGTAGTTAACAATATAGGATTTGATTTATCTGGATTTTCTTTTGTTCCAACGTAAGAATTAGCTCCAATATTATATATTCCACTAACCCCATTCAAAGTTTTTTTAATAGTTACTGTTTTAAATTTTCTACCACGTGGTAATGATTTAATACCTTCTTCATTATTAGCTGGTCTTGATAACGGAGATGCCATTCTTGGAAATCTTGTGCTTGGATCTTGTATTGTAGTACTTCCAATTATATATGGAGGATTAGGTGGGGTATTTTGAAGATATGCAGTCGTTCCAATTGATTTTGACCAATCAGAATATTTCAATGTTATAACGCCGCTTGGTCCCCAAAGATTATAATTGGTTGATTGAAAATTATATGGTGATGGTTGAAATGGCATAATATCTTTCTATGTTATTGATTGCATATTCATTTCTGAATCTCTGTATATATCTGTTGGTGCTACTATTTGTACGTTACTCATTGCTGATGCTACTGCTGCTGCCATGGCATTATAATCAATTGGTGCTCCCCCACCGCCGCTAGCCATTGCTAACATTTGATCAATTGGTCCTCCTGGCTTAGCTCCTACAACTGTGTCTTTAGAACTAAATGAAATTTTTTCTCCGCCTGGTCTAGAAATAAAGTCTTGATCTTCTTTTAATGCAGAACCGTCTCCTTTAACTGTTCCTATAGTAATAGATTCCACCGTAGTTGCTCTAATTGCATTAATTCCTTTAAAAACTGCTTCGTCAGTCATACTAGTAATCTTGCTGATTATGTCACCAGCAATAGGAATAATTGATACTGTTGCATTTAATGCATCTGCAGCTGCTCCAAATTTATTTGCAGTATCACCAAATGCACCTAAGGTTGCAGCCATTTGATCATTATTTAAATTAGTTAGACTACCTGGAATATTTAATACGTTTTGTAATGTACCTTTGCCTGTTTCTATAGTAGTTCCTGCAAATGCTGCTTGAGTTTCTCGTATTTGTTTTGCTTGACTTCCAGGTAATGCAAATTGTTCTCCAATTAATCCTGTTGTTAAAGTTTCAAGATAGTATACCATCTTTTCATCAGTTGTTAATTGATTTGCTTGTCCTTTTACTAGTTCGTCGAATGCTTTTAATTGATCTGCAGTTGCTGTTTTTTTGAATTCATCAACTGCTCCTGCTAATTCTTCTCCTTGCAAACTCATTATTTTTTCAGCTTGCGGTCCTGCTTTTTCCAACAATTCTCGCTGTTGAACCATTCCAGCTAATTTTTCTTCTGATATACCTAATGTCTCAGCTAATTTTTTTCTTGCAAAGAAATTGTCTTTTATTGTGTCGCCTTGAGTTTCTAGTATTTCATTCATTGATGATGCAATTGCTTCCGAATCACCCATTAATGTTGCTTCACGAAATTTTTGAGTTAAACTTTCTCCGTTTTGATTAACTAATCGCTGGCCAGATAATAATTGATATTCTAATTCATTACCAACTGACTGTTCTATATTTAATAAATTTTTACCTATACTAAATACTTCTCCTAAACTAGTTCCCAACATTCTTGTTTTTAAAACAGCTAATCCTAAATCAGTTGGATATCTTCTAAATTGTAATTGTACATCAGATGACAATGCTGATACATCTTGTAATATTGTTCTAGTAGTGCCAACTAAACCAGTTGCTTCTTCTAATGCTGGGGCAAAAGCTGTTAATTGAGCAGCTACGTCTTGAGTGCTTCCGGCGGCGTCACCTAATCCTGCAGTAAATTTTGCAAAGCCTTGTACATTTTCTGCTGATAAACCTAAATTTTCACGAAATAATTTTGCTGTTTTAATCAATCTTGAATTAAATGTAAATCCAGCTTTATTAGCTTTATCTGTATCAGTTAAGTTTTTAGCTTGTAATGGAAGTAATCTATTTAATTCTTGAGCATATTTTCGTATTTGTTTTCCGCCAGTAGCAAAAGAAGTAGCTAGCTTATCATATTTTTGTCCTAATTCACCTGCGGTTCCTGAATTAATACCAAATGTTTTATTTAACTCTCTATTTCTTTGTTCTAAAAAAGTAGACTTTTTTGCTAGATCAATTAATGTTAATCCTAGTTTTTCTTGTTGACCAACTAATTTTTCTATTCCTACTTGTGCTTCAGTTGATCCTTTTGATATTGCTTCAAAAGTTGCTGTAACATCGTCAGCTAGTCCTTTAATGCCTTTTGATTTCACTTGTGCTTCCAAAGTTTGCTCAATAGTAGCTTTGGATGCAGCTTGGTCTTTTTTCTTTTTCTGACCCTGTTTAGGAAAAGTTTTTAAATATAAAATATGTGAATTTAGAATATTCATGTAGATATCTTTTATTATAAATATCTACATAGGAGGTTTTTGTATTTTTGGCTTAGTATGTTTTTGTTGAGCTTTTTGTTGAGCTTTCTTTTTGATATCATGAAGTTTATTTAATTTTCGTATCCAAAAATTTCTTAAGAAAATTGGCATATGATATACGGTATCCCAATCCCATCGACCTTCACCAGCCCAAACTAATTCAAATAATGTGTCATGTAATTTTGGACGATCTTCTGGACTAAAGCCAAAAAAAGTTTGGCCCAACTGGAAACCCGGCAGTAAAGGCGCTCCCGTCCTCGCCTTCAAATTCATATTCTAAAATAACAGATGGTGTATTTTTTATGATATAATTTTGAAAATCTTTGCTATCTTTTAATAAAAATTCATAACGTATAAAATGATCTATTTCTGATTGTTTTCTTTTTCCGTTTACTTCAGTTATAGTAGTTGATAGATATTCACTAATAGTTTTAGTATTATTTGATTGAGTAGCTGTTGGAAATTTAAATTTTATTTGCAATGATTCTGTTTCATATAAAAATTCTCCTTGAGCATCACTATCAATATCAATTGTTTTTGTTTGAATTTTTGATAAATCAATTGTTCGTTGAATTTGATTTTTTGTTTTTGGATCTGTTACACGTACTGGATAATCAGCTCCATAACTTAATATTCTTGCATTTAAGATTAATCCATCTTTATCTACTTGAGCTATTTCATTTATATCTATATCTGTAACAATCAATGCTTCTAACAATTTATCAAGAACAACTCCTTCTGTTATATATGAATTATTTGTTAAAATATCTTCATCATATGCCGTCATATATCGCATTTCTACTTTGCCAGATCTTAATGGACTAGATTCTGGATATACTTTGCCTTGACTTGTTAATGAGACTATTTCAGCAGGAATAGTACTTTTTTGTTTTTGTTCGTACTTGTCTTTTGCTAAATTAATTAAATTTTTGTTTTCATAACGATCTGTTAATTTTGCCATAATAACCTTTTTCTTAAAACTTTATTATAAATATCAGTTACTTGAAAAATAGAACGTATATATAACAGCAGTGCCTAATAATGCGCCTACAAAACTAGATACTTGATTTCGTTCTGATCTAACTCTTTGATAACCAAATCTTCTGTCTGGCGTCCATCTTTTATTTGCTTTTGGTTTTATAACAGTAAATATTATAGGAGGTATTGCAGTAAATGCTAAAGATGAAAATTTTGGATTTCTTGATAGCCCTCTTGTATTATAATATGTATAAAAATATGAACTAAAAAATCCAGTTGCAAATGGTAATCCAGTACCATGTTTTTGATATCCTAATGTTCTTCCTTTTACATATTCATTCATTTCTAGTAATGTTACGCCTGTATACTGTTCTTTATATAATATAGACATTTTTCCGTCTCTTTTATATCCATATACAAAATCATTAGGAATATCTTTTATTATATCGCCTTTTTGATATAATATCATAATATCGTCTGTATAAACTATATTGCCAGTTATTGGTTTTTCTTCATATCTAAAAATGGTATCTTGCGGAAAGATATTTATAGTATAGAATAATATAAATAATATTATGTTTTTCATGTTGTTCCCTTGTACAAAGTGACTTGTTGATCAACATAAACTATTTATTATAAATATTTTTGAACAGTAAAAATGGGAGCCAAAACTCCCATTATTTTTTAAAAATTTATTAATATTCTAATACAGCGTAATCGTATTTCAATGTTAATTCAATTTGGACTGATTCTTCTGTACCCCAATCCATTTGACCAAAATTAGAATCTAAAATGAATGCTCCTTTTAAACACCATTCTTCAATTTTTTCACCCGTTGGTGACAATGAATGAAATGTTATATCCTTTTTGTATTGAGTGCTATATCCATCTCTACCAGTTAATGATTCATGATGTAATCTAACCCATTCCATGACAGCTTGTGCTCCTGATGGTACAATTGGATCATATAATGTAATTGCTACATCATTCCATCTTGTTTTACCTTTAACTTTTCTATCGATATTGATGTGATCTAATACTATTTCACCGTTAGTTAAAGAAGGTCTTGCTGCTGCTTTTATTATGTAACTTGGTATATCTCCAATATACATAATAAATCGATTAGTATATTTAGGTTCCCAATCAAATGCATTCAAAAATAAATCATTTTGATTAATACCTGGTAAATTTTGTTCTAATGCCATTTTTATTTCCTATATTCTTTTTATATAAATATTACCTAACCTAAATTCTATTCAGGGAATGAAGCACCAGTTGGTTGAATATTAAAGTCTAAGACAATAAATTCTGCGGTTCTTGTTGGTTGTAAAAATATTTGTCCATATAAAATATTTTGATCTATTAAATCTGGTGTATTATTACTATCATCCATTACAACTCTAAACGCACTTAAACCTTGTTGTGATCTTACTCCTTCTAAATAAGGATTTACAATACTTAAGAATCTTAATCTTGTTGCATCAGTGTTTTGTTCAAATACTAGGAACTTGGTTGCAGATGCAATAAATTTCTTAACTGTTATTAATAATCTTCTAACATTAACTCTATCTAATGCACTTGGTCTAGATTGTAATGTTTTTTGTCCCCATATACATATTCCTTGATTTGGGAAATTTGCTATAGGATTAATTCTAGCTTCATATAAATCATCTCTATCAGATTGAGTTAATTTTTCATATGTATTAATTGCTGATGTTAATCCGCCCCTATTTAAACCAGCTGGTGCATACCATGGTGCTGATGTAGCATCATTAAATGATAATGCTCCTGGAATCAATACTGATGGTGGTACAAATATTGGTTTATTTTTAGCTGGGTCAATTATTCTTACCCATGGAAAATATGTTGCAGTATAATTTGAATCAATTGAAGTAACATTATTAATGGTAGTAGTAATACTATCTGTTAATGCTGGTACATCCATTACATAAAATGAATCTTGTCTATCTTCAACTAATTGTCTTGCATCAGCCGTAACAGATGGATGTTTGCTATGTAATATACCTGGTGTTACTAACATATTAATATCATAATAATCTGTATTAGATAATGCATTAAATGCTTTTCTATATGACTTGGTACCAGTTGTTTGATTACCTGAACAGTCAAAGCCAAATGTATTAGTAGCTGTTATATTTGTTCCTGATAATTTTGGTAGATTTGGTCTTGCTCCGTCAAATCCTCCATTTAATGCTACCATAAATTTTCTAGATCCTAATGCTATATTTGAAGCAAACGTTCCAGCATCTAATACTGTCTGGAATGATCCGGTATATGGTGAAGTAACATTTGGAAAATTAGAACCAGTTGCTTGTAACATATCTCCTAAATAGAAATCTGAATTACTACCTGTAGTTGAATTTGTGCTTGGTACTGGGGCTAGATAATTTAAATTATTTGTATTTGTAAAATCAAAGCCATAATAATTTTTAGTACTATATGATCCACCTGGCTCTTGTGATGTTTGATATTGAGTTGCAAGTATTTGTTGCATTGCTCCTGATGGTGCACCTGCAGCCGAACCTGATGCATCTGGTATTGGAGATGTCATTGATCTAAAACCAAATGGTACTAATAATGGACTTTCTGTTTTATTTTTAACACCTTCTGTTACAGAAACTCTTATATATTTTGATAAATTTGGATAATCACCGTTATCTCTAATTTTTCCTTCAGAATCGATTGTAATAAATTGATCACCAATTTTTCTTGCTACATAATTTGGTGAATCTGGATCTAAATTACAGTTGCTAAATGTTTCTAATATATCTGGTGATTTGTCAGTATCGTCTGAATCAAATGGTGAATTAGGAATATTTGTGTTATTTATTCTTCTTACTTCTACTGTAAATGTTCCATATCCATTTGGATCTGCTACTTCTGATGCTAATCTTACATCACGTATTCCTACTTTAACATCATAATTTTCTACATTACCATGTGACAATGTATGAACTTGAAATAAATTAACTGCCGTTGATCCTACTTTTTGAGAAGTAATCATAGGACTTGATGCAAATCCATTTTGTCCGTCCGTCGTATTAACATAATCAATAATACCTAATGACATTGAGATATGAGCTAAATCATTAAATGAACTAACAGCTGATGAATTTTCGTATTGTACATATACTGGATAATTTACTGATTTGGGATTGGTACCAAATATTTTTGTTACGTAATTATTAGCAGAAGAGTTAATCGATGCACTAATGCCTGTTTCGGCTGTATATGCACTATATCCTGGAGCTCCACTAGCATTAGTAAATGAACCAGAAATATTTAAAACAAAACTACCTGATGGATGTTGTGTTAAACTAGATGCTTCAAATACTGGACTTGATGCTCCTACTGTGTCAATTGGTGCAGATGGATGTAATACATGAGTTACAATTTGTGTACTTGCTGATGTAGCTATAACTGCTAGTAATCCTCTATCTAAAGAATAACCATCTTCATATAATAATCTTGTTACTGTTACAACACCAGCATTTTTTAAATATTCTTGAACTGTAAATGGTACATATGACTCATCTGTAAATGATCCAAATGTTTCTTCAAATTCAGAAAATGAATTTACTTGTGTTGGTATTAGTGCAGGACCTTTAATTGTTGTCCCGATAATTGCGGCTCCAATTTCACTAACGCCTCTCTGTAAAAAAGATTGATCTTTTTCGTTAGTAAATACACCTGGCGATACGATTCTTTCTGCCATTAAAATACTCCCATAATTTTTTTATTATAAATATAGGTATAGTTTCCAAAACCTTTACGAATTTGGTATAAATACTCCTTCTTCTAAATTAATCTGTCCTTCACCGTATTTATCTTCTAAAGATTTAACTAAATCTGTTTCTTGTTTTCTTAGATCATCCAACACTTTAAAACAATTTTCTTTAACATCATTGATTTGTTTTAGTTGTTGATTAACCATGTATTCATCAGATGCTACTATACCTAATTGCATATTATTGTCTTGATATTGTTTTCTAATTTGCATTAATGCATCTAAATCTGTTTTTTCTAACTTTTTCTTTTCCATTTTATAACCTATGTTAAATTAAGGCATTGAGCCTGTACTTGTCCAATTCGGACCTAACAAATGTTGTAAGCATTGTGAATGAGAACCTGACCAAGATAATTCCACACTACCGTTTGTGATAAATGTAGGTTCATTTGCTGTATACCATTTTAATATGAATAAATCATTGTCTAATGATTTTCTTACGGTTGCGGCAGATGTTTCCATTACTTGTGAAAAGTCTACTGATCCTATGTTAGCCCATTTTGCAAATGCATATGTTCTGTCTGAATAGTCCATTTTTATTATCCTTTATTATTAATATATATAAATATTTTCATTAATCAAATCTATCTTTTAATGCATTGTAGTTTTGAAGAACTTCAGCTGCAGATAATTCTTTACTATAAATTAATGTTTGTGATATTTTGCCATTCATATAAAC
>Ga0209645_1001514_pt1 | contig 11615 bp, 7 predicted proteins | sample ETNvirenome_6_30_FD_184070 | JGI IMG/M metagenome (GOLD analysis project Ga0209645, IMG submission 184070) | Marine viral communities from the Pacific Ocean - ETNP_6_30 (SPAdes) (version 2) | ecosystem: Environmental > Aquatic > Marine > Oceanic | place: Pacific Ocean | collected 2013-06-19
AGTAGATTACATAGAGAGAGAAACTCTAATCACCGCTCTTGACGAGTGGAAAAAAGATTACCCAAATACACATGTACTAGGAGCTGTGGTAGAATACCTCAAGAAGGTAGGCCATGCTGTAGAGGAAGACGTAGGAAAGCTCTGTAAATCCTAGTAATTGTAGGAACTTACTTTACCACCCTTAGCTAGTTTTTTCTTCTTTTTCTTTTTCTTTACAGCTCCACCATATGCAAATGGTCCACCACCTTGACCCATCTGTCTAAGATCATCATCTATAAGCGGGGCAAACTGTTGTGATGCTGTATAAGCTCTGTTTCTATCTTCATCTACTCCACCAAGCATACCATATTGCCTTGCATCCTGTGCTCTAGATACGTTCATCGCAGCTTCTGGTACAACTCCACGTTGTTGTGGTTTATCATAGGGGTTGTATTTTAATGGTTCTGGTCTTTCTGGTGCGGGAATTACAGAAGGACTTCGGTATTGTTGAGGATCAATTTGTGCTCTATTTGGATTTTCACCAAATGGCATTTCTACAGGAGGTCTACGTGAGGCTGTTCTGTTTGGTACTGTTGGTCCACCAGATCTTCCGGCTTCTGCTCTGCCTCGTTCTAACATAGGATTTACTGGTGATCCTCCTTGTATCACTGTTCTAGGTTCTATTTCATTTTCTGGATAAATAAAATCTTCTCCTGCACTCGCCCCGCTTAATCCCATATTTCTAGGCTGTCGCATATTTTGTCTTGCAATATCAAAATCAGAAGGAGTTAAACGATTACTATATTTTTGTGCATATTCACCAGCCATAGAACTTACTTTACTAGCATTTTCTCTTCCTTTTTGCATTAAAATTTCTTTTTCATCATTAGAAATCGCTTTATCACCTTTTAACACTTTAATTTCTTTATTACCAGCAATAAATCTTAACAAGTCTCTAACACTACCATTGCCAACTTTTATCTGTGTTACAGGAGGAGATTCTATTCCTCTGTGTTGTGGTGCCGGTGTTTTTCTTCTATTCTTTTTAGGAACGGTGCCATCTTTATTTAACTTAATACCTTTTCCTGTTTCTCCTCCTCTTACTGCCATGTTTAACTCCTCACCTTTCTAGGTCCATTGCTGTACATAATACTTCCACCGTATTTCATTTGTCTTTTATTAGGATATTGTTTGACGTTCAACGGTGCTACATTAGATAACTCTGTTGCATCTGTCATTGGTGTAGGCATCTCTACTCGGTCTGTTTCAGGTTTTGCTATATCTGGTTTAGCAGACATGTCAGCTCTTCCTCCTTCAGCCATATATTTATACATGTGTTTACCCGGCATTTTATTCTCCTTATCTTTTTGGGTTTATATCTGGAAAAATCTCATCTAATTGTTCTTGTATTACTAAACCTTCTTCTACAATATTTTCTACGCTATCTAAATCTTTAACTCTTTCACCAACACCTACATACGACAGGGGAGATTTCATTTCTATTTGATAGTTTATTTCGTTATCTACCCAATGGTTAGATGAAGCAGCAACAGCTTTTTGCCCAACGGCCCCCTGCCATGTAGATCTACTTAAAGATTTTCCAGCTTTAGGATTAAATAAAGTTTCATGCATCAAGTTAGTTACTTCAGGAGATCTTGCCATAGCTAAAAACATTTCTAAATTTTTTGCACGAAGGTCTCTTACCCAAGCAACAGCACCAATGTACCAAGGAGAAACAACCCTACGTGCAAAAGACAGAAAATTAGCCGTCAACATATTGGCGTTCATACGATCTGGTGGAATATCACTAAGATTTACTTTAGTCATTGCTGCTTTACTCCAATCTGCATCAGTCAACCCTAGATCTTTTGAAGAGATGTTATTTATTTTAAGATTTATACGTCTTACTTGTTCCATGTGTTCTAAGCTAGAAAAAATTCCATACTCTTTGTTAGTTAAAATGTTTGGTATTCTATCCATTTCATTTACCATCATATCTTGTAAAGGTAGAGTAACAAAATCTGTTCTAATTTTTGTTTCTCCGGTGCTTGGTATAGGATACGCTGTTGTAAATGAACCTTTGTCTCCTATTATTTTTACAGATGTTTTTCTTCTGTAACCCTCTTCTATAATACGTCTAACAAGTTCTTTAGCTCTTACTGGATCTTTTGAACCATTTATAAAAGCTTGTATACCTCTACCCCCTTCTGCTGTAAGAAATTCATACGCACTATTAAAATTAAAAGGTAAAGATTTTTGTCCTACTCCAACAGTTGTTGCATTATAAAAATCTGTAAATTCTTTTATTGTTTTTTCTGTTTGGTTTAACTGTTTATCATAATATCTAACAGCCTTTTTATCAGCAGTAATTACAATATTTTCGTATTTGTCATAAGCAGCTTTTGCAGATTTATCATTTTTTATTATAGTACGTACCATACTGTTTAAAGAATCTAAAGTGTTAGAATTTAAAAATCTAGTATTAGCCATTTCATTTGTTACTGGTTGAAAAACACCAATTTTAGTATTTATTGGATCTAAAACTTCATAAAAAGTACCTTCAGTTAATCTCATTTCTCTATTAAATAATTCTATATTATTAGCCATATTTATAAATTCATCTATATCAATTTCTGCTGAAGCTCTTCCTTTTTGTGCTTTTCCCCCAAATATTCCAGTTCCTTCAATGGCAATGTCAGCATACTCTCCACTTTTAATATTTTCTAACATGGCTTTTGTTTTAGGATTATGATATAATCTATTGCTTAAATTCCAATCTAATAAAGCAGAAAGTAAAGGTGCGACTTCTGGGCTAACTATTTTTCTAGAGCCGGCCTCTTCTGCCACATCAACTATGTTTGCTTGAGCTAAACTATTGTCTCCTATGGTTGCAGCGTCAGATCTTGGTCTTGTTGTAAGTTGACCGAAGCGATCATTTAACATAGTTGCAGCCTGTTCTACCTCACCCTTTAAAATTAAATCAGTAATATGATCTAGCCATTTAGAAGGTAATATTTTATTATACATTTTATTTGTAGGATTAAATGTACTCCTTTCAAAATTTTTAACTCTAGAATCTCTACCTGTATAACTAGCAAGTTCTGTGCTAAACTCTCCTGTTTTACTTATGTGCACATTGTCAGCATAATTATTACCAGCAGCTATTATAGTCTCTAATGCGTCTGGATTTGTTCTATCAATTTCTTTGTGTAATGTGTTAATTGCTTTTTCGTAAGCTAAGAAGTCTGGACTTTTTTTGTCTGTTAAACTTCTGTGCGAAGCTTTTAGTATTTTGTGTACAGCTAATAAACTTGTTGCAGGAATTTTAAAATCATCTTTTGGATTAACCATTGCTGGTGCAAATTCTCCTAGAAAATCTCTTAATTCTCTACCTTGAGTGCTGCCGGATTTAAGTATCCCATAAAATTGTGTATAATCTTTAGCTGTTCTAAGCGATTTTAAACCAGTTATTTCTAAAACTTCTTGAGTAATCTGAGCTATCTGGGCCTCATCATCTGGATACATTTTATTTAAAATACCGTTATACTGTATATCTACTGCTTCACCAATGATGTCGCTTATTCTTGCAGCGTCTTTAGGTCTAATACCCCCCTCTGCAGGATCTACATCAAAAAATGATCTACGTAATGTTGTGTACATAGAACCTAAATCTGCCGGAACTTTTAATTTATTTTCCGCTTCTTCATATAATACTTTACTATATTTTCTTAGTGTCTCTGTATGTGCCTCATCTATTTCTACAAATAATGCAGCTGCATCTTCAGGTTTAAATTCATCAGAGTTTGATTTTATTTGGTGTATTACAGATACTAAATTTTTATTAGCTTTTTCTCTAGTTTCTTGGATAAGTTTAGCTGTAATTTTTGGGTCTACACCTGTAGCTTCATTTATTTCTACTTCAGGTTCTAGTAATTTAAATAACATTCTGTTGTTATCTAATTTACCTGTGTAATGTTCAGAAGTAAGTAGTTCTCTGTTTAACTGAAGAATCTCTTTGTATTCAGTTATTTTATCACCATTTAATTTAAGTTCTGTTTCAGCCATTATTCTAATTTTTTTAAGATGATCAGCAACAGATTTTACTGCTACCCCTTCAGCTTGCGGAGAAATTTTAATTAAATCGTCTACAACTTGTATAAGATTTATTGCATTTTCTCTTGCCTGTGTAAGTATTTTACCAGTTTCTCCTATAACTGTAGGATTAACATTAAATCCTATATTTGTAGTTTCCGCTACAATATTATCTAAAGTTTTTAATCCAATTAAACTATCTAAATCAGTTAAAACAGTTTGATATTTTTCAGCAAATTCTACACCATACGTACCGCCTTTGCCATCAGCTCCTATTACTTGTTTTAAGTCGTCTATAAATTGTTCTCCAATTTCTATTTCGGCTATAAATCTTTCTATACCCCCTGTTTCTACTGCATTGTTTCTAGCAGCAATAATAAATTTTGCCATTTTTGTTTTGCTGGCTGAATCAATAGCTACTGATCTTCCACCAGACACTAATTCGTCAGGTATCATTGCAGCTAATTCAGAGATAGTCATATCTAAAGGAGAGTAAGAATTTCCTGTTCTTTTAACTGTACTTTTAAGTAAATCATAAACTGCAGGACCACCAGATAATACAGTAGTTGCAAGTTTTATACCCGTTTTAGGATAAGACATTAATTGGAGAGGTTTAAAACTTTGTTGCATAATTCCACTTTGGAAGGCAGCTGAAGAAACACCAGCACCTATTGGCAAACCTACTAAAATAGAACCTAGTATATAAGGAACCATAGGTTGTCTATTTTCAGCATAGTTAAGACCTACATAATTAGACATCGCATTTCCACCGGCAAACAAATCAGAAAAATACAATCCCCCTACTGCCATTGTGTTTGAAGTAAGCATGTTTACATTATCATAAAGTTTCATATTTAAATGAGCAGCAACTCTACCTTTATCCAACCAAGATGTCATTTTTGGATAATCTTTTTTAGCATTTCCTTGTAAATATTTATGAAATCCCTGTTTATAATATACTTCTTTTACATGATCTTTTGCGTCTTTCCAAGATTGTCCTTTTCTAATTGGGTCTGCATTAAAAATATCTTCTCCATTTTTTTTGCTAATATCCCATATTTTTGCACCTCTAGGTGATCCTGTACCAGCAATCCTACCTATAACCCTATCAAAAAATTTATAACTTGCCATGAATGCTAACATTTCTTGTGGATATTTTACACTAGCAGCTTGAGCTTCTCCTGTTATAATTTTTTTAAATTCATCTTTTGGAATAATATATTTTCCAAGAAGTTGATCAGAAATATCGCTGTCCGGAATAAGTAATTCTGTTACAATGTTATGACTATAGTATGGAGTTACTAAATCTGAATAAGTTCTACTGGTCTCATAAATAGCTGTTTTAGGCCAAGGGTTTTCTTTTTCAAATTTTTCCATATCTGCACCAGCATCTTTTGCTGTTTGCCACAAGAAGGCATGTTGTTTCATAGCCTCATCGCCACTGTTAAATACAGGCACAGGTCTACCATCTTTTATTGTAACACCAACTTTGTTTTGAAATAGATTCCAACTATTTGTATATTTGTAATATTGCTCTGCTGAAAATTGGTATAAAGACCCTAAAGCTCTAGACTCTGCATCAAGTACAACAGGAATTACATCCGCTGTAAATTGTCCTATTTTAGCCAAAGTTGCACCAGCCATCATGTCACCTACAGGTGTAGCATACTCGGTCATTACCCCTAACGCATTTGGTTTAAATCTAAAGTGAGATCGTTTTTTATTAGGAACTATCATGTTACCTAACCATGAGTTTTCAATCCAATATGGTGCTCCATTGTGTACTTTTTTACCTTGTTGTCTTCCGCCAACCATTAAATCATCTTCTAAATAATCTTCTTCAAAAAACTCTATTGGAGATTTCTCACTAGAAAAACCTTTTATATGTTTATTAGTATCTATTCCCCAATTTAATCTGTCTTCTAGTCCTGTATTCCATCCATACATTATATCAAGAACTTGATTTTGGGTTTTAGCTGTATGTTTAAAAATGTTTCCATAGTTGTCTACAACTATACCACCCCAAAGTCGTTCTCCATTTTCATTTTGCCCTTGAGGAAGCCAGTTATTTTTTATTAACGTGTGGGGTTGATTTTTGTCTATGACTGACTGGTGCATTTGGCTACCCTGTCCGAAATACACATATTGTGGTATGTTTATTCCAGCAGCATTTTTTTTATATCCTGAAATAGTTTTATATATAACTGAACTATATGGAGCACTAGTTGCAGTAGTTTTATTTTTTAAATGAGGAGGAAGATCTCCCGAAGTGTGTGGAACAGGTTTCATATTTGCAGGGTAAAATAAATTACCAACATTTACATCTTCAGGAGGCACATCTAAAGCTTTACCTACAGTAACTTGGTAATCTTGCATAACTTGTTCTAAAGCTACTTTACTTTGTTGTCCTTCAAAGTAAGGGTCTGGTTCTTGATTTTCGTTTGGGTATAACCCTACTGCTTGTGCTTCTGCCATGTTCTACTATCCTCCATAACTTGGGCGTTGATTTTGCTCTTTTTCCATAGCAGCTTTTCTAGCTTGTATTTTTTTTCTGTCTATGTCATTTATATCTTTTGTGTTACTTATATATGCATTTATGGTATCTTTAAATGTTTCTTCATTATCATAATTATTTACATCAAATAAAAAATCTAACTCTATAGGTTGGCCATCAAATAATATTGAATCATCATTTGCACCAACTTCTGTTTCTCCACTAGATCTACGAATAGCCGTACCATCTTGTGCTCTTCCTATTGTTCTTTGACCACCAGTAAGAGCATCTGCAGTATTTCCTCTAGGCACTATGTTATCTAAATTTAATGCAGCAAATACATGTCCGGGGCTGTTACTAGATATAGCTTGAGCTTTAGCAGTAATTCTAGCCATACCTCTATCAAACTCTGCAAGAGCAACTAAAGCTTCAGGTGCACTTGTAAAATTACCAACTGCCAATGCGTTTGTAACAAGGATTCTATCACCATCTGAAATCGCTTTACCACCTTCACCTTGAAATATTGCAGCAGCATAAAATACAAGAGATGCACGTAAAAGTTTTAATCTAGCTCCGTTTATTGCTAACTTTTCTGCTTCAGTTGTATTGCCATCTACTAGTTTATAGGCCATATTTCTTGAATCTATTAAATCTTGAGCATCTATAGAACTTAATAAAGAATGAGCTTGTTGATTAGCTTTTAAACTTTTCTGTCTTTCTTGTCTTTCAATTGCAGTTTCACCATCTACAGGAGCTACACTTAATCTTTCAATGTTTTTGTCAATTGCTTCAAGATTTGTTTGTACATCACTTGTTATAAAATTTGGATTTAAATCGTCAGCCTGTGCGTCTTTGCTAAAAAAATTTGTAAGAAATTTATAAACACCTTTTATTTGTGCAACACCTTGGAATGCACCATACACAGCTGTTCCGGCTATACCATCTTCTGCTATTATTGATCGTATAGAATCTGTAACTTCCATAGCTAATATACCGGAACTGGCAACATCTCTATATCCTTGTTTAATTGTTGGAGTTAAATCAAATCTGTCTTCAAAAAAATCATCCGATGTACTAAATATAGCTTTATTAGCAAGTGCTGTTTTTTTGCCTCTAGATACAAAATTATTAGGTATATTGTGCTTATTTGCTGTTGAAGCAATTGCATTTATTAAAAATGTATTATAGTCTAACTCGTTAAAATAAAAACCATCAGAATTTAATTGTTGTTTTTGTGACCCTTCTTCGTAAACATTTGTGTAATTGTGGGCTATATTTACCAACTGTTTAACACGCTCTGGTAACTTTTTATTAGTAAAAGCACCTCTTTCTACAGCAACAACATCTATTAATTGTCCATCGTTATTTAGTAGTGGTTTAGTAAATATATCTCCAAGCAAGGTCCACCCTATAGCTTCTGCTTCATGTTCATGCAAATATTGGGCCCCATTTTCAGTTCTTATAAAGTTAGACCCCCGTCTTTTAGTTTGTGGTGATGTGCTGTATATACTGTACATTGTTGCAGAATCATTAAACCATTTGTTTGCACCTTTTTGATTGTTAACATATGTACTATCCATACCAATTAAAGTATCATACATAACCGTAGGTATATTTTTATCTACAGGAACTAACTCGTTGTTTTCATTTATTACTTTCTCACGACCTACTTCATACATTCCCTGTATTATTTCTCGTATCCATTTTGGAGAACTAGAAAAAAGCACTTCGTGATCCAATTCACCTCCACTGTGTGTGCCATCATCACCAACATTATTTAATCTATCTATTGAATTAAAGCTACCCACTAAAGATTGTTTTATTTGTTCAGCCCTTTTTGGAAAAGCCTCTCGTATATATGCCCAACGGTCATTATCTATTCTACCAAACTGAGCTATATTATTATAAGCCTTACTGTTTGCATCACCACCCTTTACTTCCCATTTAAGGTTACTCATTATTTGCATTGTGTCAAATCTATATTTAGCTTCTGGATTAGCATTTACTAAAGCCATTTCTTTTTCATCCATTTTAAAAGGAATTATACCACGAGATATATCCGGAAACATAGAACCATCTGCAGCAGTATTTAAAGATGTAAAAAAATTATTTGAATATTTATTTTTTTGTTTTAGTTCTTCTAACGCCATCGCTTGTTGATGTTCATAATCTGCAACACTTCTAGCTGCATCAGCAGCCTCCGCTTTTGCTTTTCTTGCTGCTAAGTTAGACAACATACCAACTACAAACGGTACAATTGGGGCTACCATATTATATTTCTCCCATAGGTATTGCCGGTTCTTCAACAGGCGGTGTTAATTCTTCTGACATCATCTCTTGTTCACCACCAGATGGAGGCGGTGCTAAAAATCCTTGGTCTTGCATTTCCATATCTTGCTGCTCCATACGAGCTGCTTCTTGTAATTGAGCAAATGCTTCTGGGTTTCTATCAGCCATAAGAGAAAGTACCTGATCATCTGGAACTCCATCATCTGTTAATTCACCCGGATTGTTAAACACTTTGTACGGAATATCGTATTCATTTGCGTAAGATATAAAGAAAGCCATAAGAGGCGGTTTAATAATTTCGGCTACATCAACAGTCCATTTACCTTCCATAAAACCACCAAATGATATTGTGTTTACAATACTTTCAATTGGCAATCCTCCGAGCATAAGTTTAGAATACGCAGACTGTGTTTTTTTACTATTCTCAAATTTGTCCACCACAAATAACACTGCCTCATCTGGATCAGTTATTTCCGGTGTTCCTTCCCATGCCCATCTCCCCGGCTCATCTGTTAAGGACTGGCCCGGTATTGGTCCATCAAATGGGCGTTTTGCTATATCTTTATCGTCATTTTTTATTTCTTGAAAACGTGGCATTTTTTGTTACTTTCTATGTAGGTTTAGCACTGGTTAAACTTCCGTAGGCTGATCGGTAAGGGTTACGTACTGCGATAGAACCTAGTGATGCTTTAGGAGATAAATTTACATTAGATGGTGAATACGGATTAAATCCAGCCCCACTAACTTCTGTATTAATTCTTTCTGTTATTTTAGCATCTCCTCGTATGTTTTCTATCATTCCATAACTTCTAGGAATATTCTGTCCTTGTCCTCTTCTTGTCGGCCTAAAACCACTTATGTTTGGATTAGAACGGTAGCCTCCTCGTTTTGTTGATTGTGGCAATGGTATATCTGCTACTGGAGTCCCGGCACCTTTTTCTCTTAATTTATTAATATATTTCATAGTTTCTTTAAAAGTATCACTTTTAATTACATCACCACTCCATCTAACAATCTTTTTTCCAACATCATATACATCACTAGCGTAGTCCATAAAACTTCCGCTATAGTCTCCGCCACGACCACCGCTGCCTGTGCCTCTTCCTATATTTTGAAAAGATCCGGGAGAGCCTGTTGTTACTGTGTCCCATACTTCACTAACTGCATCTTTTACATATGATGCTGTACTTGAGATATAATCCCAAAAAGATGTTGTTCCATTTGCCATGTTTTTATTTCCTTAATTTATGTTTACAGACCACCATCAACTACATCAGCAGGTCTATTAATATTACTAACTATATCAAATATCCCATCCAACGTACTACTTCCTAGCTGTGCATACATTGTATTTCTAAATTGGGAATCATACATTGCTTTATCATATCCTGCTTGTTGAGCTATTTCTGCCATACTATGTGCACGATCTGCTGCATTCTCCACAACTTGTACAAGAAAAGATGCCTCGTCTCTGTATCTTTGCCATAGTTGTTCTTGCGATGATGTAGAGAGACCTAGTAATGCTTGTGCGTTAATTCGGTTTACTTCGTTTTGTCTTGCAGTGTTCTCTGTGTTTATTTGTCTACGCCAATTTGCATTTGCTTGATTAATTTGTGCAGACATATTTGAATTAAATTTATCTCGGCTGTCTTCCATTTGTGATTTAAATTTTAGTACAGAATTTTCTTCACTAGCGTTAAACTGCCTCATAGCTGCCACACGAGTAGCATTAGCATTATCTATTTGTGTCCCAAGCTCTGCAAAAAACTCCATAGTTTGTTGATTAGATTTTGCGTTAAACTGCCTAGATGCATTTTCTTGTGACTGATCAGATAACAGAGTTTGTATCTTTGCTTGAGCATTTAATATGTTAGTCTTTTGGTTTGCATCTAAGTTTGCCATATCCATAGATAAAAAACTTTTTGCGTTGTTTACAGCAGACTGTAATCTAGAATTAAGGTTTGCTTTATCCATAGCTGCATAAGTCATAGCATTTTGTAAAGCAGTTTGTTGTGTATTGGTAAGATTAGCCAAATCCATTGTAGAATATGTTTTTGCATCAGCAGCAGCAATTGGAACACCTGCCTCATATATTGCCTGTGTCATTGCAGCAGCAGCCATAGAAGAAGCTCCAAGTCCCCGTTTTTGCATAATAGCTGAAACAGCCCTTACAGGACCTGCTGCCCATGCTGGTAGTTCTTCGCCTTCCTTGATGCTATCAAACAGTTGTCCAAGCTGGTATCTAACCGTTGCCTTTTCACTCACAGTACCTTGAGCAGCCTGTGCTTTTGCTTCATTAGATACAGTGCCTAATACATCTCCTAATATTGCCTCTTGAGATAAGTTTCCTTGAGCAGCAATTGCTTCTGGTGTATCTTGGTTTACAAAGTAATTACTGTACTGTGCAGCAGCTTGAGCATTAGAACTAGGAATTTCTATTCCAGTAGTGCTGGCTTGGGCTGTTGTCATTGTTGGATCAGCCCCTAACTGTACATCTGTACCAGATAAAATTTCACCGGGTTGTTCCTGTATTTGAGCTACAGCCGGTTGTTCTCCTTCTGTTAATGTTGTTTTTTGTGGAGGAGGAGTTGTAGCATATGCTAATGCTGTTTCAGTGCTACCCCCATCTGCAAACCCTCTACGATTTATATCTCTTATTACTTTTGGTAACTTTGCCATTTTCTAAAACCACTTATTCATTAATGTTGATATTGCTGCACCAGCTCCACTTGCTACAAGAAGAACTCCTACAAATAGCCCC
>Ga0209645_1001517_pt1 | contig 11605 bp, 13 predicted proteins | sample ETNvirenome_6_30_FD_184070 | JGI IMG/M metagenome (GOLD analysis project Ga0209645, IMG submission 184070) | Marine viral communities from the Pacific Ocean - ETNP_6_30 (SPAdes) (version 2) | ecosystem: Environmental > Aquatic > Marine > Oceanic | place: Pacific Ocean | collected 2013-06-19
GCTATTCTTTTCTTTTCTGCTTCTTCCATTCTTTGCTTTGCTTGTACATAGCCAACAGTCTTTTCTGCATACAAGGTCATACCGTTTTTTAATTCAATAGATTCTATTTCAGAAAAAAAGCTACCGCCTGCGATTTTTGCATCACATATACTTCTCTCTAATTCTTTTAATTCCTCTTCGAATAATGTGATTTCTCTGGAGTATCCTGTAGATTTTCCATATCCCCACTCTGCTAAGAACTTGCGTTTCACAGGTGTGTTTTTGCTTGCCATTTTAGTTGTTGAGTTCATTTGTCTCATACCATATTAGTTTACAAGGGATATATAAGCTTTTAGCATACAGTTTGTGCTTAGCGGTCAAAATCCTAGGCTAATCTAGAATCCCGAAAGCATATATAATTACAACTGCAACTGCCTTACAAAATCCTTCAGATTTAACTCTGGTTCACCCAACGTTAACTTAGTTACCAATGTATCGCCTATTTCCGTCTCGTAAGCCACTACTGGTAGGATGACATCCTTTTCTAACATAGGAACGTCTAACTGCACTAAATCGCCTAATCCTAGCCATTCTGCGTTATGCATAGTTATTGCATAACTTACTGTAGGTGTAGAATATGCTTGTAACGTTTCATACGCTGTGTTTTCTAAGATTCCTCTGTTAGTAGTATCTAAAGTAATTAGTGTAGAACTTGGGCCGTATTGTTTGATACTTTGCTCATTACTTACAGTTTCAAATATAGTCGCATCACTTTTACTTTGTGCTGTTATTGAATTGTATAGTCTTGTGGTATCTATCTGAGCAACTATTCCTTCTCCAGTTATGTTTGCATCATCTTCTGAAATTGTTAATACTGGTTGTATTCCTTTATGTTTAAAATCAGCCAAATATATGTCAAACTTATTTCCAGAACGTATCGCATAATGATATCTTAAGAAATCTGTATTATCATGGAAATCATCATCAAAAGAACTTATCATAAATTCCATACATCTATCAATAAAGTTTTTACGCTTCTGCAAACCTGCAAGGCCCATTTCTTTAGTTGCTATGACTGTTGAACCAAGCAAAGTATCTGTAACATCAATGTCTCTATAATCTGCTGCGTCTTTAATTAAAAAATATAAATCTTGACCTACAATATCTGATTCTTTAAAATTATAATATTCAGAAGTAGCTAGCGAAGTAATTCTATCCATAGCAACAATCGTGTGTGTTTGATTGCTAGGCTTTATTACTTTTATTATTCCTTCAAAATTTAGATTATGAATTCCTCCACCTCTACCTATTTCTATTTTTAAAACAGAACCTAATCTACATTTTAACAAAGATGCTTTATCTGATACCTGTATAGTCACAGAGCGAGGTTCGTTTACTGCTGCCTTGTATAATACTTTACTAATTGTCAGTACTTGATTACCATCAACAGTTGCAGTTATTTCTAATTGTTCCGCTAAAACTATAGACTCAGGTGCTGGCATTAACTAACATCCTCACCTAATATTATAAAGCTGAGATTTGCCAAATATACATTAGGGTCAAGAGTGTCTTTTGCAAGATTACCAGATTCCAATCGCATTCGCAATGTTCTATAGGATGTAGTTGGCGAGTCTAATTTTTTACTATCTAAGAATACGTAATCATATCGGTTGCCTTCTACTAAACTAAATAATGCTCTATATCCTGTCTGACTTAATGCTTTAATCTGAACTGCTACTTTAGGAACTCCTAATTTAGTCCTAGTAACACCTACAGGATAACGCCTAATACCTAAAGGCATCTGTGAACTAATACCGCCACTACGTGTTAAATTTACTTTTTCAATAGCAATATCCTTTGAATCAGCTAAGGTATCAAGGTCTAATGTTTCAGGAGCTACAGATATTACATTAGTTGATGTTTCAGACCAATTATATTGAAAATTATATAAGTCTGTAGTACCTCCTTTATCAGTTGCATTAAATGTTATATCTGTACTATCTATAGTTGCTAAATAAAATGTCGTATTATCTTGAGTATTAGCTGTATTATATGAAGCACAAGTAATGCTAGGTTTTTTAGAAGAATCATATCTAATAATGGTAGCCGATTCATCTGCATCTGTTGTTAATGAAGTACTTACATAAGCTCGTTCTTCTTCCGTAAGATTATTAACATCAGTTTCTATAACTGCCACATTGTAATTAACGCCATCTTCTACACCATCTCCATTAGAGTCACGTAAGAATGATTTTAATTTAAAATATTTAGGAGAAGCATAAGTTCCATTGCTTCCACTATCATTACCTACTTTTATTATATCGCCAACATAAAAGTTGTTTTCAAACCAATCCTGATATGTACTGCTACTGCTATAATCAGAATCTATATTTTGAATGGTTATTTTACCAGTACTATCAAAATCAATATATCCTGAAGCCGTACCTCTAATCATAGCATAACCGCCCCATTTATATCTAGTAGCAACTCGATACACATAAACATCAGTACCGTTAGTATGAGTCGCTGCTGTTGTGTTATTATATCCTCGTTCTACTAGTATGTCTGCACCTGTGGTTGCTTTAACAAACATTAATTCACTATCTATTTTAATTATATCTCCAGATGTAACTTCTAATGAAGTCAAGGTAATTACTTCCTCAGTAGTATCTAAATCTTCATTTATGTTACAACTTGAATCAACAATAGAATTAGTAACGTTAGAATCATAAAATAAATCTTTGTTAATAATATCTCCACCATTAGTTGCTAACAAATATCTTTTACAATCAGTTATTTCATTATTTTCAGTACCGTCTTTAGTGATACAAACAACACATTCTATTTCTTTAAAATATATCTCATCTGAACCAGAAACTGCTAGACTACCATAGTTAGGTCTTGCATCAATGTCAAAGCTAGGTGAAGCTGTAGCTGAAACAAAAGCATAATGGTCAAAGGTAGCACTAGTATCTGAAACACTGTCGCCACTACTGTCAAAACTAGCTAAGCCAAATATTTTGAAAACTGTGTCGCTTACATCAAATCTAGATAAACCGCCAATCTTAACTCGATGGCTGCCATCATCAAATACAGTATTATCATTTTCTAACGCATTAGAAGTAACTATTGTTGTACCTGTTAATGACGGTACATAACCCCAGAGATATTGATTAATTGTTATATCTGCACCACTTGTTCTTGAATGTTGACCTGATAAAGTAAGAGCTGTCGTTCGGTCTCCATACTTGGCTTGAGTGACTTTAGTTACTGATGGTGAAATAACTGCCGATGGGAAACCATATTTTACATCAGGTTGTTCTCCAGTAATATTGCCTTTATCGGAACGGAAGCCATTTTCATCTTCTACTTGCACTTTTACTACTTTAGCTCCGCCTGTAGAATATACGTGACTTACAACGGTATTGCTTGAATTATCAGCCACAGGTGTTAAGTCTTGCATATCGTACACTGCATAATCTTCATCTGTATCGCTAGTTCCAGAATCCCAGTTAACTCGGATTTTAGTAAATTTATTTTTAGTATCAGCAGTAGCCACATTTGAGTTAACAACTTTAAGATATACTTTTTGTCCTATTGTAATATTTTCTGCTCCTGCTGCTAAAGCAGAAGTTAATCCTGAATCTGTATAAAGAACAGCAGTATTAATTGCAGGTCTAAATATTTTAACTTCAGTTCCTTTTGTTGCATTTGTTTCAGCATTATCTACATTCTCTGTAAATATACCAACATACAAATTAGCGCCTTGAGTAAATGAAATAGTAGTATAAGACTGCGGCACAGTTTCAGTTGTATTATTTACATAATACCGCCTATATTCTTTACTTCCCGAAGCTACTGCTGCTACATTCTCAGAACTTGAAGTGTTAAAATAATATTCATTTATTGTTTTATCTTCAGGAATGCTTACGGTAAAATCAGCTGTAGTTCCTATGTTTGATGCTTGAGCTTGTATAGTAGCTGGCTCAGGTTCTCTAACTAAGGTATTCAATGTGATAACTACATTGTCTTGTGTGATAACTATATCAGAAGTCTCATTTGAACCCGCATAAAAAGCTAAACGACACGTAGAACCGAAATCCCAACCTGTCTCAGGATATTCATTTATATTAATTGTACACGTTCGAGTACCTAAAGATGATAACGTTTTATGTAAAACATTACCTTCAACAACTGGGACATCATCATTTGCAATATGACCTTGTTGCCAATTAGCAGGTTCCCATGTATGTTTAGAAGCTGCATGAGTGCCTTGCTGGTCATACCCTCCAAAAGTTAAATACTCAAAATTTAATTTGTAATCTTCATTGTCTTTATTTTTATCTTTAAGTTTATACATTTCAATATACCCTGAACCTGCTGTTGTAACGGTCAAAGCAATCGTTATACTGTTAACAAAAGTTTTATCAGTTGCACTTAATTCTTTTAATGTTGGAAGTTTAAATTCCATAAAAGCACAGCGTGTTGCGCTGCCTTCACTATCTAACTTAATATCTGCTTCATAATATGCAGTGTCTGGATTAACACTATCCACATATCCAAATTTATAACTGCTTATTGTTGTTGCTACCGCCATTATCTACCTCCTAATACATTCATAACGCCACTAATAGGGCCAAACGATAAAGCATCACCTAACTCTGCCGCAGCTATTGTAACGCCTTGTAAAGAGCCATAGACTCTGTCTATTAAATCTGCTAACATCTCAAATCCATCTTTTAACCCGTCAACTGCCTTAGTAACTAAACCAAACTTAGCTTCTAGTGCTACTAACGCTAATACTAAAATCATAACTCCTACTATTATTGCACCGATTGGGTTAGCTGCTATTGCTACGTTTAATTTAGTTGTAGCTGCTGCTGCCATAGTTGCAGCACTAGACTGAGCTATCTTAGCTTTTACATCTGCCAAAGATACTACCGTGCTTAATTTTTGTACTGCCACAAACACTTCCATCGGCCCTGCAATAATTTCAAAAGCAAACCTAGCTTTCATTAAAGACTTAGCTTGTTCATCATTAACAAAGTTTAGCTCTTGAGCTGCTGTAATTGTCTTAGCATAACCGCCTGATATTTGATTTAAACTACTAACCATTGCCTCTTGTTTTGCTATATTTTCCATCATAGCTAAACTTGCAGCGGCTTGACTATCTTCAAACTCTTTGGTTTTTTGATTGGCACGTTCAAGACCTTCTTCAAGTCCTGTGGGGTCTGCTTCTAGAATTATGCCTAATTCTTCTACTACAGCCATTATGCTCCTAACTCCATCTTAACATCTCTTTGCATTTGATTTAATTCCTCTAATCTTTCTTGGTTAATCTTATGAGCTATTGTAGCTTTCTCTGAAGTTAAAGTGTTTACATAAGAAAGTAAAGTATCTCTATCATAATCATCAAGAGCGTCAAGCAACAATCTAACATCTTCATATTTTAATTTAGGCTCTTCTATCATAAGCTCTAACATGGCAGTATAAATTGGCATAGATTTACTGTGAGCATTATTTAAGACTCGCATCTCTTTAGCACTTAACGTTAATCCTTTTGCGTTCTTGTCATACAACTTACGAAGCATTGGCAGATTTTTAGCCATACCTTCCTTAGTCTGCCAAAACCTTTCGTTAATACTTCTCCACTCTTCTTCAGATAATCTACGCAATACAATCATAGGTTTTTGTTCGACTTCTCTAAGACCAAACCACACCTTCTTCTTAGGCATAAACTTTGCTACAGATGGTAAGAATACTTCTTTACGCTGCCAATACTCCTCTCGGATATGACTCATGTCAATTAGGGGCGTGTCGATTTGACCTTTGACCTTTACCATTTACCTACCTAAGTTGTGTTAAGTGTCCAATCTGCCGATACTGCAAATGCACTGTTGTTCTTATAATTGCCAGCTCCACGGAACTTAATAGTCATTGTGTCTACTATTTCACCTGCACCAGACATTGGTCTTGAGTATGCAGTAATTGTTCCGTTTGTCAAAGCAATAGAACCGTAAGATGCACCAAAGTCTAACCTAATTAATGGTATTGTTTCTTTGGCAACATATTTGTCATAGAATGTTTCATCTTCTGCTGTCATAGATACTTCTAATGTAATATCTGCTAATCCTCTACTCATATCGTTATTTGCTAACCATTTAGTTACAGAATTGCGTGTAGTCTTACCAGCAATAGGAACATTGTTATTCTTAATCATTAACTTAACAGTCTTTAGATTACTAATTGTAGTAGTCATATTATCTACAGCATATATCTCAGAAGAAGCTTCCTGTACATTGTAGATTCCTTTTAGTAAGTTAACTGAAGAAACATCACTGCCACTGCGTGTGCAAGTAAATCCTGTTCCATTATTAATTAAAGTTGTAACGCCAGCCATTGTATTTTGATTATTTGTAGCAGAAGCCAAATCAATTACGCCATCGCTAGATACATCAGATAAAGTATCTTCAGCAGAATATACTCTCATATATCTTTCTCCAACTTCAATATAACTTGCAGTGTCAGGACCGTTTATTACTAGTTTATTTGTGGCTGCTGCCGTACCAACTGTTAATGATAAATCAGTTGCAAGTAATGGGTCTGCTGTAGGACAAGCTGGGAAAGTAGAAGATGAAAAATTTAAGTTCATAAATTCATCACTTTCTGTAAAATCAGCATTAGCACTATCTTCTGTAAAAAAAGCTGTACAAGCTGCATCTACTGTAATGTATCCCCCTGTTGTATAGTCTGCTTCTAATGTAACTTCATTAGGAACTACTCCAGTTGCTAAAGTATATTCATTATTAGAATTGTCTCTAACAAGCAATGCCATACTGTCTACTGTATTGGTAAGTGCATGAGGTACAGGAGTGCTTATTCCTGTGCCTGTTGTTCCACCAATAGCCCTACCAATTAATTCTTGCCAACCTGAGTTAGTACCCTGTGCTGCTACCTTAATTGGAACGTTTACTGCTATTGGCCCACTTGCATGAAACCCTTCTGTAGATTGACCAATAGATGCTACAGGAGTTATGTTCATCTCTACAGACCTTGGGTCAAAAGTATCTAATAATCCTAAATGAACCAAAGCTGCATCAGGGCTAGGATTACCATAAGAATCTCCAGCTCCTGCCGTTCTTTCAGCTTGAAATGCTGCCTCTATGTTTTGCGTTAATTTTACCATTATACCACCGTCTCGTAACTTGTTATTTCACAATCGAGAACGTAACGATACCAGCGCCTATTCTTATCTGACTGGTCTACTCTAGAAAGCAGTTTTATATCTGCGTAATCGGAGTTCAAAGGTGTTGTGCTGTTTCCTTCTCTTGCTCCTCTAATAATGCTCACAACTCCAGAATATAATTTTCTAAGTCTTGACCTACTTACCGCTGTTGAAATATCTATCGATATTCTTGCTGTTTGTTTATCTTGTTTACAGCCTATTCCTAAAAAGTCGTGATTTGCTGCTACTTCATAACAGCGTATTAAGTCTCCATTCTTCAAATTCTTTTTACCCATATCCCAAGATTCATCTATAGTTGGGGTTGTAGAATCTACACTAGATGCTATCTGCGCCCAGTTACTTGATAATACAGATACAACTGTACTTACAGGGTCATTGACTGATGCGTAAGTAACAGCCATTAGTATTCTGCTGCAAGCCTCCCAGTTCCAAAGCCACCAATGCCTGTTGCCATTGCAAGCTTACGGTCAAGATGTCCACCATCTTTCAATATCTTCATACCCATATCTTCAAACTTCTGTGACCTTGATGCATTATCCATAGAATCATCACCTTCTTGCATCAAATTCAAATCATCATTCATTGCAATAATTGATGCTGTAAAATATATGGTTGCTAATTTAATATCGTCAGGAGTGTTAGCAGTTGCATATTTGTAACTGACATAACCGTCTACACCAGATGGACTACTATTTACCATATTAAATGTTGAGTAATTCTCAATGTATATTAATCCTCTCTCTGTGTCGGCCCACATATCTTTGCCTACAACATCTGTAACAGAACTACCTAGTGCTTTACCTTCATCCGAATCTAAGTAATCTTGGTATTTACTGCCATTCCAAATCTTAACATTTCCATTTGTGTTACTAAAATTAGGAGTAGCATTCTGTGAAAAACTTAAGATTGGAAAATGTTCTAATTGTATTCTACCTCTAGTGTTAACTACATTAGACCTGACTTTCTGAATCCTGACCCTCTCTTCTGTAACTTCCTTAGCTCTAGCAGTTGCCCAAGCATGGTTTGTTAATTCATCTATTCTAGCTTCAGACATTGAAATGTAATTATCTACATCGCCATCTGATGGAGTTGTTGAACCACTAAAGTCTGCAACTTGTAAAAAAGCAGATACATCGTTTCTTACACAGTAAACCATCAGAGTATCCTACTCAATGCTGTGTTCATCAACTTCTCACCAGTAGTTGCTACAACCATACCATTCATGTCGATTGGTTGTCCTGCCATGTTCCAACCGATTGCACCGACTGGTAACGTAAGGTATCCTTGCTGCTGAGCCAATGGTGGAGGTCCTCCGCCATTTGCTGTGTAAAATTGTTCTCCGTTAGATAGTGTGTCTATCTGTGGAGGTGGTAACTGCCAAGCTTGTGGTTGGGCGGCTGCTGTACCGACTCCGAACCATGTCCACGGTTTGAACATACTAGCTCCGCCCTGCATAGGCATCTGCTGCTGCATATATGGGTTTTGCATCATTGGTTGTTGAGTCACGGCAGGAGCTTGTTGGAGTTGGCCATTATCACCGTAAGGATTTTGCCAGTTTAGGACAGAATGATGGGCATTGTCCTCGGAGGCCCACTCCTCATGCAAGGTGAGACGAGCATTAAGCTCCTCCGCAGCCTCGTCACCATACATAGTTCTAGGATGCCAGTCTATCTGTGTATTGTAAACTGTCTTTAGAAACTCCATGTTATCTTTTAAATCTGTAGGAATTTGCACATCTGTCTCTTTACAGAGTGCCTCTAACATTTCTACTGAGTTCTTAATAATTGGGTATAGGTATTGCACTATACGCATAGTTCCGTTCTCAAATGCCTTCGCATCGTAATCTGGATGCTGTATCTTATCTACTGCTACAGGGTTTAGATAACCTGCTGGGCTTCCTGCATATCCGCTCATAGTCTTCTCCACTTTATATCTTGTTTTACACCGTCACAATGTAATGTAAATTTAAGTAATGTTGGTTTCATAATCCAAACCTCCTGTTCTGACGAGTTGACAAAGCCGAGAGATACTCATCGTAGTCACGTTGGTGTAACTTACAGAATCCGCCTCCTGTTGTCATGCCACAATAAGGACACTCGTCTTTGCCATGTTTCCGCCTTAATCCCCACCACTTTCGTGATAAACGCTTATGTCTCATTGTAAGACGTTTTACGTATAAGTCTAATTCATCATCTGACATTGTCTCTGCACTTGGCATCATCTGTTGTTGTACTGGTTGTCTAGTTAGAACGTTGGGGGCTGGAGCCACCTCCCTTTGGGGTTCCTCTTGTTGTGTGTGTTGAGGTTTACGTGCTAGGGTCGTCATCTGAGGTGGGCCAGCCATTAATTCTCTTCCTCCTTTAATTCGTTCAAACTTCTTCTAAAATTCTTACATTCACTTGTTAACTTAATCATATCTGCAAACCATTTACCTTTCTTGCTCATTGCAACACTCCCATAAATATTCATATCCACTAAAACAATACTTACACATCATAGTCCACCCTTTCTCATCATCTGTGCTGTCCTTGTCGCAGCTTGTCCTACCTGCACTTCAGGACTGACAAAGGCTTTGACTACCAATGCTTTAATTGTAGACAAAATTACACTTACAGCTAATACAAACATTAGGAATCCATTGTATAACCAAGCGACTCCCCATATTGCCATACCGTATTCTGTAACTACAGTATCATAATAATAACCTACATAAAGTCCGATTCCACCAAATGCAAGACCTAATCCCATTATCCATACACATCTCTTGAACCAAACCCATTCTATGTATCTACAGAATTCTACATCTTGCTGTCCACCTGCACCCATTGTGCTTGGATATCTTCCCGTGCTAAACAACATATTTCTTATAAATTTCATTGTGTCACCATATCTGCGTATGCATTCTTGTGCGAATCAATCTTTTCATAAATGTCACGTTTAAACTCCCTAGAAAGTTGATATGCGACTTCATATCCGATTGGTTCCGAACCTTCAGGCATTGGAATCCACTTAGGATGATAAGTATAAATTGTTATCCTACGGAAATTAGGTTTAAAGTCTAATTTGTCATCATGATATTCTATGTAAGCTTCTTGTTTAAATCCATCTTCATCTACTAAGGAACTAAGGCTGTGTTCCATAAGTACCGTGTTAACTGTATTTTCTATAATCTTAACTTTCATCATTTTAGATACAGACAATGCAGTCTCCCATCTAAATATATCCGAAGGCGTTAGATTCTCAACTATAGAATGCATCAGCTCATCACAACCAATAATACATTCACTCATATCAAAAGTCTTGAGCCTTACTCCTTTTAAACTAAAATCCTTAACTTTACCTTTAATCTCTCCTGCCTCATTAGATATTTTTACCCAATCATCAATCGCAAACTCTGTACGATATGCTACAGTAAGGAAAGATAAAGCACCGTTAATTGGACTGTATTGCGAGAATGCTGCGTATGTTAATGCAGATATGCCCACAATGTACTCTGTACGGGCCAATAAGCCACTGTACATCATCAAGCCTACCCCAAATACTATAAGTCCTAAAACACCGAATACTTGCGCTGCTGCCTTACCTTGTAAACTTCTAATCTTATAATCACTAAAGGCCGACTTTTTTGCTTTCTTAATCGCTGCCGATACTGCTAACGCTACTGCGATAAACCATGCAAAAACTAGACCCTCATCCACTATTTCTTACCCTTCTTAGCTATCTTATCAATGTGCGGCCCTTGTTCCGCTTCTAACAACTCACCAGTGTTTGGATTGATATATCCACCAGCTTGTGCTGGCATAGGCATCTGTTGCTGTTGTTGATATTGTTGGTATGGAATCATGTTAGGTGGAACTGGTTGCCCTACATGACCGTCACGGTTCATGTCCCATCCTGTTCTGTTTTCCATAAAGTTCATAGCATTGCTGAACATTCCTTGATTTTGATAGCCCGAAGGTTTTCGCTTACGCTCAGAGAACTCTTCTAAGTCCTGAGAGTCTGCGATTGTGGATAATATTGTGTATGTGAAAGCACCACTTACCGAACCAAACCAAAGAGCGTCATTATACGCCATACCACCTACGTACATCAAAGTGAATGCGTTAGCTATGAAAACTAACAAGGCACTCAACCTGTTGTACGATTGCTTTATTTTGTGCTTAATTGACTCATCCATAATATCTGTTAAATCTTACTCCTTTAAATAATTATCCTGTCTGTAATTCGTTTGCGTTATCTAGCGTAGGTTTCTCTAATCTCAAATCATCATCCCCTGCCTCATCTGCATCCAATAACTGCTGAGTGTCTAAGGTGTGATGCCATTGTCTGATGTTAGCTGTAGAATCTGCAAACGAACAATCTATTACTGGACCAATTACT
>Ga0209645_1001519_pt1 | contig 11600 bp, 20 predicted proteins | sample ETNvirenome_6_30_FD_184070 | JGI IMG/M metagenome (GOLD analysis project Ga0209645, IMG submission 184070) | Marine viral communities from the Pacific Ocean - ETNP_6_30 (SPAdes) (version 2) | ecosystem: Environmental > Aquatic > Marine > Oceanic | place: Pacific Ocean | collected 2013-06-19
TAAGTGGTTCGGGTCTGGTGGTAAAGGTGGTGCAGGTGGTGGTGGTTGGGATCGCTACAACACCAAGGGAGAAAGAATTGGTAAGTGTGGTGATGGTAAACCAGGCGAAGGTAAACCAAAGTGTTTATCAAAAGCGAAAGCACAAAAACTTCGTTCGCAGGGTGGTAAGAAAGCAATCGCAAATGCTGTTCGTCGTAAGAAAGCAAAAGATCCACAAGTCGATAGACCAGGCACTGGTAACAAACCCATCAATGTATCGAATCGCATCAAGAAGAACGAAAGCGTGAATACCTATCTCGATAGAGTGAGAGAACGTCGTGACAAATCCTCGCATACCTCGTAAGAAGGGACAACCTGCAAAGTCTAAGAAACACTCTGATCTTTACACCGATGAAGATCCAAAGGGTACAATACATGGTCTTGGATTTAAAGATGTTGCTACTGCACAAGCATCGGTGTCGAAGATTCGCAATTCAGGTCGATCACATGCACACCAAATACAGGCTGCAATTGCGATGGAGCAGCGTGCGAGAGTGATGGGCAAGACAGAAGAAGCAGCCGTATATCGTAAATTCATAAATAGTATGAAAAAGAAAACCAAACAAAAGAACGAAGGGACCACCATGAAATCTTTCAAACAATTCGTAAGCGAAAAGAATAAACCAAATGACCCCAAGAAGTGGGCAGCAGCGAAAGCAGCAGCAAGATCAAAGTTTGATGTGTATCCATCAGCATACGCAAACGCATGGGCTAGTAAAAAATATAAATCAATGGGTGGTACTTGGAGTAAATCATGAAGTCCTTTAAGAGTTTCTTAGAAGATTGTGGTTGCGGTGAGATGGATGAAAAGAAGTCTCCTGCGTGGTCGCGTAAGGCTGGTAAGAGTCCGTCTGGTGGTTTGAACGCAGCGGGTCGTAGATCATATGAGCGACAAAACCCAGGCAGTGATCTGAAGGCTCCTGTTTCTGCTGCACAAGCAAAGAAGAGTAAGGGTGGTAAAGCAGCAAAACGTCGTAAGTCATTCTGTGCCAGAATGGGTGGTATGCCTGGACCTATGAAAGATCCGAAGACTGGTAAACCAACACGAAAGGCGCTCGCACTTCGTAAATGGGATTGCTAAATGAAATCCTTCAAGCAGTTTCTATTCGAGTCGAAGATTAAAGACTTAGCGAAAAACAGCGCAGTCGCTCGCGTTGTTCGTAAGCACGCAAACTCATCAGGAGAAAAACTGATGCTTGCGTTGTTGTCTGTTCCTGCGATAGAAACATTCTTCAGTGACCCATCGAATATAAACAAAGCGAACATCATCGCAAACACTCTGAAGTCTGCAATCTTAGAATATAATCAGGCTGTTTATAAGGGATGGATAAACCCACGATCTGGTAAAGTTAGATTACACAACAGAATGCAACCATACCACGTTCAAATGATCGTACAAGATCCAAAGTATTATGGTGTAAAGGAATCAGATATACATGATGTTCTGACAAAAGAGGCTCTTGCTAACAATGCTCCCGATGAAACATTTGCGGATGCTTCTGCTACAAAAGAGTTAGATGATCTAAAGAGCGGAAGACAAGATGTTTCTATAATGGTTGAATCTATGGTCATTGAAAAAGGTTGGGTTCGTATCGTCGTAGGTGATTATGGTGAAATTACTGGTGCAAAGAAGTATTCTGCATCAAGCAGGGAGTTGCGTAAAATTCTTCAGTTGATTGATACAGATACCGACGTTACAAATATGAGTAATGTCGAAATTGGTTTACAGACTCATAAGAAGGTGTCCGACAAGCGTGTGAAAGTGACTCCATACGATAAACTAAACCTACAGGATGTCCGTAATCTTGTAAAGGGACGTAAGCGTGGAGATAAGCAGACCGAGATCGGTCGCACAATGGCGATGTTTAGATGATGACGTTTCAAACCTATATTACTGAGCAAAAGAATACACACCTCACGCACGCAGCGGACTTTGCATTTGAGGGTGGTAAACGTACCACAGAATCGATTGCATTTTTATCATCACTCATACAAATGTTTAAGGGTAAAGCAAAGTCAAAAGTAAACTTTACTCGTAAATGGGACGGCGCGCCTGCAATCTTTTGTGGTATCAATCCTGAGAATGGTAAGTTCTTTGTTGGTACGAAGAGTGTATTTAATAAAACACCTAAGATAAACTATACAAATGCGGACATAGACAGAAATCATGGTGGTGGTCTTGCTGATAAACTCAAAGAGGCACTAAAACATTTACCCTCACTCGGTATCAAGGGTGTGTTGCAAGGTGACTTTCTTTTTGGTGCTGGTGATACATCGACAAAAGATATTGATGGTAAGTCGTTTCTGACATTCACTCCGAATACAATTACATACGCTGTTGGTGAGGGTGACTTACAAAAACGAATTAAAAAAGCAAAGATTGGTATAATTTTTCATACAAAATACACAGGTGATAACCTGCAAAACATGAAAGCATCATTCGATGTGAGTCGATCAGATTTTGGTAGTTCACCATCTGTTTATGCAGATGATGCAAACTTTCGTGATGTGACAGGTAAAGCAAACTTCACTGCAAAAGAATATGAAACTGCAATAAAATTACTGAACAAAGCAAAACTATCTGCATCGAAAGCGAGAAAGGGATCTAACGCACTCGCTAAAAATGCAAAACTATTCTCATTGATAAACATATACGTTAATGCAAAGGTCAAAGAGGGTAAGTATGTATTATCATCGGCTGAATTTTATAACTTTGTAAAATCAAAACTCGATGCAGAGGTAAAAAAGTTAAAGTCTGAACGTGGCAGACAGAAAAGATCAGATGCAAATAATATCGTACTACAAGGAATACGTTCTATGAGTCGTGATCTCCAGAATGTATTCCGTTGTAACATGGACATACAAAATGTAGTCTTACACATATTGAAGAAACTAGACGACATAAAAACACTTCGTACATTCGTTCGTACGAGTGATGGTTACAAAGTTACAAGTGATGAGGGATTCGTTGCAAGTTCCTCTGGTTCTGTTGTAAAACTGGTCAATAGACTTGAATTTTCTAGAGCAAACTTTACGGTTGCTAAAAATTGGGTGAAGGGATAATCATGAAAAAAGAAGATGTAAATAAAAAAAACACGACCACATGGGAAAAATTAAATAATAACTCAAAGTCACACAAATGGCGTAAGATATTCCTTGATCATTTTGGTGGTGAGTTTATAAAACACGGAAGATATGTAGAATGGAAAGAGTTAGATGTGGTAGAAGAACCAGCGACTCGTATTATTTCTGTGATAAATCCAAACGGAGAAGAGGATCTAGTAGAAAACTTTTCTAAATACTGTAGAGATCGTCAACTGAATAGAGCAGCCATGTATGAAGTTCTAAAAGGAAAACGATCTCAATATAAAGGTTACACTATAAAAGGAGAATAACCATGAGCGACTTAGCAACTAACGTACAAACCATCCCAAATATTAACGGATTATGGTTCCCTATTCTAACGTTCGTTGCAGGCGCGTTGATCGGTAAACCTTTGTGGGAGTATATCAAAGGACAATTTCCGTGGAATAAGTGAACCTAATCCTTCTGCTCTCTGTAGGAGACAGTCGGAGGAGGTGATTCTTTTACAGACGAGAGAGCAGATGCTCAGAGGGCCCTTCGGGGCCCTCTTTCTTTATAAATACAATTAGGAGTCAATATGTCCAGAGCAATATTTACATATGGTAGATTCAATCCACCCACTATGGGACACGATGTATTGATCAATAAACTCAAGTCTATCGCTGGTGGTGATGCTGTCTTTGTGTTTGCAAGTCAGTCGAATGACCCCAGTAGAAACCCTTTTGATTATAAAACAAAGACAAAGTATATGAAAAAGGCGTTTCAGGGTGTGACGGTTGTAGACTCACCAAAAATAAAGAACATGTTTGATGCGATTGAAATGCTTGGTAAGAAACATGATGAGGTCGTAATGGTGGTTGGTGGTGATCGTTTAGCATCTATAAAAAGGTCTGTTCCTGCATCAGCAAAAAGAATGGGCATCAATCTAAAAGTGGTAAGTGCAGGAGCAAGAGATCCTGATGCAGAGGGAGCAAAAGGAATGTCTGCATCGAAGATGCGTGCAGCAGCAGCGAGAGATGATTATGATGCGTTTCGTCTGGGATGTCCTAAGTCATTATCAAAGAAAGACTGCTTACAAATGTTTAAGGAACTTAAAAAAGTTATGAATATCAAAGAGGCGCTTGAAGAAAACTGGTTTGATTATGGTGAGTTTGAGATGTTCTGCGAGCGTGTTGTGAGTCTTGCACAGCGTCGTGCTATCGGTCGTAGAATGAAAAAACTCGCACCAAGACTTGCAAGAATTCGTAAACGTAAAGCAAGATTTCGTAAGGGTCAAGATCAATTACAAAAGATCGCCCGTAAAAAAGCAAAGTTGACCTTACGTCAAAAATTACTCGGTGGTAAATCATTTCAGGATCTATCCATTGGAGCGAGAGTCGCACTGGACAAACAACTCGCAAAACGATCAGCAGCCGTCGAAAAACTATCTAAAAAATTATTACCAAAAGTAAAAGTGGCTGAACGTGAGAGATTACAAAAACTTCGTAACCCAGCACCACAGAGTTCTCAACAGGACGAAGAGTTTATCGGAGAGTGTTGGAAAACTCACGTTCAAAAGGGTTATAAAATGAAGGGTGGTAAACGTGTTCCTAATTGTGTCCCCCGAAATGAGGGTAAACAATTGCTTCGTGAACCAGAGATTCTAGACAGACTCGTACAGCAACTCATGGACAAAGGTATGGATAAGAAAAGAGCATTTGCTGTTGCTACCAGTACCTTACAAAAACGAGGAGTGCTGAAGAAAGGGTCGCAAAAACTAACAGACAAAGGTGAAAAGAGAAATAACATGTCAGCGGCTGAAAGAGCGAAAGACAGAGCGGCTAAAAGATCAGGTAAACGAGTATCTGATTATAAATATAATAACCGAACAAACATAGCAACCTTAAAGGATAAGTAATGTCAGATAGAAAACCACTAATGAGATGGATGGACTCGTTCGAGAAAGAACTCAAAAAACGAGGTGGATCATATAAAACTGTAGATCCTGTGGATGCGTTGAAAATGTATTATAAGGGTGTTGATCCTAAAAAGGCTGCTACTCAACTCAAAGAAAGCAGAAGTGAATTTGATGTGGATGCATCACCCATGATTCGTAAATACATCGAACAAGGCAAAGGTATCGTAGCGTCTGCAAACTCAACATTGGGTGGTAACTCGAAGTTTGTCGTGATGAAAAGACCCACCGCTATGGGTAGAGCAGGTCAAGACCAGTTTATGATGGCAACAATCAGCGATCCGAAAAGAGGTCGCATCAAAATGTTTGCGTATCATGGAACACACCCATCCAAAGATGGTGCGATGAAGATGGGAAAAAGTAGAAAACTCGCAGAGTCCGTCGAACTCGAAGAGAAAAAAGATCCCAGAATGAGTATCGTGAGTAAAAAGATTTCTAAGTTAAAAGATAAAGAAAGAGACTTACTCGCATCTGCAATCAATATGTCTGGTGGATCTGCTGGCGCTCCGATGGCAAACAGAGCGAATCTGGATAGGTTCAATGACGGTGTGATTATTCCTGCTATGACTTTTCTTCGTAAGAACATGTCTTCATTGACTCCCGAAGGTAAGAAACTTGGTAAGAAAATCCTGAGTGTTCTGGGTGAGTCTGTTGAACTCGATGAAAACATCGTTTCCGATAAAATGTATCGAGCATCACACGGTAAGAAACCAAATCCAAATGAGACAGGTGGTTGGTACTTTGGTTTCAGCACCCACTCCGATGATATTGTGTATCAGTCTCCGAACAAGATGAAATATAAAGACGCAAAGAAAGAAGCAGAAAAGGTTGCGAAGGAGAAAGGTCATAAGAAGGTCTATGTGATGGCATCGTATGATCCAGAACTTAATGAAATGAAGTTGACACCCAAGAAAATGGCTTTTAGTCTCGGACGAAAAGCACATATGTCAGGTAAGAAAAGACAACCAATCAAAGACAATCGACTCAAAGCACTTCTGAAAACCGTTAACGACTCGAAAGAAAGAAATGCTATGAACAAAGAGTGGTTGAGAGGTTGGGATCAACAGAATCTCAAGGATGATGTGCAATTCGAAGCATTCGCAGATCGTAAAGTTGTTAGCACACCATCGCTTGGAAGCATGAACGCTCCATCATCAAACTTTCGTATGAATCTTCCACCCACAGGTAAGATGAAAAAGCAGATGCAGCAGATTATGAAAAAGGATGCATCGTATCGTCGCAAGATGTCAAAACTGGTGCAGAAGTCTGAAACACAAAAAGATGGAACAATCACTCTTCACTTCTCATCTGCACGAAAGCGTACCAGTTTCCAGAAACTCTTACACCAAGGAATTAAGGAAGGTCTGTGTGAACAAACATTTAAAAAACAGGCAGTTGCGAATGCGAGAGCAGCATCACAACAAAAAATTGACTCGATCCAGAAAAAGATTGATGCACTCAAACAGCGTCAGTCAGGACAGTCACAGTTAGATGATATTAAGAAAAAACAAGCAGCAAACTTAGCACATAAGGCTGAGATGGAGAAAAAACTTGCAGCATCAAAGGCTCGTATTGCAGCACTGAGAAAACAATTAAAAAAAGAAGATCGTGATTACAAAAAAGAGTATCAAGATTACCACAGTAAACCAGAGCAGCGTGCAAATCGATCTAAGAGGGTTCTCGCTCGTCGAGAGATGATCAAAAACGGTCGTGCTGCAAAAGGAGACGGTAAGGACGTAGATCACAAGGATGGTAATCCTCAAAATAATTCACCATCGAATCTTCGAATGATGTCAGTGAATGCAAACCGTGGTCGAAATAATAATAAAAATGAAGAGCATGGTGCTGGTGATGAGGGTACGAATGCTTTATTAAAAAAGTATCGTAAGGGAACGCCTGGTCAAATGCCAGTAGGTAATGAAGGATATTGAGGTGCAAGACTTCTATGAACTTGGTGCGTTAATCGCTGCCATACTTGGTGGTTTCGTCACATATTTCTTTCCCTCAATCAGAAACAAATTATCGGGTGAGGTGAAAGGCGACAGAGATTTACCAAAATCTTTTAACTGGGATGTACACTCCAATGTTCATGAATTATTGACAGAATTACGCATTAACACGGATTCTGCAAGGGCGCAGATCATACAATTTCACAACACAGGTGAATTCGTAGATGGTATTTCTATGAAAAAACTCACCTGTACGCACGAGTCTCTTAACTCTGGTGTATCTGGTCAGGGTGGATTGGTTAAAGATCAGATGATCACTATGTTCTTACCTTTAATAAACAAGGTGAAAGATAACGATCCCAAAGTTTATATGGTCGATGAGTGTCCTGAGTCTTATTGTAAACAATTTGCTGAATCTTCTAGTGTAATGGCTTTTTCTGTTTTACCGCTCAGAAATAGTGCATGGATAATCGGATATGTCATGGTGCAGTGGTGCAGTATGAGTAAAGTGGATGACATACAAGAGAAAAAGGTTATCAGTAGTTTAGAATCGATTCGTGATCAAATCGAAGTACACTTAAACAGGCAGAACAAAAAAGTATAAATAGAGTAAGGAGAAGAATATGCCAAACTTTAGACTTTCAGACATCACAGATAAAACATTCCAGAGAAATGACCACATCGGTAGAGCATGGAGAAAAAGATACACAAAGGAAAATGGTGGATCTTTTCAAAAAGCCGCATCGGGATGGTTACATGACTCTTTATTGGTTCAAAAGACCACTAAGAAAGGTAAGAAGAAATAATGAAAACGTTTAAGCAAATTAAGCAAATCTTAGAAAACTATGGTGCTTTAGGTACGAATGCGGTCGGTGGAGACAGCATGAGTGCGATCAGTCAAGATGTAGGCACGCATAATGTCGAACGAGAGTCTGAGGTTTATAGATTAAATGTGTTCCTTAACAATTATTTTAAGGAAGGATGTCTCGATCCTGTTCAAAAAATGAGTCAACTGAGAGCAAAGTTGAACATCGTTGGTTTGGACTTTAGATTTGATCCTACAACACTCACAACCGAAGGCGCTTTTGAATTCCCAGTCACAAAACATGGTGGTTCGTTTGGAGCAACCCCAGATCATGATCTAAGTAAAGGTTTTTATAGAGATGATGGTATTCGTGGGTTATCAATGTCGCTCCGAGGTCAGGTAGAAAAGCAAGATACTGGTTATGATATAAATGTTCGTTTAGAGTCTGTTCCTGCAAAGGACGTTGATTTTGAAAGACCCGAACCAGTGGAACGTGATAATGAATAATGAGTCAAAAATTGAACGATCAGAACTTCCTCCTTTTTGCCATGAAACATTACACTAATCCACAGTGTAGTAGTATAGAAGATTTCAATGAAGATCTGAATCGTATCAAATACTTGAAGAGACTTTTTGGTAGATATCATCAAAAGAGTATTCTAAAAGAAAGACTTATTTTAAATCACTTAATCATACTTGGTAATATTTTTACTCCTCCTGTTGCGTCTCGTATATTGTTTCACAAATTAGATACCGAGTTACATTCATATCTAAAAACATTTTTAGTATTTCTAAATTACATACCAGAGATATCACAAGAGATACCCGAAGTTGATTTGAGAAATGTGCCCATAGATCTAAACATCGTCAAGAAATTAAGAGGTATATCAAATGAATAGATTAGTTAATGCATTTGTCATATACAAATTTATAAAACTATTGGTTACACCTTTTAATAAAACAGAGGCATTCAAGTTAGGTATCATTGACGATAAAGGTAACTATCTTAAAAAACAAAAAGACCTAGAGACAAGGCAAGAAAAACTTGCGAGTAATATTTTTACTCGTCTTGTTTTCAACTTAAAAAAATTGTTAGCAAAAATACCAGGCGGAAGTTCTCAGATTGCGACCTTTGCTGCTGGACTTGCACTGATTCGTGAGGAAGCAGAGAAGGTAGGTGCAGATGGTGACATGATTGAGGAGGCATTTTTTCAGCATGTTGAGGAACATTATGACCTAAATATAAGAGAGGATATTCAAGAAATAAAGGAGAGTAAAGATGGGATGTGGTTGCGGAAAAGGTAATGGTGGAAGACGATCAGGTAGCGGTCCTAGAAATAAGGCTCCAAAACCTATCGCACCTGCTAGAAAAAGACCTCCAAAGTCTAGTGGTGAGAATGCATTTGCGAATAGACTCAGAGAAAGAAAAAGAATTATTGGTATTCAGAATCGAAGGGGTTTGAAGTGAAGGATTGGAAAAAACTCACTGAAGATATAGCAAACACAGCATCAAGCGGTGCTATAAAAGGATTAGGATCTCCTCCTGATGACTTTCCTGTGGTCAAAAAGAAAAAGAAACTCGATGCAAGGACGAGAGAGTTTAGAGAAAAAGTAAAACAGTTAGAGAAGAGCAGAAAAAATCGTCAGATTAAAGAGTTAAAGAAGAAATACTCTGTTCTTTTTTCGCAGTAATGGAGAATAAATATGGAATTTTTATCACCTGACTTCTTGTCATTGTTAACTGGTTCAGCAACGGGTTTCTTATTCAAAGCAATGGCTGAGCGTCGTGCCCAAGATCAAGAACGATTCAAGATGGCGATGGGAGTCGCAGAAAAAGAAAACGAACATGCTAATGAAGCCGTAAGTCGTGTCTCAATCGACGCAGGTAAACTGGTTCGTAGGTTCATTGTGTTGTGTATCATGTTTGGTACAATCATCGCACCTTTCATCATCGCTTACAGCGACGGAGTTACCACCGTTGTGGAACACGAGTCCACTCACTACAAGCCATGGGACTTGCTCGGTTTGTTTGGTGAAGAGAAAGTAAGAACATACACTCCAGTCGAAGGCTACCTATACACTGAAGAGAATAGGCAGATTCTTGTGACGATTGTTGGATTCTACTTCGGAACCGCAGTCAGAGGTAAATGAAAATAAATGAAACCTCCAAATCGTAAGTCGTGCTATAACTTTAGGGTTACTGAAATCGTCAAGGTTCTTGACGGTGACACAATTGATGTTATAATTGATCTCGGATTCGATCTTTACAAGAAAGAGCGTGTTCGTATAGCAGGTGTCGATACACCAGAAAAGAGAACACGAGATCTCGAAGAGAAAGCGTTAGGCATAGATGCAACCAACTGGTTGAAAGAAAAACTCGAAGGTGCAATCTCTGGTGAAGATGATCTGGTAATTCGCACTGAACTGAAAGGTGGTGTGGGTAAGTATGGTAGACTCCTTGGTTGGCTTTACATCGGTGACGAAACCGAATCAATCAATGAGCGAATGATTCAACAAGGATATGCTTGGGAGTACGATGGTGGAACCAAGAAAAAAGACTTCCAAGAACTTAGAGAAATTAGAGGTATTGCATGAACAACAATGTAGTTTTGAAAAGAATTTGTATCTTCTTTTTGGGTTTAGGAATCGGTTTAGTCGCAGGACATAAACACGGTGTCTCTGAAATGAAAGAACGTTTCCATAATAGAGTGATGAAGAAAGCAGAAAAGCCTGTGCAACGAAATAGAGTTCCAGAACCACGGGGTAAAACTTTCTTTGAAAAGAAACAGCGTGTCCCCCGATGAGATATCTTTTCGTTATGTTATTGATGGGTTGTGCAAGCGTCAAGAGTGTGAGGGATGAACCTTTCATTGACATTGACATTGACGGACAACCACGAATAGTTCACACACTCGAATCTGCAAGTCAAATAGAAACACCTGACCTTATTGGTGCTGGTGATGCTCTTGGTGTTGATACCTTCTACGAGATGGAGGAACAAGACTCAAAAAAAGAATCAACCCCTACTATCTTGGTTTGTCCTTAATTTTAGTGGGGGGAATGTATTATTACGAGTTTAAGTATCAGGTGCGTCGGGCGCGTTCGCGTGAGACAAAGTAGTATAAAGATACTTACAGATATAATAAGAATCTACGATATCTGAAATAGGATTAGAGACTGACTTAGATGATGGTGTCATTAAAGACATCAGATCAACGTCAGTTTCTTTTATAAAGGCTTCGTACATATCATTTTTATTTGCATTACCCTTTCCCGTTGCAAACTTCTTGATCTGACTAGGTGGTGTTATGCTGAGTGGTAATCTTTTCTGCCATATCTTAAACTTCAGCACACCCGTATTTTCAGCAATTTGAAATAAACGATTACTGTTCGACGAGTACGCATATCCTTCTAGACATACATGATCTACAGGTAAAATCTTTTCCATAGCCCAGTCTGATATAGAATCATATCTTTCTGAGTCATCCATAAAAATGTCAAAACTATCACCAACGATATTTGCTCTATACATCCTTGCATGTTTCTTTGTATTGGTCAAAAAGTAAAACATACACTGTTGGAAACTAAAAGTTTTATTATAGTCACCCGCGAAAATACAAATCGCTGGTCCACGGAGACTATAATCTATTCCTGCAAGGTTCATCATATGAATTATTTATGTCAACCTGCTTATTCAACAGAAGAGGTAAGGCTGTAAAAAGTAATGTCCAAGTAAGCAGTATGGTAAACATCCACCAACCATTATTAA
>Ga0209645_1001520_pt1 | contig 11599 bp, 10 predicted proteins | sample ETNvirenome_6_30_FD_184070 | JGI IMG/M metagenome (GOLD analysis project Ga0209645, IMG submission 184070) | Marine viral communities from the Pacific Ocean - ETNP_6_30 (SPAdes) (version 2) | ecosystem: Environmental > Aquatic > Marine > Oceanic | place: Pacific Ocean | collected 2013-06-19
CATACTGATCTAATAATCCTTTTGTGTCAAAACTATTAGATAAATCTTTAGTAAAGAATGTTCCTTTAAATTTTTGTTCTTCAAAATATTGTTTTGCAAATGGTTTATCAATAAGATGATAAGTCAAATTAGGTTGTAACTTTTGTACTTTTTGTGATAACACTCCAGGTCCAGATCCTATTTCTAGTACATTTTTTATATTTGTATTTTCTTTGATTAAATTATCAATTAATAATGATTCATATTCATATCTTTCTTCCCACCCTTGTTCATGTATCCTATTATCATTTTCCCATTCGTTAGGATGCATTGTGTCAAAATGATCAAAATTAAAACGTTGTTCAAAGTCGTTATGTTGTATTCTAAATAATGCCATAAATTACCATATAAATTTATCTGTATAATATTTTACTATATCATTCAATTCAGTATCAAAATTCATTTGTGGTTTCCAGCCTAATGATCTTAATTTAGAATCATCTAATGAATATCTTATGTCTTGACCTGGACGGCTATATGTTAAATCTACATTGTTATAGATGTCTGGGTTTTTATATATTTTAAGTATTTTTTTGATAGTTTCCAAATTTGTTTGTTCAAATCCTCCAGAAATATTATATATTTCATTTACTTCATTACTATCGATAATAGTTAATATTGCTCGAGCGGTGTCTTCTGCATGTAACCAAGTACGTATTGGCGTGCCATTATTATGTAAAGGTATTTTTCTTCCTAAATGTAAATACTTAATTGCCTTAGGAATTAATTTTTCAACATATTGTCCTATTCCATAATTATTTGTAGGTCTTACAATTACATAAGGAAGATTATAAGTTCTTGCCCAAGCTAAAATCAATTGATCTGCTGCCGCTTTTGTTGCTGAATATGGATTACTTGGTTTTAATAAATGTTCTTCTGTATGAACTCCTTCTGAAATATCTCCATATACTTCATCTGTACTAAAATGTATTAAGGTTGGAATACTTTTGCCTTCAGATCGGTAATTTCTGATAAGTTCTAATAAGTTGTGTACTCCATTAATATTAGATTCTACAAAATCATCATTTCTAACTATGCTATTTCCTACATGTGTTTCAGCTGCAGTGTTAATTATATAATCACAATCATATAAAAATTCTAAATCATTGATATCACAATGTACAAATGAAAAATTATCATATTGATTAAATTCTTTTAACAAATGTTTATTTGCTGCGTATGTCATTTTATCAACACCTTTAACATACCATCCCCGCTTTAAGCATAGTCTCGTAACATATGATCCTATAAATCCTAAACACCCTGTAACGTATACAACTTTTTTCATCTTATCTCCTTAATACATATTTCGAAATGGAAGCTTCTCCCAATATTCAATCATTTCATCTAACATAGATTCAAATGTATATTTATGTTTCCAATTCAATATTTTTTTAGCTTTGGAACAATCACCCTTTAAAAATTCTAACTCTTCTGATCTATAATATTTTGGATCTTGTTTAATATAATCTTTCCAATTTAAATTTAATTTTCCAAATACATATTCAACTAAATCCTGTACGGTGTGTGATATACCAGTTGAACATACAAAGTCGTCTGGAGTATCGTGTTGCAGCATTAACCACATTGCGTATACATAATCTTTAGCATGACCCCAATCTCTACTAGCATTTAAGTTTCCTAATTTAAGTTCTGTAGATAATCCTAATTTTATTTTAACAGCTTCTTTCACTACTTTATTTGTAACAAAATTTGTACCTCTTCTAGGTGATTCATGATTGAATAATATTCCATTCCATATTTTCATTCCATATGCATTCCTATAATTTCTACATATGTTATATCCATAAACTTTTGCACACCCATATGGCGATACTGGACTCATTGGTGTTGTCTCTCTTTGAAATCCATCTTCATCAATATTGTTACCAAACATTTCAGAAGAACTAGCTTGATACATTTTTGCATCAGGACAAGTTAATCGTATTGCTTCTAATAAATTTAACGTACCCATTGCAATTGAGTCTGTAGTATATACTGGTTGATCAAAACTAATTCTTACATGACTTTGTGCAGCTAAATTATATATTTCATTAGGTTGACAAATTTGTAATACACGAATCAATGATGACATATCTGTCATATCTGCATATTCCAATTTAATTTTTTTAAATATATTATCTGGAATTCTTGATGTTTGATTTTCAGCTACAGAGTTTCTTTTTAATATACCCCAAACTTCATATCCTTTTTCAATTAGTAGTTCTGTTAAATAAGAACCATCTTGACCATTAATACCTGTTATTAGTGCTTTTTTAGATTGCATTATAAACTTTCTTTATACTGTTTTCAAAATTAGTAAATTTAAAGGTTGGAAATAATTTTTTTAATTTATCATTGCTAACATCTTTTCGATATTGTCCATCTAATTCTGGATTTGTATAAACAATATCCATTTTTTTATCTATTACATGTAAAACTTTTTCAGCCATTTCATTTATACTATAGTTCCAATCTGGTGCTACATTGAAGCTTTCTGTTATATCACGATTAACAACTTCTAATATTATTTTTGCAAGATCTCCTGCATACATAAATTGTCTTAATGGAGTTCCTGTCCCTAATAATTTTAATTGTCCATTTGAATTCTTAATTTTTTTAAGTAAAGCTGTAATAAAATGTGCCTTAGTATCGTCGTTAAAATTATCATGCTCTCCATATAGATTACACGGAATTAAATAATTATATTTTGTTCCATATTGTTTGTTATGTGCATCTATTTGTACTGCCATCGCTCTTTTAGCATATCCATAACTAAAATTAGTTGGTGTAGGAGGACCTTTAAACATATCTTCTTCTTTCATAGGATATGTATCGACAACATCTGGATATATGCATGTACTTAATATTCCAGTAAATCTTTTTATATTATATTCTTGACACGCTTTAACTACGTTCGTATTCATTAATATATTATCTACAAAATATTCTGCTGGTTTTTTTATGTTATCTTGTATTCCCCCTACTTTAGCAGCCAAATGTATTACATGATCTGGTTCATATGAAGATATCAACCATCGAACACCTTTTGGATCAGTTAAATCACAATAACTACTATCTACATATGTAACGTTATAACCAGGTGATAAAAGTTCTTTCATATGTTTTCCAACCATACTACTACCACCAGTTATTAATATTGATTTATCTTTTTTCATTATATTCCTTTAAGTATGTTTGTATAATTGAATATTCAACTTCTTCTAAAAACATATCACCTGGACCTTTTGTTAATACACAATTCAACTTATTACTAATATTTTTTTTATCTTTTTTTAACGCTATAATTAGTTTATTAATATCTGGAAGTTTTAGATTTTCGTATATGCTAACTAATGTTTTTTGAATTCGTTTAAATAATTCGTATGTTATATATCCTTTTTTATATGAAATAAAATTAGCAACATCCATTCCCAATGAAACTGCAATACCATGTGCTACATCGTTATTTGTAACTGATTCTATAGCATGTCCAAATGTATGACCATAATTTAGTATTAATCGCTCATGTTTATCAAATTCATCTATTTCTATATATGAACGTTTAATATCTAAACATCTTATAGTTAATTTGTTAAAGTCATGTTGATTCTTTATAAAAAATTCATAGTCAGTTTTACTTGATACTAAAAAGAAATGTAACATTTCACCTAATCCAGATTTAATATCTATTTCTGTAAGAGTATTTAAAAATTCATTACATACAATAATCTCGCATGGAGGATAAAAATTACCTAACTGATTTTTATATGTACTAAAGTTAATTGATGTTTTACCACCAATACAACTATCTCCTTGTGCTAACAATGTCGTAGGATAAAATACCCAATCCACTCCTCTAAATAATATTGATGATATAAATCCAACTACATCTTGGGTGATGCCTCCACCTACTGCAATTAATTTATTTTTTTTATTAAAATTTCCAATAATAGAATTTATAACATTAGATATATTATCAAAGTCTTTAGTTTGTTCTGATACATTGTTTAATAGTATACATGTATATTTTTCTAATTCTTCATAATATATCTTGCTATCAATTATAATAATATCTCCTTTATTATAAATTTGATCAATTGATTTAATAAAATTATTACTAAATTCTACTGTATAATTTTGTATAGATGATTTTATTTTCATGTAATTGAAAATCCTCCATCTACTATAATATTTTGTCCTGTAATATATGTATTTTGTTTACTACATAAAAACATTACAATTCTAGCAATTTCTATTGGATCTGCCATTCTACCCATTGGTACTTTTGAAACTAATTCGTTTATTTGATCTTTTGACAATATACTTCTTGTTAACTTAGTATTAGTAAATCCTGGTGATATTGTATTAACTTGTATATTATATTTTGCTAATTCAACAGCTAATGTTTTTGTCATTCCTATTAATGCAGATTTTGAAGTTGTATAACATAATCTACCAGATATTGTCTTATCTCCCCAAATAGATGATACATTAACTATCTTTCCGTTTTTTTGTTTCTTCATATGTTCTGCTACATGTTTTGAAATCAAAAATGGAGCTTTAACATTTACATGCATGATATCATCAAAATCTTCTTCTTTGATATTATGTAATTCATTAATCACGTTGATACCAGCACAATTTACACAAATATCAATATTAGGTAATTCATTTAATAATGTAATAATATCTTCAGTATATTTAAAGTCTGCAAGTTTAGAATTAGTAACTATAACATTTCCTTTGAACTGATCAAATAGTGCAGCAATCGCTCTACCTATGCCACCAGTCCCACCTGTAACTAATATGTTTTTATTTGAAAAATCAAACATTTATTGTAATGGATTCCTTGATAATGGTTGAGCTGTTCCTTTTCTTATTACTTCAGCTTTTATCGAAGGACATTGTGCTCCACACGAATGAATTAAATCATAAAATAAAATTAATGACAACACTTCTACAGTATGAAAATATTTACAATCTAATACAATATTGTTTATATCAGACTCTAATAATTGCCTATCTTGTCCTGCGATCATTGCAGTTTTATATCCATTTTTCTTAGCCCAATGACAACAAGAAACAACATTTTTAGATCCGCCAGAGCATGATAATGCAATAATCATAGCATCTTTTTTCATAGCTCCAGACTTTTTTTGTAGCTCTAACCAACTTAAAAATAAATTATTGTATCCATAATCATTAGCTATACTCGTAATCAAACATTGACTATCTAAAGATTTTACATTTTTCTCTATGCCAGCTTTAGCAAATAATCTAGTACAGTCATCAGCAGCATGATTAGCAACTGCCCATAGACCTCCATTCGCAACTAAATATATATCGCTACTTGATTCAAAATCTTTTTCAAGTTTTTTCCATTCTCTAGTAGTTAATGTTTTTTCAAATTTGTCTTCTACATTTTCAAAATCAATATGACTCATTTGTTTCCTTTTATTTTTATTATAATAATTTTTCTGGATAAATCCTAATTTATACATTGTTTTATTAATACTAATGCATTGTTTATTTCTTGTTTTGTTACACATAAATTAGGACGCATTCTAATACTTTTTTCGCCAGTTGGATTACAAATCATTCCATAATTATATAATTGTTTATAAAATGTATCTCGTTCCAATGTTGTATCAAAATCAAATGCAATTAACAATCCAGTTTGTCTAACATTTTGTATTTGTTTTAATTTAGATAATCCTTTATAAAGTTGATTACCACGTTTTTTTACGTTTTCTTGTATATTATTATCTAGTACTTTAATAATATATTTACATCTAATCATATCAATTAAATCACCATCATATGTTACAGATAATCTTTTTTGTTGATTAAATGCTTCAGAATGAGATTCTTTTACCATTATTCCTGAAACTTGTGATTTTTTACCAAATGTTACTATATCAGGATATATTCCTAATTGTTCAAAATACCAAACTGTCCCAGATGTTAGAAATCCTGTTTGCACTTCATCAAAAATTAATGGAATATTATATTTTTTACAAACTGTTGCTAATCTTTTTAATTGTTTTTTATTTAAATAGTTATCACCATATGTTGCTTGTATTGGTTCTATAATAACTCCTTGCAAATTATATGGATTTAATTTAACATGACTAATTGCATCTTCAATTGAATTAGCAACTGGCCACATATATTCGCCTGGAATATTTCCTTGTCTTAATTTAACTCCTGGAAATCTTGTTGTTATAATATTACCTACAGAATTAATACCATGAAAACTATTTTTAATTGACAATATGTATCCATCAGGTCTAGGACCTTTATGCCACATTGCAGTTTTAATAGCTGCTTCATTTGCTAAAGCTCCTGTACATGTAAAATGATAATTTTTATACATATTTAATGACGTAAAAGTTTTAAATTTTTTGTAAAATTCTTCAAACTCGTCACTTAACATTTCACAGTTTACAACTTTTAATTTTGAAACTAATTCTATTTCTTTTTTAAATTCATGAGTGTTAAATATTGGGTGATTATATCCTATAGGTAATGAAGAATACATTCCCATGAAATCTAAATATTTTGTATTTGTGTTTTTATCAAATACATAACTCCCATGACTCTTTTCAAAATCAATTTTTATTTTAAATACACTTGTTTTATTCATATATATGATCCACATCATCTCTACTAACTGCTAATCGAATAGCTTGTTTAGTTCCAGTAGCTGTAATTTTATGTCTTTTATTTCTTTCAATATAAACTATATCTCCTTCTTTTACATTCATTGTTTTACCATCAACAAACCAATCCCATTCACCTTGAATAATATACCACCATTCGTCCCAATCATTATGATAGTGTAATCTATTTCCTTCTCCTGGCATTTGACCTATTAATGTTGATCTAGTAGATTTAGAATTTATTACTGTATGTGACCATGATTCATTGCTAGGATTTGAATCTATAATGTCTTGAACTTTAGTTACTTCTTTATTAAAATCATATAAGTTATTATTAACAACTCCGTCTTGAGCTAATACTCGTTCTACATTATGATCAAATATTTTACCAGATTTATAATATTGTGGTTCTTTTGGTTTAGAAGCTAATATAGCTTCAGCTAACATGAAATCATCCTCTTCATCTATATCAACAGTTGCATATCCAGACAATTCAAAGAATCCTATTTTTCCGTCACCACCATGATATCCACATTGATAATGGTCCATATTTAACATATAGTTTTTATAGTTCCAAGCCATTAATGAACATGCATACGCATATACTGGTTCTAATAATTGACTTGGAGGAGATTGTTTCTTTTGATTAAAATTTATAGGATTATTTTCAAATACAGATTCAATTTTTATTTTACTAGTAGATATCAAAGTATCATACTCTACAGATTTATTTACAAATTCTTTTATCTGAGTACTTGTTACAAATGGAGATGTTGCTAACAATTGGATTAATATATCTCCGTGAACATTGTTCATAAAGTCTAATGTAAAATCATCATTAGTAGCTTCATCTGTTGAAAGATGTTTTGGCCTTTTATAAAATTTAACATTATATTCATCTGCAATTTCTTTAAATACATCTGATTCAGAGTTTATATATATTTCGTCAAATGCGTTAGATTCTTTTGCGGATTCTATTATATGAGCTACTAACGGTTTATTACCTAGTAATCTTAAATTTTTATTAGGAACTCGTTTACTTCCTAATCTAACAGGAATCATTGCTATAATTTTTTTATTCATATTTATCGCTTTCCTTTTAAAAATTCTTCAAATTCAATATATTTAAAATCATCATTATGATTAGAATTTTTTGTACAAGAATATACTTTAAGATCAGGAATATATTCATTAATTGATTTAGCTCCTGCACTCCAAGTTTTAATTATTTCTTTTTCATTTGGAGCTCCAAATCTCATGTTACTTCCAAAATATTTATGACTAAAATGATTAATATCATAATCTTCTGATGATATATATTCTTTACCAATTGATGTAATGTATTTGTTTGATTCTGAATCGTCTTTATAACGAGCATCGCATCCTACAAATGCTATCTCTTTATATCCTAATATTTTTAATATTACTATTCCCATAAATCCAGCATTTGGCAACATCTTTGCATTAATTGTTTGCGTTTCTTCATTAATATTTGCTGCAGGTATATCATATACACATTGTTCATTAAACAAATAAACTTTTTTATTTTCTTTTAAATCAGTAAAAAATTCAGAACGATGATCTCCATCTTGATAATGTTCCGGAGATGGATGTCTATTATTATCTTGACATGATGTTAGAAAAAATTTTTGTATATTACTATTTTCAATTAAATTGTATATATCCTTATACATAGCTCGTATATCATTACTATCAATAGCAAGATAATATGTTGGATCAAACCCCCATTCTTCATATGCAATATAAGATCTATTAAAACAAATAGTATCATAATCCTTTAACTTTGTTATGTCAATATCATTTAATGATGGACCTGAACCTATGACAAATGCTGTTTTTGTTTTCATTTTACAAAATTTTCTATTAAATAATCATCTAATACTAGCGGATTGTTATGATATTTATCTACCATTCTTTGAAAAAAGTCTATTTGTGGTTGTTGTTCATGTATATCCATTCTCATTTCACCAATGTCTGGAGTTTTATTTTCTGTTGAGCTAAAATTGCCGGCTTTAGCAGCTGCGTCATGATATGTGTCATTGTATACTTTTCCAAATGTATTCATATTGAAGAAAGTCATGCCTGTAACAAATAGTTCTTTTACATTATAATTTAACAATGTTATTATACCCATCAATCCTGTATTTGCAGTTGTTCCAATTTCATTGAAGCATTTAAACAAATATCCATCACAAACATTATGCCATGGAGCTTTAGTTGTGTCTAGGAAATCGTGTACTCTTTGTATGTCCCACATTGATACCATTGGGCATATAATATATTTCAATGATTCTGCAAATGCCATATTTTCTTTTAATGCATCAATTTTAATATGATTTAAACAATTCATTATAATGTCTGTTCTTTTGCCATAATCTTCCCAATCCTGTTCTTTCATATGATATGCTTGATTAATTCTTACTACAATATCATATGAATCAATTAATTTTCCTAATTTTTTACCTTTAAGATGTGGAGAAGGACAAACGTATGCTATTCGTTTATCTTTTAAATAATTTGCTAAATTATTATCTTTATTATAATCACGAAAACTATTTACAAATGGACCTTTATTACCTAAATCAATTAATTGATCAGCTGGAGGTGGGGTCGAAGATTTCCATACTGGAGCTTTTTTTGATAATGGTATTCCAATAACATTATCTTTTGTATTACCCCACCATTCGTTTGATAATGATATTGTTTTTCTTGATTCTATAATATCTTTATGATGCTTTGGTGGAACTTCCCATGGAAAAATAGGAAATCTACCTATATCTTCACCATTAAACCATCTCATATCAGTATCAAAATTTTCAATATTAAATTTATCAATATCAACAACTTCATTATTTAATATAAAATTATTCAATGTTTCTATATCATATATTTGTTCATATCGATTCAATGAGTTATTTGTATGTATCTGTTTTACAACTTCTGTCTTGTTATATAAATTAATTGAATAACTATTAAATATTTCAGAAGTGGATCCTTTTATTTCTAATTCAACTGGAGTATTTATTTGTTCATTTGTTAGTAATGATAATAAATCTTTTTTTCGATGTATTGCACTACTGGCATTAAATGGATAATTTAATACTAACCCAATTAGTTCTCTGTCATATGTATTTGATCTATCAACAGATAAATGAGTACTATGATCAACAAAATATGATTTATTAAAAATTGTATAATCAAAACCAAATCCATATTTTCCAGCATCTGTATTTTGATTTAATATATCATTACATTTTTTTAGATCTAAATTTTTATAATATATAGTATCATCTACTTCTAGCATTACATTTTCAGATTGTATTTCACTATGCAATAGTGCATACATTGTATTTTGAAATCCATGAACTGTTTCATCAATAAATGTTACATCATTAAATATTTTATTTAATTTTTCATATCCATCTAAATATCTTTTGTCTGAATATGCAAATTGTACGTATATATTATTTACATTAGATACATGTTTTTGTATTGTTTCCAATGAAGTATATAATTGAAATGCTCTATCTTTTGAAAAAATTATAATGTCCACTACACAAACTCCTTTAAATATTTTTCGAATAATCTATCATTATCTTCCCACCATGTTAATGCAATTTCATAATTTTTTTGTATAGCTGATAGTCTAGATTTATAATCTTCTGCTGTTAAATTATTTAAAATATCTACAAGCTCATCAACAGTTTCAAATGTTATTATGCCATTAACATCAAAGTATTTTTTAATATTTTTACATCCATGATATATTGGTATTGTTCCAGATAGCATACAATCTAATAATTTTTCTGTAAAATAATTATTTGCGTGATCATTTTCCATTGCAATACAAAATCTGTAATCTTTTAATCCTTCAAGTTTTGAATCTATTTCATTGATACCTCTTCCATATAAATCTACATTTAATTTTTCTTGTTGTATTTTATTTAAACAATCTAATCTAAATTGATGACCAGCACACATATTTTTATTAGAAGTTATAAACGATGTCATTTTATTTTTATCATAAATTTGAAATTGACTTGTATTTAATTCATTTGGCAACGCACTCCATTGAGATATTTCTGATATAGGTTTAAATTTAAAATTAGGCAGATTAAACAAAGACTCATGCCAACCCAATACTTTATCAAATTTTTCATAATCTTGTTGTATTCGTTCGTAGACAGCTCGTTGATTAAATAGATGAGGTCCTTCTGCTAATATTGCAATAATTGGCTTGTTTTTATCTATTTCAATTTTATTTTCTAAGTAATTTAAAATATTTTCATCTTGTAATATTGTTAAATTAAATTCACCAATTGACTGATTATAACAATATGAAAACAATTTAGGTATAGTGTGTCGCTCTCTATTATCTCCAAATGTATTTATTTGCGGTAATTTTTCTGAATAATCATCTAATGAATCTAATTGTTTATATATTGGTTTTGTTCTAATTTCATTTTCAAATATACTATTATCTACAGATTCACGTTCTTTTGTACGAACTTGATTATCAGGTGTTTGATTATAAACATGAGTATAAAAATCTACTACTCCTATTTTGTCTTTTCCACACATTTCTAAACAAGGATATGCCCATGCTAAATCACTCGCATGCCAGAATAATTTATTATCTATTGTAGATGTAAAATCTTCTATATCAATATTTTTAAATAATTTAGCCTTATAAGTTCTTAAATGTGATGCTCTCCAAATATCTTTTCGATATAATTTATAGTTATGTACAAATTCAGGATATTCTGTGTTTTGAGGGTATCCTACTTTTGTTTCATTACCATCCCAACATACAAATCCTCCATATGTCATCCATACATCATTATCATTATAATATTGATTTAATTTTTCTAATA
>Ga0209645_1001521_pt1 | contig 11596 bp, 11 predicted proteins | sample ETNvirenome_6_30_FD_184070 | JGI IMG/M metagenome (GOLD analysis project Ga0209645, IMG submission 184070) | Marine viral communities from the Pacific Ocean - ETNP_6_30 (SPAdes) (version 2) | ecosystem: Environmental > Aquatic > Marine > Oceanic | place: Pacific Ocean | collected 2013-06-19
TGATAACTATAAGCGATATAGCGAAGTAGCTGACAGAGTATTAAGTATTGCTTTATCAGATATACCTTCAGCAAAAGAAAAACAAGCTGCAAGAGCAGACTCTAAACGAGGAGCAACGGCACTTATGAAGAATAAAGATATTGTTGACCAAAATGTAAAAAGATATAGAAAGCTTTTACAAGCTAAAGTTATGGCCAAAGGCCCTGACGCTCTAAAGACTATGTTAGATGAAGCTACAGCTATTACAGAAAAAGTATTTAAGTTTACTACAGATATGCTTAAAAAAGGAATGTATTCTACAGGCTGGGATTCATATCAAACAATATCAAGCATGTACGGTAATATGGTTAGAGCTTATGAAAACTATGTAAGAGATGCTGCAGAATACGCAAAAGAAAAAGGTGATGAGCGAGTAGATAGTTGGAGAAAAGATTATGTTGCATCAAGAGCTGGAGAAGTTAAAGGATATTATCAAGAACTATTAAAGAAAGCTAAAATAGTAATGGATAAAAATAACTACAAACCAATTGTAAAAGAGATGTCTGAAGGTACAATCAATGAAGGTGGATATGTAGTAATTGACCCACGAGGTAATGCAAGACCTATTGGCTCTAAAATTCAAGGTGATAGATATGTTAAAGGTAAAAGAGGACATTATGTAATTTTAGCTAAACACGCATTAAAAGCTAGGCGTGCTATTGAAAAAGCAGGTGGTAATTCTACATCTAGAAAAATCCAAGATTTAATGTTTGATTTAAGATACGAAGGTAATATAAAACTAAAGAGTGTATTAGAAGCAAATCCTGATGGAACAATATCTAAAGACGAAGATAAAAAACGTGCAAAACTTGTTAAAGATTCTGTTAAGAATATGGAAAAGTTTGTAAAAGATATTCAAACACAAGCAGATAAAATTGGAGGTTCTTTTAGAAGCCCTGGTATTAGAGCAGAGGTTAAGAAAGCAATTAAAGGTTTGTTTGAAAAATTATAATAAAAAATAACAAAAATTAAAAAAGTCCGGTATATATTTTTATATGTCGGATTTTTTGTTTATATTAGATATAAATTAAGTTTAACTAAAAATAATACAAATGGCTTATAACAGAAATCAAAAGCACAGAAATCACTCTTCTACAAATCAGAGAGGTGACAAACCAAGAAAACAATTTAGAAAGAAATTAGGAAGACATGAATTTTTCCTAGAAGGAAATCCATCAGGTGTTAAGGTACCAGATGCTAGTTCAGGTACATTAGAGCGAGCATTAAAATATCTTAAGCGTCAAATGAAAGATGAAGATGTAATAGGACAATATCGTTCTAGAAAAGAATACATAAAGCCTTCTCAAAGAAAACGAGTACAGAAAAATGAGGCTATAAGAAAAAACAAATACGAGCTTAAAAAACAAGCTATGATGGAAAAGAACTATGTATGGACAGCTATGGTCAAAGATAAGGCTCAATAGTTAAAAAAAGTTAATATTATTATTAAAGAGAGGTAATTTTTATCTCTCTTTTTTAGTTTTTTACGAAAGTAGTATATACTTATATATACAAAAGGTATACAAAAATGTCACTATCCACTATATAGTACAGTATACGGATTAAACACAATCTATTATAGGTCCTAATACCTATATTTCCAAAAACATATTTAAGGAGAGTAATAATGTCAAAAGACTTATTAAAAGAAGCAATCGCTGATGCAAAGGCTGTTCGTTCAACTGCTATTGCAAACGCTAAACTTGCTCTTGAAGAAGCTTTCACTCCAAAACTACAATCTATGTTATCTCAGAAAATTGCTGAAGAGATGGACGAAGAGTTAGAAGAAGAAGAGGATTTAGAAACTACGGATACGTCAATCGAAGATGACGAAGCTGAAGTTGCTGATACTACTGCTGACGCTGCTGACACTGGTTCTGCGGATGATGAAACAGAAGAAACTGGTGAAGATGTACCGGCTGATGAATCATACGAAGAAGGTGAAGAGGTTGAAGAAATGGAAATGGAAGAAGAGTTAGAAGAAGATTTAGAATTAGAATCTATCATTAAAGAATTAGAAGCTGACGAAGTAGAAGAGACTGAAGAAGTTGAAGAAACTGAGGAAGTGGAAGAAGCTATGGAAGAAACTGAGGATGAATTATCTGAAACAGAAGAAGAGAAAGTTGAAGAAGAAGAGATGGATTTAGAAGAAATCATCAAATCTTTACAAGAAGATGAAGAAATGGAAGAATTAGAGGAAACTGAAGAGGTTGACGAAACTGAAAAAGAACTTGAAGAAGCTTACAAAGTTATCAAATTCTTAAAAGGTAAAATCAATGAGGTTAATTTACTAAACTCTAAATTACTTTATTCTAACAAATTATTCAGAAGCAACAATTTGAACGAATCGCAAAAGGTGAAAGTTATCGAAACTTTCGATAGAGCAAATTCAGTAAGAGAAGTTAAATTAGTTTATTCTACTTTAGCAGAATCTTTAACTGGATATACTCCAAAGAAAAGAGTTAACGAAAACTTTGCATCTAGCACAACGAAATCTACGAAGCCATCGAAAGATGTAATCGTCGAAGCTAATACATTTGCAACAAGAATGCAAAGATTAGCGGGATTAAAATAATTTTTAGAAAATAGGAGACTTATAAAATGTCACAAATTAACAATTTATTACAAGATTCTCAAGCTCAATTCAAAGCTCAGAGAAACGAAACAAAAGGTCTTGTAACTAAATGGGAAAACACAGGTCTTTTAGAAGGTATTTCTGCAGAATATGACAAGCATAACACTGCAATCCTTTTAGAAAATCAAGCTAAGCAACTTATCTCAGAGGCTAATACTACTAGTACTACTTCTGCAGAAGAGTGGAATGGTGTTGCACTTCCATTAGTTAGACGTATCTTTGGCGAATTATCTGCAAAGGAATTCGTTTCGGTTCAGCCTATGAACTTACCATCTGGTTTAGTTTTCTGGTTAGACTTCAAATACGGCCAAAATGGCTCACACTTAGGAAAAGGAAGACACGCAACAGGTGATTCACTTTTCGGTAACACAACTAACAAAGGTAAAGCTAGTTTAACAAAAGGTCTTTATGACAATTGGGATGATGGTTCTACTGGTGGACAAGTTGGATATTCTTTAGGAAAAGTTGCTTCACAATCAGCTGTAATTGAATCTGATGGTACTGTACACATACTTGATGCTGATGGTATCGATATGTCAATCTGGAATTCATTCTACTGTATCTCAGGTTCTGGTGCTAACAACCACAAAATTGCTACAGCATCTAACGTGCTTAACAACGGTGCTGGTTCTAACGTTGTAACTGCAGTAGCTCTTGGATTTGACTGTTCAGGTACTACTCTTACGCCAACTGGTGTTGTTGATGTATATTACTACAAAAACACTACTGATGCTACTAAGAGAGGTGATTTTGAAGATAGAGATATTCCAGAAATTGGAGCTACGGCTACTGGTTCAAATCTTGAAATTCCAGAAATCGAAGTTCAATTATCTCAAGAGGCTTTAGTTGCTAAGACTAGAAAGCTTAAAGTTAAATGGTCACCAGAATTTGCTCAAGACTTGAATGCATATCATTCAATTGATGCAGAAGCTGAATTGACTTCAATGTTATCTGAATACATTACAATGGAAATCGACTTAGAAATCCTTGCAATGCTTCACTCTGCTGCTTCAGGTTCAGGATTTACTTCTGACTTTACAGCACAATCACCAGCTGGTGGTGAATTATTCGGCGACGCATTTGCTACTTTAGGTGTAACTATGCAAGCAATGTCTAATGCTATACATCAATCAACTATGAGAGGTGGTGCTAACTTTGCAGTAATGTCACCAGCAATCGCTACATACGTTGAATCAATCGCTGGCTACAATGCAAACACTGATGGTACTGAAGGAAACTTCGCAATGGGTGTTCAAGCTATTGGTACGATGAAAAACAGATGGACAATCTACAAGAATCCATACTGGACAGGTAAAGAAATTTTAATGGGATACAGAGGAAATCAATTCCTTGAAACTGGTGCTGTATTTGCTCCATATATTCCACTTATTATGACTCCACTTGTTTATGACCCAACAAACTTTACTCCACGTAAAGGTGTGATGACAAGATACGCTAAGAAAGTTGTAAGAAACGACTACTACGGTGTTATCTCTGTTGTTGATACAAACTGGGCTACAATTGGTGCTTTACCTTCATAATAGGTAAACATATATTGTTTATTAAAGGAGCCGCTTAATTGCGGCTCTTTTTTTGTGTCTGCATATTTATACTAAATACAATGGAGGTTCATCATGGCGAAACAGAATATAGAAAAAACACCACCGAAAGGAAACGTTAAGTTTTCAATAACATTATCAGAAGAGCAGAAAGCCGCAAAACAAGCAATACTACACCATCCTTATAATTTTATAGTCGGTAAAGCAGGAAGTGGTAAAACTTTATTGGCATGCCAAGTAGCTTTAGATATGTTTTTTAAGAGAATGATAAACAAAATAATTATTACACGTCCAACTGTTTCTACAGAAGACAATGGATTTTTGCCAGGTTCAGAAAAAGAAAAGATGGAACCGTGGTTAGTACCTATAAGGTCTAATATGAGAAAGGTATATAATAAACCTACTATATTAGAGAAAATGGAAAACAACGAAGATATAGAACTTGTATCACTGGCACATTTTAGAGGTAGAACATTTGAAAATTCAGTCGTAATAGTAGATGAGTTTCAGAATTTAACTAGGTCTCAATTAAGAATGGCACTAGGAAGACTAGGTAAAGGTTCTACAATGATATTTTGTGGAGATAATCAGCAGATAGATTTGAAAGATAAAAACTATTCAGCAATACATGATATAGCAAAAGTTGCTGATTCTGAGTATGTATATAAAAGAATACTATTAGATAACCATAGACACCCAGCAATAGATGAAGTGTTTGAAATGTTAATGGGAATGTAGTATAACAAATAGCTTGCTTCTTGATATTTATATAAAAAGGTAGACTTAGCGAATATTGTAATATAAGGAGTGTTAAAGATGGCAAACTTAAAGGTAACTATTAAAGAAGATGTAGAATTAAACGGCTCACAGCAAGGTGGTGTTTATACAAAAACATATACAAATATAACAGATGTATATAAAAGAATATTTACTGCACCATCAAACACAGAAGTAAACTTGTATACTACTGCAAATTCACAAACAGAAGGTAGCGTATTAGACAAAGATTCGATAAAGTATGTAAGAGTAACTAATTTATCTACTCAATATACATCGTCTGTACAGATAACTGCTGCTGATAACGGTGTAGCTTGGTTCCAAATTGCACCTGGAGCTAGTTTTATGTTATCAAATCATTCAGAAGGTGTTGACACATCAACATCTGCAGATATAACACAGCCTAATATAAGTTGGGGCCACATAATGTCTATGAGTGCAGCAGGCGTTTCAGGCTCAATGCAATTAGAATTATTTGCAGCATCTATAACTAACGGATAAAGAGGATAATAAATGGCAAATATAACAATATATGATGGTTCAGCAACTTCAATAAGTGGTAACACTCCTTTTGGTTTATATGATGCTGATTTATTATTTCAAAGTGACGGGCCTAAAGTTGCAGATTGGTGTGCTAAAAGATTGGGATATCCTATAACAGATATAGAATTACAAGATGTGCAGTTATTTGCTTGTTTTGAAGAAGCTGTAACAGAGTACAGCTCTCAAGTAAATAGATTTAATATAAGAGAAAATCTGTTAACAGCAAAAGGTAATTCAACAGCAAGTAATTATACTCATAAATTGATTGACCCTAATCTTGGAAGGCTTATAGGATTATCAAAGCAATATGGTTCTGAAGTAGGTAGTGGAGGTACTGTTGATTGGAAGCAAGGTTATATAACTACAGTTACTGGAAGTGATGGAGAATGGATACAAGAATACGACTTAAATGCTCAAGCTACTTTTAGTCAGTCAGTATCTGGTACGGATATAGAAATTAAAAGAGTATTCCATCAAAAAACACCAGCACAATCAAGACATTATGACCCACAATTTGGTTCTGATTACGCACTAAATAGTATGGGGTGGGGAGGTACAATGGCAGGTCTTAATTATTTAATGCTACCATTATATGATGATTTATTAAAAGTTCAGCAAGTAGAATTTACAGACACAATAAGAAAATCTCATTATTCATTTGAGCTTATAAATAATAAATTAAAAATATTTCCAAGACCTAACCAAGAATTTAATTTTTATTTTCATTATATAGAAACAGTTGATAGAAATACTTTGGTAACAGCATCTTTGGTATCAGATTATTCTAACATGGGCTATGACAATATGGTATATTCAGATATAAATGACCCAGGTTTGCAGTGGATAAAAAAATATACATTATCATTAGTTAAACAAGTACTTGGCTCTGTAAGAAGTAAATATAGTTCTATACCAATTCCTGGTTCTGAAACAACTCTTGATGGAGAAACGCTTAGAAGTGAAGGGGCTGCAGAAGCTGAAGCTTTAATTGCTAATTTAAGAGAGGATTTAGAAGCTGCATCTCGTAGAAATTTAATGGAAAAGGAAAACGAAATAACAGATTTTCAACAAGGTATGCTTAATAAAGCACCGCTTAATATATACATAGGATAATATGGCACTATTTGGTTCAGCAAGAGATATAAGCATGTTTAGACATGTCAATAGGGAGTTAATCAATGAGATAATTGATACTCGCTGTGATATATACAAGCATTCTATTTTTGATAGTAAAGAAAATCTATATGGAGAAGCACTAAGAAAAGTATTTTTACCAGGTGTTAGAGTAGCAGGTCTTATAGAAAAAGAAGGTAAAGATTATACATCAAATTCAGAAGGTTCGGATTATACAAGACAAGTTAAGTTTTCATTTTTAAGAGACGACCTTGCAGCATTAGAACTAGGTGATATAAATAATACTACTGACCCAAATGAAAATGCTCAACAAGCAGATGTGTATTTAGAAGTAGGTGATGTATTACACTGGGATGGAAATTATCATGAAATCGATACTGTATCTCAAGGCCAATATTTATTTGGCAAAAATCCAAATACAGATTCTCTTGGTGGTACACACGGAGCTCAATGGTCTGTAATTGTAAATACACATGAAATGAGAAGAAGCAAAATAAATACTCTTGAAAATGTTAGGGCTGGATATGATGAGTATGTTAGAGGAAATAAGATAGACGAGCAGAGAGGAGGATTATATGGTTAATCGAGCCGACCAAATAAGACGTGACGATAAGATTAAAGACTTATATGTAAATCTTTATGATGTAGACTCTGTAATAAAATACTATTTTGACAATGTAATACAGCCAACTGTTATGGAAGGTGAGCAGAAAATAAACGTACCTATAATATACGGCTCACCAGAAAGATGGAAATCAGTTCAGAAATCTGGATTATTAAGAGACGCAAAAGGTAAAGTTCAATATCCTGCTATTGTATATAAAAGAACTAGTGTAGAAAAAAATAAGTCACTAGGAAATAAAGTTGATGCAAAAAATCCATTATACGCATCTTTTCAAAAACAATATACTGCAAGAAATAAATATGACAACTTTGAAGTATTGAACAATAGACAGCCTGTTAAACAATTTCATAGTGTAGTCGTACCTGACTATGTAAATTTAACATATACATGTATAATATTTTCAGAGTATTTAGAACAGCTAAATAAAATTGTTGAAGACATAAATTATGCTGGAGGCCAATATTGGGGCCAGGATGATTCATTCAAATTTCTTTCTAAAATTGACAGTTTTGATATTGAGTCTGTTGCTGAACAAGGACAAGATAGAATATCTAAAGCCAACTTTACACTTACCCTAAATGGATTTATAATACCAGATAATATCCAGAAGTCTATGAGCAATTTCAGTTCTAAGACATTCAGCCAAGTTAAAGTAGAAGTACAAGCAGAATCAGTAAAAACATTGAATGAATTAAATAATATAGGTAAACAACAAACAAATAATATATTCAGCAGTCCTAGTACACCTCAGGAACAATCACAAGCTTTTGATGACGCTCAAGCAGACCCAGATAACCCTGCAGGTGGACCATATAATTATCCAGGAGTATGGGACGATTTAACAACTGAACAACAAGAAGACTGGATTGACCACGTAAATCAAGGTGGTTCGTAATATTAAATAAAGGAGAAAAAAGTTATGGCACAAGTAAAAACAAATGAAGGCAAAAAATTTACAGAAGAAGAAATGAAAAAGGTTCAAGAGATTAAAACAAAGTATAATGAAATACAGATAAATCTCGGTCAAATAGAATTAGATAAAATACTAATTGATGAACAAAGAAATACGCTTATGAAGGAGTATTCAGAAGTAAGAAAAGCAGAAGTAGAATATGCTAAGATACTATCAGACAAATATGGTTTAGGTACATTAGATATAGAAACTGGCGTTTTTATTCCTCAGCAATAGCAATTTTTGAGATTGAATCTTTATATTTATTATATGAATTAACGTGAATAATGTATCACAATTATTATACAATTTAAGGAGACGAATAAATGGCTGAAAAAATAGTTAGCCCTGGTGTATTTACAAGAGAAAACGACCTATCTTTTGTGCAACAAGGAATAGGGGCAATCGGTGCTGCAATAGTAGGACCAACAGTAAAAGGTCCGGCAATGGTGCCAACAAAAGTATTTTCTTATACAGAATATCAAACTTTGTTTGGTGACTCATTCAAGTCAGGAAGTGATTATTATCAATACTTCACATCAATAACAGCAAAAGAATACTTAAAGCATGGAGGTCCGCTAACAGTTGTAAGAACACTGGCAGGTACTTATTCAAATGCTACAGCATCTTCACACTTGGCTAAAACATCAACACCATTAGTTGTTCCAGTAGTCTATACATGGAGTTTAGCAGACGGTGCAATGGACCAATCGTCCAATCTTGTTGATGGTGCTCTAATACAATATACTGCATCTAATGGTACAGCTTATTTATTCCAAGCAGAATCAGGTGTAATACCGGCTAACAACCCAACATATCCTACAAACGCTGCAGGAACAACCAAAGGTATTTATTATTTCGCAATCGGAGCTAGTTTAGATACAAATGGTGGACAGGCTTTACACAGTACAGCTAATAATTTCTATGCAGGTAATACTGGTTCAGGTGGTGGTAGTTTTAATGCTATTACAGGTGATACGTTAACTTCTGCATCATTCGATACTTCACAGCCAATTGTAACGTGGCAAATAACAGGTTCAAATAATGCAGTAGGTGATATTACAATTATATCAGGTTCAAATACATCAGCTTCATTAGCTGGTGGTATTGCTGGTGGTGCTTCAACAACATTTACAGCATCTGTTGGAGGTATTGGAATTCAATCAGGTGTACCTAAAGCAATAAATAATTTAGGAACTGCTACAACTTTTGATAACTTTACAGCATCATTCCACTTAAAAACAATTGGTGATGGTGAAGTTATGAATAGCACTCCAATTAACGACTTAAATGTAATTGATGTTGGTGCAAATGATTTATATACTTGGGGAAATAGAAAATACGGAACAAAAGATAATTTAAGATGGGAAGTAAATACAGTATCTCAAACAAAAGGTACATTTACTGTACTTATTAGAAGAGGTGATGATACATCTAAACGTAAAGTTATTTTAGAAACTTGGAACGGTTGTTCATTAGACCCAGGTGCTAATAACTATATAGGAAATGTAATCGGTACTTCATTCAACATGATTGATACATCAGGTGCTACACCGTTTATCCAGCCAGCTGGTAGTTATCCAAATCGTTCAAAATATGTATATGTAGACGAAACAACAGTACTTCAAACAGTAGATTATTTAGATGACAATGGAGACTTAACAGACGTAACAGCAACAGGTTCGTTACCATTGGAATCTTCTGGTTCATTTGGTGGAGGTAAAGATGGTGATGTTCAACATCCAAGAGCGATGTATGAAAACTATACACAGACAAATGTACAAGGATTAAATTTAGGCTTAGGTCAAACTGGTAATCAAGCTTATCTAGATGCAATATCTTTATTAGGTAATCAAGATGAATATGATATTAACCTATTGATTGCTCCAGGTGTTGATGATAACAATCATAACAACATTGTAGAACACATGCTTACTACATGTGAAGAACGTGGTGATATGATGACAATAGTTGACCCAGTACCTTATGGAATGGCTCTTGCAAATGCAGTAACAGAAGCTCAAGGAAAAGATTCGTCATACGGCGCAATGTATTGGCCATGGGTTCAAATAGCAGACTCACAAACAGGAAGATATATATGGGTACCACAATCGGCAATGATGCCAGGTATCTATGCTTTCAATGATAAAGTAGCAGCTGAATGGTTTGCTCCTGCTGGTTTGAATAGAGGTGGTCAAGAAATAGTAGTACAAGCAGAAAGAAAATTAGCTCACGCTGATAGAGATACTTTATATGAAGGAAATGTAAATCCAATTGCAACATTCCCTGGTGAAGGTGTTTGTGTATGGGGTCAGAAAACTCTTCAAAAGAAAGCATCAGCATTAGATAGAGTAAATGTTAGAAGACTACTTATTAACCTTAAGAAATTCATTGCTTCAGTATCTAAATACTTAATCTTTGAAAATAATACAGCAACAACTAGAAATCGATTTTTATCACAAGTTAACCCTTACATGGAATCTGTTCAACAAAGACAAGGTTTATATGCCTTCAAAGTTGTAATGGATGAATCGAATAACACTCCAGATGTAATTGATAGAAATATCATGAAAGGAGATATATTCATTCAACCGGCTAAGGCAGCAGAGTTTATTGTTATTGACTTTAACATTATGCCAACTGGTGCAACGTTTAACGACTAAGGTGATATTTATATTAAATAAATAGGAGAAAAAAAGAATGGCAAATTTAATCGACCCAACAGAAATGATGTTCACAGCCTTTGAACCAAAGGTTAAAAATAGATACGTATTCTATGTGGACGGACTTCCTTCATATTTAATCAGAAAAGCTGCAAGGCCAAAGATTACGAATGGAGATGTAACGCTTAAACATATAAATAACGAAAGACACTTGAAAGGTAGAAGTTCTTGGGAAACTATTTCATTAGAAATGTATGACCCAATTGTACCATCAGGAGCACAGGCAGTTATGGAATGGGTAAGACTACACCACGAATCAGTAACAGGTAGAAATGGTTATGCAGACTTTTACAAAAAAGACTGTACAATCAATATTTTAGGACCTGTTGGTGATAAAGTAGAAGAATGGACATTGAAAGGTGCATTTATTGTAGATGCTGATTTTGGAGAAATCACATGGGAAAACGACAATGAAGCAGCAATCATAACAATGACATTAAGATTTGATTACGCTATTTTACAATACTAATTAAAATTTAATAACGAAATTATAGCCCAAGTTTTTTGGGCTATTTTTTTGTTTATATATATTTATATATACTAGTTATATTAAAAACAATAAAGGAGTATCATTATGACAAAAGTGACGGATTCATATCCAGGAAAAGA
>Ga0209645_1001522_pt1 | contig 11595 bp, 9 predicted proteins | sample ETNvirenome_6_30_FD_184070 | JGI IMG/M metagenome (GOLD analysis project Ga0209645, IMG submission 184070) | Marine viral communities from the Pacific Ocean - ETNP_6_30 (SPAdes) (version 2) | ecosystem: Environmental > Aquatic > Marine > Oceanic | place: Pacific Ocean | collected 2013-06-19
AAAAAGAAAGACGATAGCGCTGGGGTGTCGGACACTCAACCGGCGGACCAGACCGCACACACCACCAGTGAATCTCTGTACGAATCCGCTGCCGGGGCTGCGTCCTCGATGCTCCACTCTGCGTCGAGCCACATGGGTGACATAGCTAGCGCGGGGAGTCTACTCGAAAAGACGGCGGCGGACCTAACGACCATCGATGTCAAGGCGGGTGGGAAGGTCGACGTGGACGGTACACTGACCACAAACAACACGGTCACATTCGCCTTGGACCGCAACTCGATCCTCTACTCGGCGCTGGCCTCCTTTATTGCAATGGAGGCGTACCACTATTTTAACAAGTAGAGCTAAGCGACGTAACCCTGTGCGCGCTCCATCCAGGAGACCCCCCTCTTCTTCCACGGCTCGATCATATTGAATTGTGATAATGCTCTCGCACTCGTGGTCATGAAGGGCCGCTGCTCGGTCAATTGAGAGGTGCCCCCGACATGAGATACATAGGACGACTCTTTTTTGTTATAGCGGAGCGCCTCGTCGGCGTCGACGACACCTTGCCAGCCGAAGTCTGCGTTACTCAGCGCAACCTTGTGAGCGGCGTCCTTGATATCCTTCCATTGCGCTTCGGATACGTCGCGCCACCAGTGTCGGCCGTTCGCGTCTTCTGTGTCCATCCATGCCTGGAGGGCCATACAGTCCGTAACTCGGTCTTCGGTGCTCAATGCGGTCGACCGCTCTCCTCCATCTGGAGTGGGATTCGACGTAACGATCGAGAGACCATCTTTGGTGTTTTGGACCGGAAACCCCGTGTCGCACTCCAAGTATGTCGCATAACTTGCAAGTAGGTTGTCGTCGTGTCCGGCCGCCGTAGTGACTAATTTGGTGTACAGATCTTTGTTAAAATACTCACCCGGGCTGACTTTCCTCGCCTCGAGGTTAGAGAGACTGGCGTTCGTTGCTCTATCCGCTTCTCGAAGGCGCTTGTTCAACTCATTAACTTTTGCTGTAAAATCCGCACGATTTGCGACAATTCGCCCCATATTTGTCGAGATACCAGCCGCATTGGTCGCCGCGGCGGTGGCAACAGACTGTATCTCTTCTTCCTGTGAATCTATCCTACTTGTGATACCGGTAACAGCCTGGTCCAAGTGGTCTTGTACCTGCACAACTGCATTGTCCACGGCCTGAATTTGCCCTTCCACATCAGTGACACGAGTATCCAGGTTACTTACGGAACCTGCAAGATCAGTGACTTGGGAGCTAACGACTCCAATGGCTAATGTGTTACTATCAGCCGTTGCTTGTGCTGCGGCCGCCGCCGCCGCATTCCCTGCAATCAACGTATCGTCAACATCGAGACGCGAACTGTTTATAGCGATTGCAGCCGAATTTGTTGCGATGTCATGCGTGTTCTGTTCGATAGCATCTGTGTTATTTTGTATAGCCGATGTGTTGTTGGCAATGTTGAGTGTGTTGCTCTGTATAGCCGATGTGTTGTTGGCAATGTTGAGTGTGTTGCTCTGTATAGCCGACATGTTGTTTGAAACTTGAGGGTTGTCAACCGGCTTAGGGGTTGGATTCCCGAACACTCCTGCAATCAATCCAGCTGGTGCAGCAGCGATTGCCTCAAACAAATTTTCGACTCCACTTGCAAAAGGGGATAGTTTCATGTGGCTCAAAGACCACATCGAGTACCCAAGAACACCAAGAGCTCCAATTACAGCAACACCCTCGATGTCACCTATAACCCCACTCATTGTGTTATACACAATATGTGAGAAAATCTAAGTTAGTTCAGAAGAAGGGGGGCATAGAATGACGACTCCCATAAGCAAGTACGACCGAATTGACCAATGGCTCGATTGGGGCGATCACACCGTGACAGTCGACCCGATCCGGAACAGTGCATGGATATACGAGGGCCAAGATTCCAAGCACTTAGACACAGTGGAGAGAGGCCGGAGGTACGACCGGGAAGACACGCTCCACTTGCTTTCGAAGTTACAGGACACACAACCCGACGCGTACGTAAACACCTATCTACCGACGTCAGCAGAAATCAAAGGAGGTTTCGAGCGCAAAGTAGGTAATGGTGCTGTAAACCATCACGGGGTATCAGCTCCCTTCGACCAATTGTACTGCCACCGCGGTAGTGCGCCTCCTATGCATAGAGGTGGCGAACGCCCCATCATCGACCACCTGCACCGTAGTGGGGTCTTTCCCGAGGCAGACACGGGCACAATCGAGCGCCAGGTGTACGGCAGCCGGACGCATGTACAGGAGAGAGTATTCTCACGTACGGGTGTGTGTGATCATGGCATGCAATGCACTTAATTTCTCAAGACCTAAGCAGGGATGGATACAGCGGTGAGCGTGGGCGCACTACTCGCGATGGCGTATTTCCTCGGAGGATTACGTAAAGAGTCGGTTTTGCAGCCATCAATGTCATTACCCATTCAAAGCACACCCGATGTGCGCCGTTGGAGGCACGACGGAACGCAACCGAAGGCGGACCACATTGGTGGGAACATGTTCCCAAGTGTCAATTGGCCAGAAGTGGACGAGTTACTTTCTTAAATAATCAATGGAATATGGCCGGGTTTGACGATCTGCCACCAGAGGTTCGCAACATGATCTTTTGGTTTCATCGCCTGCGTAACTACCTGCGAGGGATAGTTGCACACAGACTGATCGACCCAAATTATGTCGAGCCAGAGTCACTCGAACACATGCTCCGTTCATGGGTAGGGAGGACTCGGCGGAGACTTGCGCCACCACCACCCAAACGACGCCGAATTAGGTAAAGTGCTCGCTTTGTGACACGAGCTTGCTTTGACGGCCGAATCCATTCTACAGAGGCTTCTTTTTCCAACTTACGGACACTAGAGGTCAGCCATGGGGAAGCGCAAGATGCACAACCAGACATACTTTCAGTGCGATTGGACCGGCCTGCCGATGCGCAATACGAACTGCTACATGCCCGATTGGAACGAGGCGGGTAAGCTCTTGAAGCACGGCTCATACGTCTGCTGGGAAGCCGTCATTGCACATGCGCTCGAGACAAACTCGGACGAGAAGCTGAGCAAGATCCGCGAGCATGTGAACGACCTCGTGGGTTGCACCGTTCACCCGGCACCACATTGGACCCGGTTGATGTGGTTCGCCCGTGAGGAGAAGGAGGACACACTCGAGTCACCAGAAGCCTTCCTCGCCGCGTGCCGCCACACCGAGGGACCTGTGATCGCCGTTCGGATGCTGACGGACGGCACCACACACGAAGTGATATGCTCGCAAGACGACATCAAGACCAAGTTTGTGGAGCATCTCACACGCCCCTTCACCCTCCAAGGACCGATCCACGAGCCACAGAGCTTCCAGACCGTGCGCAAGAAGGGCACCAAGGACCGCGACCTCACTGTCTTCTACTGGCCCTTCAAAAACGGCCTCCCTTTCAACCAGACAGCGTCCAACATCTTCAAAATGCAGATCTACGGGGACGCACTACTCGTGCAACAGACTAAAGAACCGTGCGCTCTTCCACGCGAGCGCTACATCAACTATTTCAACGCCACCTTCCAGGAGCAGTTCGCAAATAAGGCCAAGCGCAAGGAGGGCAATCCCACCTTAACTACGGACGACTACGCCATCGCTAAAGCTCAGATGGCATCGGAGCTTCAGCAGGTGGAGGCGCTAGCTTCTTCCTCCGCTTCGGTGCCCGGGGAGCTTGCGAAGGCGGCGGTGCTTCCTCCGCCATCGGGGAAGGAGCTGGCAAAGCTGGTTCGGGCTCAGGCACCTCCCGCAAAGAAGGCTCGTCGAGTTGAGCCGCAAATGATAGCTGCCGCCGTGGAGGTGGGGGCATAAAATCTCCAATACTCTTGTACATGGGCTCGTCGGGCGCCTCGTCGGACAGGGGGAAAGTGCGGGCGATGGAGACGGTCGGTTCAGGGGTGACGTAGTGAGCACGGGACGTTCGTTTTGGCTTTATCCAACCTTCCTCAGAGTCGTCATCGGCCCACTTAAAGGTGGTGAGGCGCTCTACTGGCATTTGGATTGTTCGTGTACTTTGATCTTAGAATTAAGTGTGTCGAGTCGGTGGATTAGAGGTTGTAATTCCTTAATAAGAGCCCCCAAATCACTTTTGGTCTCAATCTCCCGAATAAGTAGGTCTCGAAGGAAGTAGATAACGCCGTGTGAGTACAACATATCGACGTAGCAATGGTATTGAGCGATGTGACCAATCCCCTCCACCCACACGGCCTCGGTGTCGTTAACCAAGTCGAAATTCGGCTGTAACGGCTTCCACGTCTTGAGAGGATATTCTGAGTGTGGGGTGTCCATGACGGAATCAGCACCTCCGTCGTCGGTCACCATGACGTGCATGACGAGCAAGAAGAAATTTGAAGTGGAGGACCCGGAGGTGGTCGTCCTGCGCAACGGACGCTACGCCTTCAGAGCGGAGTGTCCATGGGAGGGCAAGAACGGTAAGAAGTTGATCGCGTTCAAGTTTTGCTCTGCACAGAACTTCAAAGATTTCGAGTCCAGGAAAGCAAGCACTTCAGAAAGCAAGCACCCGGACTGCTCGGAAGACGAACAGATCGAGGCTGCAGAGGAACCTTAATCTGAGCTCAGGTGTGTGTTGGTCTCGAAATGGACCGACGCTATGGCATGGACCCTGCACGCATGGCTCAGGCACGATTGCTTGCGCGTGTTAACAACCGCCCCGAACCTGGACAGGAGCGCGGCGCACCACTCCCGTCAGACGTCGATATGGTCGCACGTGATAGGCGTAATGACGCCACAGTGGTCACACAGCGAGTCTCGCAAAAACCATTCGCGGGTGGCAAGAATGTGAAGGCCCAACAAGCGTGGAAGTATACAGGAGGCAACATAATCCGTGCACCCACCGTCGAGCTCAACGGGCGCTACTACACCGATCCAAAGGAGTCGGACGCTGGCGACCCGTCAGACCAAGGTATGGAGGCAAAAGGCCGCACAGATGGCACACCGCGCCGCAAGCAGGAGAGCAACTTCTTCATCACAATCAACCCGAACCAGGTCTACCCGGACACCGTCGAGGATCGCGCACGGCAGCATTTTAAGCAGGCGTTGCATCATCTCGAGCAAGACCAAGTGCTCGCAAGGTGCATCAAGTTTGGGCCCAAGGACGTGCACTACACACAAGACGTCGCACACGACGTGTTGCTGCCGGGCATTGAGTGGAAGGCCACCGTCGAAGTCGGTGAGGTGGCAAAGCGCATGCATGCACACATCATCTGCTACATCTCGCACTACAGCCAGATCCAGATCGACCCCAAGATGATGCAGTATGAGTTCCGCATGGGCTTCAACGCAGGTCTGCCGCTCGGCGACCGGTTGCGACTCACCGACCCGCCGTACATCCAAGTCAAGATGTTGCCGCAATCCGACTGGACGACCATCATGCGGCAGTACATCCGCAAGGGGATGAGTGTGTGATTTTCCCATCTGGAGTTAGCATTCGTGAATGCCATCGGACGGACACCCACCAAAGACCGAGACACAAATGCGGGGTGAAGCGGCTCTTAAGAAGCGTTTAGGTTGGTCTGAAGAAAAGAAAGAGGGTGGTCTAGGCTATTTATGTCCCATTCCGTACGGTCAATGGAAAGAGGAAGACAATTTTAGCGTAGCGCAACTGCGATATGTGAGGAATTACTGGGAAGAGAAAGTCGAGAAGGCTGGTAATTGGCCACCCCACTTACTCAGCTTTGAGGCGTGGTGTGGGATGACTAATTTCGACGATTCAAAAGCGGACGGTGGCCCGGCGTTCCAAAGGCTGATGTTGATGGTCTTGGGCCAAGGTTCAGGGCCCACGCTGAACGGCAGTGGGGCGTGGACTGGTGTAGACAAAAAAGGTCTCGGTCAGATGGACTTTACGAGCATGTGGGACGCCAACCGCCGCGAGTATGGACCGATGTTTAAGACAGATGATTACAAATTCGGCAAGATGCCACCACCGGAGTGGTACGAGGGGTTTCAGCTCGACGGCGACGGTCTCGGCGTGCGTATGGAAACGGACACATCGGCGGACGAATGGGTGTCCTCCGGCGCACACCTCTCTGCTCACAGCCGACCGTTACAGCAATTCGCCGCGGAGGGCAAGACAGGTGGCAAAGACGCGGGCAACGCGCAGCGTATGGGACTCATCTTAGGTAACTTCAGCAACGTGCAAAGTCTGGCAATTCAAGGCCTTGGAGCGAAGTACACAACGAAGGCGAACCATTATGGCATTTATAGCAAGCACGACTGGATTGTCAAAGGCCTCTTACAGACTGGCACGGCTGGGGGAGGTCCTACTGGTCAGTCGCAGACACTTGGGCAGAGTCTAGTCAGTCCAGGAGTCGACAAGGTTGGTGGCGCACAGGGGAACACTGCGGGTCAGTGCTGGGAAGTCACACGCTTAGGCGACGACCAACCGTGTATGTTAGTGCAGAACTCATTAGCTGCAATCTACGGGCTGTATTACTATCCGGGGTGTAACGACAAAATATTCAATTGGGAGGTCGAAGAGTTCGTGCCAGAGGTCAATCAGAGGTTTCGCATTCGCTTCCGTTGTCCTAACCCGCGCTATGGACAGCCTAATTGGATCCGCGATAAGCGTCCTGCGTTGGACGGGCATGACTTGTATGTGTATGAGCCGCTGAACGCCAAGAATAGAGCGTTCCTTAGAGACTATTTGAGGAAGGCGGTTGACGAGTATAATAGCAACCCTGGGAATGCACATGAAAAGTTGAAACGACGGCCGGAGAACGAGTTTGTGGGTGGTATTTTTGGCAAGGAGACAGGCAGCGGGAAGTCCACACAGAAGACTCGTTTCTACGTCCCACGCGCCGTACGGAAGGCGCCCGACTCTCACCCTACCGTCTCACCGTGGATGTGGCTCGTGAACGAGAAGGAACAGATGCAAGTCGCACCATTTTGGAACAGCTCTCCTGAGTGGCACTGGCTAATTCACTTTCGCAAACTCGACTTCGAGCGGGGTCAGACACTCCGGAGCGCTGGGATTCTTGCGGCCGGTCCCGAGAAGAATGGTGTGGCTTTTGGCTTTCGTATGTCGCAAGCATTTCTGCTGTACCCATTTCGGGCACCGGCCGACAAAGGTCATATTAAACGAGTAACTAACACTTACCTTGAGGCAATCACTAGCGGTGTGAGGCGCGTCGGCTACATGACAGAGCCAGAGTGGCGTCAGGACCCATCCAGCAGTGTCCCCGTGCCACTTGCCAAATATGTACTCAAATGGGACGATTGGTGGTCCACCGAGAACCGCACTCCGGAGAGGTGGCGCGCTATGCTACTCGCTAACACGGATCCAGTGGTTACGGGTCAAACACCACAACCCGCACCTGTGCTACCCAAGCCTAGACGCAAGGCTCCAATAGCCCAAGCAGGCCCGTCCACGTCAATCGACCCAGCCCCTGTAGACGGCGGTGCGGGCGCAGCCGTGAATTCAGCCGAAGCTGAGCCAACTACGGTGCAACAAGACTTACCAACAGGAGTTGACGACGACGCAGCAGATGCCTTAAATGATTATGAGGGCCAAGATCCTGGTCAAACGGGTTCTAACCAGGATCGTGCCCAAACCGCAGGAATAGCTGTAGGCACAGACGACGCTCAAAACACAGTAGCCACCTCCTTTGGAATCCCGGGTATGAGTATCGCCGAGACGTTGAAAGAATGCGACCCAGACCCAGAGTATGATTTTACAGACGCAGAGGTTCGCAGACTGATGGGTAAGCCAACGAGCACTGACGAGGAGGTGGATAAACTCAGTGGCAAAGAGAAGAAATTGTTGCAGGCACTCATAGATTGTGGGCTTTACAACCCTGGTTTGGAGGAGGGTGCAGCACGACGTGACAGCTCGGAAACACAGTGTCATTGGCGAACGGCGCGGCACTCACCGTGGCCACATGAACAGTGCTATACAGCCGCACTGATCGAGTACGATTACGAGCGAATGGACGAGGCCAAGATAGCCCAATTTAAGGCGCGGTACGGGCACGACGCAAATTTGATCCAAGATAGCGCGCACAACATTAAGAGGATCAAGGACGTCAAAATCAAGTGGGGTGCGAGATTGGACGTCATGAACACCCTGATCTCCAACTCGGGGCGTTTGCATCGCTTAAACTTGGCACGCATCTTGGTCGTCTACTTTGCACCTGAGGGGGTAGGGCAATTCTCACCTCAACAGAAACGCGCCGGTATGCGCAGTGGTTTGGGTTGTTGTAAGGGGTCTGCCCAAAACCCACAAGGTGTAGGAGTATGGGATAAGAGAAGATCAGCTACTTGGGAGCAATTGTGGGGACCAGTGTTCGAAGTCGACCCAGGCCGTCGTGGGCTTCTATCGGATGCGTTGCTACACTGCCTAAAAGAGCGATATTTATGCGACCGCACCATCACCGACGACAACGAGCTCGAAAAGTGTCTGGACGAGATTGGCGACTGGGAGGCTCAGCTTGGGAAAATCACCTCTACGATGACGGTCGCGGAATGGGTCACCACTCCTTGGCACCTCGAACACCTACCATATCAGAGGCAATATGCAGTGTTTCGCGACGGCGAGTGCTTCTCTGAAGGTTGCAAGCGCTGCTCGCGACCCTTTTACGAGTATGCCTACCATGTCTACGCCGATCGCAATGCCAAAAAGGGCACCTTTGGATACCCACAGGACTTGTGGTTCAGGTCCGATCAGCGCCAAGCACCTGTTCCGTTGCACGATCCTATCTTTTGGCACCCCTCCGGTCTGTGGTCTAACGCTACGCCAGGCCACCCCGATGGCGCGGCTGAGGGTGGTGTGACACGCAGTCGGACAAACAGGCGTCAGCGGCCTGAGATGCGAAGAGCCACCGAATATGAGCAGGAGCTAGCGGACGTCGAGCGACCGGACGTCGCGCGTGAGTATGACTTCTACACTGGCGGGACCATGGCGTGGCCGACTTACAGATTATACCGCAAATTTGGTAATTCACCCAATTTACACGGTAAGGACGCAGAGCGTAAGGCGGTTACATCTTCAGGCAATATGTTCTTCCGCCGCTACCTGAACTTGGCCTACAGCACTGCGCGTACCAACGACGAGCTTGAGGATAGAAAGCAGCAATATTATGTTGGTGTACCCGAAGGGTTCATGCACAGCGGGCGGCATAAGGTCAAGTTTGGCAACAAGGACTACAAGGTGACACGGTCGCACAAATATGGCAATGTGTGCCGCGACTGTGCGGGAATCTTAGATAAGGCTCCAGGTCTGTTCATCCGCAACAACCGCTGGCAGTTTGACGGTGGGTTGGTTGCGGGTAACTCAGAGGCTGCGGATGCGGCCACGTTCGATTACTGGCAGCACATGTTTGGTAAGGTGGCAACACAGGACGCAGATGTCACGATGGATGCGTTCCTCATGAAAGGGCGCCCCGAACGATTGTCGCGGCTACCGCTAGATAAGCGTACTCAATGGAACCAGCAGTTCGACGATGCAGCCAAAGCGTTGGCAGAGTCACTCAACGCTAGACACAAGTTCCCTGACGGTTGGACGCGGTTGGTCGAGCAACCAACTATCCATTTACAGGGCAATTTGAGTGAGCAACGCGACCGCAAGCCAGAGCAGATTAGAGACGCTATACAGGATTTGCGCGCACTTTTCAACGGCGCTGATCCAACCACATTGAATCTGAACAACCCAGCGCTGAAGGATATCGTCAAGGAAGCCGAGCGCAAGTATATGCACAATGAGGCCTACGCACGCGTGGAACACACGAAGCAATTTGATTCAGATGTGAAGCGCACCGAATACCGTAACTGTGTTATCCGCTGGTCCGATCAAGGACTGGAGTGGCTCAACCCACCAGGGGCGTTACCAAGCTTCCGTTACACTGGTACGGAATCGGTCACGGGAGTTTGGCTACCCCAAGGCAATAAGAAGCTTGGTAAGTTGACGGCTGACAGGTACAGTGATGGCCCTCCAAGACCCGTTATCTTCTACAACTGCCTTATTACGGACCAGTATGACCCCGACCTGTTAGATCAGCGCATCAAGGACTTTAAACTGCCCACTCCACAAGAAGCGTATCGTCAGGAGGTGTACCTAGCGTCACGCAAGGGAGTGCGTGGACGCGCAGAACATCCTACAGCCATGCCGACCCAGTGGAAAGGTGATGGCTTTATTTGTGAGGATCAGGGCGAAATCAAGCCATGGAAAGCCAAAGAACATCAGGACGACGGCCGCGCGCTCATTCAGTATCGGGCGATGCGTCAGAGTAGGATGTTCATCACGTACTCGCTACACCGTCCGATTGCGAGTGAAGGTGAGGGGCGCGTAATTCTCGAGAGAATGGCCGACGCTCTCTACACTCTGTTTGGCACAGATCGATGGCTATCTGAGATGATTGTGTTTGGTAAGATGCTCAAGACTATGGACGTGGCACGACAGCGCGGCGACAATGTCTCTAAAGCGATGTGGGGGATCATTGATAAGACTAAGAAGCAGGAGGCAATGGAGGGCTTTTATGGCAGTCGGAATGCGAGCATGCCACGCACGTCGTACGTTTATGATACTTACGAGACTCATATCGACAAGTTGGAGGTTGACGGAGGCTGTGAAATTGGACCCAAAATGGGCCACCCACACTTTCATTTGCTGTTGACTATCAATCACTTCAGCTACGTGCAATTTGATTACTTCAAGATGAACACGTTTTTGGAGATCATGTTTCGTGGGGTCGAAACCTTCCATGGATGGGGTAAAAACTATTATCTACCCGGACCCTTCTACGGAGACAACGAGAACCCATACGTGGACATTCGTCTGTACCCCCAAGACAATTGGAAGGAGATCTTGGCGGCATACGTGCGCAAAAACGCAATTCCTTCGATTATCGAGGTGGAGAGCACTAGACGCATGCCTGGAACGGCCGAACAGAGGCGGGCTGCACAGGCGACCAACACGTAAGTTTCTGATACTCCAGTGACTGACCATATGGACCATCTACCACCAGTCAAATTTAACGCGCGTGTGGAGCCACCATTCCAAGAGGAACCATCGACACCGGAGAAGATTCCACCACCAATTATGAAACAAGAACATGAAACGGCCACCCCATTAGTCTTTCAAAGCGACCCCCTTGTCGAGGCACTCCCCACAATCTTGGTCGGAATTGGAGTTGCATGGGCCGTGGGCGTTGCTACTGGGGCAGTGATTTTCTCAAGTCCATGTATCGAGTAAATCATGCCAACGTCCGCCTACTTCGTCACGGTCCAGACACGCGACGAGTTCCCAGGGAGCGACTACGCAGAAATAGCCGGCCAACTCACCAACGCTCTCCACACCACCCTTGGCGAGCCAAGCAACCTGTGTACCATTGTGCATTCAACCGAGATCACCGACCCTCGCGTGGAGGTCGAGATCATGCAGTCCAAACCCTCCTCCACCGCACACATCATGGCGCGCTGCGTCGTGCAGGCCGACGCGCTCACGAAGCTGGTGTTCGACAAGAACCTGTTCACGAACATGCTGAGCGCGGAGCTCACGTTCCCCGTCAAGATATCGAAGCGTGTCGTCACAAAGGACGA
>Ga0209645_1001523_pt1 | contig 11591 bp, 17 predicted proteins | sample ETNvirenome_6_30_FD_184070 | JGI IMG/M metagenome (GOLD analysis project Ga0209645, IMG submission 184070) | Marine viral communities from the Pacific Ocean - ETNP_6_30 (SPAdes) (version 2) | ecosystem: Environmental > Aquatic > Marine > Oceanic | place: Pacific Ocean | collected 2013-06-19
CTATGTTGTTTTCCATGATCCTAATCCTTGCATAAATGTTTTAACAAATTCTGCGTCTTCACATTCAATCATTGCAAGTTGTATTTTATTTATTACAGATTCACGTATTTCTTTATCTTTTATAGAATATCTTATTTGTCTTCCAAGTGATCTAACTACAGCATTTGTTGGAATCCAATAATAATCTAATTGTTCTATTTCTTCTTTAGACATATCTTTTAATATGTCATCTGTTATTATCGCATTTGATTTCATAATTATTGATGTTTAATTAATGTTTAGGTTAATAAATAACAATATCAAGATACTGACTAATGCCAATATCTTGATATGATTATTCCAATGTAATGTCACAAGTTATTACGACTAAGTAAGAATGCCTGAATAACATTACATTGTTCTCTAAAAACTAAAACTCAGGCACTAATTAGATAAAAGTTGTTTCATTCTATTTCTTATCTTTATCCATTTATTTATATAAGGAGTAATTCTATCGTAATGTCCTATACTCTCTTCAGAAGATTTACTACATTGTTGATTCATATCTAAATTGAGTTCTAATGCAATTACTCTATTCTTAGCAATATGATATAATTCTGCTATATCAAGAACATTGTTTAAATTAAATGTTTTATCATCATTATATACTTTAAGTGTGATTGTGTTTTCCATGATTGTGTTATATTATGTTATGTTGATAATTAGATTGATTGTCAAATTGTGGGAAAAAGTGGTGAATGTGATGTGATAGACGCACTCACGAACAGTGTAGTTGTCCTCCCCACCCACTGAATTGAACAACTAATGTTGTCAATCCCCACCTATATAGAATAAAGAAAGGGGATTACTCCCCTTATCTTTACGATTCTATCGTACTATTGAAAGCAAGCTTGTTGTCTTTCATTAGTTGAATCACTTGTTCTTGTTGCTCTTTAGTAAGACCTTCAGTCTTAACTAATTGAGTAACATTATCAGAACTTTCTTGGCCTTTGGTCAAGTTAAGTTGTGATGTTTGTCTTACGATGTGGTTTCCTTTCTTGGAAAGGAACACACTTGTGCCTTGGTCTATTATCATAATTAAATTTATTTGATTAGGATAGTTAATATTATTTGTGGGGGGTACCCTAAACTCCCAACACTAGCCGGGGTGTCTATCATAGGAGGTCCACACGCTCACAAATCTCCCCCAAAAAAAATTTTTTTGTCATTTTGTTTTTTGTAAGAAAGTTTTTATATCTTTGCAGTCCAACATTATTCATCCCCTGGTAACCATAAACGGGATTAGACATCGGATTGTAGTCTCAAATAGAGATAGAGTTTTCTCCGGTAGTTGGAAAAGAACGAGAGTATAAGTTCTAGTTAGGATACAATTAGCACACAGGTACGTGCGGTGAATTAACATCAGTTTTAGTATCCTTTGGTCTCTACTTTATTAAGAGAAGCACTGCTAGATACGAAATCCAAGTTTGAAATAGAATCTCTAAGGGGGTGAACTATATTCTTTTTAAAAATATACAAAAATATTTGGTAGTATAAAAAAATATTTTATATCTTTGTCTTTTAATCACAAATATATAGAATTATGAAAACCAAATTTAAACCAAATGGAAACTGGATAGTTCTTCCAGACCCCGTAGTTACAGAAACAAAATCAGGAATTATTTTAGATGAGAAAACTGCTCAGGCAAACGCTAAAAGATCTAATATCTTAAAGATAATATCATGCGGCCCTAACTGTATCTTTGTTAAAAAAGGTAATACAGTTATGATTGATCCTAGAACAGAGGCTACTAGAATGGCAATTGATGGAGCCTTTTACCTAATGGTTCAAGAACACCAAATATTAGGAAAGTGGTAAAAGGATCTGTGAGTATATCTCTTGAAGATTACCATACATTTATTGATCAAGCTATTTCCTTTAAACATAAGGAAGATAATCTTACACAAGCTGCTAAAGAGCTTCAAGTGTTCTTATCTTTCTTATGTACTAGGGAAAATATTGAAAAATATGTAGAGGAATTTAATAAACAGTCTAAAACTTCAAGGATAACTTTAGAAGGATCTTACGCTAAAATAGAAATAAAAGATTATGACTTTTAAATGTAATAAATGTGGAAACACAAAAGAACTAAATAAAACTACCACAGCATATAGAAATGGTAAGTGGGTTACTTTAGAGGCAAGTTGTATATGTGAACCTAATACATATATGGATCAAATATTAACAGAAGAGCATGAAGGATTCCCTACAATAAAAAGGAATGACTCTGCACAAAAATTATAATATGAGTTTAAGAACACAACTTAGAAATAGTAAAACAGTAAGAGGAAGAAGATGGATTGTAAAAAGAAATACAGACCAAACTATCAGAGAAGTTAAAATGATATTTAAGCCTGAAGAATATATAAAGCTTAAAGCTTCTAAAACTATGTACGGAGATAAAGCTTTATTAAAAATATTAGAAGAAAATTATGAAAAAAAGAAAAATAACAGTTAATATTGATACTACCTATAAATATATCCAATTATGGAATGGTATTTTCAATTTAACAGATAAAGAATTAACTATATTATCTGAATTTATAGATATAAATATAAATACAAAAGATACAAATATGTGTAGTGTAAAAAATAAAAAATCTGTAGCTAAAACATTATCAATTAAAGATTATAATACTTTAAATAATTATATTAAGAAATTTAAGGATAAAGGAGCAATGTTACTTAAACAAGGAGCATATAAACTTAACCCATTCTTAAATCCAGATACAGAAGTAGTAGAAATAACAATTACAAGATGATAATATTTTCAGAACTAGTAATGAGCTACTATAATATAGGAGATTACGATATATTAATTATACAAGATAAATACGGAGAATTAATAACTATAAAAATAGACAAATATGGAGAATCAAGATCAAAAGCCACCGAGTATGTTCCAGATGGTGAAATCCTTCACTAAGGAGTTAGCTAAATGGATAAAAGATGGGGCGCCTAATGTTACTCCTGAAGAATATGCTGAAAGATTAGACACATGCCATAGTTGTGAATTTTTAAATAAAGCTTCTATGAGATGTAAAGCTTGTGGATGTTTGTTAGAGCATAAGGCAAAATGGTCTACAGCGGATTGCCCAAAAAAGAAATGGCCAAATGTCAAAAGATAAAAAATTAATAATATATTATTTAGCTAATAAATATAATATATCTTTGAGCAAAGTTGAGAGAATAGTTGGACATCAATTTAAGTATATAGAAAAAATAATGAAGGAAGGAAAATTTGAAACTATACGATTACCTTATTTTGGTAAATTCTCAGTTAATCCAAAACGAGTAGAATATATGAATAAAAATAAAAAGAAAGATGATTAGTACAGGTTTTTTTAAATTTAAAGTAAAGCTAATATGGTTTTTAGGTGAACTTATATATAAACTTGGTGGGTATGTTGCTCTAGAACCTTACATTTATTTTACAACTGTAAAAATAAGAATAAACCAAATAGATCATTATGAGCATGTAACTAGAAGTAATAGAGATCATAGATATAGATGGGAAAGATTAAAACAAGACATTGCAGATAATGGATTAAAAAGAAAAATTCATGTTAAATTTGGATTATGTGGTAATAGAAAACACTTATCTTTAATAGATGGTAATCATAGAATTGCTATGCTGCGAGAATTGTACGGAGATGATTATATAATAACAGCTAAATTATTTTTACCGGACCCTTTTGATCATTATAATAAATATAATATTCAAAATATATATGGGGGAAGATCTAATCCTTATGATCTGTTTTCACATAAATTAGAAAAAGATGAATAGTGAATTATTATATATCTCTGATGGTAAGGCTGTCCCAAGTGCATATGCCTTAACTATTTCAGAGTTCAAAGAATTATCAACTTCTGAGTTAGCTTTTGTCTACTTTATGGTAGACCATAAGTCTCCTTTTTCTGTATATGAATGGGATCAAAGAATTAAAGAAGTTAAAAATAGTGTATTTAAAGATAAAAAGAAATGGACACCTTCTGCGAAAGTTTTAGGTGCTTGTGATAAATATGATAAATTAATAGAAACCTCAGCAGTAAGATTACTAAAAGCTGCTAGGACATCAATAGTTAAATTAGAGAAATACTTTAGAGATATAGATTTACATTTAATGGATGATCATGGTAAACCAATATTTCACGCAAAAGATCTTATAGCTAACTTATCAAATATGGGGAAAGTAGTAGACGGATTAACAAGATTAGAAGATATAGTTAGAAAAGAAGAACAAGCCGCCAATACAAATAGAGGTGGAATTGAAGTAAATAAATATAGTATGTAATGGATTTTTTAGAAGATATGGAACTCTATAATCAGGCTATGAGAAACGCTTATTTTATTATAACTAAAAGAAAGACTTTAGATGATATTTATTATGACTTAGAAGAAGGTAGAATAGAAACTTTACCTTTACCATTTGATCCGATACATGAAGATGGGAGAACTGAAGATATAATAGATATAGTTATAGAGTATTTCACAAGTACAGAAGAGTATGAAAAATGTGCAGAATTAGTTAAAATAAAAGAAAGATGTTTAAACATACCGATAGAGTCAGACAAGCTGCAATAACTTTCCTTAAAAAAGGTAGGTTTACGGATGCGCTTCCGGGAACAAAAGATTATTATGATCATTGGGATGAGGAGCGTAAAAGATGTATGTATGGATATACAGTAGATGAATTACATGTTACTGGATTTCATTATTTTTATTTAAATTATTGTCCTATTGATAGAGCTATAGATGAAGAGTTACCAGATGGTACAATACAATCTAGACGTGAGCGTAGTTTTCCAAGTTTTTATGATGGAGATTGGGAGTATTTCCAAGAAATAGATAAAGCTAGATCAGAAAATAGACATATGATTGTCCTTAAAGCAAGGAGAAAAGGATATTCTTATAAAGCTGGAGCAATGCTTGCACGTAATTATTTCTTTGTAAAAAATTCTAAAAACTTCGTATTTGCAGCACAAAAAGAATACCTTATTGGTGATGGACTTCTATCTAAAGCATGGGAGTTTTTATCTTTTATAGATGATAATACAGCATGGGCTCAACCTAGATTAAGGGATAGAGAAATGCATAAAATGTCTGGATATAAAAAGAAAGTAAATGGATTAGAAATTGAGATGGGTATGAAATCTCAAATTATGGGGGTATCTTTAAAAGATAATCCAGATAAAGTAAGGGGTAAGGCAGGTGAGCTTGTTTTCTTTGAAGAAGCGGGATCATTCCCTGGATTACTAAAAGCATGGGAGGTAACAATGCCAACAATGAGACAAGGTGCAAAAACATTAGGATTAATGGTGGCATTTGGTACAGGTGGTACAGAAGGCGCAGATTTTGAAGCTATGGAAGAGATATTTTATAATCCAGAAGCATATGATTGTATGGCTTATGAAAATATATGGGATGAAGGAGCTATGGGTAGTATATGTGGGTATTTTATTCCAATACAAAAGAATTTAGATGGATTTATAGATAGTAATGGTAACTCTTCTGTACTTAAAGCAACAGAGTATGAAATAGAAATGAGGGAGAAGAAAAAAGGGGCTGCTGATGCAAAATCTTTAGACCAATATATAGCTGAGCACCCCTTCTCTCCACAAGAAGCTACATTACAAGTAACTGCTAATTTATTTGATGTAGCATCTTTACAAGAACAATATAATAATGTAAAAGCTAACAATCTACATTCTGTAGGTACTGTAGGTAAATTATATTATGGTGCTAATAATGAAGTTAAATTTAAAGTAGATGGTAATTTAAAACAAGTTCTAAAATTTCCACATAGAAAAGATGATGATACAACAGGAGCAGTAGTTATATATGAATCTCCTTATAAAAATCAACAACAACAAGTACCTTTAAATATGTATGTAATTTGTCATGACCCCTATGGTCAAAATCAATCTGCAGATTCATCTTCATTAGGAGCTGCATATGTACTTAAAAGACCTAATAATTTATCACATCCAGATGACCTTATTGTAGCTTCTTATGTAGGTAGACCAAAAACACAAGACGATTATAATAGAAATTTATTTATGTTAGCAGATTATTATGGATGTAAGATAGGATTTGAAAATGATCGTGGAGAAGTTATAGCATACGCAAAAAGATATAGAAAGATGCATAAACTACAAGAAGAGTTTGAAATGTTAGATAAAAGAGAGCTTAGAAGTAAGACTGTAAAGCGTCAATATGGTATGCATATGACAGAAGCAAGGAAGCGTCAAGGAGAGATATATATAAGAGATTGGTTAAATACTGTAAGAAGAACAGATGAAAATGGAAATAAATTACTAAACTTGCATAAGATATATGATCCAGCATTGCTAACAGAGCTTATTAAGTTTAACCATGCAGGTAACTTTGACCGTGTAATGGCGTTTATGATTGGTATGTATCACACAAGAGAATTATATAATGCAGAGGTTAAAGATATATTAGAAGATCGAGCCGCAGATAAGTGGTTTGATAAAAATTATTATTAATATGGAAAAAGACAAGAATAAAGAACCTTATAATCCATTACCAGAATATTTATCAATAGGCCCATCAGATATTCATGGGGCAGGCATTATTGCCAGAGAAGATATTCCAGGTGAGATAGTTATAGGTATAAGTCATGTGTATGATCCTAATTTTCAACATGATTATATTAGAACACCTTTGGGTGGTTTTATTAATCATTCAGAAGAACCTAATTGTGAATTAATAGAAGAAGATGACGACACTGATTATAAGAAATTAAAAACAATAAAAAAAATAAATCAAGGAGAAGAACTTACTTTAAAGTATAGTTTATATGATATTTGTGATTATTTATAGTGTTATATTTATAAGAATATATATAATATTAAGATACTATGTAAAAGCGATTAGAAATTTAACTAAATTTGTCCACTATGGGATACGATAAAATACCAAGGCAAAAATTGCCTTTGTCTAAGAAGACTAAACAATGGAAAGAAGACTGTGTAGAAGCATACATAGACCTTTCTCAATCTGGCCGTAGTGCTGGTAGCAACAGAAAAGAATCTTTACAATCACTATATGAATACTATAACGGTGTAATTGATGAGGCGGATTACAACTATGTACTAAAACCTTACGGTAAATCTCGTAGTAATTTCCCTTCTCAACTGCGTAATTATCCCATAATTAAACCTATCGTTGATCTTTTGTTAGGAGAAAAATCCAAAAGGCCTCTCAATTTCACTGTTACAGTTCAAAACGCTGATGCTGTCTCTACTAAAGAGCAAGCAAAAAGTGATTTAATTTATCAAAGTTTTCAAAAGCAATTTGCAAATGAATTAATTAAAAATGGAAACTATCAAGGTGAAGAACAAGAAGTAGAATTACCTCAACAAATAGCAGATCAATTTGAAGCTAGTTATGTAGATAATAGAGCAATTAAAGGACAGCAAGCTGTAAATTATATAATGCACAGTCAAGAAATACATGATAAACTTCAAAAAGCTTGGGCTCATTTTTTAATAGCAGGAGAAGTATATACTCATAGAGGAGTTAGAAATAATGAGCCTTTTTATGAAATATTAAATCCATTAGATGTAGATTTTGATTTAGATCCAGATTTAGATTTTGTAGAAGATGGAGATTGGGCTTTAGTTAGAAAATATGTTCACGCTTCAAGTGTTATTGATACTTATTATGAATATTTATCAGATCAACAAATAGCAGAATTAGAAGAGCCAAGACATTCAGAATCTGATTCGTATTTCTTATATACTAATTCTATGAATAAAGATGCAAACGCATATAGAAATAGATTAATAGAAGTAGCTCAAGTTTATTGGAAATCTAGAAAACGTATTGGATTTTTAACTTATATGGATATGGAATCTGGGGCAATAGAAGAACAGGTGGTAGAAGATGGATTTAAAATGCCTTTAGAATTAAGAGAATTAGGTGCTAAACTAGAATGGAAATGGGTAAATGAAGTTTGGGAAGGAACAAGAATAGATGGTAGAGTTTATATTAAAATTCACCCTCTTGTTAATCAAAGAAATTCTTTAGATAATCTTTCTACTTGTAAATTACCAATTAATGGTATAAGATATTCTAACTTAAACGCTTCTAATATATCTCTAGTAAAATTAGGGATACCTTACCAGTTAAACTATAATATATACAAATATAGATTAGAACTTGCTATTGCTAAAAGTAAAGATATTGTTGCTTCTTTTGATATTAATATGATCCCTAAAAAATGGGATATGGATAAATTTATGTATTATGTTGAAGGTACAGGTATAGCTTGGGTAGATTATAATAAAGAAGGAATACAATTAAATCCACAACATCAATCTGTTATGGATATGTCTATTAAAACAATAGAACAATATATTACTTTACTAGAATCTATAATGCAAGAATGGGAAAAACTATCTGGAGTAAATAGACAAAGACAGGGACAAGTAGGTAGCTATGAAGGTAAAGCAACTTCACAACAAGCTATCGTACAATCTTCTCATATTACTGAAGATTTATTTCGTAAATTTAATAGATTAGAACAAAGAGATTTGCAATCATTACTTGATTATTCTAAAGAAGCATGGTTAGCTGGAAAGAAAACAATGTATGTTATGCCTGATGGTACAACAGATTTTTTAGATTTAGAAAGTATGGAGCATATGGAATCTAATTATGGTATATTCTTATCAGATTCTGGTAAAGAACAAGATAAATTAGATAACATAAAACAATTATCTCAAGCAATGATTCAAAATGGAACACCAGCCTCAACTGTAGCTGAAATGTTTGATGCAGATAGTTTTACTCAAATTAAACATAAAATAAAACTAGCTGAAAGAGAAATGCAAGCATTAGAAGCTAAACAAGCTGAAGCACAGCAAGCTCAACAGCAAGCTGAATTAGAACAAAAAGCTAAAGAAGCTGAAGATGAAAATATGAATAAAGAAAAAGATAGGGAAACTCAAATTAAAGTTGCTCTGATTCATGCTAGAGATAATGATACTAATGCTCAATTAAATCTAGCTAAAGGTATGAGAGAGTTAGATATTAAAGAAAGAGAAGTTGAAATTAAAGCTCAAGATAATAGAGACAAAGCTGATACTAACAGACAAACTGCAAATATTAAAAGAGAAGAAACTAAATCTAAAGAAAGAATAGCTAAATCTAAAAATAACAAACCTTCTAGTAAATAATGCTTACTTCTGAGGAACAGATGCAAATAATAAAAGATGCTATAACCTCTGGTTATAAGGGTCCTATATTTAAATTAATAGATGAAGGTCATATTCAAAAAGCTCAAATAGCAGCTACAGAAAATCAACAAGAACAAGGATTAAGAGGATCAGATGGAAATACCGCTATGGCTTTTCCTGAGTCTTCTGGTGATTTTAATACTCAAGGTATGGATTTTGATGTAGATATACGTAAGTATGATAATCAAGGAAATTTAGTTAGAAGTTATAATAAAGTTCCTCCAGGAGTTCAAAATTTACAAATGGGTGAAGAAGAAGGTACAGTTATAGAAACTCCTTCTCAATATCAGGATGGAGGATTTTATCCTAACCCTAATCAACCTGTAAATATTCAAGTTGATAATGAGAAAAAAAGAAGAGAGCAAGAAAAAAGAAATGATATAGAATTAAAAGCTAAAATAGATAAAGAGCAAACAGAAATTTATTCTAAGATGTTAGACCCAATCAATGTAGCAGATGCGGTAGGTATGACAGGTATCCCAGTTGTATCAGAAGCAGGAGATTTAATTAGTGCTGGTATTTCTACAGCTAGAGGAAACTACACTGATGCAAGTCTGTCAATGGCAGGTATAACCGTACCATTTGCTGGAGGAGCTGTTCTTAAACAGGGTAAAAAAACATATAACGTTATAGACAGAAACAGAGACTATACCTCAAGTAGATATTTCAAAGGTTCTGTGAAGCAAATAGATAATAGAGAAGATTTAATTAAAGAATATAATAAAAGAAATAATGTCTATCGTACTGATAATATTACTGGTGATGTTATGGGAAATAAAGAATTAACAGACGCCGCAAAACATTATGGATTTGATCCTAAAGATCCTAAACAAATGGCTGAATTTTTAGGTACTACACCTACAAAAGGTACCGGTAATAGGGCAGGAGTGGGAGGGCCTGATTGGGCAGGGAGGAGTACTGATATAAAATATTATGGAAATTATCCAGGACAAACACTTAAATATCAAAAAGTTCCAGATAGAAATGCATTTGTTACAAAAGTAAACTTATTTGGTGATGATATTTCAAAATTAAGTAATGATCAACTATATGATAGAATAAGCGCTCTAGATAATCAATATCATCATGATCCTAATTTAAATATATTTAACACTCGAAGAACTTTAAAAGAGCTGAGTAAGTTACCTCATGGAGCAATAATAAATCGCCACACTCTATTTCCTCCAGGCATAGATGTAACATCAGAGATTGTAGGTAAAACTAATATTCCTATTAGACAGGCTAAGGGAGTTTTAAATGCAGATGAAGTAAGACAACTTACAAATTATGGTAAAAATCCATTTGCTACTTTTCAAGAAGGTGGAGTAAGAAGAAAAAATTTAAACACAGCAATAGATGAAGTAGTAAAACTAGAAGATACTTCTAATAAAAAGAAAGTTAAAAAATTATTAGAAGTAACTAATTTTATGGAAAATAGTATGGGGTATAATCCTGAAGCATATAATAGAACTTATACTAATTCACAAGCATCTATTGATAAAATAATGTTAGACGATTTATTTGATAAAAAGAAAGATAAAGAAGGTAATCCTACAAAGCACAGTGCAACTCAAAAAAGATATTTTACTATGCTTAAGAATGCAGGATTACCTACAAATAAATCTAAATTTAAAGAAAAATTAAATTCTGATGATGCTACAGCTGCTGTAAATGCAATGAGAATGGTTTATGGTAAATCTCCAGAACCTATACCAGAAGTTACTGACACATTAGGAATGTTTAATTATTATAATGATAATTACAGAAAAAATACTAAAATAAAAGATTTGACAGAATCAAAGAAAAGATTCTATGAAGGATATAAAAGTAAATTTCAAAAAGGTGGATTTAATTTTAATAAGGGATTTAATTTTAATAAAAAGAAAGATTATAGTCAAGAGGCTATTGAAGAAAGAAAAGAAAATAATACAATAAGCTATGAAGATGCAGAATTAGCAGCTTCTTTTGCTCCTTATCTTGGAGAAGTAATTGATGCTAAAAATACTGTAAAAAGTTTAAAAGAAGGAAAGTATGGGGAAGCAGCATTACACGCTGCAGGATTTATGATTCCATTTGTTCCAGGAGGAGCTCTTGTAAGAGGAGCTAAAAAATTATTTGGAAAAGCAGATGAAATTGTTCCTATGAAAACTACTAAAGTTGGTAAACATACTATATCTAAAGAAGGTTTTGATGATATGATGAAATATCAAATACCTCCTGCAAAATATAATACAGAATTAGTTAATGCACCTGAAAATACATATAGAGCTGTTAGAAATCC
>Ga0209645_1001525_pt1 | contig 11570 bp, 11 predicted proteins | sample ETNvirenome_6_30_FD_184070 | JGI IMG/M metagenome (GOLD analysis project Ga0209645, IMG submission 184070) | Marine viral communities from the Pacific Ocean - ETNP_6_30 (SPAdes) (version 2) | ecosystem: Environmental > Aquatic > Marine > Oceanic | place: Pacific Ocean | collected 2013-06-19
TCAAATAGTGGATTGAGTGCGTTTAGAGTGGTAATGGATGACACTAACAACACACCTGATGTTGTTGATAGAAATCAATTAGTAGGTCAGATATTTATACAACCTACTCGAACCGCAGAGTTTATAGTATTAGACTTTGTTGTTCAACCAACAGGGGCTACTTTTCCAGAATAAGTAGTGTAGTCCTCCTTTCTATGAAAAAACCCTCATTTCGGTGAGGGTTTTTTTGTTTTTATTAAAAATTTAATTAAATGATATTTATTATTGAGTTAAATAAAAAAAGATTTTTTACAGGAGATTGTAAATGGCTACAATAGACCCTAATGAAATAATGTTCACACCGTTTGAACCGAAAACAAAAAATAGGTTCATTATGTATATAGAAGGTGTTCCAGCATATTTAATTAAGGCTGCAAACAGACCTCAGATACAGTTTGAAGAGATTGTGTTAGACCATATTAATGTAAAACGATACATTAAAGGAAAAGGAGCTTGGCAACCTATTGATATTACTTTATATGACCCAGTGGTTCCAAGTGGAGCACAAGCCGTTATGGAATGGGTTAGATTATCACACGAATCTGTAACAGGTAGAGATGGATATTCAGATTTTTATAAAAAAGATGTAACTTTTAATATGTTAGGTCCAGTAGGTGACATAGTTGAAGAGTGGAAATTAGTTGGTACTTATATAGAAACAGCTAACTTTGGTGACATGGATTACGCTACAAGTGACCCAGCAGAAATAACATTAACACTTAAATACGATTACGCAGTATTACAATTCTAGGAGAATAAAATGAGTGATTGGATAGTAGCAAATTGGGAATATATTTTGGTAGTTATTTACGCATTAGAAAAAATCGTAAAAATGACACCAACAAAATATGACGATATCGTTTTCGATATGGTTCTTAAACCTATTAAAGACAAGGTAATGCCTGGTAAAAAATAATTGTTATTCACTAACAATGGTTATATTTATAATTGGTTTTAAAAATTAATCTCACATAGGAGTCATTTATGGCTGAATATAAATTCCCTACAGAGATGGTAGACTTACCATCTAAAGGGTATTTCTACTTTGATGGTCATCCGCTATCTAGTGGTAAAGTAGAGATAAAATATATGACTGCAAAAGAAGAAGATATTCTTACCTCTACAAATCTAATAAAACAAGGAACAGTAATAGACACTTTATTAGAATCACTAATTGTAGACAAATCAATAAAAATGGACGACATTTTGGTTGGTGATAAGAATGCTATAATGGTAGCTGCTCGTATTCTTGGTTATGGAAAAGAGTATGATTTTACATATAACGAACAAGAATATAAAGCAGACTTAACTAAATTAGAACCATACAAAGTAGACCATAAAAACTTTACTCGTGGTCAAAATGAATTTGAGTTTAAACTACCAACTTCTGGGAGAACTATCACTTTTAAGTTTATGACTAGTGGTGATGAGAAAAAAGTAGCTCAAGAAATCAAAGCTAGAGAAAAAATTTCTAAAACACAAACATCAGAATTAACCACACGTCTAAAACATATGATACTATCAGTTGATGGTAATAGTGAAAAACCATTTATCAATAACTTTGTTGATAATGAGTTTCTATCTCGTGATTCATTAGAATTTAGAAAATATGTAACTAGTGTAACACCTGATGTTGATATGAAGACATCCGTAAAAAACTCAGAGGGGAAGGAGATTGAAGTGGTGATACCAATCACCGTTCGATTTTTTTGGCCTGACACCAGAGTATAAGTTAGAAATTCACGAACAGATATTTCAAGTAATCTTACATTCTAAAGGTGGTTTTACATTTAGTGAAGTCTATAATCTACCAATTTATCTACGTAATTTTTACTTAAAACGATTACAAACCTACTATAAAAAAGAAGCTGACGACCTTCAAAAAGAGTTAAATAAACATAAGTCTTCCAGATAGATATTTTTGACTTGACGATATTTATTTATGAGTTATAATATTTAATCGGAGATTTAAATGCCTAACTATAAAACAGTTAATGAAGGTGTAGTTGATTCAGTCATACAAGCTTTATTTAATAAAGCGTCCAAAGGTATGGAGTCTGCTACAATCAAAAAACTGAGTAAATCAGACCCAGAGTTAGCTCAACAATTCAAAGATTTACAACAAACACGTGAAAAAATCAAAAAAACATTAACTCGTAAACAGAAAAAAAAGATGGGTAAAAACGAGTTACCTGATATCGTAAAAAAATATTTAAAATAAGGTAAATTATGCCTCGTGGTGTACCATTAATAAAAGAATTAGCTCAAGACTATGAACTTTTAAACGAACAAATAAAAGAACAAGGTTTTGTTGAAGCTAAGTTAAATGGTCTTATTGACCAAAGAGAAAGACAGTTAACATCTTTACTAGCAGCTGAAGATAAGTCTTTAAAGTTAACTCGTGAAAAGGTTGACTCTCTAAAAGAAGCACCTGAGGAAGCTGTAAAGTTTGGTAACGCTCTACGAAGTACCTTTCCAACGTTTATTGGAATTTTAGAATCAATAGAAGATGTAAAAAAGACTATTGATGATTTAGGTTTTGGTGGACTAGCTAAGTTTGGAGCTGCAGCCTTTGTGGTTGGTAAAGCTTTTGACTTTATAGCTACAAGTGTAACCGAAACAAGAAAAGAATTAGGTGTTACGGCTAATGAAGCGGCTAGTATAGCGGTTCAACAGAAAGCTATATCAGTTCAAGCCAAGTTATTTGGTTTAGAAGCTGAAGATGTAAGTCAAGCATCAGCTGCAATAAGAGAAAATCTTGGGGTTAGTGCTCAAGAAGCTACAAATTTAAGTTTAGATTTTGCTAGAACAGCTGCGGCAACTGGTCAAACCGCTGAACAATTAACAAACACATTAACTGTTCTTGAATCTATATCTTCCGCTAGTAGAGATGTATTACTAAATCAATTAAGAGTTAACGCAGCTATAATTGGTCAAGCTGGAGTAACACCAGCCGTTGTATTACAAGATATAGCACAAAATACTGAGTTTTTCGCTAAGTTTGCTAAAGAAGGTGGTGATAACATTTTAAAAGCTGCTACATTTGCAAAATCATTAGGTTCTGAATTAGGAGCTGTTAGTGGTATAGCGGAATCACTACTAGATTTTGAAAGTAGTATAGAATCTCAGTTAGAAGCGTCATTATTACTTGGTAGACAAATAAATCTTGATAGAGCTCGTCAATTATTTTTTGTTGGAAAAACAGAACAAGGTTTACAAGAGGTATTAAGACAAGTTGGTAGTGAAGCTGAATTTACAAGATTATTACCAATACAAAGACAAAAATTAGCCGAGTCGGTTGGTTTAAATGTAGAACAGTTATCAAGACTTGTAAGAAATAATCAAACTGGTGCAACTGGAGCGGCGGTCGGAGCTGCAGTTGGTGGTGAAAATGTATTTAGTGATACCGAGACACATAGATTACTTGGTAAAATAAATGGTAGTTTACAAAATATACAATAGAGATAAGTAATGGCTTTAGTAACAGATAATATACAAGATTTCGTAGCTCAAATTAAAAGACCAGAACCAACTCCTGAAAAACCAACACCATCATTGAAAGGTGTTGATTTCTTTAAAGATACTCACGCTAAAGGATTTGTAATAGGAAAAAATCCAACCGATAGTGATTTTATATTAGATGGTTTTCCGAGATTAAAAGATGTGGATTTCTTTCAGAATACCTACGCTAAAGGATTTGTCTTGAGAAAAAATTCAAAAGATAGTGATTTTATATTGGATAGTCTTCCCAAGTCAAACTTTCTTGATAGTAGGGGTAATGTTTCTTTACCATTTAATGAAAATAATACAATTCAAGCTTTTATAAATAGTGGTAAATCAAGACTCTTAGATTTACATAATGAAGACAATTTTTTAGATAATTATTATTCACAGTTAACTAGTGATGGTAGATTGAACATTAGAAATGATGGTGTTAGTCAAGTAGGTTTTGAACAACCTTTTGTTGTTAGAGAGATTGGTAACAGAGTAGGTTTTGATGGTATACAACAAATTCCTGGATTCGAAAACAACACCTTAGCTAAAATATTAGATACTGGTTTTAATGTTATCAATGATATAGGAGGTGTGGTACTTGGTCGTGCACCCAACGAGTATATAGGTTCAGCGTTCAATGATATAGAGAGAACAATAAAGTTTTTAGGTACTTCAAAAGGAGCAGGTTTTCTCTTAAAACAAAAAGTCTTAATAGGTAGAAACCCATCACCAGTACGAGCTGATGTTCGTTACGGTTTAGTCGGTAGTGGTTTGAATATAGGTGATTTAGGTAAACAGTTTCAAAATCTACAAAAGTATAATCCACTATCACTTGGTAGTTTACCTGGTGTTACAAGAATTTCTATTTATGCACCTGACCCCTTTAATCCAATAAATAATTATTTAGATACAATAACCAAGAAAATATCATTAGATGCTATTTTAAGTAGTCAAACAGTTCAAGATGAAATAATTGATTTGGGTAGTAGAGTCGCTAGTCGTATTGGTAATTATCTTAAAAATACTGGGGTTGGAAAATTATTTAATGAGAAGATTGTAGAACCAGTAACAGAGAAAATAGAAGAACAAAAAGATAAATTAAAAGAATTAGACCAGAAAAGAAAAAAAATAGGTGAGATATACGATGTTTATAAAAATGCAAGTAATGCATTATTAGGTAAAGAATCGTTTACTGTTATAGACCCAAGAGCTGCAGCTGACGTTGGTGTAGACAAAGTTAATCTGATTCCAATAGCTAACAGAGCTCAAGCTAAAAAAGATGGAAAGACGGAAGAAGAATTAGATTTCATACCATTCAGATTTAGAGACGTTAATAACGACAAATACATAGTATTTAGAGCTATTCTAAGTGGTATAACAGACACTTTCACACCTGAATATTCTTCAGAAAGATATGTTGGTAGACCAGATAATGTTTATGTTTATCAAGGTACAACACGTGAGATAAGTTTTACACTTGACATTTATCCTAAGTCAGATAAAGAAGTACCAATTTTGTGGGAAAAAATGAATTATCTAGCAGGTCTGACTTATCCAAATTGGTCATCGGTTCCTGGTGGTGGTCAAGGTATGATAGCTCCATTTTGTGAACTAACTATTGGTGATATGTACAGAGATGCACCAGGTTACATAAGTGGACTAAGTTATACAGTTCAAGATAGTAGTACTTGGGAAATAGGATTTACAAAAGTACCAAAATATATACAAGCTAGTGTTACATTTGTTTACGTTGGTAAATACCTACCAGCTACAGGACAAAAGTTGTATGATGTTGATTGGGTAGCTGGTAAATCATATGTGTCTGATGATATATTTGCAGACCCAAGAATACAAGAGGCTGTTAATCTAACAAAAGAATTATTACCAGAAAGTTTTAAGAAAAAATTAACATTGTAAAATTATGAAAAGATATAGTAACACAAGAGTAAAAATCGACAAATCAGATATTAGAGTATATTCAACTACTTATTATCCTGAAATTAAATTAAGTGATAATGATATCTTTATAATGCCTAAAGAAGGTGAGAGATTAGATTTTCTTGCTCACAAATATTATGGTGATACAACTCTTTGGTGGATTATAGCAAAAGCAAATGGTGTTAAGGGTGTAGCGGTTCCACCACTAGATGAACCGATTAGAATTCCAGGTGATATAACAAAGGTAATACAAGATTTTAGAAAATTAAATACTGTTGGTTAGGTTATGATTAATTTAACACCTATTGCTAGAAATATTCAAAAACGATTATTTGAAAAAATGAAAGTTTTGGGTAGAAGTAATTCTACCTCACCAAACCAGTTATCTAAAAGTGGTGATGGTTTAACTCACGCTAAAATGAGTACTCGTACAACATTCTTACGTATGACATCGGGTCAAATAAATCCAGTTACATTAATGGGTGGTAAGGTAAAAGATGATGGTTTAATACCAGCAGGTTATGGGGATATTTATGGAACACGAAGTTATTTAGTAAAAAGTAAAAAAGACCAAGAAATAGCAGCTGAATTGTATAATACTGAAGATTTTAGTGGTTATACTGAAACTCAACTAGGTGATATTATCGACACTGGAATGAGAGGACAATCTGGGGAAAAAGTTAATGTTAACAAATCAAAAAGACCAACACCTGGTGTAAAATCAGTCGATGTTAGTTTCAGGGGTGGTGTTAGAGCATTAAGAGAAGCTACGATATCTTGGACTTGTTGGGATTGGGAAGAATTAAATGTGTTGATGCCACATTTTCTTGCACACGGAAAGACCGTGTTGTTGGAATGGGGTTGGGTTTATGACAAGAAAACATTTCAAAACTTACCCTCTTTCATAGACATTGATAGTGTTGGTAATAGATTCATATCTGCAGACGCTTTTGATAACTATCGTAATTATGTAATAGATGCAAATGGTGATTTTGATATGATGGTAGGTATCATTAAAAATTTTGAATTTACTACAAGAGAAGATGGTGCGTTTGATTGTCAAACTATTATATCAAGTGTTGGAGCTAGTGTACTAGAAAATCCAACCCCCAACAAAGAAGCTATAGACCCCAATATAACTTATAATATTACTCAAAACGAGAGTGAAAGAAAAACTATAGCAAGATTAAGAGAAGCAGTTGGTTATAATAGAGTAGAAACTACACCAGAAGAATCTAATTCACTAGTCAATCTAAATACTTCTGTTTCGATGAAGTTGTTTATAAAAGAACTTAAACATTATCTTATAGAAAGAGCTTATGAAGAAAAATCACCACAAAATATAATAGAAAAGTCTCATTTTATAATACAACCAAACAAGTTTTTGTTAGCTCGAAAAAATATTGGTAGTAAAATAAAATATGATAATGATATAGATGAAGATAGGAAAAAACGTTTATCAAAAACCTTTGATAATTGTTGGGTTAGATGGGGATGGTTTGAAGATAACATATTATCAAAGTTTTTATCAGTAGTTTCTGATGAAAAGATAATAACAGAATTTCGTTCTGTTGAAAGAATATTAACAGACGATGGTAAAGATTCAAACCAATACGAAAGTGTCAGAATAAAAAATCACTCAGCCTTAGAAACTGTTAATTTAAATCATTGTATTTTACCAGGACAACTATATCCCGTAACTAAGGACAACATTGAAATTGACGGAAAAACTATTCCAATCGAAGGAGATAGTGAGTATTTTCATTCTATAGCAAAATATGTTAATGATGAAAATACTTTTTCACCATTTACTACTGATTCAGATTTTATAGAACGTGTTGGTGAAGAGGATGTTTTTGAAACTAAAACTGTAAAAATAAAAAATAGAGATTATAGTAAAGCTGGAAATTTACTTAATAAATTTTTAAAAAAAGAACTAGAGCCAAAATATATCGATACTACGAGGGAAGTAAAGACAGGTACAAGAAAAATTACTAAAAAGATAAGAGTACCAAGTAAATATGGTTATCTTCGAAATATGTTGATTAATGTTAAGGTTATACAAGAAGCTTTTGGTGTTGACAATTCTGATGACTTTACAGTAGAAAGTATAAACGTTGTAGAAGCTATTGAACAAATGTTTTCAATATTAAACCAAGATTTAAATTTTTGGAGTTACCGATTGGTCGTTGATGAGATAGATACATATAGAGCAAAAATAATAGATGAACAAATAACAAACTTTGATTTTACAAAATCTACCAACTCACAGAGAACATTGGAGGAGGATGGTGTATTATTTACCGAAAACACTTGGGAAGAGGGAGTGTTCTTCTTTCCTGTATGGCAAAATGATAGTATAGTTAAACGACAAAATCTTTCAGCTAAAGTACCAAACGCTATGGCATTAACAGCGATGTATGGTTCTAACTTAGACACATTAAAAGAATTTAGCAACCCTGGAAGTCAATTTACTGATAAGGGTAGTTTAATAGCTGGAGCTCTGTTTAATAAATCATTGGATAAGGATAAATCTGGTGTCGATATTGCAATAAGAAAACCTAGTGCTGAAAAGATAGGAGCATTTCACGGTTCTGTAGATGATTCTATCGTAGATGATTCTAAAATACCAATTTCATTAAGGGGTGGTGAAAATATAAGAGACTTTTTAATTAAAAATGCCGACACCTTAGAAGAAAGTTATAGAGATAGAATAAAAGAACTTGAAAAAAACATAAACGTATCTTCAAAAAAAGAAACACAAGTTACTATTTTTGATAGTAGTGTCCCACCACCGTTGTTGGGAGGCCCGTATTTAGATATAAAACAACTAAAGTTTATACTAGAAAACGAAGCCGTTAGAAAAGAATTTTTAATCGGGGGTACAGAAGTAGACCTCGGTGATTTAGGTAAATTAATAGGTGCTAAGTTTGGTGATGATACTCTCGAAATGAAACCAGAATTAAAAGGGTCAGTTTCATATTACACGACACTTCACGGTGTGTCCAGACAAATTAATACACCAGTATTAGTACCATTTGATTTAGAATTAGAAATAGATGGAATTGGTGGAATTTATCCTGGTAATTCGTTTCAATCCACTTATTTACCAGAGGTGTATCGAGAAAACACCGTGTTTCAAATATTTGATGTGAATCACACTCTTAATGATTCTACTTGGAACGTAACTATCTCTGGAAAAATGAGGAGTACTATATCTAGTGTAATTGATTACAAAGAGTTTAGTACGGTGATTGAAGAACAATTAAAAGAATATTCTGAATTTTCTGAACAAGTTAAAAAACAACAAGAGAAAAAACCAAAAGATTATATTTCTCTCGGTAAATTTGGTGTTAGAAAACCAACCAAAGGTTGATTATAAATGGCAACAAAACAACAAATACAAGCTATTAAACGAAATGTTGAAAGAACAACACAAGGTTTATTTACAGAACCTAATGAGTTTATCTATCAAGATAATCAAGGCCTAGTTAAACCCAATACTCTTTATTCTGTTTATTATACTTTAAACAAAACAGAAGTGTATTTAACTGGTATAAGAAATAGTGGTAATTCACGAATAATAGAGAGACTAAAAAACAAAACTCTATATGGTGTGTATTCAGAGTTAGGTTCTACATCAAGGGATATTTATCCAAAACCACATACGATAAAACCAACTGAATCTGATTATAGAATCGGTGAGGTAACTAGATACTTTACTCAAAAAGCTAATGATACTTCACAACCAGTTTTTGAAGTATCTAAACAAGATTTTGAGAATCAAAGTAAGTCATATGAATATACATCTTTCCAATGGGTAATATCTGGTTTAAAACAAGATGTTGAACGAGAGAACACAAAGACAATTAGAGGTTTAGAAACACAATTACCAGGTATCTCAAGAATATTATTCCCATTACAACTTTGGACACCTCCAAAGGATTCGAAAGAAGACTTGGAAAATAAATTAAGTCGTCTAAAAAAATAGTGATACTTATAGTAAATAAAAGGTTATAATATGAAAATAGATGTACTAGACAAAGGATATATTGAGTTAGTAGATTCACTTGGTGATGACTTAACTCCCGTAAATGCAGCTCGTGTTTCATTTGATGGTTTTAGTGAAGAGTTTACAGATAAAGACAGAAAGTTATCACGTTTCTTAATCAAACACAAACATCACTCACCATTCAGACACCAACACGCTATGTTTATAATAAAAGCACCAGAGTTTGTAATGCGACAATGGTATAAACACGTGGTGGGTATCGAGACCACATCATCTCACGTAACAAAAGACCACGCTTGGAATGAGATAAGTGGTAGGTATGTTCCTTATGATGAGTTCTATGAACCAACAGAGTTCAGAAAACAATCAGAGGATAACAAACAGGCAAGTGATGGTTTGGTGGATGACCAAGTTACGGCTACTATGAAGTGGAGAGAAGCTCAAACGAAAACCATAGAGACTTACAAAGAGTTGTTAGATATGGGTATGGCTCGTGAACAAGCTCGTAGTATCTTACCACTTACAGTATATACTAAAGTTTGGTGGACTGCATCATTTCAATCAATAATGAATTTCATAGAGTTAAGAGATGAACCAACATCTCAAGTAGAGATACAGGAATATGCAAGAGCAATGAAAAAAATTGTCTTGACTTTGTTCCCAGAAACTACTAAATTATGGAGTGAAATTTTCTTGGAAAATTAATGATAATAGAAAATAAAAGTCAATTAGATGACTTCTTAAAAGGTTATAGTTCTCAAGACAGTATTATCATTCCAATCCAAAACGACGAAAACAAACATCCGATAGATGATGATATATGTTTGCTTTACATTCAGTTGATGGATGGTAGTGAGTATGTTCTGCCTATCAATCATAGTGAATCTCTTAATATTGATTTACCAGACTTAGATTCAGATACTAAAAAGTTTACTACAGATAAAAAATATCTACAACACTTATTACCACTTAATAATGTCATAGACGTTAATCTAGTGAATTATTGTGTAAAAGGTGTACCACTTTCGTTAGATGAAATATCAACTAACGCTCATAATTTCTTTCAGATGACCCATTATAAAAAGTCAAATATCAACACGGTTATTCCTATACTAAAACACGTCGAGAGGTGTAGAAAAGTGTGTGATGTACTAAAAACGACCATAGAACGTCATTTAGACCACTTAAATGGGGTATATAACGAGGATATTTTAAAAGACTTGGGTTACATTGAAAGTAATGGACTACATACAAAAGATGGTATTGTCTATAGTGAATATAATATTTTCACTTCTACTGGTAGACCAAGTAATAGATTCGGTGGTATTAACTTTGCAGCTCTGAATAAAAAAGATGGTAGTAGAGAACAATTTGTGAGTAGATTTGGTGGTGATGGTGTATTGGTAGAAATGGACTTTGATGCATATCATCTAAGATTAATCGCGGATAAGGTTGGTTATGAGTTCCCACAAGGTTCAGTTCACGAACATATGGCTCAGTTCTATGGTGTTGATTATGAAGAAGCAAAAAGACTATCGTTTCAATACTTATATGGATACATCCCACCAGAGGTGGTTGAAATCAACCCATATTTCAGTAGAGTTGGTGATTATATAAATGACTTATGGAACGACTTTAACGACAAAGATTTTGTAGAGTCCGATATTTATATGAGAAAGATATTCAAATCTAATTTAAGTGAAATGAATGCAAATAAGTTGTTTAATTACACAATTCAACTTATGGAAACTGAAAACAATATGAGAGTGTTAAACAAACTAATACCTCAGATTAAAGAATACGATAGTAAATTAGTGTTGTATTCTTATGATAGTTTTTTATTTGACTTCAATATGAAAGATGGTTTAGGTTATCTCAAAAAGGTAAAGGATGTTTTGGAACAAGATGGTAAATATCCAGTAAAAGTTAGCTGGGGTTTGAATTATCACGAGATGAAAGATATTACAAGGAAATTTGTATGAACAACAAAATGGATTTTGACGACATACTTATAGAATGGGGTTATAGAGTTCACAACGGTCAACCGAATCCAAAAGACACTAATCATTTGTACCACTTATCTCAG
>Ga0209645_1001526_pt1 | contig 11567 bp, 7 predicted proteins | sample ETNvirenome_6_30_FD_184070 | JGI IMG/M metagenome (GOLD analysis project Ga0209645, IMG submission 184070) | Marine viral communities from the Pacific Ocean - ETNP_6_30 (SPAdes) (version 2) | ecosystem: Environmental > Aquatic > Marine > Oceanic | place: Pacific Ocean | collected 2013-06-19
TACTGTATTTTCTACTTCGTTTTCCATTTTTTCTCCTACTCCAAGTATTGCTATAAACTGCACTACCCTTGGGAATGTAATGCGATAGGCGACAAATAATAATAAAGAATAACAAAAATTGTCAGCCACTTTCGGCTATTCAGATACTAGGCGAATTGTGCTACTCAGTTTACACGCCAGATATAAACCGGAGGTGCAGCGTCTATTTTATGCCGAGGCTACCAGGCTTAATTTTATTATACCACTAGATATAGTATGTCAAGTTTATTCTTGTACTAAACCTTGTACCCTACGTCCTCTTCTTGCAGGTCCTGTCATAGGAGTAAATCTACTTGCTTCTTCTGCCTCTAAGACTCTAACTTGTTCTAATTCTTCTGGACTTCTAAATACTGCTGCTTCTGTAAATTCTTCTACACCAAATTCATCTTCTACTTCTCTGCCACCTCTGGCTTGTAGTTCTTGTATTCTAGGAACTTCTAGTTGTGCTTCTTGAAATAACTGTCTAGCTTGTGCTTGTGTTATTCCTGCAGCTTGTAGTTCTTGTGCTTTAGCTAAAGATATAATATCTCCAAATCCTGCTCTTCTAGCTTCACCACCAATTTGTGAAACTGCAATTCTTTTGTTTAATATTTCTTCACCTAACTCTGGTTTGATAGCAGAAGCAAATATCGCTTCATCTGTTAATTCTATGTCATAATTTTGTTTATAAAAATCTTGAACTTGTGGTATGTTGTTTTTTATTCCTTCAAATACAACATCTATTCTTCCTTTAAATTCAGAAGGTGAAACATCACCAGCAATTAGATTGCTAAACGTGTCATCAAATAATTCAGGATTTAACCCATAATCTTCTAAAGATAATTTATAACTTTCTTTTACTGCTAAATATTCTGCTTCGTTGTATCTTACTGTTCTATCTGCTCTTTTGTTACCAGGAAAGTAATCGTCATACACAGGGTCTTGTCTTAATTTACCTAATGCTACATCTATATTTCTATCAGATTCTGCATAGTAATCTACATATTTATTTATTACTTCGTCAGGTAAATATGGAAATAAACCTTTTGCTAATTGTAAAAACTCTTCCATTACGCTCTACCTCTCTGTCCAGAACCAAAAGCCTGTGACATAGCTTTTAATGCTTCTTGTGTAGGTTTAGCAACATTATCTTCTAAACCTTTTTTAAATAAATATTGTCCTGCTTTAACTGTATCATTTAATTTTATAACTTCCTGCACTACATCAGAAGCATCATCTACGTTTTGACCCCAAGCATTTTGTACAAATCCTCGCCAAGGTGAAGCTATTTCTTCATAAGTTAAATCTTCGTCATACTCTGGAAATAAACTTTTTCTTGATGCTTTTAATTTATCTATAAGTTTGATTTCACCATTAGGGTCATTACGCAACATACCTGCCCATTGTTCTATCTGACTATCTTTTACATTTGCACCAAATATCGGACCCCACCATTGAGATACTAAATCTTTTACTTGTTGCTCTCCAGCTCTTGTTGTATCAAAAGTTACTCCACCTTCATCTATAAAAGTTTGCATACCTGTGTCAATATCACCAGGCAACTGAGGGTCAGCTAATAATTTTATTTGTTCATCTGTATAAGTACCTGACCATTGTCCTGTTGTAAACTTTTCTGAAACCCAGTTAACTAAATCATCTGTTAAGTTAAATATACCTGCAGAAACCATAGCATTTTTAATTTTTATTCTGTCATCATATACTTTTTCTAAAGCATCTTTAGTCATTACTTCGCCTGTGTCAGGATTAACTTGCTGTGCTAATAACAACCATTCTCGTTCTGCTTGTGTATGTGTTCTCCACCATTCTGTAGATTCCCACTCTGCATCAGTTACTGTTCTACCTTCTAGCGTTGATTCTGCTAAAAGATACAACATTTCTTCTGACTTTAACCAAGGTCTAACTGCTGCTTGTTTTTCTACTGCACCAACAAAAGACTCCCAAGGATTTCTTGTTGGGTCTATTATTGAAGGGTCATACAACTCTACAGAGTTACCAAATACTAAACTTCTATCCCAGTCATCTTTTGAAGGAGTTGTAAATGTAATATTATCTGCTTCAACCGGACCAAATATAGCAACTAAATCTTCTTTTGTAGCTGTATATCGTAGTGGTGTAGCGTTAGGGTCGCCAGGTATTCTATATACTATTGCAATGTTACCTTCATAATCCCAGAACTCTGCACCTTTTGGTATTGCACCTAAATCTATATCTACTGTAGTTGTCGGGTCTGATGCACCAGGTGTTTGTGCACCGAAACCATTGTCTGTTCCGTTACTACCATTATCATCTGGAATTACTGGTGCTGCTGGTTGAATCATTACATCCTGTACAGGTAAGATAGTTCCTGTATTTAATTGCACATTACCATCAGGTAAATATTTTTCTACTGTGTTTCCTGATTCTTCTGTGTAATCACTAAACTCTGGCAAATCTTTTGTTTTAATGGCACCTTTATAAACGTCTCCGTATGTACCTTTTATATACTCATCTACTAAACTTTCCTCTACGTCTGCGTAGGAACCACTTTGTAATCTTATTTGTACTAATGCCATTAGAGAATATTTGCTCCTGATTGTATAGCTTGTTTCTTAGCTTCTGATAGTGTAGAGTAAACATTTATCAAAGAATTGTTTAATTCAGAATCCATATTACGTTTATATTTATCCATCATATTTAACTCGCTTTGAGTTCTTTCTGTAGGATTTACTGATTGCTGTGCAGCTGCCATTCTTTTAAACTTATTAATTTCGTCTTGTTGTATAGTAGCTTGTTCTTTCTTGTAATCTTCTTCCATTTTTCTCTTTGTATATAATTTAAGTTCTTTATCCATTATATCCTTAAATTCAAGTGCCTCTGGTTGTTTATCAGTATAAAATTTTCTTGTAGTGTTAAAGTACAAAGCACTCATAACGTCTTCTGTTTTATCAGATTTTATTTCTTTAGATTTAATCTTATACATTTCGTTAAATACTTTAGTTTGTGTTGTTAGGTCAGCATTTTTTAAAAATTCTCTAACAACTTTTTTTTGTGAGTTAGTAAACTTTCTAACATCTTTTTCTTTTTCTCCTACAACATTTGTTGATAATTGTTTTTTTTGTAATTTAGACATACCAGGTAATTCAACGCCTTCTTCTTCCATAACTTTATATATTGCAGACATTTCAGTATTTATATTTGTTTGGTATATACCCCAAGAATCTGAAGTAGGGTCTTTAGCATCTTGTACAAATGGAACTCCACCTTCTCTTGATTCATAAGCAATAATTGGAACTATGTAATTAATAACATTTTCGTCCACATAACCTATGCCGTTTAATGCGGCTATAACATCTTCTAACGTATAGGTCTCTGCCTCCATTACCTAATCCTCATTGAGGTACCTAATATAGACCTATTTACATTATTAAAATTAAGTTCTGCTCTTGCCTGTCTTTCTGGATATTCTCTAAATGATTTATACAAAGGTTCTATTTTTTTCAAAAATGCTTCTGATGCACTAAATGGTTCTGGCTCTGTTGTTAATGTTTCTGCTTGTGACATAAAAGCAGCACCTTCTGCTCCCTCTATATCTAAACCTTCAATAGATTTTGTGTCAGGTATTTTACCAAATTCTTGTTTTAGTTTAAAAACAGCTATGTCTTCATTTCTTTGAATTTCTTGGTTTATAAACTCATTCATAGTTCCTCTAAACTCTTCTAGTTCTGCAGCAGTAAAGTCTCTTCTTTTACCTATAGCTTTTTGCAAATTATCTCTTAGCATTTTTCCTCTATCTACAGTTTGCATAACTTCTTGTGTGTAATCTTCTATTTGTTGTAGTTCATTATTAAATCTATTGTTAATTTGATTACCTAAAAATTCCATAGGGTCTATATTTACATTAAGACCAATTGACCAACTATTAAACCTTTCACCATTTACATCATTAAACCAAGCTCTTACTGCTTTTTTTGTAGCTGCGTCATTAGAGCCTGGATTGTAAGCACCTGTTAAATAACCTGCGTCCTCTAGTAAATCCTGCATATTGCCAATGTTTACTGCGTTAAAATTAGCTCCTGATAAATACAAATCTCCTTCATAACTTGGTATTAAAGTTAAACCAGGATATGCAATTTGTGCAGGAACATATTTTTCTTCTATAGTAACTCCATCCCAATTAGGATTTAAAATAGCGTTAGGTACACCTGAGTAATATATACCTGTTTCATAAGCAGCAGCAATATCTGCTGTAACTTCTTCTGCTTTTTTAATATCCATAGCTTCGTTTTCACCTGCTGTAGCTTGATTAATAATATCTATAGAAGCGTCAGCTTCATCTATAAGAGGTGTTTGTGGATTGTCTAATGACCAACCAGGGTTTTGTGCTAACCACTCAACAATTGTTCTAGCGTTTATTCTTTTTGTTTCACCATTTGGTCCATATACTGTAATCATTTAGTTTTCCAATTCTTCTAAGACAGATATTACGTTGCCTTCTCTATCTTCATAATACTCTTTATTTAACTCTTTAGAACCTATTAAGTTCCAAAATATAGCAAACTCTGCACTTTGATATGATAGTTGTTCTCCAAGTAATTGCAGATTTTTTCTATATGGTTGTGTCAACATAGTGTTTTTTAAATAATATTGCTGACTTGCTACGTTTCCATACTTGTTATCAATACCTTTTAGTTTACCAATTTCTGCTAATGTAGATTCTCTTGCGTCCATATATATTTTTAGTGGTGCATACAATGGACTTTCTTGTATTTGTTTTAAAATATCTTCTGATAGTTTATCTTGACCTCTAACATCTATACCCATAGCCAACTCTATTTCATTCCATCTAGTAACATCTTGTGATAAAGTTATAGACTTGACGTACCAATTAGGAAACATAGTGTCAACCATTGCAAATATCTCTCCTTTTTCTGACATTGTTAATGTTCTTCCTAATTCTTTTTCTTTCATCAAAGTTTCATAAGACCACATACGACTACCTACTACTTTGTTTGCTTCTTCAATCCACTCTTCAGCAGTAAATTTTACTATGTTGCCTTTTCTTCTTTGTGCAAACCTTGCTTCATAAGAATAATCGGCACCTGGCATAGGAGCTGGTGCAAACAAACCAAATATATTTGGTATGTGTTCTTCGAGATTTGCGTTAGTTCTTTCCCAATTAAAACCTTCTTCTGTTGTACTTCTTATACCTGCTTCGTTGTAACTAGAGCCTCTTGTTAAATAGGTTAATGCCTCTATACCTTCGCCACCTTCTAACCAATCAGGTCCTAATATTTGTGTCATAGCTAATATTGCGGCTTCATCACTACCATCAAATACTGTTTTTAAATTACTATAAATAGACATAACTGCAGAAAATCTTAAGTATCCTTCTCCATCTATACCTAGCTCTACATCTTTACCAAAAAACTCTTCATAATCTTTTATAGTTTGTGCGTCTGTTCTTAGTCTGTAATCATAGGAATATCCAGCAGGTAAATAAAACTGATTAAAAGCTCTGACTAACAATGTTTGTGTTGCTACTTCTTTTGCTGCTTCTAACAATTTATCTTGGTCTATACCACCTGCTTCATTTGTAATACTTACTATTTCACCTGCACTATTTGTATAAAATCCTGTTACTGCTAATGCTTTTGCTGTTTCTACTAAATGTGTATTCCATAAATATTCATCAGCAAATACTCCTTCTCCTTCAGACCAAGCTGTTATAGCTTTTACCATATATGATGGCAACAAATAAGTTGAACCAAACTTTTTAAATGATTCTGCATCAGATACTTTTACTCCAAAAGGATTAAAATGTTTTTGTAGCATATCAAACTCTGGAGTATCCGGTACGTACAAACCTGCTGGTATTTGTAAATATGGTCCTGCACCAGGACCTTCTCCTTGTGTTACCATATTTATAGCTTGAAGCGGAGCACTTGCATTTATTTTTAACCTATCACTTTGGTCATAAAAATAATTACCTTCTACAGCCGGACCTATCCAAGGATAAGTAAAATATTTTTCTCCATTAGGTCCTTCATTTATCCAACCTTCTTGTTGAGCACCATTAACAACTAATCCTGCTTTTCTAATAGCAAATGGATTTCTAGATAATACTCCTGTCCAAGTAGATACTTGTTCTATGTAAGCTCCCATAAATGGATACATAAGTCTTGTTACGTCAGCAAAATAACCTCTTTCTGACAAATTAAATAACAAGTTGTTGTGTATAAATAATGCTCTAGCATCTACAAAAGTTTCTACTTCTTCTAGGCTTGTAAATAATTGAGTTCCTGCAGGTGGTTTTTTTGTTTTAGACTCTTCAATAGCTTCTAAAATAATATCTTTTGTGCTTTTATTCATAGCATCTAAATCAAAAAACTTTTCCATACCTTTTATAAATTTGTCATTTTTAATTTTTGTTGTAAACATTTTTGGTAATTTGTTTATAGACTTAACAAATTCTTTTTTAGTTGCTTCATCCATTAAAAAATATGCGTCACCATACGCTTTTCCTCTAACAGTTCTGTATAAAGGACTTCTGTTAAATGCTCTTTCAATGCCCGCTGGAAATTCAAACAATGCGGTTACAGCAGCATCTAATACTTTTTTAATTTGGTTTTGTGCTTCTTTAACATCTGTAAGTTTTAATGATGGTCTTCCTTGCTGTACTAAAGGAAATCCCATAAACAAAGGCTTACCACCAGGCTTTGCTATTTCTTCTCTTATTTGTGGTGCTAACTCATCAAACGAATTTTCTAAGTATTTATAAAATTTTTTGTCATCTACTGCCATTCTTTTAACAGTTTGAAACATTTCAGATATTGAGCTACCTTGTGGAACATCTATTATTTTTAAAGATTCTTTTTCTCCATTTAATTCAAGTTTTGTTTTAATTACATCTTGTATTTCTTTTTGTTGTAATTCTTTAGTAGTAATTCCATAAGCTCTTTTACCTATAGGTTGCCCTTCTATGTCAAAATTTTGAAAATCTTGTGTTTGGTATCTTGGAGAAACTTTTTCTTGTTTTTTAGCAATAGCAACAATTAATTCGCCTAATTCTTCTTCTCCACCTACTAATTTTTGTAACTCATCAAGCAATTTTAAATCGTCTAACTCTTTTATTAAATGACTGTGTTCTGGTGGATAACCATACTTTTTAGTATCTAAAGGATTTTTGTCAATCCCAGTATTTTTAATTCCTTTTTTTAATATTTCATTTATTCTTTTTAAATTTTTATTTGTTTTTCCTTTATTAACTATTTCTAAAGTGTCTGAACCACTAGCAATAAATTTTAATATTGCAGGGTCATTACTAATTTCTTTTACTCTTTGATAAAGCGTGTCAACATAAGCTAAAGTTTTTTCATAAGTAGATAAAGCATTACCAGGTGTCATATTGTCATCTAATAAATTTGTTTGAAAGTCTAATCTTAGGTTATCTAAATCACCTCTAAATAATCTCTTAGCCAGCGTAGATTCACTAACATTATTTATTAAATTGTCTGCAACTATATTTGTTAACTTACCTAAATTTAATAATTTTATTTCTTCTAATACTGCAGTTAGATATTGTTTTTTTAATTTTGGATTTTGAAAAGCGTCATCAATAGCATATTTTTCATAACCTTTTTTAAGATTTTCTATTACATTATCACCAAAATATAATCTTGTATTATCCCTAGAAACTCTACCAAAAGCCTCTGATTTTGTAACTACTTCTCCTGCTAATGTTTTATTATTTTTTCCTAACAACAAACCAAAATATTCTATTGGATGTTTAAATAATGCTGGGTATCCATCTGCTGCTAATTTTGCTTGACCATCACTTGTAATTCTTACAGGGAAAGCTATTCTTGTAATTAACTGTAGTGGAGTCCATATACCTTTCTGTACTCCCCACATTAAATTTATGATAGAACGAGTAGCTAATCTAGGACTATCAATAATTCTACTTTTTTCAAACCATCCTGTAGCAACTAAGTCTTTGTCAAAATATTTATCTATGCCTTGTGCAATTTTTTTCCCATAGGCTAATTCCATATTTCTAATACCTTTAGAAACTCTACCTGTACTGTTTCTAATGCTTCTCATATCAGGAACAGTTATACTCTCCTTAAGTAATTGTTGAGGTAAATGCGGTGTTGGTGCTTTTTGTTTTTTTCCAGCAACAACAATTTCTTTACCCAGTGCATCTAGCTTTGCTCTTTGACCAGGAAATACACCTTCAATACCTTGGATAACTTTATTAGTAGCTGTTTTAACATTGTGCCAACTTAATATATCACTTACCCAATAACTGCTTACATTTTCTGTACTAAATCCTCTTAAGTTACCTTTAGTAATATCCAAAAAAGATTCAATAACATCTGGTCTTTCTTTAGCTTCTTCCATAGCTTCACCAGCTGCATCTAATATTTTATTAAACACTTGTTTCTGGGTTGTGTAACCTATACCAGGATTTGTATTTTGAAGAGTAGCATTTACAAAACTTGCTAATAACCTATTACCTTTTTCTGCAGGTATTCTTGAATTAATAATAAACCTTCTAGTATTTTCAATTACCTCTGCTTGGTTTTGCCATACAAAAGTATCTTTAGGTGTCCAGTCACCCCATAGTCTTCTTGCTTTATCTTTTTCTTTTTTACTAGATAAATTATTAAATATTTTATTTAAACCAATACTCTCTGCAGTTTTGTTCCATTTATAGCCTTGTGGCATATTAGGCATACCTTTAGGGTCACTAAACACCCATTTCTCAAAAGCATTTCTTACTGCTTGTTCTTTTTGTTTTGGTGTTCCTAAATTACTTGCCCTAATTAAATCTTGTGACATTTCTGGAGTAAAGTGTTTAACAATTAAGTTTGTGTCATCTAAATTTTCAGACCAGGCTTTCATTATTTGTCCACCTTCATCTGATTTAAGAAAATAATTAATAGCCTTTTCTCTATTAACAGTTCTTAATCTAGTAACTCCATCTTTACCTACTTCTTTTATTAGTCCAAATGTTTTGTATCTTTGTCTAGTGCTTTGTGAAATCCCTTGTAGTTTATTTGCTAAGTCACCTCTTATAAATAATAAACCATCAATAGCACCAGATATATTTCTATACGCATTTGTATTAGCATCTACAAATTCACCTGCTACTAAACCTCCTGCTGTTACCGGTTGTGCTTCTGTAGTAGAAGAAAAAGCAGAACCTTTAAAATTAGCATACAACTGTCCTCTTCTGTTTGATTCATCCCAAGCCTCAGAACCGCTACCAAAATAAGGAAACCAAGAATTGCCTAAACCAGATTCATTACCTGGACTTTCTAAATCAAAAAACTTATCACCAAATTGTTCAAACCCAACTGTTAAAGCAGATGGTCCTGCTTTCTCAAATGCTGGTCCACCATCTAAAAATGGAATAAAGTCTTTTGTTAAATCTTCTTTTCCTTCTACATACTTTGGTTTTATTTGTTTTAAAAATTCTTTCATAAATATAGGATTAGTAAATGCTTTTGTTAAGTCTAAATACTCTTCACCATTTTTTGTAAAAGATATATCCTGACCTTCTTCTACAGATTTTTTAATTGCTTCACCTCTAGCAATCATATATGTTTTTAGTAACCTACTAACAAATTGTGGGTAAGCTGCTACACCAGTTGATGCAACTTGTGTAAATTTTTTAAACTGTCCTTTAGTTCTTTCAAATACATTTCTGTCATCTTGTGCAGCTCTTTTACCTGCAGCTTCTAACGTTTGCATCCAGTTATAAATACCTGCATTTGATAATTGAAAATCTCTAGCATTTTTTCTTATTGTTCTACCATCATTTGCAAAATTATTTACATAAGATAAAACATAAGGTTCTGCTTGTTCTGGTGTAAGCCCATACTTTCCTAAAGTTGTTACTAAACCTGACGGAGCAAAGTTATAAACAGAAGCTAATTGTTTTATGTTTTCTGCTTGTTCTGGTGTTACAGAATCAAACTTTTTTTCTTTTTGTTTATCTAACAAATACTTTTCTGTAATAGAATTTTGTACTGCCTTATTAGATTGGCTATATTCTGGATATAGCATTATGTAGTTCTTAGTAATATATTCAGAATATCGTCATTAAAACCTGATTGAACATAAGCTGATACCATATCTGAATTTTTATACTCTGTACCAGGTTTAGCTATTGGAAAATTTTGTGCATTAGATACTGTAAAATTACCAGGTTGTATTGTTTGAGCACCTGTCATAATACTTTCATCTTGTCTTTCTGTTGCTCTATCTATACCAGCAGATAAATCTATTTTAGGTTGTGGTAAATCTTTGACGTTCGGCAAACCACCAGTAACTTCTACTTGTCTTTTAATTTCTTCACCGGTTCCATAAGTCTCACCTTTGGTAAGTCCAGGTATCATACCTTTTGTATTATCAACAAAGTTACGACCTGTAGATAAACTAGAGCCGTTATAGTTATTTTTAGAAATCCTGACCATCTTCATCCTCGTCATAATACATAAATGTTGAACTGATAATTAAATAACCAAAAGGAAATACCATAGGTGGCATTTGGTCTTGAAATATTCTAGCGTCATCCCTTTGTTGAAATATTATATTATCGCCTATTTCGTCTAGGTCTCCTAATGAATTGTGTACTATATCTGCAAAATCTCTGTTAAATGACATTATCCACCTAATCCTTGTAATAATTGTTGTATGCCTGGTGGAGGACCCTGTGGTGGTAGGGAACCTCCGCCAAGCAGTTCTTGTTCAGCGACTGGTATTTCTGGTTCCTCTGCAGTAAAGAATTTATCCAATATGTTTTGCATCTCATCTGGATTTTTTCTTATCTGCACAACAGCCATAGTTGCCTTTGTATCTCCTTGTTGTGCTTGAGCCAATAATGTATCAAATAAAACTTTGTCAGCTTTTTCTTTTGTAATTCTGCTATTTACATTTGCTAAGTTATCAAGACCATCTAAATTTTCTTGTAATGTTTGTGTGTCTATAATACCTGCTTGTAGTAATTGCAAGCCTGTTACAATTTTTTGTGGCTCATCATAACCAGCCATAGCACCATAAACTCTTCTAGTTTTGTACGCACCTTGTATATCTTTTGAAGGGTCATACTTTTCGCTAAAGAATTGATTATTGTAATATCCTGATAACTCTTTAGAATTACCACCATACATTTTTTCATCCCACTCTAATCTTTTAGCATCAATCATTTCAATAGCATCAGACATAACTGTATGATATTCTCTAATCATAAGTGACATAGATGCACCTAATTCTTCCAATCCTCTACCTGTTGCAAAACTAAGTGGGCTTTGTGAGTCATCTGTAACCGGATAAGAACCACCAACACGAAGCTGTCTTTCTATTCTGTCTATTTGTTGAAATATTTGATAAGGAACATTAGATGCTGGTTTAGAAACTTGTGTACCTGGAGCTAGATAATTAACAGCAAATCTGCCTTTTCTATATTGTCCTGATTCTATCTCTCCAGATATGTTAGTTTCTGTAAATACTGCATCTTCCATAGCTATTATTGACATCACATT